>Ga0315277_10000039_pt1 | contig 185310 bp, 213 predicted proteins | sample YL17G05_15_MG_FD_203695 | JGI IMG/M metagenome (GOLD analysis project Ga0315277, IMG submission 203695) | Sediment microbial communities from Yellowstone Lake, YNP, Wyoming, USA - YL17G05_15 | ecosystem: Environmental > Aquatic > Freshwater > Lake > Sediment | place: USA: Wyoming | collected...
TAAGAAAAAGAAAGAGAAGCAAGAGACTTGTTTGGGGAGGTGCTGTTGTCGCTGCGCTGGGCTTCGCGGCAGTTTTGGGACTTCAGTGGTACAATATGCGCCAGATAAAAGGAACAGACCTTCCAACACTAAGAAGTGAAGTAACTAAAGCAAAAACAGAATATGAAGAACTTAAGAGAAAACTTGAAAAGCAGTCAAAAGCAATGGGAGATTTAAGCGGGCTTGAGAGCAGACTTAATGACAGAACTGATTTGTTAAAAAAGAGTCTGGAAAGCCAGATTGCCGGAGTAAAAACTTCTGCTGAACAGGCAGCTGCAGAAGTTGTTGCATTCAGAAAGACATATACTGCAGAAGGCGAAGAAAAGACAAAACTAAGCAATTATGTTCATGGAATAGAGACTAGTTTAACTATAATTCGGGGCAGATTAGATGAATTATATGAAAAGGCAGCAAGAAAAGAGGATGCCGACAGAGAACTCACCGCTGTCAGGGCAAGTTTGGATGAATTAAAAACAGGAATCGCAGGCTATAGGGCAGAAGTTGATAATTTAGCAAGAACAAATAGAGAAAATGGAGACAATTATGGAAAATTAACTGGTTTATACGACAAATTAAACGAGAGATATGGGGAAATGCAGAAAGCATTGGAAGAATTAAGAGCAAAATATCAGGCAAGAACTGAAAATCCGGCTGAAACGCCCAAAACAGCAAGGCCAATACCTGCATCAACTTCAAAACCAACTTCTACACCCCAAACAGCAACTCCTTCGCCCAAATAGGGCAAAGATTTAAAAAGCTTCTTCGTTAATTCAACCTGTAGGAAAGAAGTTATTACTACCCTAGATAAGTCGGTATTAATACATTCATATTCACGCCCGGATGGGCAGAGTTTAGGTATTCTTTCTTATAACATCAAAAATCCTCAAAGGATTTTTGTGGCTTAAAATTTGTCGAAGCAAATTTTAAAAATCGGATAAAATAGATAATAAAATTTAGCAGAAATAGTGCTAAAAGGAGAAATAAAATGGCTAAAATAAGTCCAACATCGATAAAATATATGGTTTACGCCACATTCAAGGCAGAGGGCCCTTTGGAAAAGCCCGACGTAATCGGAGCTATATTCGGGCAGACAGAAGGGCTTCTTGGAAGCGAGTTGGAAATGCGCGAGTTACAAAAGGAAGGCAAAATAGGAAGAATAGAAGTTGACTTGGAAAATGTTGACGGCAAAAGCATGGGGGAGATTAGACTGCCTAGCGCGCTTGACAAGACAGAAACAACAATAATCGCAGCAGCTTTGGAAACAATTGACAGGGTTGGCCCGACAGAAGCGCAGATAAAAGTCACAAAAATAGAGGATGTAAGGGGAAGCAAGAGAGATTATATCGCGGAAAGAGCGAGAAAGCTTCTTGGAGAGCTTGAAACAAAAGGCAATGGTTTTGAAGGAATGGCAAAATCGGTAAAAGAAGAGACACGAGCAGCAAGGATACAGGAGTATGGGGAGGAGAGATTGCCCGCAGGCGACTTGACTGGAGATGAAATAATTGTTGTAGAAGGAAGAGCTGATGTTATTAATCTGCTCAAGAACAGAGTAAATAATGTAATTGGAATGAATGGGACTAAATTGCCGGCAGAGATTGCAAAGCTCGGAGAGAATAAAATTTTAACCTTGTTCATTGACGGAGACAGGGGTGGAAAGCTTATCGCTAAAAATGTAATAAACAATGCAAAAATTGCTTACGTTGCAGTCGCTCCTGAAGGAAAGGAAGTTGAGGAGCTTGAGGGAAAGGAGATTTTGATGGCACTGAGAAAGAGATTGCCCGTTGATGAATATATAAGAAGAGAAAAAAGAAATTTCAGTTACGAGAGAATTGAAGAAGTAAAAGAGATAAAAAAAGAGGGAGTCAAAGCAGAGGAAAAGAAAGAAGGCGCGGAGATGAAGGCAGAGATTAAAGCAGAAATAAAGCCAGAACCAGAATTCAAAGATGTTAAGGAAGCGATAAAAAAAGCATACGAAAAGATAAAGGGGACAAGAAGCGCAGTTTTGATTGACTCAAGCTTTGATGTCATAAACAGAGTTTCATCAAAAGAGGTTTCAAGGAGCATAAATTATTCGCGAAAGGAAGTCTTTGCAGTCGTAATTGACGGAAATGCAATTAAGGCGATAATAGGCGCATGCGAGGACAGAAATGTTAAGTACCTTGCTGCAACAAACTTTTCTGACGTTGGCGAGACGAAGGTTAAGCTAATCAGCTTATAATATCAAGAACTCCTTGAGTGTTTTGTTGAAAGAGTTCTTGGGACAGAAAACAAAGAATATTGTTTTCTGAATTAATATTTTTCAAAGAATGCTTAAACTGTTGATTGAAGATTATTATTATGAATGACGCGGGAGCAGTTATGCTGCGGATTATTTTAATTTTTATTAATTAACATTTATCAAACAATCCAGACACTCTTTTCAGGGCAAACAGATATCTTTATAAGAATATTAATATTAATAATAAAATGAAAGAAGAGGGCAGGGATGAAGCGGAAGCTTTTCTGAGGAAGAAGGAAAAAGGCAGGAAAATTTATGTCGAGAAAGAAAGTCTGGACAGAAGAGCTGTTGATTGGATAAAAGAAACTGCAAAAACACCAAACTTTTGGATTGCGATAATCGTAGTTGCTGTTGTTATAACTTCTTATTTCCTTTTTGCACAGGCAAAAAGCTGCGCCAACTACTCATGTTTTGCAGAGACCATGGAGAGCTGCGAAAAAGCATCGTTCATTAACGAAGGAGCAGAGGCCTCGTGGGGTTACAAAATAATAGGAACAAGTGGAAGCGAGTGCAATATAGAGGTCTCGTTGCTTAATGCAAAACAGGGGGCTCTGGAGCTTGAAAGGCTTGTTGGTTACAAGATGAACTGCTTCTATCCATTAGGGGAAGCAAGCTATCCTGAGAAAGACTTAAGCAAATGCCACGGAAGATTAAAGGAAGAATTCCAAGCATTGACGATTGCCAAACTTCACACGCTTATAATTGAGAAATTAAAGCAATACAGCGAACAACTTGAAAACGCGAGCTTATTTTAACACTTTTCCCTGAAAAAATCCCCGTATTTTGATTTTAACTGCCCTAAAACCTTACGAACTTGAAGGTTGGGTTATCAGACAGGGCGAACAAATAGCAAAGATAAGAAAAGAAGATTTGAGAAAGGTAGCTTAATAATTATTTAACAAGGCATAAAAATATAAATATCATTCTATTTCAACAGATATGACAATCGTATTCGGGCCGGCGGGGCTGGGGCCTGTAAAGACAGCTGAAAATGTTCTTGAGCAATATTATAAATTAGGATTGAGGGCGTGCGAGATTGCTTTTACCTACAGCGTTTACATTAAAAAAGATGAAGACTTGGAAAGAATAGGGAAAAAAGCGCGCGCGCTTGGAATAGAGCTAAGCATTCATGCCCCTTATTATGTAAATTTAAATTCGGACGAGAAGGAAAAGAGAGAGGCGACAAAAAAGAGAATTCTTGATTGCTGCAAGGCTGGAGAGAAGTTGGGAGCAACATTAGTGGTTTTTCATCCGGGCTACTACGGCAAGAACAAGGAAAAGGCTTATGACGCGATTAAGGAAGGAATAATCAAGATAATGGAAAGGATAAAGAAAGAGGGATGGAAGATAAAGATAGCACCTGAGACAATGGGGAAGATAAATGTCTTTGGAAGCGTTGAGGAAATTTCTGCCCTTGTTAGAGAAACGGGATGCTCGTTTTGCCTTGACTTTGCTCATATTTTAGCAAGAGAAAAGAAAGTAGATTTTGAAAAGATAAAAACATTGTTTCCGCAGGAGGAATGGCACCTGCATTTCTCGGGAATAGAGTATACTGAAAAAGGGGAAAGAAATCACAGAACAACAAGAAAAGATGAGTGGCTCGAGCTGTTGAAAAACTTGCCAAAAAACAAAAAAATTGTAATAATAAATGAATCCCCTACGCTTATAGATGACAGCGTTGAAGGGCTTGAGATTTACAAAAAATTAGATAAAAGCTGAATCAAAAAGATGTCCATATTGTTGATTAAAAAGTTAATAATAAATAATAATTTTGATTGACAATTAAAAGGCTTGAGAAGAAGATTTTGCTCTTTTTTGCTGGGGCATTAAAGAACGCCTCTGCCTGTCTATTGAAATTAATTTGCCTCTTGCTGCCTCTGGATTGATGCGGCAGAGAGTAAGAGTTTCAAGCATTTTTTGAAGAATTTCCTCATATGACTCGCGCTTGTATTCCTTAAGATTATCCAGTCTTTCTTTTGTTTCTTTGCTTAGTTTTATCGTCGTATTTTCGGCTGCCATCTTGTTTTTGCTTTTTGGTATAACAAAGTATAACAAGGTATACTTTATAAGCATTTCTGGGCTTTATTTTGTTACTTTATAATAGTGTATATAGTGTTGTCACCACAAAGTTTATAAAGTACCTTTTGGTGTATATTTTAATTAAATTTAAACAAAAAAACAAGTAAAAACATGACAAACACAAAATTGTTGGTTTCACTTGTAGCAGTACTTGCACTGGTAACTTTGTCTTTGGGAAGCGTAAGCGCTTTTGCAAACATTGATTACACAACTGTAAATGATGTCCAAACAGACAACATTGCGGTTTTTGCCGGGGAAACACTTCCGGTAAGAGTAGTCATGACAGCAACAGCAGACTCTCAGGACGTAGTTATAAAGGCTTGGCTGGCTGGCAGCAATTCTGGAGCATCAACTGGAAAGTTTGATGTAATTGCGGGCAACCTTTACACAAAGACACTTTATGTAACTGTGCCTTCAAATCTTGACCTTAATGAAAGCAAAGACCTTCAAATAAGCGTTGAGAACGGAAACGAAGTTGCTGATACAGTCGTTGTTCACCTAACTGCACAAAGAGAATCTTATGTTCTTAAGGTTCTTGATGTTGCAATGGACACCAAAGTCAATGCTGGCGACACACTTGCTGTTGACGTTGTATTGAAAAACAGGGGATCACACCTTGCTGAAGATGCATTCGTTACAGTAAGAGTTCCTGCATTAGGCATTGAGGAAAGAACTTACTTCGGCGATTTATCTGCTGAAGACCAAGCTAACCCCGACAAGGAAGACGCATCTGAAGGAAAAGTATACATACACATACCTTCAAATGTTGTACCCGGCATCTATGATGTTGTGGTTCAGGCATTCAATGCGGATTCCGATGAAACTGTTGTAAGGAAGATTGCGGTTGTTGGCGGAGCAAGAGATGCAACTAGCGTTGTAACTCCTGCACAAAGCAAAACAGCAGCAGTTGGAGAGACAGCAGAGTACAGCTTGACAATTGTAAACTCTGGAAGCAAAGTAAGAGTTTATGAGATAAGCTTGGAGTCAAATGACAAAGAGCTTAGCTTGAATGTTGATCAGGCATTAGTTGTGGTACCAGCAGGAACAAGCAAGGAAGTAAAGATAAGCGCAACTGCATCAGAAGCAGGCAAATACAGCTTTACCGCTAGAGCAAAGGCAGGAAGCGAAGTTGCTGGCGAAAGCACGTTTGCACTAACTGCAAAGGGAAGCAAGGCAGGAAGCATCGGAGGAAATGATGCTGCTGTCGTATTGACAGTCGTTCTTGCAATAATCTTTGTAGTACTTCTTGTAGTTCTTATTGTACTGTTGACAAGAAAACCTCAAAAGGTTGAAGAGTTCGGCGAAAGCTACTACTAAAAATTATTTTTTATTTTTTCTTTTTTAATTTAGTAGCTTTTTCTTCTTCTAAAAGAAGAAGAACAATAGGCGGTTTTTAATAATAAAATGGGAGATAAAAGATTAGAAGGATTATGCTTATGGAAAAGCACTCCGGAAGGACAAGGGCGTTCTAGCGAGGGGTTAAATTCTGAATATGAACGCTGCCACCAGTGCGATGGCACAAGAAAGCGCGGAGATGAATTAGGTTGCAAGAAATATTTTGATATAAACGGCTTAAAAAGAAAATATGCCGATACAAGCCGTCCAAGAAGAGATAAGTAATACAGGAAACAAGATATTTTTAAATAGGTTTGATATTATCCTTATTTATGGTTTTTATAAAAAAGATAATTATGCAGGGCTTCAAAAGCTTTGCAAGAAGGACAGAAATCCCGTTTGACAGGGGCGTTAATGTTGTTATAGGGGCAAATGGCTCAGGCAAGTCAAACATCTCGGACGCGCTGTGCTTTGCGCTTGGAAGGCTGTCTATAAAGTCGCTTAGGGCAGCGAAAGCGCGCAATCTTCTTTTCATGGGTTCTAAACTGATAAAACCCTCAGCAGAAGCAAGCGTAGAGCTTGTTCTTGATAATACAGACAGGACATTTGCAATAGACAGAGATGAAATTTTAATAAAAAGAATGGTAAGGCGCAACGGGCAGAGCATATACAAGCTAAATGACGAGACAAAGACAAGACAGGAAGTGCTTGAAACGCTTGCCCAGGCAGGAATAGATCCGTACGGATTTAATATTGTCCTGCAAGGAGAGATACAATCGATAGTAAAGATGCATCCTGAAGAAAGAAGAAAAATTATAGAAGAGGTTGCAGGGATAGCAGTGTACGAATCAAGAAAAGAAAAGTCACTGCACGAGCTTGATAAAACAGAGGAAAAGCTTAAAGAGATATCGACAATACTGCGCGAGAGGACTACATACTTAAGAAATCTTGACAGGGAGAGAATGCAAGCATTAAGATTCAAGGAGTTTGAGAATACAATCAAGAGGTGCAAAGCAACTATTTCTCACAAGAAGATAGAAGAAAAGAAGAGGGAAATAAGTTCTGTTGAGAAATCAATGGAAGAAAATATGAAACATAAGGACAAGAAAAGGGAGAATTCAGAAAAAATGCAGAAGGATTCCGAGGAACTCGCGGAAAAAGCAAATCAGATTAACAAACATATACAAAAAGCAACCGGGCTTGAAAGAGACACATTGCACAATCAGATTGCAAATTTAAGGGCAGATGTAGAAGGATTAAAGGTAAGAAAAGAAAGCTATGAAAACAGGAGAAACGAAGTTGAAAGGAGAATAGAAGAAGTCAGCAAGTCAATTCCGGCGCTTGAGGAGGAAATAAAAGAACTTAAAGAAAAATCCCCCTCGGTTGCGAGGAAGGCGCAGGAACTAAAGATAAAAAAAGAAGAACTCACAAAGCTTGAGGAAGAGAGGAAGAAACTGCTCTCGCTAAAGACTGAGCTGAGCTCATTAAAGGAAAGAATAAAAGACAAGGAGAAAAACCTTGCAAAAGTTACCGCGGAATCAGAGGCAAGCTTAAAACAAATAGAAGAATATTCTGAAAGTTTGGTTTACAAGAATGAGGAAGAGTGCAGGAAAACGCTTGCTGCATTAAGAAAGACGCTTGAAGAAAAAAGAGATGCACTTGAACTAATGAATAAGAGCGAAATGGAAAGCGAAAAGATTCTCTCTGTATCTGAAGCGGAGATTTTGCAGTGGGAAAAAACTAAAGCTGATATCGAAAAGCTTGACACCTGTCCATTGTGTTTAAGCAAGATGACTGAAGAACATGTCAAGCACGTGTCTGAAAGAGCGGAAGAAGCAATTAACAATGCAAGAGAAAATCTTAAGCATACAAACCAGTCAATTAACAAGATAAAAGAAGAGAAAAAGAAACTTATTTATGAATTGAGAGCGGATGAAGGCAAAGTTTCCGCAGGAGAGATTGAACTTGTAAAGCACAGGACAATAAAGGAGAAGAAAGAGCAGCTCAAGAAGCTTGTTGATGATGAAAACGCATTAAAAAAAGAAATTAAGCTTCTTGATGAGAAAAGAAAATCCTTTGAGATAAGAATTCCTGAAATAGGGGGCATAGAGGAGAAATATGACTCAAAAATAAGAGAGATTGAAGAGATATCGGCAAGGACTGAAGAAGACGTAAACAACACCATCCTGTACAAAGAGAGGGACATTGAAAGCTATCTTAACATAATAAAGAGGGGAAAGAAAGACATTGAGGAAATTGATGAGAGCATCGCGGAAATTTCTTCGTCCCTTAATGAAAAGACAAACTTAATGCAGGAGAAAGAAGAGCAGGAAAAGAAGCTCGTTGAGAGATACAACAAGATGTTTGCTGAGAGAGACGCGCTGCAGGCAAAAATACAGGAAAATAATATGAAAGCCTCGGAGGTGCAGAGTGAAATCGGGCAGATTGAGGAGCAAATTAATTACCTTAAAGTCGGAAAAGCAAGATTGGACGCAGAAAAAGAGACAATTGAAATGCAAATGAGCGAGTTTGCGGGGGCAGAGCTGTTGCAGGGAAGCATCAATGCAATTGAAGAAAGGCTGAAGAAAGTGCAGGAAGAACTTATGCAGATAGGCTCAATAAACATGAGAGCCTTGGAAGTTTATGAGGGCGTAAAGAAGGAATATGATGTTATTCAGGAAAAAGTAAATATCCTTGATAAAGAAAAAAATGATGTTCTTGCTATAATTGCGGAGATAGACAGGAAAAAGACAAAAGAGTTCATGAAGACATTCAGGATGATAAACGAGCTTTTCACGCAGAACTTTGCGCAGCTTTATACAAAGGGCACCACCGCGTATCTTGAGCTTGAGAACAGGGAAGATATTTTTGCAGGCGGAGTCAATATAGTTGTGAAACTTGCTAAAGGAAAGTTCTTTGATGCAACTTCTCTCTCTGGAGGAGAGCAGACACTTGTGGCACTATCGCTGCTCTTTGCAATTCAGGAATACAAGCCCTATCATTTTTATGTCCTTGATGAGATTGATGCAGCACTTGACAAAAGAAATTCAGAAAGATTGGCAGAACTGCTTAAGAAGTACATGAAAGGCGGGCAATACATAGTGATCACGCACAACGATGCAATAATCACTGAATCAAGCTTTCTCTATGGAGTGTCTATGTACGACGGCGTTTCGAAGATTTTGAGCCTGAAGGTCTAGTAAAAGGATTTGTTGAAAAAAGCCCCTGTTTAAAAGGTTTGATTAATGTAATTTTTATTAATTAGTATCATAATTATTAAAACACAAAATAATGCAGGCAAACTAAATAATTTGCTTCTGCTTAAGAACTGCAAATAAAACATCAAAAAACCCTTGAGTTTTACCTCGGCTTAAAAGCCGAGGTTTGTTTTGGGTTTTTGGATGCTCAAGGAACTACCACATCCTAAAGGATGTGGTTTTTTGTCAAGTTCCTTGACATAACGGGCAAAGTTTAAAAAGGAACCAGATTGCTTTTTTATGAGACAAAATGAGAACAACAATACACGTTACCCCGCTTGTAGAATTCTTTAGAGAACATGGATATGAAGGAGCGGAGATTCCTCTTGACAGAAGGGCAACAATTTCTATTGTTGCCGGAAGCGGAGACGGAAGCTGGGAAGACGGAGAGGCGGGCAGACGAGGATTTGCTCCAGAAGAGAAAAGTGCCTGTTGTTATATAACTGAAAGATTGATAAGAGAAGGAGAGGTGCCTCCTGCCGAGTATTGCCCGACTTGCAAAACAGGAATAATGAACCACATTACTTATGTTCCCGCACCAAGATTAAAAGCAGTTAAAAGGCGCTCAAGGTAGACTGCTTCTTGCTTTCTGGATATAAACGCTTCCAGGTTTTCCACGATTTTCTGAACAAGCCGGAATTTTCAAGTTGCTTTCCTTGTTTTTTTAGAAATTCTTTTGTTAGGGGGTCGGCAGGATAGCCGGAGCCAATATTGCCATACTCTTTATACTGTTCTCTTAACTTGGAAACTTCTTCCTCTCTTGCGACTTTGGCAATAATTGATGCCGCAGAAACTGCAACATAATTAACATCTGCTTTGTGCTCGCATGCAAGAATTAAGTTTGAAATGTTTTTAATATACTTTTTTAGAGTTCCAAGCCACGCTTTAGTATTTACAGAAGGGCAGTCAATAATAACTTTTATTTTGCCTTTTTGCTTTTCGTCATTTAGCTCGTTAATTATCTCTGCTGTCTTAATGGCTTCAATTGTATTCAAATTTGTGCCTTCTGATATCATTTTATCTATCTGCTCGGGAAAGGTTTTTGTTATATGATAAGAAAGAACGGTTTCCTTTATTATCTTGGCAAGCTCAACTCTTTTTGGATGAAGAACCTGTTTGGAATCCCTAACTCCTAATTTCTTAAGCCCCGCTTCTGAATTTTCATCAAGCAGGACGCCTGCGAGAATCATCGGGCCAATCAGAGGGCCGCGCCCCGCATCGTCTATGCCAATTACTAATGCCATAACTGCGAAAAGAAAGAGGATTATAAAAAGGTGTTGTTAGATTACTTGATTGCCTCAACCTTTAGGCTTTCTAACGCGATGCCCTGATATTGCTTCTTGCTTATACTTTTGTCTTCGCCCAGAATGTTAACTTCAAAACCCGCCTGCTTGATTAATTTTAGGTATTCGTCTTTCTGCAACGCTCCCGCAACGCAACCTGATAAAAGTTCTTTATTATTTTTCTGCTCTTCTGTCAACTCTGCAAGAAGAACAATGTCTGAAACATACATTCTCCCGCCATTTTTGAGAACGCGATGTGCTTCCTTGAAAACTTTTAACTTGTCTGGAGAGAGGTTAATCACGCAATTGCTGATTATTATGTCAATAGAATTGTTTTCAATAGGCAAATTTTCTATTTCTCCAAGCTTGAATTCAACATTTTCATAATTATGATTTTTAGCAATTGCCTTTGCTTTTTCAATCATTTCTTCTGTCATATCAATACCTATGACTCTTCCGCTCTTGCCAACTTTTCTTGAAGCAAGAAAACAATCAAAGCCCGCGCCACTGCCTAAATCAAGAACAACATCTCCCTCTTTTATTCTACTTAATGCAACCGGATTTCCGCATCCCAATCCAAGATTTGCCTCAGGAACTGCAGCTATTTCTTCTTTAGAATATCCAATTTCCTTTGCTATCTTTTCCTTGCCCGCCTTTCCGCAGCCACAACTGCAGCATCCGCCGCCCCGCTTTGCTATATTACCATAACTTTCTTTTACTATCTTCTTAACTTCCAAATTTTTTATCATAAACAAAGTAGCAGAGGGTGGATTTGAACCACCGACCTCCAGGTTATGGGCCTGGCGAGCACTCCAGGCTGCTCCACTCTGCTATAACAATAAAGATAAAGAAGGGCTTTTAAACCTTGTCGTATATATTAGCTAATGAAGAGAGTAATTCTTGTTCACGGATGGAGCGGAAATCCTAATAATGCCTGGTTTCCATGGTTGAGGAAAAAAATAGAAGAGAATGGATTTGAAGTTGTTGTTCCTGCAATGCCGCATCCTGATGAACCAACTATTGAAGATTGGATAGGACATTTAAAAGAGGTTGTAAAGAATCCCGATAAAGATACTTATTTTATAGGGCATTCTATCGGCTGCCAAACGATAATGAGATACCTGCAGGCATTGCCTGATGATGCAAAAATTGGAGGAGTTATTTTTGTTGCCGGCTTCTTTAATCTTTATTTTCTAAAAACAGAAGATGAAAAAAGGATAGCTAAACCTTGGTTAGAAATCCCCATAAATACAGAAAAGATTAAGACTATGACAAAGAACATTGCTGCAATATTTTCAGATAATGATCCAGACGTAGCGCTTTCGGATAAAGAAATTTTTGAAAAAAGACTTGGTGCCAAAACAACTGTTGAGCACGCCAAAGGACATTTTAGTGATGATGCAGGCGTCAAGGAATTGCCGGTTGTTTTAAATGAATTAGTTAAAATGGAGAAATCAAAATGAGCGGGCCGGGAGAAGGAAAGAAGCTGATTGGAAAGGCGGATGTTTACATTCACGAGAAGGGGAAGTCGAGAGCGAGAATTACTCATGTTGATATTGAACTCGATGCGCTTAATAAAATAGTAAAGCCGGGAGAAGCTTCTTACGTGCAGGGAAAAGAAGGGGGAGTTTTTATCGGCTTGAAAAAGGAGATGATTGCCCGTGCGGAGAAAATTGCGGGAGTGAAGAAGAAATGAAAACAAAAGAAAAAGGAATAATCCTGTTTTGCCCGCTTTGCGCGATGTATTATATAGTAGGATTTCTAAGCAATTACCTCAGTTTTATTTACGGCTCGTTTCATACAGTAATAAATTATTTTAGTAGATGATAAAAATCTTTGAAACGGATTAAGCAGCAGCCTTAGGATCGTACCTAACGATTGCATCTCTTGCTCTCTTCTTGCCTGCTTCAACTATTGCCGAGATTTCCTGCGCATTCTTCGTGCTTTCTGTTCTTAATTGTTCAATTGTTTTCCTTGATTCTTCCTGATAGCTTACGACAGCGTCAACAAGTTTCTGAACAGATTGCGGATTGTAAGTGGAGCCATAGCCTGCTCTCAGCGCAGCTCCCTCAAGTGCTGTGCCTAATTCTGCAACATCTTCCAGCCCTCTGTTTACTCCTGCTCTCATAGACTCTGAAGTCCGCGTTGCCTCGTGCAAGCCAAGCTGTGAAGTATAAACTGCGTCCAGAGTAGTGAAAACATGCTCGTTAGTGGCAAAAAATGTTATTGCTCTTCTATAAACCTGCTCTTTAACGTCATGCGTCTGCTTAAGTTTTGAAACAAGCGTTTCGCCAACATTGTAACCCATTGAAAGATTTTCTGCAACATCCTTAATAAGTTGGTATCTCCTGTCTTGCTGCTCAAACTCCCTTTTCGCTTCGTCTCTTCTGAGCTCAAGCCTTGACTTCTCAGCTGCATCGCCTTCCTTATATGTTTCAACTGCCTCGGAAGCGCCCTTAAGAGTTCCTCTGGCTGTCTCAAGCGCGCCCTCTTGAGTTCTAAGAACTTCCTGCGCAAGAATTTCTGCTCCTTTCAATGCAAACCTAAAATCAATATAAGCATCCAGAATTGTATTCTCCCTTTCTAATTGTGTTTTTGTATCACCTGCAACACTTTCGTGAATCCTTTTAATCTGCCCAAATCTTTCGTGAGTCGTGCCTCTTCTTATTCTCATCCACCAATTGCTCATTCTTTCCCTTAAATCAATTTTTCCATCTTCTAACTGCTTAAGGACTCTTCCCGCATCTTCTCTTATAGAATCAAACTTTTGTGCAATGTCTGCATACCTGTCTGAAACAGTCATTCCCTGAACATTCTCTCTTACAAGAGCGTTAAAAGAGCCCATGTGCCTCACGACTTTTGCAATAGCAACAACACGCTCCTCGTCAACAGAAGTCACGTCTGCAAGAATAGAAGCTAACCTTGATTCTTCCTCTGCCTTATCAAGAAAACCAAATCTTTTAAGAACATCTACAGCCCCGTCAAGATATTTTTGTATTTCATTAGGCATAATACTAATCACATAATATCATTTATAAACTTTACTATAATGTAGTCATTTTATAGTTTATACAAACAACATATTTAAAAAGAAAGAAGTGCAACAAATATAAGAAAATGGAGAGCAGGCAAGAGGCAAAATTAAATCTGGATGAGTTCTTGAGGATAGTAGATGTAGCCAGCGCAATGAGGCAGGAGCAGGAAAAGGTAGAAGGGCAATTAGATATAGACCAAGCAAAACTTGCGCTTGCGGAGAAGCTTAGAAAAACTGCGGAAGTGACTGGAGAGCAGCTAACTGAATTACAGATTCAGGCAGCAGTGGATAATTATTTCAAAGGACTATATTCATTCCAGGCGCCTGAAAGAGATTTCGGAGTAAGGCTTGCGGAAACTTATGCGGACAGAGCGGGGCTGACAAGAAAATTTGTAATTCCTCCCGTGGCAGTTGCAGCCATAGCAGGAGCCTTATTTATGGTTGGGAAAGCAGGATATTCCATGCATTTACGCTCGGCTGAAAGAACTGTCGAAGGCGCGGTTGAATCAGCATGGCAGGAAAGAAAAAAATTATCAGCTGAAATATCAGAAATTTCTTCATCTCCTTTTGCAGCCCAGCTGCCTGAAACGGAAAAGGACAAAATAAAAGCGGCTGCCACAGCTTCAGAAAACAGATTGCGCGACATGATGCCTTTCTTTGACAGGTATTGCTCTGGCGGAACCTCGCAGGATGATGTTACTGCCGAAAATTACCCGAATGCAAGGCGTGAGCTTGTACCAGTCGAAAAATCCATGGAAGAAGTAAGAGGAAATATGAAAAATGGAAGACAGATAATACAAACACAAGAAGGACTTGTATTAACACGTAGAAGCTTAGACTCTTTAGTAGGTGAGATAAGAGGATCGAAACCGCTTGCTGCTTTCTCTCAAAGAGCAGAAGCCTTGTATTTAGCAGGCATTTCTGAAATAGAAAGAAGAAACATTGAAGAGGCAAAGAAAAAAGCTGGTGAGCTTGCAGAAGTCAAGGGGGACATTGCAAAATTTGCAACACTTGTGCCTCAAATTGAAACTTTGTATGGAGGCATCAAGACGTTGTCAAAAGAACCAGAAGCGCTGCAAAGAGGAGAAGAATTATACAGAGGAGCAAGGCAAACTGCAGATTCTGCAGATGTTGCAGGGCTTGCAAAGTCAGTTTCACAATTACAGGGGCTTGCTGCAACATTAGAACAAGAGTACACAGTAAGAATCGTCAACAGGCCGGGAGTAAAAAGCGGGATAGACAGGTACTTTACAGATAATAGCGGAAAAAGAGCTTCAGGATGGTATCTTATAGTTGAAGCAGTTGATTCTAAACAGCAAGTCCTTCCTGTTGAGGTAAGAAATGAAGAGAATGGGCAGGTGGAAAGGGTGCAGATGTGGGGCGAAAGAGTGCCAGAGCAAGTTTACGATAAAGTCAAAGCAGACAAGATGGATAACGGGCTGATTGAAAATGACACTGTAGGAAAAAAACGCAAAGGTTATCTTAAAGAAGAGATGACTATGCCCGGAGTAACTAAACAAGGAGAGATAACAAGGTGGTAAAATGTCAGTAAGCGGAAGAACCATACACGGCAAAATCAAGGAAAAATTGGAGGGCGTTGAAGCCCAGCACAAGGATTTATCGTCTAGATTATTTACAACTGAAGACGGCATAGAAAGACTTACCGCCAGGAGAGAAGAGTGCTATGGCACCCTTGCAGAATTTTATCTGCCGGAACTTGAAGCAGCCGCGGTAAAGGCAACGCTGGCGGAAGTAAGGGAAGAAGTGGAAAGAGTATTCCGAGCCAAGCAGGAAAGAAGGCAAGCCTTAGAAAGATTGATGAATCGGAACAGGGATAGAAACAGCCAGTTAGAGGCTGAAATTGAAAAGCTTGGCGGGCAGATAGGAGAAAAAGACAGAGAGCGCGAAGCAGTTGTAAAGGCAGTAACGGAGGAACTCAGCCACGATGAGAAATATACGGTTTTAGACTCTGAAGCAAAAAAAGCAGAAGGGAGATTGCAGCAAAACAGGCAGAGAGTGGCGCAAATTGAAGAAGAAGCAAAACAGAAACTCCCCGAATTTGAAAGAAATAAAATATTCAGATATTTACTGGGGATAGGCTATGGAACGGCGCAATACCATGGAGGCGGACTTAGAGGAAGATTGGATTCATGGGTTGCGGAAAAAGTAAACTTCGGAAAAAACAAGGAATGTTATGATTTCTTAAGGTCAATGCCTGAATTAATGAAGCAGGAAGTTGAAAGAAGGCAGTCAGATTTAGACGGAATTGTAAAAAAAATGAAGAAAATAGAGGCAGAGGCGGCAAAACGACAGGCCTTGCCAGAAATTCAGATTCAAATAAGACAATTATCAGACAAAAAGCAGGAGCTGGCGGCAAGCGACCGCAAGCAGGACGAGCAATATGCAGAGTATGTTGCGGAAAGGGAAAGAATAGACGGAGAGAAAGACCCATATCATATACAGGCAGTACAAAATATCAAGAAGTATTTTAAGGGGCAGAAAATTACAGAGTTGAGAGCAAGGGCAAGGCAGACCGAGAGCGAGAAGGATGACAGGACTGTTGATGAAATAGAAAGTATAGATACAAATATAAGAACAAAGAAAGACGAAGCTAAAAGAATAAGGTATGAAAGAGATGAAATGGCATCAAGATTGGATGCGCTTAAAAGATTGGAAGGAAGATTTGTATCCAAAGATTACGAGGGAAGCTACTCGTATTTCCCTGATGACTTTGATGTAGGACGCCTACTTACAGCGTTTATGCTAGGCAGAATGAGCGTAGATGAAATTGGCAGGGAAGTGGACTCGGCTCAATTTACAAGAACTCCTACTTATCATTCATCAGGCGGTTACAGCAGCTCCGACAGCGATTCATCCGGCGGAGGATTTGGCGGAGACGGAGGATTCTCAAGCGGAGGTGGATTTGGCGGAGGCGGAGGATTCTCAAGCGGCGGGGGCTTCTAAGTAACCAAATTTGCCAGTGAAAGAAACAACAAAACTTATAAGCAAGTTAAGTTTATGAATAATCCCTCAGACAACCACTATGGATGTAACTATTTTATTAGGAAGATATGGAAAGACAAAGCACTGGGAGGACTATCCTCCGGAGTATGCAAAGAAGTTTGCCAGTTTTTTAAAGAGCAGGAACTTTTCGGGGCTTCTTGTTGATGCAGGATGTGGAAACGGGAAAGATATTGCATTGTTCAACTCGGAAGGATTTGATGCTCTTGGTGTAGATATATCTGAAGAGGAAATAAAAACAGCAAAGGCAGCATTCCCAAACTGCAAATTTGAGGTTCAAGACATAGAAAATATGACTTTAAAGGACGAAGAAGTCTCTGCTTTCTTCTGTGTTAATACAATTTATTATACCAATCAGGCAAAGGCGCTTGGGGAATTTCTGAGAACGCTGAAAAAAGGAGGGTATTTGTTTATTCATTTCAGCATAGAGGTTCAGGACGAGGAAGGAAACGTTGATTTTATACAAAAAGAAGAGGAAATAATGCCCCTGCTGTCAAAATTTAAAATTGCGCATCAAGAAATTGTTGAAAGAACAGATATGGTTCCAGAGAAGCACTACCATAAAATTATGGAATTTGTTCTCCAGAAGCCGGAATAAGATCACTTCTCGCATAGTTTAATAGATATCAAAAGCCCTAATATTGAGAATAAAATCATAGACACAAATAAAGCCTTAAACCCAAAATATAATGCAACAGCCCCCCCAACAATCGCTGCTATGGCTGTAACAATGCTTCTCATTCCCGCATAAATTCCCCATTCTGAAACAAACCTTCCTCTATCTAGGAATTTGCTAAAAAGTCCATCATAGACTGGGCTGTTGAACGCCTCTGCAATTCCCAATACTGCTTGAACTATAAATAAATGATACTTGTTGCTTACAAAAAGATAACCTGCCGCAGCTATACAAAATAAGAGATAACTAAATGCAAGCAGTTTCCCTTGATATTTCTGATGATTTTCCCATCTGCTGATAAAAAAAATAGATATCCCTAAAACAAAAAGATAGATAGAGTATGTTATTCCTGCATCTAAAACATCCCCACCTATTTTCTCAACAAAGATAGCATAAATCGGCGCAAGAAGTCCAAATGCAAACAATACAAAACCATCCGCAAGCAGAAGAATCTTGAGTCCTCTTTTCATAGTAAAATTTAGGAGAATGAATTTAAATGCCTTGTGGTTGAAAAGCAAATAATTTAAAAGTTGTGTTATTTCTATATAATCAAGCCAACGTGGGACAGCGGTCACTCCGCGAGGTTGCTAAAGGCTTACTCTCTTTAGAAAAGAGAGTTTCCCTGGAAATCAGAGAAACTACAATTCAAGAGAGTAATGCAAATACCTCGTTTCTCGAAAGGGATTCCCAGGTTCAAATCCTGGCGTTGGCGTTTTGTTCAAAGGTAGGATTTGAACATCCTCGCAGAACAAAGTTCCGCGGGAACCTTCGCGAAGTATTCGCTCAGGTAATCCTGGTCCGGGCGCTTTCTTTTCAGGATTTGACAGGCTCTTGCATACATTTTAAAAGGCAAATACGAGTTGTACTGATATGAGAGTAAAATACCTATTTTCGCCGAAGAAAACCGGAAAGAGCAGGAAGTCGCCGACAACCAACAAGCATAAAATTCCATATCCTAAAATGGTTAGTGAAGTAATCAGGACATCCGATGTCGTGCTTGAGGTGCTGGATGCGAGATTCATAGAAAAAACAAGAAATAAAGAGCTTGAAAAAATGATTCGTGAAGCGGGAAAGAAACTCATTTTTGTCCTCAACAAAGCAGACCTGGTTGACATGAATGAAATTAAAATGAATCTTGACTTATCAGATATAACACCTTATTTCTTTTTTTCGTGCAAGGAACAAATCGGGAGAAAGCGATTAAGAGATGGAATTAAAATAGAGGTTAAAAAATTAAAAATCAAGTACAAGAAAGCAAGAGTTGGAATAATAGGATATCCAAATACCGGAAAGAGCTCGCTGATTAACATCCTCGCGAGAAGGAAAGGCGCAGGTACAAGCCCAGAAGAAGGATTTACCAAAGCCATGCGCAAGATAAGATTAAGCAGAGATATCCTGATTTTGGACACGCCAGGAGTAATACCCGAAAAAGAATATTCATCAGAAGTAAAGCTGGCAAATCTTAAGAAAAACACTGAAATCGGTGCGAAAACATATGCAAGTGTAAAGGAGCCGGAAATTATCGTCCATGATTTCGTGAAAAATAATCCGGGAGTTTTGGAAAAATATTATGAGATAGACGTTCAGGAGGATTCTGAAGCGCTGCTTGAGAAAGTTGGAATGAAAAAAAGCTTCCTGAAAAAAGGTGGCGTTGTGGACACTCAGAGAACTGCAAGGCAGATAATCAGGGATTTGCAGGAAGGAAAGATAAAAAGAGAATAGTTTTATAAAGCCAATTTAATCAATTTAATAATGGCATCAAAAGCACCTGAAGCAAGGAAGAGAAAGCTTGATTACAATGTAGATCAAGCAGTATATGACGAATTTGCCAAAGCCTGCAGCCGAAAGGGATACGCCCCGCAGGTTATTCTTGAGCAGGCAATGAAAAAGTTCAACCAAACCGGACAAATTTAATTGTTTATCATGGGAAAGAACAAGATTTTTATAGGGTTGGTTGTCATTTTAGTCATAGCTTTGGCAGCAGGAATTTATTTTATGGCAAATCAAAACAAAGAAACAAAAGTAATGCTTGAAACAAGCGAGGGGAACATTACGATAGAACTTTACAGCAACATGCCTATTACAGCGGGGAATTTTGAGACGCTTGTGAAAAATGGATTTTATGACGGAGTGATATTTCACAGAGTTATTGACGGTTTTATGATACAAGGCGGAGACCCAACCGGAACAGGAATGGGCGGGCCGGGATATTCTATAAAAGATGAATTTACAAAAACTGAAAAAGACAGAAACAACAGAGGAACTATCGCAATGGCAAACGCAGGACCAAATACGGGCGGAAGCCAGTTTTTCATTAATCTAGTGAATAATAATTTTCTTGACGGCAAGCATCCTGTTTTTGGAAAGGTAATTGAGGGAATGGATGTAGTAGACAAGATTGGGAATACTGCAACGGATGCGAACGACAAACCCCTCAAAGAGATTAAGATAATAAAGGCAGAGATTGAAAAGTAGCAAGGAGAGAAGAGAATATGAAACTAATTGCTCGCGAAAATTTATCTGATAATAATGTTCTTGAAACGCTCAAGAAGAGCGTTTTTATCTATCCTACTGACACTATTTATGGAATAGGATGCGATGCTACAAATAAGGAGCTTGTTGAGCGTGTTCGGGAGATAAAAGGGCGAGAGATGAAGCCGTTTTCTGTTATTGCGCCAAGCAAGGAATGGATTTTTGAGAACTGCATTGTTAATGAAAAAGCAAAAGAGTGGCTTGACAAGTTGCCGGGAGCTTACACTTTTATATTTAAACTAAAGGACAAGAAAACTAAAGCGGTTGCTGAAAATGTTAATCTTGGGGAGACGATTGGAGTTAGGATACCGACACATTGGATTTCTGAAGCTGTAAACAAGTTGAAAGTTCCTATTGTTACAACATCTGTTAATCTGACAGGAAAGCCATTTATGACTTCTCTTGATAATTTGGATGAAGACATAAAAAACAAAGTTGATTTTATAATTTACGAGGGCGAGAAAAAAGGTTCTCCGTCAAGAGTTGTTGACTTGACTGGAGAGGAAGCGAAGATATTGCGATAGTATACTTTTAATTGAATAAATGCTTAAAAAGAATATAACTATTGTGAAATAATGGGAATTCCTAATGTTGATGTTCTTAAAAGAGCTTTAGAAGAAGGAATGGGCTTGACTTTTGATGATGTTCTGCTTGTTCCGGGGATGAGCGATGTTGTCCCGAGAGACGTTGATGTTAAAACAAGACTTTCCAGAAATATTCCCCTAAAAATTCCTTTTGTAAGCGCCGATATGGATACTGTTACAGAAGCAAAAATGGCAATAGAATTAGCAAAGGAGGGGGGAATTGGATTTATATGGAAATTCCCAGATATTGAAAGACAAGAAGACGAAGTAAGCAAAGTTAAATATAAATTGAATAAAAGAATTGATAAACCAATATGCATCAGAGAAGACAAAACTGTAGGAGATTTAGAAGAAATATTAAGAAAATATGAAAACGGATTTTCTTCATTAGTAGTGTTAAATGCAGAACAAAGAGTTGTTGGGCTTCTTACAAGAGATAAATACCAATTTGCGAAAAGAACAACACATGTTAGAGATGTAATGGTTAGAAATCCTCTTACTTCCCAAGAGGATTTAGATGTTAAACAAGCATATGATTTTATGAAAACGCGCGGAGTTGCAAAGGTAATCTTAGTAGATTCTGATGGAAAGCTTAGAGGTTTGTATTGCTGGAAAGATGTAAGAGAAATAATAGAAAATGCAACCCCTTTGTATAATCGGGATGGAGGCGGACAATTAAGAGTTGGAGCCAATATTGGCGTGAATGATTTTGAAAGGGCTGAGAGACTTTTGAGAAGAAAATGTGATGTGTTATTAGTTGGCACCGCGCACGGACATTCGGGAAATGTTATAAAAACTGTCAAAGAATTAAGAACACAATTCACGCGATATACGTTTGATATTGTTGCAGGCAATGTTGCAACTTATGAAGCAGCAAGGGTGCTGTTTGAAGCTGGAGCAGATGGTGTAAAAGTTGGAGTTGGGCCTGGTTCTATATGCACAACAAGAATTACAACAGGAGCGGGTGCAGCTCAACTCTCTGCAATTTATGAATGTGCCTTAGCCGGCGCAGAATTTGATTTACCAATAATTGGAGATGGAGGAATAAGATTTTCTGGAGATGTTACAAAAGCGCTTGCCGCAGGAGCATCTTCTGTAATGATTGGAAATCTTTTTGCGGCTACAGATGAAGCTTCCGGAGAAACTATTATGCTCAATGGAATAAAATACAAAGTGTACAGAGGAATGGGTTCATTGGATGCAATGAGCGCCCATAAAAGCGCAAGAGCAAGATATGCACAGGAAGGAGCAGAAAAGCTTGTTCCTGAAGGAGTGAAAACAAGAGCCCCTTTAAAGGGTCCGGTAAGAGATGTTTTATACCAACTTGTTGGGGGGTTACGCAGCGGAATGGGCTATGTTGGAGCAAGAACTATCCAAGAGTTGCAAACTAAACGAAGATTTAGAAGAGTAACCTCCGAAGGAGTAATTGAGAGCCATCCTCATGATGTTACAATAATGGGTGAGACCCATAACTATGGTGGGGGCGGAGGATAAAATGCCATTGACAGAATTGCTTGATGGAGTTCAGGTTCTTGCTGTTGTATGCAATCAATTCGGGGATTCCGGAAAGGGAAAATTCTCTGACTTTTTTGCAGCTGAATGGGCTGATGTTATAGCAAGAGGAACAGGGGGGCCGAATGCAGGGCACACCGTAGTTATTAACGGAAAAGAGAGAATATTTCACCTTATCCCTGCAGGAATAGCTTATGACGGACAAAAAAAGGTAAATATCCTTGGAAATGGGATGGTTATTAATTTAGAATCCTTATGCAAAGAGCTTGACGAACTTGAGAGAGAGGGAATGACTTTCAATCACTTGATGGTAAGCACGGATGCAAGTTTAATTCTTCCTTATCATATCGCAAGAGACAGGGCAAAAGACCAGTCGCAAAAAGGAGGGGGAATTGGAACTACAGGAAGAGGAATAGGGCCATGCTATTCTGATAAAGTCGCGCGAAGAGGGATTTTTGTTGGAGATTTATTTGACAGGGACACGCTTGTTGCAAAAATAAAAAGAGCGCTGGAGCTTTATCCGGAGCAAAATATAGACGCAGAACAGATAGTGGCAGAACTTGAGCCGTTTGCCACGAGGATTAAGCCATTTGTAAGAGATACTGTTGCCGAGATGCATAGGTTTGTAAGAGAGGGCAAAAAAATATGCCTTGAGGGAGCGCAGGGACTTCTTTTAAGTATCGAGCACGGAACATGCCCTTATGTAACTTCTTCTGACTGTTCGGTAAATGGAACTGCGTCGGGAGTTGGAATTTCCGCGGGCGCGATAGATTTAGTTTTGGGAATTATAAAATTTCCATTCATGACACGAGTCGGGGGCGGGCCTTTCCCGACAGAACTTGGGGGAAGAGTTTCAGAGGAGCATTGCGCAGCCGAGCGCGATATATTCTATGAAGTAAAAACTTATCTTGGAATGGATATTGATTTAGACAGGATAAAAGCATTGCAAAAATCTAAAGATGAAGAAGCGCGTAAGGCGCTTGCTGAAGAGAAAAAAAGAGTCAAGGATTATATTGCTTCTCACAGAGAGCGCGTTGTAGAACTTATGAACGACGAAGACTCTTTTATACAAGGGATTGGAATACGCCTTGCTGCAGGGGAGTATGGGGCTACAACAGGGAGACCGAGAAGAGTTGGATGGACTGACGCGGTTGCTGCAAGATATGCAGTCGGAATAAACGGCCCGCTTAAGTTAATATTAACAAAAGCTGATGCTCTTGCAGGAATAAAAGAATTTAAAATTGCACATGGCTACAAAACGTCTTCTGGAAGATTTACACCAGAATTTACAAGAGACAGCAGACAATTAAGAGGGACAACTCCTTTTTTAGCACCTTATAGCGGTTATGGAGACATAAGAGGAGAAACAAATTATGATAAGCTGCCTCAGAGCTTAAAAGATGCAATTTCTGATTTTGAGCAGTTTGCGAGGGCACCGGTTGCAGTTGTCTCAACGGGGGCGGACCAGCAGGAAAATGTAGTAAGATAATTATTAACAACTAAAACAGAGAAATCCTTATTAAGCCAACTGCATTTTATCAGACATGCTTACGCTGGCAATTATTCAGGAGAGGATGAAAAAGCTCAAGAACTGGGGGCTTGAGAGCAATTTTATTGTAAAGGATTTCAGCTTTGACAGCTTCAAGGAGGCGATTGATTTTGTAAATAAAATAGGGGAGATTGCGCAGAAGCAAAACCATTATCCTGACATTGTGATTGCAGAGAGAATTGTTAGATTATCTTTAACAACGCATCTTGAAAGAGGACTGACTTCGGCAGATTTCGAGCTTGCCGAAGAAATTGATAAATTAGATATTCAAGATTTGCCAAAAGTCAGTGATGCCTCGCCTGTTGCTAATGAAGATAAGATATAAACATCAAAAATCCCAAAAGGATTTTTGTGGCTTAAAAATTACAATAGTAATTTTTAAATAACAGAAATTGATAATAACAATATGATGGCGTGGCTGATTAACTTGGTTTTATTGCTTCTTGCAATTCCTGTTGGTTTTCTCATTGCATGGCTTTGCAGGGATGAACTGATTGAAGGGCGCGTTTGGTTTAGAATTTTGATTATTGTTGGAGTTCTTGGAGGACTATGGTTTTATCTTACTGGAAATACAGTTATCTCGCTGACTTTATTCTTTATTGCAATTGTCGCGCTTGTTTCTTACATTAAAAGCAGCGACAAGAAGTGGGCTTTAGTTAGGAAATACTAAAATGCTAAAAGAGCGAACCAGCCGCGCCGCGTGCGGCTGGTTCAATCATCTCTGCCTTGAGAGATGACTATGATGCGATACGGTGATTAATTTTATTTATATCTGCAAAAATAACGGGAAATTACTGTATAAAAATCTTGTTAAAAGAAAATCAAGCTTCAAGCCCGGATCTACCGCGACGAGTCATGTCTATAAATTCTACTGAATGCTCGTTTGCAAGCCTCTCAGCATATTCTCTGGCGCAGGAATATGTCATTTCAGGAAGCGCGCCTTCATCTGAGGTATGATCAAGAACTTCAACTTCACGGGAGCCGGAATGGGTAACTGCCGTAATATACCAAAATCCTTTTCTAGATTTTTTGCTTGGAAATATCTTGGCAGAATCAACAGCCAGCAGGGCCTGCTCTCTTAACTCTCTTCCTTCGTAGGGCTCTAATAACTGCCTGACAAAAAAGAAGTTTGGCGTTGATAAACCTCCGTCTTCTGTTAAAAATACTTTTATAACTGGCATCTCCCTAAAAATTTTGCAGGTTATTTAAGCATTATTGCAATCCAATCTAACTAAAAAACAAATAAAAAAGTGCGAACAAAAACTTAAAAAGAAAAAAATAAAAGCAAAAAAAGCAGTTTATTTATTCCTTAAACAAGAAATAAATAAGATATAAGGCAGATAAACCAACAAGGGCGTACACAATTTTTGCTATTATATCACCAAGATAAGCAACGACATTAATGTCGAATATTGCAAGCCCCCAATTCAAACCACCAATTATCACCAGGATTAGTGCAATCTGATCAAGAATGCTCTTTGTCATTTTTTAATATACCTCCTTTCAGATATTTACTTAACGTCGTCGGTATTTATAAGCTTTATTACGCGGCAGAATGTTTGCGCCTGAAAGGGTTTTGTTTTCTCAATTTTTTGATTCTTTTACCAATCTTCTCTTTCCTGAAGAATAAATAAATTATTGAACCTATACTCCCACATATCAAGTCAACCATTGTATCATCTAAGGGGGACATTATTTGTACGCCATTATGAATAACACCCATTAAGGGATAATTGAAAAATATTGTTACAAGATATTCATAAATTTCAAAAAATGCAAACAATCCTAGAACTGTAAAGAAAATTACATCTTTATTTATTCTCAGGCTTTTCAAGTAATACTGATAAACTATTGCTGTTATCAAAATGCCTATAGAAAAATGCAGAATCTTGTCATAGTATGTGGCTCCGGAATAATAATACACAAACTCTCCAAGAACATTCAGCCATAATCCAATGTTAATAAATAATTCATACCTGCTTTCCTTGCCAAAGCCTCTCCATTCGAGTATAAAGGATAATAACACGGAGACTACAAAAGAGAAAAAAAGAATAATCCATGTTGACGTGCGCCCAATGCCAAATACAAAAAATATTATCCCTAATATCAAAAAGCTATAAAAGAGGAGTTTATTCAGGGCTGAAAGATACCATTTCATTAAAACAAGAGAAAAATATATTTTATAAATGTTATCCTGCCCGGGAGATCAAAAAGCCCTTTGGTATTTTGTTTGGGCTTTTGGATGCTCAAGATGCATCGGCATCTTGACATAAGCAGACAAAAGATATAAAAGGCAAAAGAGGAAAGTGAGAATATGAGCACGCTGACAGGAAGAAAAGTTGAAGAGAAAACCAAGAAAGCGGGGGGAGAAGGATACTGGGCAGAAGAATTCAACGGAATGCCCTATGTAAAAATGGGAAACTCAGGATTAAAAGTTTCAAAAATGGGAATTGGAACGTGGAAATTTGGCTATCCTGAAAAGGGAGACGGCTCGCGTGTTGATGGCAAGACGGCGCTTAAAATTCTTGACAGGGCTTTTGAGCTTGGTGTGACTTTTTGGGACACCGCAAACAGATATAACAATGCAAGCGGAAACAGCGAGAGAATCATAGGAGAATGGCTGAAGACACATCCTGAAGAACGAAGAAGCATAATTATTGCAACGAAAATGTGCGGCTTGATGGATGGAATAACACCTAATCATTGCGGATTGTCAAGAACAAATATTCTTGAATCTGTATATGCCTCATTAAAAAGATTGCAGACAAGTTATATTGACTTGCTCTATTTTCACAATATGGACGAGAACGTCCCTATAAAAGAGCAGTTAGAAGCGGTGAAAAACCTAATGGACAGGGACTTGATAAGATATTTTGGCTTGTCAAATGTCAATCTTAAACAACTTCAAGCTTATATATGGGCTGCTGAAAAGTATAATCTTCCGTCGCCAATTGCAGTTCAGAATTATTTTAATCCTCTTGACGGCGAGAAAAAAGGATTTGAAGGGGTTTTAGATTTCTGCGCGAAGAATGGAATTGCCTTTGTTCCCTATAGCCCATTGAAAAGAGGGTTGCTTACAGGGAGATACGAAAAAGGCAAGTCCGCGAGAAAAGGAGATAGGTTATTTGATGAAAACTTAATTGAAGAATACACCAGCGAAGAAACTTACGGCAAGCTTGAAAAATTAAAGGAAATTGCAGACAAAAACAAAATTTCAATGGCACAACAGGCAATGTCTTACATCATGCAAATGCGAGGAATGGGCGGGCAGATTCCTTCTGTGTCAAGCGTGCAGCAACTTGAGGAGCATGCTGCTGCCGCGAAAATCAAGTTAAGCGAGGAAACCCTGCGAGAACTGGAGAAAACTATAAAAGGCGGCGAGGAGAAATGAGAATATGATTGACTTGAAGAAGATTGAAAAGGAAGCGGCTGAATTTTGGCGCAAAAATAAGATTTACGAGAAGCTGTTAGCAAGAAAGGGAAAGAAGTTCTTTTTGCTTGACGGCCCGCCATATGCAAACGCGCTGCCTCATATAGGACACGTAAAAAACACTGTTTTCAAGGATTTAATCATAAGAATGGAGTTTATGAAGGGCTCAAACGTGCTTTTTCAGCCGGGATTTGACACTCATGGATTGCCAATTGAAAATCTCATTGAAAAGAAGCTCGGACTAAAAGACAAGAAAGACATTGAAAAAATGGGAATTGCAAAATTCATGAAAGAGTGCAGGGACAATGCTACTTTGTACAAAGATATATGGATGAAAACTTATGAAAAATTAGGAAGCGTTTATTCTTTGAAAGAACCTTACCTAACTTATGACAATAGTTATATCGAGTCAGGGTGGTGGGCGTTTGCGCAAATGTACAAGAAAAAGCTTGTCTACGATGGCGAAAAGCCGGTGATGTGGTGCCCAAGATGCGAGACAAGTCTGGCAGGATACGAAGTAACAGACAGCTACAAAGATGTGACTGACATTGGAATTTATGTTTTGTTCAAATTAAAAGACAAAAATGAATATCTTCTTGTTTATACAACAACACCATGGACGTTGCCTGCAAATGTCGCGCTCGCCGTCGCGCCAAAGGAAAATTATGTAGAAGTTGAGGTTTCCGGAAAGAAAATAATCCTTGCTGAGAAGAGACTGGAAAAGCTTTCTGAAATGGGCTTTGGTTACAGCGTTCTTGAAACATTCAAGGGCGAGAAGCTTGTCGGGAAAAAATACGAGCCATTGCTAAACGTTCCATTGCAAAAAGAGCTGGATAAAGAGAAGCTTGGAAAAGCGCATATAATAGTTGCCTCAATTCCAATTCTGAAGGAGAGAGTTGCGTCTAAAATAAGAATAAAGAAAGCAGTTTCAGGAGGAGATGTCTTTGAGGAATTTGTAACAATGAATGAGGGAAGCGGAGTAGTGCATACCGCTCCGGGACACGGAAAAACCGACTTTATTGTAGGGCAGCATTACAAGCTTGCGGTTGCTTCTCCTGTTGACGACAAGGGAAACATGATGATTGAGTCAGGATTCAGTGGATTTGTAAAAGATGCCGACAAAGAAATTATAAACAAGCTTGAAGAAGAGGGCAAGTTAATATTCAAAGAACCAATAACCCACAGCTATCCTCTATGCTGGAGATGCAAGACTCCTTTAATATTCAGATTAAGCAAGCAATTGTTTTTGAGAATAGAAAAAGTAAAGAAAATAATGGAGAAAGAGAACAAAAAGGTAAACTGGATGCCCGAATTTGCGCGGGACAGATTTGAAAATTGGGTTGAAAATGCAGAAGACTGGAATATTTCAAGGCAGAGGTATTGGGGAATTCCAATTCCAATATGGAGATGCTCCTCCTGCAAGGAGGAAAAAGTAATTGAAAGCAGGGGGGAGATTGAGAAACTGTCGGGAAAGAAGATTGACGACCTGCACGTTGTAGAGGAAGTTAAAATAAAATGCAAGTGCGGAAAAGAGCTTGAAAAATACAAAGGAATACTTGATGTATGGTTTGATTCAGGAATTGCTCCGTGGGCAAGCATGGGCTATCCTTTCAAGAACAAGAAGCTATTTGAGGAGCATTTTCCGGTTGACAGGATTAACGAGGCGCAGGACCAGATAAGAGGATGGTTTTACTCGCTGATGTTCTGCTCGGCTGCAGTTTTCGAGAAAGCGCCGTATAAAGGAGTCAGCATGACAGGATGGGTTGTCGACAAAAATGGAGTTAAAATGTCAAAGTCGCTTGGAAATGTTGTTGATGCGCAGGAAGCCATCGACAAGCTTGGCGCAGATGTATTGAGATATTATTTTTGCTGGGATGTCGCGCCTTACGAACTGCAAAAATTCAATGAAGAAATAGCAAAAAAAGAGATAGGGAACATTTTCAATATTTTGTGGAATCTGAAAAATCTGGCAAGTGAAGGAAAGGTAAGCGAAAAAGAGCCGGAAGATAGATGGATAATCTCAAGATTAAACAGCACAATCAAAAAATATGAGGAAGATTTGGAGAAATTTGAGCTTCATAGCGCTTTAAGAAGCATTTCTGACTTTATTGTAAATGACTTGTCAAGAAAATATATACAAATGACAAGGGAAAAGGAAAACGGCGCGGTTGTCAATTTGTGCCTGCAAAATATCCTGAAGCTTCTTGCTCCTGTATCGCCTTTTATAACAGAAGCAATCTGGCAGTCATTGAAAGAAAAGAAAATTGCAAAAGAAGAAAGTGTTCATCTATGCGAATGGCCTCCTGCAGACAGGAAAAAGATTGATGAAAAGCTTGAGAGAGAGTTTGAAAATGCGGTGAAGGTAATAGAAATTGGGCTGATGGAAAGAGACAAGGCAAAAATAGGCTTGAGATGGCCGCTTGCAAGAGCAAAGATATTTTCTGATGCTGAAATAAGCAAAGAACTTGAGGAAATTATTTCAAGGCAGCTTAATGTCAAGAAGCTGGAATTTAAAAAGGCGAAAGAGACAAAAGTTGAGCTTGACACAAAGATAACACCTGAGTTGGAAGCAGAAGGATTTGCCAGAGAGATAGCAAGAAACATCCAAGCAGAGAGAAAAAGGGCAGGATTGCAGAAAGGAGAGCTGATAAAAACAGAAATATATTCCGATGAAGAAACAAAAAAGATGCTGAAGAGCCATCTTAATTTCCTGAAAGAAAGAACAAACTCAAAGGAAATCAATTTTATCGACGGAAAAGCGCCAAAGGATGCATTTGGAGCGGACGTAAAAGAAAAAAAGATTAAGATAAAATTTATGAAAAAATAAATATAAAACCTAACAAAATTTTTCTAATATGAATATTCCATTGATGACGATTAAATACTCAAAAAGGTTTAAATACTAAAAGGTTTTAACAATCCAGTAAAGGGGTAACTTGATAATGATAATAAAAGATGAATTTTTGAGCAGGATAAGAAAGATTTTTGACTTAAATCTTTATGAAGTCAAAGTCTGGACTGCTTTGCTCTCGAGAGGCGTATCTACTGCCGGCGAATTAAGCAACATATCCGATGTTCCCCGCTCGAGGACATATGACATTCTTGAATCGCTTGAAAAGAAGGGATTTATCATAATGAAATTAGGAAAACCAATTAAGTTTGTTGCCCTCAAGCCACTTGAAGTTATTGAGAGGGTAAAGAGAAATCTTATTATAAATGCGCAGGAGAAAAGCAAGCGCCTTGAGCAGCTGAGGACTGATGATGTTCTTGAAGAGTTGAACTCTTTGTTTACAAATGGAATCAAGTTTGTTGAGCCATCTGATTTGACAGGAAGCTTAAGAGGAAGGCAGAATATGTACAACCATCTTGACATGATGGTGAGGTCTGCTGAGAAAAGTATAGTAATTGTAACTTCGGCTGAAGGATTAAACAGGAAGCTTGAAGCGCTGATGCCTGCTCTTGAAAAGGCAAGGAAGAGGGGAGTAAACATAAAAATTGCAGCACCAATTGTTCCTGAAAATGCAAAGATTGCAAAAGACTTGTCGAGAGTGGCTGAAGTGAGAGATATTTCAAAGCACGCGCTAAGAGGAAGATTTGCAATTGTAGATTCAGAGGAAATGATGTTAATGCTTCTGGACGACAAGGCAGTGCATCCAAACTACGATGTTGCAGTATGGCTTTCAACTGAATTCTGCGCGAAGGCGCTTCAGCAGATGTTTGAGCAGACGTGGAATGAGTTTACTCCATTAAGCAAGATTAGAGCAAGATAGAATTAAGTAAATCAAGAAACATTTACCTTACATTTAAGTTTTAATTAATAATTGTCAACTAACTTCAAGCTATTTTTAGTTAAGCTTTTATATGGCTCTCCTCTGATTTAATTATGACATTCATAGACGTGCACTGCCATCTGGATTTTTATGGCGACAAGAAAATTGAAGAATTAGTTGAAAGAGCAAGGAAAAAGGGAGTTGAAATTATAGTAAATAATGCAGTAAAGCCAGAGTCAATTAAAAAAGTATTTGAGCTGGCAAGAAAATTTGAAGAAGTAAAGGCCGCGCTTGGAATTTATCCTATTGATGCGCTTGCCATGGAAGACAAGGCAATTGACGAACAAATTGAATTAATAAGAAAAAACAAGAATGAGATTGTGGCAATAGGAGAGGTTGGAATTGACTTCAAGGAGGATTCAGAAGAGCATGAACGGCAGAAAAAAACATTCCAAAAGTTCATTGATTTGGCTATGGAATTAGACAAGCCTATAATTGTGCATTCGAGAATGGCAGAAAAGGAAGTTGTTGACGCGCTTGAAGCATCGGGAGCTAAAAAAGTTGTTCTTCATTGTTTTTCAGGAAGCTTAGAGTTAGAAAAAAGAGCGGAAGATAACGGATGGTATTTCAGCATTCCAACAAATGTAAAATACAGCAAACAATTTCAGGCATTGGCGAAAGAAGTTCCGCTATCGCAGATTCTCTGCGAGACGGACAGCCCGTTCCTGCATCCCGACAAGAAAAAAGACAACGAGCCGGCAAATGTAATTGAAAGCTACAAGAAGATTGCCGAGATAAAAGGAATAACACTTGAAGAAGCGGAGAAAAAGATAGAGGAAAACTATAAAAGGTTGTTTGGATAGAAAAGAATATGGCAAAAAAGAGGGCTAAAGAGCCGGCAAACAATAAAACAAGAGTAATAATTATTGTTTTAACTCTGATGGTCATTATTTCTATTTCTGCTGTTTTAATTATCAAGAGCAGGAATATTCCTCCAGTTACAGAGAATAAAACTGGAGAAAAGGGATATTGCACTGCTGATAGCGATTGTGTTCCTGCTGAGTGCTGCCATTCTGCTACATGCGTCTACAAGGCAAAGGCGCCTAATTGTTCCCACCTTGTGTGCACTCAGGTTTGCGAGCCCGGCACGCTGGACTGCGGGCAGGCAGAATGCAGATGCATGAACAATGACTGCGTGACTGTATTAAAATAGGACAAAGAAATCAAGAAGCCCTTGAATGTTTCTATGGGCTTCTGAATCTCAAGATGCATCGGCATCTTGACATCATTAAAAAGTTTATAAAATAGCTTGCATTGAGGATATTATGAAGAAGAGGGCTTTATTTGCTGTTGTATTTGCGTTAATATTAATTTCTTTAATTTTAGTTCAGGCAAAAGAGGCAAGGGAAGAACCGAAGATAAGCTCGAATGTTTATCAAAAAGTAAACGGGGGAAAAGAGGTAAGAGTTTTTATCAAGCTAAAAGAAACAAATCAAAACCAGAAATCAGCTTCGCTATCTGTTGTTAATTCACTTGAAAAAGCAAAAGTAAAGCATAATTTTGGAAATGTTATTTCTGCAGTTGTAAATGAAGAAGATTTGAGCATCTTGCAAAATTCACCCCTTGTAGAAGAGGTTGGAGTTGAAAAATCGGTGCCACTTGCGCTCCAGGATTCGATTCCATTAATGAACGTAACAAATGCATGGAAACTTGTTTCGCCTGCAGAAGGATTAAATTTAACGGGAATGGGGCAGACAATATGCATTTTAGACACGGGAACTAATTATACCCATCCGGATTTAGGAGGCTGTTACGGAAATAATAATTTAAGCTCGAGCTGCAAGGTTTGGGGAGGATATGACTATGTAAATAACGATGCAGACCCTATGGATGACCATGGGCATGGAACTCATGTAGCAGGAATTGCTGCTGCAAATGGTTCTATAAAAGGAGTTGCTCCGGGTGCAAGAATTATCACTGTAAAAATCTGCGACGACGGCACATTTGGATGCTTTGACAGCGATATAAAAGCAGGAATTGATTGGTGCGTCTGGAATGCCTCTAAATTTAACATTTCTGTAATAAGCATGAGCATAGGAGGAGGATTAAACTCGAGCAACTGCGACGGGTGGGGAGACGATTACGATGTAACGGGCGCAATAAATAACGCCGTCTTAAACAATATTTCTGTTGTTATAGCTTCAGGAAACGGGCTTAACAATGATGGAGTCGGGCGTAACAGCTCGATTGCCTGGCCTGCGTGCATCTCAAACTCAACTCCTGTAGGAGCAACTGACAAAAGCGATGCAATTGCAAGCTATTCAAACAGATACTCCAAACTTTACTTATTTGCAACGGGAAGCGCAATAAATTCTACAACTATAGACGGAAGATACAGCGGGAATACATGGAGCGGAACATCAATGGCAACACCTCACGTTGCGGGAACGATTGCAGTAATAAATCAGTTCTTAAGAACGCTCGGACAGGTAAAAACACCAAAGCAGATAGAAGCGGCTCTTAACAACTCCGGAAAAAGAATAACTGACTCCACAAACGGGGCAAACTACTCAAGAATACGATTATATGACGCGATAATTTACCTTGACGACAGCGCGCCAAATGTCAGCTTAATAAATCCATTGAATAATTACGCAAATAATACAAGAGGATTAAACCAGACGTTCAGATGCAATGCAACCGATTTATCTTTAAGAAATGCAACATTTTATCTCTGGAATTCAAGCGGAATCTATAACCAAACATTTTTCAGCACAAGCGGAGCAAGAGCAAACCTTGAAATAAATATAACAAGCATCGCCGAGGAAACATACAACTGGAACTGCTTATTTTACGACGAGAAAGGAAATCTTGGTTTTGCGCCAAACAACTTCTCTATTATCCTTGATACAACTTCACCAAGAATAACAATAAATTCTCCTTCAAGCAACTTATGGTATAACTTTGGAATATTTAATGTGAGCCTCAACGAAGCTGGAAACTGCTCGTATTCGCTGAATGGGGCAGCGAACAGAAGCTTAAACTCTTCAGACGGAATAAATTTTTATTATACAAATACAACGCTGGCAGAAGGAATGTATAACATAACTTATTACTGCAATGACTCGCTTGGGAATGCAAATGCCTCTTCGGTAATTTCATTCAGTATCGATTTGACTGCACCTAATGTAACAATAGTTGGGCCGGAAGAGGCATATTCGGCAACGGGAACCAGCACGTTGGCATTTCAGTTTAACGCATCTGATAATATAAACATTACAAATTGTTCTTTGGTTATTAATGGAGGAATTTCTGCATATAACTCAAGTGCAATTTCAAATGATACAAACACAATCACAAAAGAAGTTTCTGCAGGGGTTTATACTTGGAGCATAAACTGCACGGATGAGGTTGGAAATACAGGAAATTCAACAGCAAGAAGTTTAACAATAAATGAAGAACAAACGCAGACTCCAAGTGGAGGCGGGGGCAGCGGAGGAGGAACAGGGGCAGTTACATATTCAGTTACCGAGGAACAGGCAGCAAAAGGATATACAAAAGAGCTAAAAGAAAAAGACAGGATAAGCTTTGCAGTTTCCAGACAAAATAAAAGCGAGGGGCATAACCTAATAATGAACTCCATCAATCCAAATGAGGCAAACATGACAATAAGCAGCAACATGATTAATTTTGTCTTAAGGACGGGCGAAGAAAAAAGATTTAATTTAAGCTCGGCAGATTATTTTGACTTTTCTGTAAAACTTGGGGGAATAACAAACAAGATAGCAAATGTAACAATAAAGACAATGTACGAAAAGATGAAGGGCATAATAACAGGACAGGCTATTGCAGAGAATAAAACTTCTGGAGAGACAGAAAACATAACAACTCAAGGCGAAAAAGGAATTACCAGCGGAATTGACTTAAGCAAATACCTCGCTTATCTGCTTGTGATTATTTTTGTTATTGCTTTAGTTATAATAATGGCGAGGTTTGGCTATCAAAAATATAAAAATTATAAGTTTTACAGGAAATACACCAAAAATATTACCAAAAAGGAAAAATATGAAATACTGGGCAAAGCAAGTGAATACGAAGAAAAGTAATCTTTATAATCCTTATTTTCACTATCTGCTTATATGCGGGGGTTCCGGAGTGGTCAAACGGGCAGGACTTAAGAAGTCGCTCTCTCGCTGGAGAGAGTTAAGGTAGGATGCTCAAACTAAAACTTGAGAAATCCTGTGGCTTAGTGCCTTCGGAGGTTCGAGTCCTCCCTCCCGCATTTTCGTTCATAAGCAAAAATGCTTGCTGTTTGATAATTGTTAGCAAAAAATCAGAATATGAGAATTAAAATTAATAGAGCGTATCTTGTTAAAGGTTATTAAGTATTATACCAAATAACTTGAGTATCTGTTTTAATAACTAAGAAAGTTTAACTTGCTACAAGAAGCTCAGAGCTTCTTGTCAATCTTGTCGAGAATTTCATCGACTTCCCTTGTCACGAAACGAATCACTTCATCCTCTGTCGCTCTTGGATTTTCTTCCTTATAGCGGATTGCGTGAGAGGCGCCAGAAATTATTGCCATTTTTAGCTTCTTGCTTGTTGGTTGCATATTTTATTTTATGATAGGGTGTTTAAAAGATTTGTTGTGATTAAAACTGCTATAGCAACTTTTAAATACAAAGTTCGGTTTAATAAAAAATGGAAGAGGTTGAAAAATTAAGGACTGAGCTGAAAATTAGGGGATTCTCGCCTTTAACAGGGAGAAATTACTCTTTTTTTGTTGAAAAGTTTTTGCTCCGCATCAATAAAAAAGCCGCTGAAGTAAATGAAGATGATGCAAAACTCTATTTATCTGAGCTTTTTGATACAAAATCAAAAAACACAATAATGCTTGCCGCAGCAGCGCTGAAGTTTTTCTACAAGGAAATTTTAAAGAAGGACTTTTCAGGCGTAAAAATGCCGAAGAAAGACAGCAAGCTTCCTGAGGTGCTGTCAAAGGAAGAGGTGAAAAAGCTTATTGACTCTGCTGACAACAGGAAGTCACGGCTGATAATTTCTTTTCTCTATTCAGCTGGCTTGAGAGTTTCGGAACTCGTCAATATGAAGATTGAGGATTTGAATTTAAGCGACGGAACCGGATGGGTTCGCAGAGGAAAGGGCGCGAAAGACAGGCTTTTCAAAATTTCAGAGAACTTGACAAAAGAACTGCAGGAATATCTTGTGGAGAAAAAAGACAACAGATATATCTTCTCCAAAGATGAACCTTTAACAACAAGAAACATACAAAAAATAATAAAATTGACTGCAAAGCGCGCGGGGCTAAACAAAAAGATAACGCCCCACACTTTAAGACATTCGTTTGCAACGCATCTGCTTGATAATGGAGTTGACATAAGGATGATACAGAGCTTGCTTGGGCATAGCTCACTTAACACGACCCAGGTTTATACCCATATCTCAAGCGAACAGATTAAGAAAGTGCAAAATCCCTTTGATAATCTGTGATGCGTTTGTGTGAAAACTGCAGAGTAGTAAGATAATCTTATAACTGCCCCCTTGCTTCTAAAATCAGCTGACTGGGACTGTTCGGTTGTCCTGGAAAGGATGTGTCCATGTTTGCCTCTAACGGGTGCTCAGCTATTAATGTGGTGAATGGACTATAACTCACCATACGAAACCTGCATCTGTCACGCGAGAATATGGCGCGAAGAAGATAACCTTTAAAACAAACTGATAGGTTAAGATTGATTTCAGTGATTGTTTGAGGAACTTTTCCACCGAGTCCATACGTCAGCTTTATACTCAAGATGGCGAAAAAGATGAAGAAAAAGGCAAAAAGAGCTGAGAAATGCAAAGGCAGACACACAAGCAATAAGAGCAAGAAGTCAAAAATAAAGAAAATAATTGCGTGGCTAAAGTCAGGAAAAGGCAAAAAGAAAGCTTCTAAGAAGAAAAGACGCTGAAAAAATAGAAATAAATGATAAGATTTTTTAGGTTAATTTAATGTTGATGAAAATAATTAGTAGCTGTTAATTATTAATCATTCTTGCTAATACAAAGGCAATAGCACTAATTAAAATTACTTCATGATAAAAAAACTAATAACAAAGTTTTTACATCAAGATAATAAACAAAGGCATTTATCTGTAAGAGGTCTGCGATCTGGCACGAGCTTTAGAATCCCCAGGCTTTCTCGTTTCTTTTCTTCTTGAGTCCTGAATTAACAGATATTTGTCATATTTCATGAACGCCTTTTTTAAAACGTCTGATGAAGTAATAAAAACGAGCGCCCTTGCCAGAGCGAGACGGGCTGCCTGAATCTGCCCCTCCTTGCCTCCGCTTGATGTCTTGATGCTAAAGTCATATTTTAACGGCTCTCCTAACTCGCGCTCATAAATCTTAAGCGGCTCTGAAATAGCGAGCTTATGAAATAAAGGAAGCTCGGTATAAACAAGATTGTTATAAATTATTTTTCCGTCTCCTGGTAAAATCCTGAGCTTTGCTATTGCTGTTTTTCTTTTTCCGCAAATCACCTGAATTTTTTCTGTTTTCTGCTTTTCTTTTTGCTCCGCCATTTTAAATTATCCTGCCTAATTCTGACAATTTAATTACTTTTGTTTTCTTTTCCTTTCCTGCCACAATTTTCTTTGCATTTTCATATTCAGCAGGGACTTTATTATAGCACATTACTCTCTTTAGCGCCGAACGCCCTCTTTCCTGGGTGTAAGAAAGCATCCCTCTTATTGTTCTTTTTACAATCCTTTCGGGGCTTCTTGGGAACATTGGGCCTTTTAATGAAGCACCGCCCCTTCCTTTCTTCTCCTTATATATCTTGACAGTTGTGGCGCGATTGCCCGTTATAACAGCATCATTGCAATTGACTATAACAACTTCCTTTCCAAAAAGCGACTGCTTTGCTGCATAACTTGCCAAGCGGCCAAGAATCGCATTTGATGCGTCGATTATTATTTTCATCTTAACACCTTGAGCCCTTCTGCCTTTGGATTTTTCTTTATTTCTTCAGAAATATAAACAAATTCTGATTTTGAGGACTTAAGTTTTTCTTCTGCTGTTTTTGAAATTGACAGAGCGCAGATTCTTACCTTCTTTGTCAGATCGCCGAGAGAAAGAACTTTTCCAGGAATAACAACAGTATCGCCTGCCTTTGTCTGCTTTTCAATCTCAGAAAGATTAATTGAAGAATAATTCCTTGTTGAAGACGAGAGTATTTTTGCAATTTTCTCCCAATTCTTATTCTTTAGGGCAAGCTGTATTGTCTCAACTAGAGATGAATTTGTCTTCTTCCTTGAGCGGAATTTTATCTTTGTCCTGCTTATCATAATAGAGCCTCGAATTGAGGATATTTAAACCTAACGAGAGCAAAAGGTTTTTATACTAAAGTGTGTATAAGTGTGTATGGATAAGATTGTAAGGATAAAAAACAACAAGACGAGAATAAACATAACTGTTGATAAGGAAAAGCTTGAGAAGGCAAAGACAAAGCTAAAGCATTTCGGGGGCAAGCTAAGCACTTTGTTTAACGCTTACTTAAGTGATTTCGTCGAGTCAATGAACAAGGAAGCGAAAAGCACGCACGAAGAAATGGACAAAAAGATAAAGGAGCTTGAAGAGCGGCTGAAGAAGATAGAAGATAAGAAAAAATAGTTCTAAGAAATGCGGAGAGTAGGAATCGAACCTACGCAGGCACTAAGCCACTGCGTCCTTAGCGCAGCCCGTTTGACCGCTCCGGCATCCCCGCATAAATATGGTTATAAATGATGTTATAAAAATCTATTGATATTCTCTCTGCAAAATAATACTTATTATTGAATTTGACAAAATTCGCAATTACTTTATCGCCTTTTCAAACTCGTCCAAATTGTCTTCTAAAGCTTTTATTGCCTTGACAAGAATGTCCTTGGCGAGCATGTTGCCATACGATTCAATTATAAACAAAAGTTCTTCAGAGTCGCTTATTGCTTCTTTATCAAGCGTCCTTATGCTGTCAACTTCTGCATCACTTAAATCACAAATCCACTTTGAGCCCTCTTTTTTTGGATTGACTGATGATTTTGAGGATTGAACGATACGGTCTATTTCAGGGCTTGACTTAATCTCAAGAAGATGCCTGTAATAGCACAGGCCGGGAACGAACTTTGCATGCTCCAATCCGATGCCGAGGCGAGCGGTTGCAACAAGCTCAAGCTTATGCTCCTCACCAAGAATTGTTATTGGTATTTTTGGATAGATAACATCTGCAGCGCCCTTTAAGTCAGATGCATAAACAGTGCACGGACCTGTTTTTACAAGCTTTAAGTCAATCTTTGTCTTTGAAGACATTCCTTTTTCTGTTTTGAGGGGGATTAAGCCCAATCTCAAAGCAAGAACTTCGTCATAGAGGGCTGAATCGTTCTTAAAGATTTCAATGTCGTCAATTGCAAGAACAGGAACTTCGTGAACAGAACGCCTGATTGCATTTGCCAGAGATTCAGAAATTTTTGCCCTAAATATTAGCTTATCCTTTGAAGATTCGACAATTTCCATTTTTTTGTTTGTTTTGTTTTATTGTTTATTTATTATATAATATTTGGCTGTTTTTTATGGTTTGTTATCTGTTATTTACATTTATTATTTTTATGATAAGAGGGGTTTTAAATGTTTATGATTGCTGCTTAAACACGCCTGCCTCTCTTACCTCCTTTCTTCTTTGGTCCGCCTCTTGGAATTTTTGTGGTATCCAAGATGCTTAATATTCTAAAGCCCTCTTTGCCGAGGCTTTTTACCGCAGCATATCCGCCAGGACCAAGAGTTGGCTCTCTTGTTCTTCCGCGAGTTCGTATGTACAAACTATTAATCCCGAGATCGCGCGCTCTTTCGGCAGCTTTTTTAGCGACGAACATCGCAATCGTAGGGTTTGACTTTAATCTGTCTGACTTTGTTACCATTCCCCCGCTTACTCTTGAGATAGTATTTCCAGCCAAATCGGTAATATGAACAAAGGTATTGTTTGAGGTGCTGTAAATATATGCAATTCCTGCTTTCTCTTCCCTTGACTTTTCAGTGGCAATAACTTCATTTCCTTCTTTCGTTTCTTTAACTTCTGCTGACTTTTCTTCTATTTTCTTTTCAGTTGGTCTTGCTCTTGCTTTTCCAGCTTCTTTTTCCTCAACTGTTTCGATTTCTTTCAAATCTTTCTCTTTCATCTTTTCTGTTTCTTCTTTCTCCATAATTATTTAACCTCCGCAGCTTCTTTTTTTTCTTCTTTAACTTCTTCCTGCTTTCTCTTTGCTTCCTTTTGTGGCTGCTTAGGAATAAAACTTGAGACAATCGAGTCTTCCTCGGCAACGCTTACAATATAGCCAGGAATGTTTACGACTTTGCCGTTAATGAGAATTTTTCTGTGAGTAACCATCTGTCTTGCCTGCTTTGGAGTAGAAGCAAGCCTTTTCTTTATAACCATCGTCTGTAATCTTCTGTTCAGCAAGTCCTCTACCTTTAAGTCAAGAACGTCGGCGATGCTATTTGTGTTCAGCCCAATTGCCTTAAGCTTTCTGAAGAGAACTTCCTGCTCTTCTGCAGCCGATTTTGCAAGAGCCTTAGCCCGATGCCTAAAATAAGTTACTTTGGCAATAACTTTCCAGATCTCCCGCTTGTTTTTTAAGCCGTACTGCTTGATAAGCTTGTTTTCCTCTGCAATTCTTGCGCTCTCAAACGCCTTCCTCGGCTTGACGTATTTTTTGTGTTTTTTTATCATTTTATGCTTTCTTTCCTAACTTGGATTTCTTTACTCCTACTGCTTTAGAGCCATGAGTCCTGAAGTGCGAACGGGTTCTCTGTCCCCTTACAGGAAGCCCTGCAGAATGCCTTATTCCCTTATAGCTCTTTATTTTTTTCATCTTCTTTATGTCAAAGTCTCTTCTCAAATCAAGGTCAACGCCGTAATAGTGAGAAGTTTCTCCGGTTTCCTCATCGAGACGCCTGTTTTTAAGAAAATCGTAAACTGGAAGAGAGTGCAAGAAATCCTCAATCTTCTTAATGTCAGCTTTAGAAAGTTCAGAAATCTTTTTTGATTTTGGATAGCCAAGTTTTACGCAAACCGCATTTGCAATTGCCCAACCGACTCCTTTTATTCTTGTAAGCCCCACAAAAAGATTTTTAGAGCCAGGAATGTCATAACCCATTATTCTAATAAGAAATTCCTGCTCAGCTTCCTGCTGCGGCTTCTTCTCAGGCTTTTTTAAGTCTTCTTTCTCAAACTTCCTTCTTTCTCCCTTTGCAATTTTTCTTTCAATCTTTTGCTTTTCTTTCTGCTCTGCCATTTTTATAATCCTGCCTCCGTTAATCTCCTGTCTGAGTCAATATAAGTCTGGCTATATGAACCTCCTTCAGATAAAGTATCAAGAACAAATGGTTTGTTAAATACTAGAACCCCATCTTGAACTGTTATGCTTTTTCTAGGTATTTCAATATATTCTACTGAACCCTTGGCAACCCCTCTTCCAAAGAAATTAAGTATCCCATAATGATTTGTCTGAACAATCATGAGTGTTCTGCCAGCAACTTCAACAATATCTTCAGGTGTTAAGGCATCCAACTCTTCAAGAGATTCCAATCTTGTTACTGGCTTTCTTGTTTGCGTTTGTGTTGGTGCTTCTGTTGTTGCTGTTTGCATTTTTTTGTTTGATTTAGCTTGTATTATTTATTTTTAATATTTTATTATCTGATATCCGATTTACTTGGTGCTTCTGTTATTTACTTTACTTCTCTGCATTTTTATTTTCATCTTGCTATACTTTACTTTCTTGGTTTTATCTCTACTTGACGAAGAGGTTGAACCTCTGCCTTTCTGAGAGTTCCTCAATGATGCGCTTCTCAACGGCTTTCTTCGGATCCGGAACGGAACTCACGCGCTCCTTTATGTCCGCGAAGGACTTAAACGGCTTTTTCTCCCGTGCATCAAGGATTTCCTTTGTATGCTTCTTGCCAAATCCTGGAAGAAGTTCAAGTTGATGCAGACGCGTGTTAATTGGCTGGGCAGAATTAAAGAAATCTACGAATTTCTGTTCTTGCTCCCCAACTGTCTGTTCTATGAATTCCTGCAACTGGATCTTAGCCGTCTCTGTAAGCTTCTCTCGAGGAAGCCTACCTGCGATGTAATATATCTTATCTCTCTTCTCGGGCCCTATATAAACTTTTTCTTTTATAGCAAGAGAAATTCCTCTTCGGGGAACGAGCTCAAGCAAAGCAAGCGTCTTAATTCCGATAGCCTGGGCTATTGAGGACATTCTTCCACCCGCCATAGGATAGCCGTATGGCAAGTAGTCCAAAACCAAAGCATAATCTTCTTTCTCGTTCATTTTAGTATTTCTTTATGATTTCTAATATAGAATTCGCCTCTTCTTCGCTGAGGCTTACTTCGGTGAAAATCTTGTTCAATTCCTCGGAATTTGCGGGCAAGAAATCTAGTATCTTAACAAGATTTTCTTCGTTTATCTTAGGATTATTCAAAGCACGGATTTCAGAAGCAAGCTTTTCAGCGTCAGCTTTGGAAATCTTTGAGAACTTCTTGATATATGATTCCATCTGCTTCTTTTCCTCAAGCCCTTTTATCAGCGATTTTACTTCTGCGAGCGCCAAAGGCTTCCTGTTTAATATCATTTTGCAACTGCTCCTTCAATTTTCTTAAGATGAATTGGCTTAATAAAGTAGGTTTTTGGGCTGTTTAAGTCGTTTACCAAGACTTCATAGGCTGAACCGCGCTTTTTAATAACTTTTCCAGTTCTTCCCTGAGTGCGCTTTGAATAGCCAAACACCAATCCTAATTCCCTGACTATTGCAACCTGCTCTCCAGGCTCAAACTTCTGGAAAAACCTTGACAGTGAAAGTTTTCCTCTCTGCCTTACTCTCTTGTGCTGAAGCATAAATATAACTCATAAAGCGAGTTTAAAAAGCTTTTCTTGCCCAAATTGCGATATTACGACGATAATTGCTTAAATAATTTTAAAGGCAGATTAATAATCTATATTCGAAAATCAAATTATTATCATAGCACATAATTAAATTACTTAGCCGCAATAAACCACACAGAAATTAATACTTGTTTTTTCTCAGAGTATCTTCTGTAAATTCGGTGACGGAACCCTGGAATAAATCGCCCTTTTCACGCGCGCTTTCCATGCTTTCAATTATCGCGCGGAACATTTTCTCACCCCAGACGCTAATTCCGCATCTCTGGCAGACGTCAACAACAGAATTTTCATCAATAACACTCTTGCAATAGATACATCTCTTCACCATTTTCTTTTTTCCTCTCTTTTATTTTACTTTTTATGTTTGTCTTAAAAAAAGATAATATATAAAGTTTAGTGTGGTGAGAAAGATGATTTTTTGTTTTGTAAGTTTACTACTTTTTGGAACAAAAAAATCGGCTGAAACTATTTAAACTAACATCTTCATTTCATCTCATGGCTCACAGGATTGAAGTTGTTTCCAAGATACCTGATATGAGAGCAAATGTCAGGAAACGCGAGCTACAAGCAGCAGGATTTAATGTTTTAGATGTTCAATTAGCTGATGTTTATACTATAGATGCAGAATTTGACAAGTCTCAGCTTGAAAGCATATCTTCTATATTGTCAAATCCTGTTGCGCAGGAGGCTTTGCTTGACAAATCCTACTTTCCAGATAAATTTGACTGGGTAATTGAGATAGGATTTCTTCCAGGGGTTACAGATAATGTTGGAAATACGGCTCAGGAGTGCATAAAAGACTTGGTTAAAATAAAATTTGACAAGAATGTTGTATTTACTTCAAGAATGATTTTTTTAAGCGGGAAATTTGCTCCTGAAGATGTAAAGGTTATTGCAAACAGATTTGCGAATGAGCTGATTCAGAGAATTCATATAAAAAGCCGCAATGAATATATTAACGAGGGCGGCATGGGCTGCATTGTTCCAAGAGTTAAATTAACTTCTGAACCAAGAGCAGATATAGTAAACCTGAATGTTGGTGATGAAGAATTAATAAAACTTGGAAAAGAGGGGATTACAAATTCTGACGGAACAAGAAGAGGGCCACTTGCGCTTGATTTTGAATCTGTTAAAACGATAAAGGATTATTTTCTAAACAAAGAAATGAGGATGCCTACGGATATAGAAGTGGAATCCATAGCGCAGACATGGAGCGAGCATTGCAAGCATACTATTTTTGCAAATGAGCTTGATGAGATAAAGGATGGGCTTTACAAGGCTTATATAAAGAACGCAACAAATAAAATACGCGCTGAAAGAGGAAACAGGGATTTTTGCATTTCTGTATTCAAAGATAATTCCGGAGGAATTGTTTTCGATGAGAATTATATGATTACAGATAAAGTTGAGACTCATAATTCTCCGTCTGCTTTAGATCCTTTTGGAGGATCAATTACAGGAATCGTTGGAGTTAATAGAGATACAATTGGATTTGGGAAGGGCGCGCTGCCTATAATTAACAGATATGGATTTTGCTTTGGCTATCCTGAAGACAAGAAAGTTTTATACAAAGGAAAAGACGGAAAGAATCCAACTTTGCTTCCTAGAAGAATAATGGAGGGTGTTATAGAAGGTGTTAATGTTGGAGGTAACTGCTCAGGGATTCCAACTCCGCAGGGATTTGTTTATTTTGATGATAGTTATAGAGGAAAACCACTGGTTTTTGTTGGCACAATAGGCCTGATGCCTCGCGATGTTAAAGGGAAACCGGGGCATTGTAAGGAAGCAAAAGCCGGCGACTGCATTGTAATGATTGGGGGGAAGGTTGGCAAGGATGGAATTCACGGGGCAACATTCTCTTCAGAGGCGCTGACTTCTGGAAGCCCCGCAACTGCAGTTCAGATAGGAGACCCTATAACGCAGAAGAAGCTGAGTGATGCGATAGTCAAAGAGGCAAGAGATTTGGAATTGTATAATAGTATTACAGATAATGGCGCCGGGGGTTTGTCATGTTCTGTTGCAGAGATGGCTCAGGAGTGCGGGGGTTTTGTAGTTGAGTTAGAAAAAGTCCCTGTTAAGTATCCAGGCATCCAGCCTTGGGAGATATGGGTTTCTGAATCGCAGGAGAGAATGACTCTTTCTGTATCAAAAGAAAAAATAAAAGAATTTTTGGATTTAATGGAGAAAAGAGGAGTAGAAGCAACAGCAATAGGCGAGTTTAACAATTCTGGAAGAGCTATTGTCAATTACAAGGGAAAGAAAATTCTTGATATTGATATGGTTTTCTTGCATGAAGGAGTGCCCAAGAAAAAATTAAGTTCAAGCTATACTAAAAAAGTATTTGAGGAACCTGACTTTAGCTGTCCTTCTAATTTGAGTGATGTTTTGCTGAGAATGCTTGCAAGGCATAACATTGCAAGCTTTGAATTTATTTCAAGGCAGTATGACTATGAAGTTCAGGGAGGAAGTGTACTCAAGCCCTTGCAGGGTGTTGGAGAGGTTAATTCGTATGCTGCCGTGACCAGACCGCTATATGATTCTGATAGGGCAATAGTCACCAGCCAGGGAATAACTGCAAAGTATAGCCAGATTGATACGTATCACATGGCAGCGTGCGCAATTGATACTGCAGTAAGAAATGCAGTTGCTGCAGGCTGTGATATTGAACGCCTTGCGTTACTTGATAATTTCTGCTGGTGTTCTTCTACTGATCCGGAAAGATTAGGACAATTAAAAGCCGCAGCAAAAGCCTGCTATGATTATTCTATTGCTTATAAAACTCCATTCATCTCTGGAAAGGACAGCATGTTTAATGATTTCAAAGGGTATGATGAGAGTGGTAAAGAACTAAAGATATCAGTTCTGCCAACGCTGCTTGTTTCTTCAATTGGTGTTATTGATGATTATAACAAAGCGGTTTCACTTGATGCTAAGTTTGAGGGCGATTTAATTTATGTTTTGGGAGAGACAAAGAGTGAGCTCGGAGGCAGTGAGTATTTTGAGCTTATGGGCAATGAGATTAAGAAGCAGATAGTTGGAAATTCTGTGCCGAAGGTTGATTCTCTGAATGCGCTGAAAATGTATAAAGCAATTAATAAGGCGACTAGTAAAGGGTTAATTGCAAGCAGCATTCCTATAAATGCAGGGGGATTGGGAGTCGCTTTAGCAAAGATGTGCATTGCAGGAAGATTGGGCGCGCTAGTTGAGCTTTTAAAATTAAACAAGAGCAATAACGTAGTAAGGGACGATTTTGCATTATTCAGCGAGTCGCAATCAAGAATTATAGTAACGGTAGCGCCTGAAAATAAATCCAAGTTTGAAGAGATTTTTTCAGATATAAATTTTGCTGAAATAGGAAAAGTTACTAATGGAGACTTTGTTATTACGGGCGTTAGCGGAAAGAAAATTATTGATACCAGTGTTGCTAAATTGGAGGAGAGCTACAAATCAAGATTTAAAATTTACTAAAATGGAACCAAAAGTATTGATACTAACAGGATATGGAATAAACTGCGAACGAGAAACTCAGTTTGCTTTTGAATTAGCCGGGGCAGATGCAGAAATAGTTCATGTAAATGACTTGATTAACAAAGAGAAAAGCCTGGATGATTATCAGATTCTTGCATTTCCGGGAGGTTTCTCTTATGGTGATGATACGGGCTCGGGGAATGCCATGGCAAATAAAATAAGACTAAACTTATGGAGCGACTTAATGAAATTTATTAGTTCTGGAAAGCTTGTAATAGGAATTTGCAATGGATTTCAGGTTCTTGTAAATCTTGGGTTGTTGCCTGCTCTGAATGAAAAGTATGGGAAAAGAGATGTTGCATTAATTCATAATAATTCTGTTAGATATGAGTGCCGATGGGTTCATTTAAAGAAGCAGAGCAGCAAGTGTGTTTTTGCAAATAATTTGGATTTGTTGCATGTGCCTGTGGCTCATGGAGAGGGCAAGTTTTTTGCAAATGATAAAGTTTTAGCTGAACTAAAGAATAAAGAGCAGATTGTTTTTAGTTATGTTATGGAAAATGGAACACCTGCGAATGGAGAGTTTCCTTTTAATCCAAATGGAGCTTTATGCGATATAGCAGGGATATGCGATGAAAGCGGAAGAGTACTAGGAATGATGCCTCATCCTGAAAGGGCGATATTTGCAGCCAGTTCTCCAGATTTTCAGAAACTAAAAGAGAAAATGAAAAGAGGGAGAGAAAATATTCCCACGTACTATGAACCTGCTCTTAAAATCTTCAAGAATGCGGTTGATTACGTAAAAGAAAATCAAAAATCTTTCAGTACTGGCAAAGGCACAAGCTATGCGGATGCAGGGGTTAATATCGAGCTGGGTGACGATGTTTCTAAGATATTGTACAATGCTGCAAAGAAAACATGGGATAATAGAAAAGGGCTAATTGGAGAGGTTATTGTTCCGTTTGATGATTTTTCCGGAGTAAGAGCAATTGATGTTTCCAACCTTCCTGCAGGAACGCTGATGAATGTTAATTTTGATGGTGTTGGCACAAAAATGGAGCTGGCAGAGAGAGTAAATGATTATAGGACTCTGGCTTATGACTTATTTGCAATGGTTTGCGACGATGCTGTTGTTCGCGGAGCGGAGCCTGTTCTGATTGGCTCTATTTTGGATGTTAATTCTCTTGGTAAAAATGAAGATTCTTATATTGAGCAGATTAAACAGCTTGCTGAGGGTTATGTGAGCGCGGCAAAAGAAGCCAATGTTGCAATTGTTAACGGGGAGATTGCTGAACTGGGAAGCAGAGTCGGCGGCTATGGGCCATTTAATTCTAATTGGGGGGCAGGTTTAGTCTGGTTTGCAAGTAAGAGCAAGATGTTCACAGGATATGAGATTAAACCGGGAGATAAAATTGTAGCTTTAAGGGAGAAAGGCTTCAGGTCTAACGGGCTCTCTCTTGCAAGAAAAGTCTTCAGAGATGTTTATGGTGACTTCTGGCATAATGCTGAGTTTATGGGGAAAAAGATTGGCAGTTTGGTTTTAACGCCATCTAAAATTTATTGCGGGGCTGTTGTGAAAATGCATGGAAGCATAAGCAGCGCAGGAAAAGCAATGATACATGGTATAGCTCATATAACCGGAGGAGGCATTCCGGGAAAATTGGGAAGAATTTTAAAAGCAAGCAGTTTTGGTGCGGAGCTTAATAATTTGTTTGAACCTCCCGAAATAATGCTCCAATGCCAAAAGCTGGGAAATGTTTCTGATGAAGAGGCTTACAGAACATGGAATATGGGCAATGGCATGCTTATAATCAGTCCGGAGCCCGAGAAAGTTGTACAAATTGCATCTGAATACGGAATAGATGCCAGGATTGCGGGAGAGGTAGTTTCTGAGCCGGGAATAAAAATAAGAAACAAGGGCGTGTTTGCATCAGATGGAGAATTTCTGTCGTTTTAATTTTTTATTTTAATTTGATAAATTCATTCTATGAAAAGATTGCTTTGCAGCACAGCAGTCTTTTTAAATTCATTTTAACAGAAGGTTAGATGGAAGATTTCAAGGAGAGATTTATTCAATTCTTGCTTAGAACAGGTGCATTGCGAGTTGAAGGAGATTTTTCCTTAAAGAGCAAAAGATTATCTCCTTGGTTTGTAAATATTGGAGATTTTAACGACGGAGAATCTTCAGCTGCTCTTGGAGAATTCTATGCTGCCTCAATATTAGGTTCGGGCGTTAATTTTGATTTGCTTTACGGAATTCCTGAAAAGGGAAGTGCACTTGCTGTTGCAACAGCAATAGAAATGGCAAGAAAAGATAAGAATGTCCCATGGTTTTTTACAAGAAAAGTTCCTAAGGAATATGGAGAGGCAACAAACCTTTCACAGGCAGATAGAATAAAAGCGCTTGTCGTTGGAAGAGCACCGAAAGACGGGCAGGCAATTATCCAGCTTGATGATGTATTTACTGCAGGAGATGCAAAATATGAAGCCCGGGCGGTTTTGCAAGGATTGGGAAAATTTGAACTTCCTCTTCTTGCAATTGCCGTTGACAGAATGGAAGTTGGAATTGATGGGCAGAGCGCAATAGAAGAATATGAAAAGAAAACTGGAACAAGAGTTGTTTCAGTTGTAAACGCATTGGACATAATCGATTATTACAATGGACATTTGAAGACGGGGGGTTGTATCAGGGTGCGCTCTGGAAAGGTAGTTATGGAGGAATCTCAGTTAAAAGAAGTAATTAGAAGAATGTCTAATTATCTAAGAGTTTATGGAACTTCTGCAGCCAGAAACGCATTTGGAGGGCTTGAGCAGACAATAATTGAAAGAGACAGAAGCGTTATTCCTGCGTGCGATGTCGAAACACTTGAGCAGTTTGAGGAGCTTGTAAGACAAACTGCGGACGTTGAAGGAATTGGCGCGTATAAAGTTGGATTTGAATTGGGTTTAGGCAGTCAAAAATATTCTTTGCAACCTTTGAGGAATCTTTTAGCAGAGTTAAATGAACATGCAACAGAAATACAATCACCAGCCATTGTAGAAGTGACAAGAAAAATTACTCAACTTGTTAATGAACTGCCAGTTGAATTATTATTAGGCGGATTAGAAAGAGTTGTACAAATTGCAAGAAAGTACACAACGAAACCAATTATATACGATCATCAGAAAGCTGGAACTGATATTCCGGATACCGGAAAGAACTTTGCAAGAACCGTAAAAAAAGCAGGCGTTGATGCAATTATTTTGTTCCCTCAGGCAGGGCCAGAAACAGAGAGAGCATGGATTTATCACGCATTTGACCATGGATTAAAAGTAATTGTTGGAGGAAGAATGACTCATCCTGCTTATGCTGTAAGTGAAGGCGGATTTATCACAGATGAAGGCGCCATGGAGATGTATAGAATCGCTGCAAGAGCAGGAGTAAGAAATTTTGTTGTTCCTGGAAACAAGCCGGCAGTAATAAAGGAAGTTAGAGAAGCTATCGAGGCAGAAGGTGTTAAAGATCCTGTATTTTGTGCTCCTGGCTTTATCGCTCAGGGCGGAGTAATCTCTGACGCGGCAAAGGTCGGAGGCGACAGATTCCATGGGATTGTTGGTAGGGGAATTTATCAAGCTAAAGACATGAGAGCTGCAGCAATAGAACATACTTCTCAACTTACAGCAGTTTAAGATGATAGACCCGCACGTTCATTGCAGGGATGGGGAGAAACAGAGACACAAAGAGACAAAAGCGCATGCGTTGGCTGTTGCTGAAAGGGCCAGAATTTCTGGAATTTTTGATGAGCCGAACACCGAGCCGCCTATAACTACAATTGCACTCACTGAAGAAAGATTGGCAGATGCGCAAAGAGCAAAAAGCCGCGTCTTTTATGGATTGCATGTTGGATTGACTTCTGAGCCAGCCCAAATAAGAGAAGCAGTGGCTGCCTGGAGACAATTTTTTCCCAAACCGGGAAGTTCTGTCGGAGTTGTTGGACTGAAAATGTTTGCGGGACGCTCCGTCGGAAGTTTAGGAGTAATTGAAGAAGAGGAGCAGAGATTAGTTTATCAAATATTAGCAGAAGAGGGTTTCGATGGTGTTTTAGCAGTGCATTGCGAGAAGGAAGCGCTGTTGAAACCGGGACTATGGGATCCTTCAGACCCCGTTTCACATTCGTTTGCACGCCCGCCTGAAGCGGAAACAGAATCTGTTTTTGACCAGATAAGATTTGCAGAAAATTGCGGATTCAGAGGAAATCTGCACATTGCGCATGTTTCCGTTCCTAAATCTGTTGGGTTAATTGATAATGCAAGAAGGCAGGGAGGCGTAAGAGTCAGCTGCGGGGTTACCCCGCATCATTGCACTTTAAGTTATGATTTAATTCCTATATCAGAAGAAGGATTGCTGTATAAAGTAAATCCTCCACTGAGAGACAGAAATTCAGCATTAGGAATGTTAGATTTGCTTAAAAAAGGAATGATAGATTGGATAGAAACAGACCACGCACCCCACACTCTTGATGAAAAAATGGGAAGGGCTCTTGATGCTGAAGGAAAACCCCAATATCTATCGGGTTTTCCCGGATTGCCTTATTATCCTCATTTTATAAAACACTTAAGAAGAAAAAGATTTTCTAGAGAGCAATTAATGAAATTAATACACACAAAGATAGAACTAACATATGGAATTACCATCCCTTTATTAACAGGAGATTCAGAACCTGATTTAAATCTTCATAAAGAATATGAAGTAGACGCTTATAAGAGAATAAGAAAATGACAATAAAGAAAATGTCCAGAAGGGAAATTACAAATGAAGCCTCTGGTATAATGATATTTAAAAATGGAGTTAGATACTTTAAATAAAATGAAAAAAGTAATGATTTTAGGTTCGGGCGGAAGGGAGCATGCATTGGGCTGGAAATTGGGGCAAAGTGATGAAGTCTCAGAAGTAATTTACGCCCCTGGAAATGCAGGAACACAAGAAGGAAAAGGAAGAAATATTCCCATTGATGGCTCAAAAAAAGATAATTTTCCAGCCTTGTTAGCTGTTGCTAACTCTGAAGGTGTAGATATGGTTATTGTTGGTCCAGAAGCCCCGCTTGCAGATGGAGTTGTAGATTTTTTTAATTCGAGAGGATATAATAGAATATTTGGGCCAACTCAGAGAGCTTCCTTACTTGAATCAGATAAATTCTTTTCTTTTGATTTAATGCAACAAACAGACATTCCTCAGGCAAACTCTGTCAAATGTTATTCAACAGCCGAGGCTATTAGAGCAATCGAAGAAAGAGCTACAGATGGCGGAATTGTAATTAAAGCAAGGGGACTCACTGGAGGAAAAGGAGTTAGTGTATGTGATTCAAGAGAGCAGGCGTTGGCAGAGATAAGCGAGCATGCTGGCAGATATGGCCCTGAAGTTCTGATAGCTGAGAGATTGCGCGGGCAAGAATTTTCCGTATTTGGCATTTCAGATGGAAGTAGAGTTTCTCCATTGGAGATATCTGTTCAAGACCATAAACCTTTACTTGATGGAGATAAAGGGCCAAACACCGGAGGAATGGGTGCTTATGGTCCTGCGCCAGTTGCTTCTGCTGGAGTAGTAAGGCATATTGCAAGTAATATAATGACACCTCTTGTTCAGAGAATGAGAGAGCAAGGAGTAGAATACAGAGGATTCATTTATGGTGGAATGATGATGACAGATGCCGGGCCTAAGGTAATTGAATTTAACATAAGATTTGGCGATCCTGAATGCCAACCTGCAATGATGATGTTAAGAAGTGATTTGTATAGGGCGCTTTCTTTAAGCTTGGACGGAAGATTAGATCAAGTTAAAATGGAATTTAATCCCGGAGCAGCCTGCTGTGTTGTTCTTGCTTCCCAAGGCTATCCTGAAGGTTATAGGAAGGGGCTGGTGATTAGCGGATTAGAAGAAGCAAGCAGAGTTGCAGGGGTAAAAGTATTCCATGCCGGAACTAAAGTCGGCGAGAACGGACAAGTTCTAACTTCAGGAGGAAGAGTGCTTGGAGTTACAGGTTATTCTCCAGAAGGAATTGCCGAGGCACAAAGATTAGCTTACCAAGCAGCCCCTATGATAAGCGTTCCCGGAGATTTTCATTTCAGAAGAGATATCGCAGATAAAGCTTTGGCAAGTTAAGATGGCAATAGAAAAATTATACAATCCTGAAAAGGGAGTAATGAGGGTTGCCGGCTTTATGTCGGGGAGCGGCACAAATCTTAGAAAAATTATTGAACACGAAAAAAGATTAGAATCTGGGAACGGAAGAGGGGGAGCACCATATAGGGTTGTTGTAATATTTTCTGATGATAAAAGAAGCAACGCGGTGCAGATAGGAAGTGATTACAATATTCCTGTAGTTGTAAGGGATATAAGAACATTTTATAGAGCAATAGGAAAGCCGTTAAGAGATTTGTCTGCAAGAGAGCAATTTGACAGGGAAATTGTTGAAGCGCTGAGGCAATTTGAAGTTAGTGTCGCAGCTTATGCAGGTTATATGAGCATTGCAACCGCTCCGCTGATAAATGCTTTTTTTGGAGTTAATGTTCATCCTGCTGATTTATCTATTCTTGCAGATGGAAAGAGAAAATATACTGGAGATAAGGCTGTAAGAGATGCAATTCTCTCCGGAGAAAAAGAATTGAGAGCAACAACTCATTTAGTTGAGTCTGTTGTTGATGAAGGGAGAATTTTAATGATTTCTCCGCCTTTAAGAGTTCAACTTCTTCCTGATTTTAATCCTTTGAACGATGCGGAAGTTGATTCTATGACAACAATGCACCAGAGTCATCTTAAAAATGTTGGAGATTGGGTAATATTCCCAAGAACGCTTGAATATCTTGCTACGGGAAGATATTCGCAGGACGAGAAAGGCAATTTGTACTTTGATGGCAATCCAATTCCTCAGGGATTGAGGCTGGAGGCGGCTTAAATGGCGAGAAAAATTGAAAAAGTAAAAATAGGCAACAAAGAAGTTATGCTGCTTACAATTCCGTCGGGAATTGTAACAACTGAAGTTTCGTGCTTGGAGAGAATTGCGCAAGAGATTCCTGAAATAGGAGTGCTGACAACAAAAAGCATAGGACTTTCTCCAAGGGTAGGAAACAGAGAGCCAATACTTGCGCAATATATTCCTGGAGGATTTGTAAACGCAGTTGGATTGACAAATCCTGGGGCAGAAGAATTTGCAAGAAGGCTCGCTTCTGCCAGAATTCCAGAAGATAAATTTTTGCTTGTCTCTATTTTTGGAAAAGATGAAGAAGAATTTGTCCAGGTTGCAAGAACCTTGGATGACCGCGCAGATGGATTTGAATTAAATCTCTCATGCCCGCATGCAAAAGGATATGGAATGCAATTAGGACAAGACCCCGAGATAGTTTATAAAATTACGAAAGCTGTTTCCCAGGCAACAAAAAAACCAATGTTCGCAAAATTAACCCCAAATGCAGGAAACATTGGAGAGATTGCAAAAGCGGCTGTATCCGCGGGCGCTCGCGGAATTACAGCAATAAATACCGTCGGGCCTGGCTATCATCTGGCTGATGGGCATCCTGTTCTGACAAATCAAGCAGGAGTAGGAGGACTTTCAGGGATAGGAATAACTCCTATTGGGCTTAGATGCGTGAAAGATATAAGACAGGCAGTCGGACAAGAGATTTTGGTAATTGGGATGGGGGGAATAAGAACAGCAAGAGATGTTGAAGATTATACTTCTGCAGGAGCTGACGTTTTTGGAATTGGAAGCGCTTTGGCAGGAATGACTGAAGAAGAAATGAAACATTATTTTCATACACTTGCCAATGATTTAGAAAATGGAACAAATGATGCGGAAAGGCTGTTAAAAAGAGTGCATATGGATTATACAAAGGTAAAAGTTGAGGAGATAGAAAATTTGGCGTGCGACTTTAAAGTTATTCGAACAAGCGGAGCTATCGACGCCTCGCCTGGGCAGTTTGTTTTTGCATGGATTCCAGGAGTTGGAGAGAAGCCATTTTCTGTTATGGATAATTTTCCTTTAACATTAGGAGTATTAGAAAGGGGGGCGTTAACAAGAAAAATTAATTCCCTTAAAAGAGGAGATTCTTTTTATGTAAGAGGGCCGTATGGAAAAGAAGCTAAAGTTCCAATGGGGGCAGATATTGTTTTAGTTGGGGGAGGATGCGGAATTGCCGGATTATATTTTCTTGCCAAAATGCTTTCTAGAAAGGAAGGCACTGTGCAGGCATTACTGGCTGCAAAAGACAGGGCACATATTCCCTATCTGGAAAAATTCGGAAGATACGGAAGTGTAGAAATTGCAACAGAAGACGGGAGCATGGGAAGAAGAGGAATAGTTACAGATTTGCTTCATGAAATGGCTCCAAGATTAAGAGAAGGAAGTTATTTTTTCAACTGCGGGCCGAGAGCTATGGTGGAAGCAGTTCTGCCATTAGAGCTAAGAGTTTCTTCTTCTGAGAGAGTTTATTCTTCGGTAGATTATATGACAAGGTGCGGAGTTGGAATATGCGGAAGCTGCGCAGACGGGAAAGGAAGAAGAACATGCGTTGAAGGGCCGTTTGTAAATCCATAAATTGCCTTAAAAAACCTTTTTAAACCTAAGACTCTATAAATAAAGATGAAAAGAGAGGCAATAACAGGATTATTTTTGATATTAATGTCAATTGGGTTTGCTGCAGGGGTTATGTGCAACTTGAATGTAGCTTTGATTAATCAGGACCCATATCCTGCTGTGCCGGGAGATTATGTTAAAGTCGTTTTTCAGATAAATGGCACAGAAAATCCTGAATGCAAACAGGTGTTTTTTGATATAATCCAAGAGTATCCTTTTTCGCTTGATGCAAATGCAAGCAAAGTTTTAATGCAAGGTGGAAATTATGTAAACGGATATTCTTCATACTGGCTTGCCGCATACAAAGTGCGCGTTGATGAAAACGCGCTTGACGGAGACAATAAGATAAAAGTAAAATATGGAGATATTAATCTGCAAAATGTAAATACCCTTGAAAAGGACTTCTACATAAATGTAGAAGAGACAAGAACGGATTTTGATGTTATAGTGCAGGATTATGCGCCTTCAACCAACACAATTACTTTTGCAATTGTAAATATAGGGAAGAAGAATGCAGAGGCGTTAACAATTGAGGTTCCTGAGCAGGGGAATGTGAAACTTGTTGGAAACAATAAGATTGTTATTGGAAGCTTAAATAAAAATGATGACACAACTACAAACATCGTGGCGATGCCAAGGGGAGCTGGAGAGTTCTTAGTCAGGTTAAGTTATAACGATGAAAATGGGGTGAGAAGAGTTATTGATAAGAATGTTTCAATAAGCGACGCCATGCTTCACAAACAGGAAGCGACAACAACGGCGAGAGGAACATACTTTTATTTATTCTGGATTGCATTTGTTCTGCTGATTGTTTATTATGCATATGGCTATTACGCAAGAAGAAAAGTGCAGAACAACAAGGCGTTTCTTCTTATGAAGAGCCGACTGAAGTGATTGCCAAATTAATTAAAAGTATTCCTTGAACTTTTCCTTAAAATAAGATAAGTTTTGTTTTGCAAAATCAAACTGATTTTCCTCAATATTATTAAGAACATTAAGCTGATTAATAAACTCCTCTTCTGAAAATGGCTCTAAATTAAACTCCTTGCATACTCCCAATATCTCCTTGTTTATTTTATCTATATCTTTTCTGTCTTTTGTTAATTTTTCTGCTTCGAAATAGTTGAAATGCTTGTTTTTGACTACTGCAAACTCAATCCCTTTATAATCAAATAAAAATGTATCTGTTGTAACAATAACTCCTTTATTCCAATCAAGAAATTTCAGGAAATCCAATGCTTCTTCAAAACTTTCAAGCTCTATTGGCAGAGAAATCTCCCTTCGAGAATCGCTTCCGCTCCAGTCACCATGTTTTATTATTAATTCTGCTTTTCCATTTGTTATTCTCGCCCTCAAATCCAATTTTTCATTCTTTACTTCTCTAACATCCTTGCAAACATCATGCCTGAAATAAACAAAAGATATACGCTTTTTCTCCTGAATAAATTTTGCTTTTTTCCTGAATTCTTCAAGAGTTTTTTCAAAGTCTTTTATTTTTCCCCTGATTTCAACTTCAATCATGCTGATTTATCTTAATGGCTATATAAAAACTATTTGCTTATTCGTACCTGAGAGCCTGGACGGGCTTGATTTGGGAGGCTTGCCAAGCGGGGAATGTGCCTGAGGCGGCGCCGATGATGAATGCAAACAGAAGACAGCCGATAATAAGATAAGGAGGCATTGCAGCACGGAGAAGAGTTGTGTGAAGCTGTGCAACTGCAACATACTCAAATGTTTTGCTCAAGATTATTCCAATGGCAACGCCGAGAATTCCTCCAACGAGCCCGAGAAGGCCGGATTCAAACAAGAATATTGTCAAGACATCTGAGTTGCGCGCGCCAACCGCTTTCATAACGCCTATTTCTCTGTATCTCTCAAGAACTGCAGTGTACATCGTGTTTGCAATTCCAACGGAGCCGACAATCAATGAAATTGCAGCTACTGCAATAAGAAAAGCAGTAATTATGTTCAGGACATTTGCAAAGCTACTAAGAAGTTCTTCGGGCGTTACAACTGAAAAGTCCTGCGTCTTTTCTGTCACGCCTCTAAAATCGCGGAGCCTTTTCTCAGTTCTATTGGCAACATCTCCAAGAGTTGCGCCTACCTGCACTTGAACAATTATATAATCAACACGATTGCCAGAGCCAAAAACTTCTTTCATGTCATCTATTCCGATATACACTTGCCTGTCATCCTGAGGGTTGCCGACTGACTGCAAAATTCCTTTTACCTTGAACGTTTTATTGCTAATCTCTATGTTATCACCTGCTTTAACTGGATTGGAGAAAACTTTTCCATACTTGTATTCGCTCCCCAGAACAACTTTTCCAATATCTCCTTCTGAGACAAACTTACCCTCGTCAAGTTTCAAGCTGCTTGATTCAATAAGAACAGTTTCTGCCGCTTTGTCAAGAGGAAAGCCGAGAATTATTGCATATCTTACATCTGAGGAGAATGTTAATTTGCCGTTTTCCATTGCCATATAAGCTGCTGTTTTTACCCCTGATACTCTTGAAACAATATCAAAGTCGCTTGTTGTCATATTGACAGGGTTGTTTGCTCCCGGCATTCCGGCTGACAAGCTTGGATAGATAAAGAACTTGTCAGCGCCAAGCGAACGGACTTGCTCGGTTATAGCTGACTCCAATCCAAGAGAAAGCGAAATAAGAACAAAAATAATTGCAATAGAAACAAAAATTCCAACCATAGTTAGCCATGAGCGCAGCTGCCTTCTTCTTAAGTTCTTGAGTGCGAGCAAAAAGTAGTCCTTTATCATCTTAGTTTCAGTGCGCGGAGCGCAACGCCTCCACTGGTTTAAGATGAGAAGCTTGCAAGGCAGGAGCAAGCCCGGATATAATTCCTATCAAAAATGAAAACATAATTGAGAGAAAGAAAAGAGACCAAGAGATTGAGACAAGAAGAAGCGCCTGCCCAAAATACGCATTTGCGAGAGAAGAAACGCCGAATGCAAAGATAAGCCCAAGAGTTGCGCCTATAATTCCTCCAACGAGCCCAAGCATTCCGGCTTCAATCACAAATATTTTCATAACTTCAAGATTTCTAGCACCAACTGCTTTCATAACACCTATGTCACGGTATCTTTCCAAAACTGAAGTATACATTGTGTTTGCAATTCCTATGCCGCCGACAAGAAGCGAAATGAGAGCGATTCCTATGACAACTGCATTAATTATATTCAGGATTGTGTTAATAGATGATAGTGCCTGGACGGGCGTTTGAACCGAGAAGTCCTCCTCTCCAACTTTCTCATCCCTGTCGCGGCGCATCTTTGTTTCAATCAAGTCCGCAACAAGCTCTGTCTTGTCTTTTGAGACAACTTTTACCATAACCAAGTCAAATTCGTCCTCAATGTTTAGAATATCCTTCAAGTCATTTTGCATAACAACCGCTGCATTGTTTACTTCTAAAGTTCCTGTAGGCGCGAGAATGCCAACAACTTCAAAATTAACCCCCTGAATTTTAAGGGAAGTACCAACTTTCACCTGCTTTTCAAACTCACCCTCTTGAATAAAGTTATGCCCAATAACAATTTTATTATGGTCACCGAATTTCAATAGCCTGCCTTGGGATGTCTTTAAGTCAAGAATTCCGTAAAGGTAGTCAATCTGCTGCTGGCTTTCAGGGAGAGACGCGATATACTTGAACTTTGCAATGTCATTATACTCTATCTTGACGCTCCTTAAAAGACGAGGGATTACAAGCTCAACTCCTGGAACTGACTTAATAATATCAACATCGTGCTCGTTTAGTTTTCTTACTGCCGTGCTTCCAGGCGGGCCAAGAAAGGACTGAGAGCTCTGCACGATAAGATTGTCTCCTGAAAGGGTTTTGAACTGCCCCGTAACTGCATTCTGAAGCCCCTGCCCGAGAGAAATCAAGGCAACGACGGCTGCAATACCTATAAAAATGCCAACAATGGTAAGCCAAGAACGAAGCCCTCTATGCCTTAAGTTATCAAGAGCCATCAAAAAGTAATCTTTCAGCATTTTTGTTCTCCCCTTTTGTTATTTGTGCTTGTAGTGCTTTACAACCCACTTGCCTTTGATTTTTTTAAGTATCTTTTCGAGCTTGCCGTCCTTGATTTGGTAAATAATACGGGCGTGTGCCTGGGCAAGATGAGCATCATGAGTGACAAGGATTATTGTTTTTCCATCCTTGTTTAGCTTATCAAGAAACTTAAGAATCATCTCGCCTGTTTTTGTGTCTAAATTGCCTGTTGGCTCGTCGGCAAGAATAACATCGGGATTATTTGCAAGAGCGCGAGCGATAGCGACGCGCTGCTGCTCTCCTCCTGAAAGCTGATTTGGATGATGGTCCATCCTGTCTTCAAGATTCACCTGCTTTAGCAGCTGCTCTGCACGCGCTTCCCGTGTTGCAGAATCAATCTCCTGAAAGAGCATAGGAAGCATAACATTTTCTTTTGCGGAAAGGTTTGGAATCAAGTTGAAACTCTGAAATATAAATCCTATAATCTGCCCTCTTATTTGGGCTAAGTCAGACTCGTGCAAATCTTCAATATCAACTCCATCAAGATAGATATCTCCCTTTGTTGCTAAATCAAGACTGCCAACGAGATTCATTGTCGTGGACTTGCCGGAGCCGGAAGGGCCCATGATTGCAACAAAGTCGCCAGGATGAATTTCTATATCAAGCCCATCAACTGCTTTTACAATCTCGTCGCCCATCTGGTAGTATTTGGCGACGTTTTTAAGGCGAATGACTTCCCCGTTTCCCATTACAATTAGTAAGCAAAGAGATTTAAAAATTGTTGTAATTTTTAAGCCACAAAAACCTTCGGTTTTTGATGTTTAAGAAAGTTTGGTTTGAGGGTTTATGTTATATTAAATAACTTTGGGCTTTTACTTAACGAACTTCGGAAGATTCTTCGGGCTCTTCCACATTAGGAATAATCTCATATGATAAAACTCTTCTTCTCTCAAAATAAATAGGAGTAGAATCTGCCTGATTGCGTGAAGGGTATTCTCTTCTTTGCGTCTCGCTATTATTGGAACCGTTTAAACACCATTCTCTTAATTCAATAACTGTTTCATCAAAACCTGAAAAAATTCCATGATATATTTCAACAGGTCTTGCTTCTATCCTAACTTTAACTCGCTTTCCAAGCAATTCCTCCAGTAAGATTCTTTTTGTTTGTTCTGTCATTTTCGTTTATGCTACTTCTCGCCTTTGCTCTGGTTTATATTCTCTTAATAAATTCTGAAGTTTTTGCTTGACTGCTCCTCTGCTAAGCTCTGCCAAATCTGCTTCATCAGGAGAATAGTCTGTTCTTTCATCAAGAGCTCCCTCTACTTCTCCTTTCTCTGCTTTATATTGTCTTACGTCCTCGCATTTTTTTCTGAATTCTTTGCAGAAATCTTTAAATGAAGGAAGTGCATCGGAATGTCTTGACATAAATTTGTATAACCCGACTACGTCTGTTGCTAAAGCTACATTTGCCCCAGAATAGCCAGACTTGTTTACTAATGTTTGCCTGTTATGCCAGTAACCTCCAGCCAAAGCCTTTCTATATTCATCCTCAAATTGTTCTCTTTCTTCTTCTGCAAGAGTTTCGAGGCACTTTTTATATGCGTTTTCTTCTTCAGCAGTTGGAATATCTCCTCCCTTGTTTTTGCTCTTGTAAAATATCATTACAGGATGCCATTCTAAAAATTCTCCATCAACTAAAAAGTCAATTCCCCCGCAATTTAATCCCTTACCTTTTACCTGAAAGTTTTCTCCATTTTGAACCCTAAAATTAGGAACGTATTTCTCAAGCAAGAGAGCAATGGCTCCTTCTTGCAAGGATTGAGCGTAAAATCTTCCCTCTACATTATAAAAGTTATTCTCAACCAAAGATTCTAACGCCGCTATGCCCCCTTTTCTTCCAATTTCTCGACGTTGCTCTGGGGTTATACTTGCTATACTGCCTTCGACAAGTTTTCTCATATGTTCTTTTGATTTGGGCTTTCCCTTATGAGCTTCTGACATTTTTCTTCTTGTTTCCTCTGAGGGTTTATAATCTAAACTACAATGTCTTACAGGAATACCATCTTTTAACAACCAATTATAAAGAGTTGTAGTAGAGATACCTAATATTTTTGCAACTTCTGATACTCTCTTTGTTTCGTATAAATTTCTTAATTCTTCTTTTGATGGTCTTCTTGCACCTTCTGGTAGGCGTGCCTTTGATATTTTTTCTCTTGTTTCTTCTGAAAGAGAATTTCCTTTGTTCCATCCTGCCTTACCTTTATTAGCCTCTGATAAATTTCTTCTTGGAATGCCGTATTCTGACAACCAATTATAGATAGTATTGGAGTGAACATCAAACATTTCACCTAACTTTGGTCCCGACTTTCTTTCTTCAATGTACAATCTTTCTAATTCTACTCTTGAGGGCCTTTCGCTTCTTGTCATTGTCTGCCTCCTGCTGGAGCTGTTGGGCTCACGGATAGAACTCTATAAAAGGTAACGGGAAATCTTGATTCAAGAGTTCTTGGCTTTACCACATTAGTGCCGTTAGGACGAACAGAGAAATCCGTTTTAGGAAGCCATATAAGATACGCGTCTGCTCCTTTTGGTATCCGTTTTAAAATTTCCATTGAAGCAATTTCGTTTCTTACTCTTTCTATGCGCTCAAAAAAATCGCTTACTCCTGCAACTAACACCGAAATTGGCTCGCCGACAGGCTCTGCTATAACAGATTTTCTGTTTTCATCCTGGAATATGTAACTATCAGGATATTCTGGATGCTGGTATAACTGCCTTAATGTCATAACTAAATAGTGACAATTTTGGTTTAAAAAGCTTTTGCTTGAACACTTGATAGAAAGCCTTAAGAAGCATTTTCAGATAATAAACGAATGGACGCAGAAACATTCGCGAGAGAAGATAGAAAGTACAGCGAATTGTGGAAAGATGGGTATAGAGAAGCAAACTGGAAAAGGCTTGCAAGAGCTGTTTTAGGAAGTTGTACCCCAAACAAAAATGGGCAGAGAACTTCTTTAATAGACTTGGGGTTTGGGAGAGGAGCGGCTCTTGATTTCTTTGAAGAAAAGGGATTTAGAGTCGCTGGAGTTGATATTAGTTCTTATGCAGTTCTAGTTCAACGCCCCAAAAAAAGAGAGGTTTATCAGGCAAGCCTTGATGATATGCGCTTCCTGACGGACGGGTGTTTTGATATAGGATTTGCAAATGATACCCTTGAACACATCCCAGAAGAGTTAATCAGGGCCTCTCTGGCAGAAGCGGCAAGAATCTGCTCTGAGTATTTATTTGTAAGTGTTTGCCCTATGCCATCTCATCACTTATCCTTGGAAGGGGAGAATCTTCATCTTACTGTGAAACCTAGAAAATGGTGGGAAGAACAACTGGCTGCGCTTGGAAGAATTGAGCGGGTTCCTTTTCTGTTAAGCAGGTCTCTTAGATATGCAGTCGAATTGAGCAAATAGAAAGCTTTAAAACATATATTCAAGAAATAGAATTATGATAATTCCAGTTAGATGCTTTGGATGCGGGAAGCCGATAGGGCATTTGTGGGAAGAATACAAGAAAAGAACTGAAGCAGGAGAGGATGCAGGAAAAGTCCTTAACGAGCTCGGATTGGAGAGATATTGCTGCAGGGCGGCATTTTTGGGACATGCAGACATGCTTCCCGAAGTAACCAAGTTTAAGAAAGCTTAAGCTTTCTTATGCCATAAAAATCTAAAGATTTTTCTGTTCAAAAAGGCATAAACATTTTTGCAGCTTGAACCATTAAAAGTTGCCTAAAGCAACTTTTAAATACCTTCAATTATCACTAAATTTGAAGACGGCCACAATAATCAGGAAACACCTGTTCCCATTCCGAACACAGAAGTTAAGCTGATTATGTCGCGTGCGAGTTTCAGTCACGAAGCGAAACACCGATGCTGTCTTCGACCTTTTTTTAGCGTAATTATTAGTCAACAATAAGAAGCTTTTTAATACATATAATTCCTTAATTTTATGTCGCGGGGGTAGCAAAGCGGTCAAATGCGACAGCCTCAAGAGCTGTTGGCTTAGTGCCTTCGGAGGTTCGAATCCTCCCTCCCGCATCTGCATGCACCCGTAGCTCAGCCTGGATAGAGCAGCAGGTTCCTAACCTGAAGATCGTAGGTTCAAATCCTATCGGGTGCGTTGATAGGATTTCAAGCATAACCTTTTAAAACTCTATTAAAGATATTTAATCAGGCGCGATTAGTTAAATGGCAGAACATTTGGTTTCCAACAATAGCTCTTAATTGAGCAAGGAGAACACCAAAGGACACGAGTTCGATTCTCGTATCGCGCATAATTAATTTTAAAAGCAAGATAAAACTATAATTAAAGATGGAAGAACAACAAACAAAAGAAAAAAGCCGGTTTGACAGATGGTATAAAGTAATGTTTATTATTCCTGTAATTATCATGATTTTGTCGCTTGTTTATTTAGGGGTGTTTTATTCAAAGCACAATGATATTATCTACAAAGACGTTTCCTTAAGCGGAGGAACTACAATTACTCTTAACGGAGATGTTGATTCTGACAAAATTGAAACCGCCTTAAATGCAAAATATTCGGACATTAATTTCAGAAAATTGACTGATATAACAACTGGAAAGAAGATTGCCTTTGTCATTGAAAGCTCCGCCGACTCGCAGGAACTTAAAGCAAGCATAGAAGAAGTCCTTGGCTATAAACTAACAGATGAAAATTCAAGCACTGAATTTACGGGGCCATCATTAAGCAATAATTTCTACAAACAGCTCTTAACTGCGCTTGTTATTTCATTTATTTTAATGTCAATAGTCATTTTTGTTCTCTTCAGGACTTTTGTGCCGAGCATTGCCGTTATATTCGCGGCATTTTCGGACATTGTAATGCCTCTCGCATTGCTTGATTATCTAGGAATAAAAATCTCTGCTGCAGGGATTGCTGCATTTCTTATGCTTATAGGTTATTCTGTTGATACGGACATTCTTTTGACTACGAGAGCATTGAAAAGAGGAGAGGGAACCTTAAACCAGAGAATTTATGGCGCGTTCAAGACAGGAATTTTAATGACAGTAACTGCGCTAGCAGCGGTTCTGCCCGCATTTTTCCTTGTTACAGGATTGCCTGACTCATTCAGGCAGATATTCTTAATACTTGCGCTTGGATTGTCAGCAGATATAATAAACACCTGGCTGACAAACGTGGGAATAATTAAATGGTATTGCAACAGAAAAGGGATAAACTAAAATGTCAATAAGAGTCTGGATTTTAATGATTGTGCTTGCTCTTTCGTTGTTGGCAATAGGGCCACAGAACTTCTTTGAGAAGGGCGCGCTAATAAAAAGCGTTGAAAGGAACTCAAGCGCTTTTGATATTGGCTTAAGGCAGGGAATGATTATAACAGAAATAAATGGAAACAAAATAAATAATGTAGAAGATTATCAAAAAATAACGTCACAAATTTTTGTTGGGCAGAATGAGTCAACGAAGCTGGATGTAAAAACAAAAGACAATGAGTTTATTGTTCTAATTAACAAACCATTAGAAATTACAATAGCAGAAGTTCCAAAAACAAAGATAAAAACAGGGCTCGATTTAAGCGGGGGGGCGAGGGCGTTGATTAAACCTGAAAATTTCACGATATCAACTGAGGGAATAAATGAACTTATTGCAATGACAAATGAGAGATTTAACGTTTACGGAATAAGCGACATTTCACTTAGAGCGGTGAAAGATTTGAGCGGAAACAATTATATGCTTATAGAGATAGCGGGAGCAACTCCTGCTGACTTAAAGGATTTAGTTTCAAAGCAGGGCAAATTTGAGGCGAAGATTGGAAATCAAACGGCATTCGAAGGGGGAAAAGACATTTCTGATGTCTGCAGGACTGATGCAACATGCGCGGGAATAACCGGATGTGAGCAGTCGCAGGGAGGATACTTCTGCAACTTTAGATTTACTGTATATCTAAAGGAAGAGGCAGCAAAGAAGCACGCAGAGATGACAAAAAATATTTCCCTTGATGAAAGCGGAAAATATTTGACTGAAAAATTATATCTGTTTGTTGATGACCAGGAAGTTGACTCGCTGTTTATAAGCGCCGATTTGAAAGGCCAAGTCACTACGCAAATTTCAATACAGGGAAGCGGAAGCGGAAAGACGCAGGAAGAAGCATTCAAAGATGCAAAAGCTTCCATGAACAAGCTTCAAACAATTTTAATTACGGGGAGCTTGCCCTACAAGCTTGAGATTGTAAAGCTTGACACAATTTCTCCCACATTAGGAAAACAATTCACTCAAAATATAATCCTCTTGGGGCTTATTGTTTTTGCAATTATTTCTGCAATTCTCTTCATAAAATACAGAAAGATAAAAATTACGCTCTCTATAATTCTAACAATGTTTTCTGAAGCATTCATAACTTTAGGCATTGCTGCGCTGATAAATTGGAATCTGGACGTGCCGAGCATCGCGGGGATAATTGCAGGAATGGGCACAGGCGTTAATGACCAGATTGTCATAATTGACGAATCGATTTCAAACTTAAGCATAAGCATGAAAGAGAGAATAAAGAGGGCGCTGTTCATTATTTTGGGGGCGTTTTTTACAATTATTGCTGCAATGCTTCCGCTGTTCTGGGCAGGCGCGGGAATGCTAAGAGGATTTGCATTTACAACAATAATCTGCGTCAGCGTTGGAATTCTGATAACAAGGCCTGCGTTTGCGGATATTATAAGAAGAATAAGCGAGTAAGAAATATCGCTGGTTTTTAATGATGATTATAGGAACTTATTGCATCTCCTTAAAGAAAGCTGACAAATCCTTTTGCCATCAGGAAAAGAGAGGGAATCCAGAGCATTATTCCAGGGAGAGTGATAAATATAGCCAATATCAGGAAGATGGCAAAAGTTAAATCAAAAAAGCTCAGGACATCGCCGGTAAAGACAAAGAGTCCCTTCAATGCAAGAAGGCATGAGCAGAAGAGGATAACCTGAATAAAAGGAGTCACATTAAATGCTAGCAAAAGAAATACAACTGACGAGATTATGTCTATGCCGCCGAGTACTTTTACCAAAACCATAAAAAATCCAAAAAGAGAGGAGTTAATAAGCTTTGTCTTTGTGCAGAACAAGATTATACTCTTGAGAGATATGGTTTTTATCAAGTTCCTTAACATAAAAACCCTTTTAAAGCTAAAATTGCTGGTTATGTTGTTAAAAATCACCCAAAAAATATTTAAAATGAAAATAGAAGTGTCGCACGGAGAAATCATAGACAAATTAACCATTCTTGATATTAAAAAAAGCAATATCAAAGACCCACAGAAGCTTTTGAATGTAACAAAAGAATATGATTACTTGAAATTAATCGTTGAAAAAGAGCTTGGCATTTCAGCAGGATCAGAAGATTATTTAAAACTTTTAAAAGTCAATAAAGAGCTTTGGGATATAGAAGACAAAATTAGAAGCAAGGAAAAACTAAAAGAATTTGATAAAGAATTTATTGAACTTGCCCGCTCGGTTTACATTACAAATGACAAAAGATCTGATATTAAAAAGCAGTTAAACGCAAAGTATGGCTCTCTTCTTCTGGAAGAAAAATCATACCAGAAATATTAAAAATCGCAACCGCTGCACATAGCAAAACATAGATTAATAAATATTTACATTCTAACTATAAAATGAAGGAAAGCGGATTAAAAGAGAGGGTTTTAAAGAATTCGTTTTGGAGCTTCGGTTCTGCAATAGTTTCAAGATTTGGGGCGCTGATATTTACAGTAATATTGGCTAGAATATTAATGCCCGAGAACTACGGGCTTTATTCTATTGTTTTATCAACTGCAATGATTTTCTATACTTTTGTTGATCTTGGCATAAATCAAACACTTGCGAGATACATCGCTTTTGCATTAGAAAAACAAAAAGCAAGTTTATCCGCTTACTATAGATACCTGCTAAAAATCAAGTTTATTTTGACATTAGTTGCTTCAATATTATTATTTGTATTGGCATATCCCTTGTCATATTACGTCTTTAGAAATTCAAATTTATTTCTGCCATTACTAGTTGCTGCAGCGTACATATTTGTGCTTTCTTTTGACAGCTTTTACACTCAAATTTTCTTTTCCTTGGAGAAACTAAAATATTACAACATAAAAGAATTCATAAATCAAACATTAAGGATAGGCTCATTGTTAATTATATTTGGTTTTATTCCATTAGTATATCGCGTAGTCGGCGTCTTTGGAATGTTTGCTTTAATATCTTTAATTTTGATTATTTACAGCTTATATTATACGAAAAAATTAATGCCTGAAATTTATGAAAAGCCAAGAACAACAATAAACAAATCAAAAATCAACAAATTTATAGGATTTTTGACGATTGCAAGCATTTCTGCAATCTTATTTTCTCAAGGAGATGCTGTTTTATTGGGAATTTTTTTGAAGCCAGAATATGTTGGTTATTATAAGGCTGCGCTGGCATTGGCATTAGGAGTTGTTGGCTTGCTTTCTTCATTTAATCTGGTTTTTCTTCCTGTATTTACAAAGCTTAAGAAAAAGAAGATAGAACATTCGCTAAATACCATAATAAAATATTTGTCAATACTTACCGTGCCTGCTGTTTTCGGGCTTTTTATTCTTGGAAAATATTTCATAAGGGCTTTTTATGGATACAATTATATGGCAGCTGCATTGCCATTCTATTTTGTTGTATTTATAATATTCCCTGCTGTTTTTGTTAACTTATTTTTAACCGTGTTTTCTGCTGAGGAAAAGCCGCAAAAATTCACAAAAGCAATAATTATTACCACAATTCTTAACATCTCCCTTAACATAATACTAATTAAATTATTCCTGAACGTGTCTGAACAGTGGGCGACTGCGGGAGCAGGAATTGCGGCATTAGCGAGCTGGGCAGCTTACTTCTTTATTACACTAAACATAATAAGAAGCGACTTGAAAATAAAAGTTTCCTTTATACACGCAGTAAAACCATTAATTGCAAGCATAATAATGGCAATTTCCCTGTATTATTTGATACATTTCCTTGGGGACATTAATGTAATAAAAGGATTTGCGCTTGTCTTTTTAGGGATGATTATTTATTTCTTACTTCTCCTTATTATCGGCGGCGTTAATAAGGAAGATTTAAATCTCCTGAAACTCGCAATTAAGAGATGAAAAAAGAAGCTACAAAGATCAAAAAGTCCTTGGGTTCGGAACTTTTGGATGCTCAAGGCGTCAGGCGCCTTGACATAAGAAAATTGAATCTTGGATGTGATTTTGATTATAAAGAGGGGTGGATTAACTTAGATCAGTATCCGGGACGAGCGGATATTGTCCATGATTTAGATAAGTTTCCTTATCCATTTAAAAAAGATACCTTTGATTATATTTTAGCAAGTCATGTTATAGAGCATTTAAACAACATAATAAAAGTGATGAAAGAATTATGGAGGATTTCCAAACCAGATGCAATAATCGAGATAAAAGTGCCTTATTATAAATCCTTCAATGCTTTCAGAGACATCACCCATAAACATCAGTTTACATGGGATAGTTTTAGCACTTTTGTTGGAAAGCTCAGCCTCAGAGAAAAAAAGGAAGTAGGATATATTCCAGTTCTTTTTGAATATGTTGATAGAAAATTAATCTGGGCATCATCTAATAAACTTTTTATTAAGCAGTTATGTAAACTAAACAATAAAATAATAAATATAAATCCAGAATTTTTCGAAAGATATTGTCCTATATTTTTTGATATCTTTAATCCAGAAGCATTGCATGTCAAACTGAGAGTAAAGAAGTGAGATTACTTAATGTATTTTTTAATCTGCTTTTTTATCTTTTCAATTTTAAGATTTGCTTTTATCTTTCCAAGTATAAATGGCAGTAACTGCCCCTGGTAATATCTTGAGTATAACCCTATCTTAAGAGCCCAGAAAAACAGTTTTCTCTTTGAATGCTCTAAAGTATGGAAGGGGGCTATCTTATTTGTTATCCAATAATTGTCATTAATAAATCCTTTCTGCTTCAGAGTGTCGTAAATTTGGGTTCCGGGATAAATTTGGAATAGAGAAGGCAAACCAAATTTAGCATTTGGTATTCTTTTAAGCATTTTAACTGTTTCATTTATTGTCTGCTCATTTTCACCAGGAAGTCCTACCATAAGATAAATTCCTGCTTCCAAATGATGTTTTTTACAGATGTTAAATGCACTTATAATTTGCTCTGTTGTTATTTTCTTTTCTATGTAATTTATAATTTTTGGCGAGCCGGATTCTGCTCCAAAATATATCTTGGTGCATCCTGCCTTTTTTAATAAAATAATAATTTCGTCATTAGCAGAAGTAACTCTGCCGCAACAAGCAAATGAAAGATTTATCTTTTCTTTTATAAATGCCTTGCAAAATTCTTTAACCCATGCAGAATTCATTATGAACTCATCATCCTGAAAATAAATGTGATTTATGAACGGAAATCTCGATTTTACTTGTTTTATCTCAGCGATTACGTTTTTAACGCTTCTCTGCCTTCTTATCCTGCCCCAGTGCCTGCTTGTCGAGCAAAAAGTGCAGCCAATTGGGCAACCTCTTGAAGTAGCAATAAAGACCGTTCCAGATTTCCTTATCTTGTTTTCAAAATATTCGTGCTTTGGGAAAAGAATTGTATCTAAATTTTGGATAAAAGGCCTCTGCTCCGTTCTTATAATTTTCCCATTATGCTTAAAGGCAAGCCCCTTTATCTTAAGAAAGGATTTTTGAGATTTTTTTGCTTTTATAGCTCTTATTAATTCTTCTATTGTAGACTCACCTTCACCTATAACCACAAAATCCACCGGAAAATTTTCCAGTATTTGATGCCACATGATGGTTGGGTGCACGCCCCCCATTATCACTATTATTTTTGGGTTTATTGCTTTGGCTATTCTTGACATTTCAAAGGCAGACCATCTGTTAGTTGTCATTGAACTTATGCCTATTACATCCGGATTTTCTGCCTTGATTATTTCTGAGAATTTTCCCCTTGTTTTGTCCCATTCCTCATAAAGAAAATCGTATGCTTTCATATCAATTTTCTCTTTTTCTAGTACAGCACCGAGAAATCCCAACGCCAATGGGTAGATACAATCTTCTCTGGCGGTTAATTCAAATGGTGGTGCAAATAATAATACTTTCATTATTTAATGCTCATAAAGACAGTTTTTAAACATTTCTGCACTTTTTAGCCAAGAGCAAAGTTTAAATTTGGTGTTTATCATTTTTTATGATGAAACTAGGTTTTAAATTGAGAAAATTAGAAATTTCTACTGAATATATAATAAGACGGCTATTAAATATTTTAAATTATTTGATATGGTTTGTCTTTGATCCGAGAAAGTTCGTTGCTATTAACAAGAAGAAGATAAAAAACCTTTTTGTGTTTGATTGCTCTGGGATAGGAGATATTGTAAACACTATCGGAATTATAGGCGCATTCAAAGAAAAGTATCCTCATGTAAAAGTTTATTTTATCACAAAAAAGAGTGGGTTGAAGATTGCAAAAGGAAATCCAGCGCTTGAAAAATGTACCTCTGATGCGGAAAAGAACTTATGGAACACAAGGGTAGATGCAGCAATTATAATTACTGCAGACGAGAAGAATGAAAAATTTATAAAAAGAAAAACAAAAAGAATAGTTTATATACAACCAGGCAGCATTGACGCGAACATAAGGTTTTACAACTTCTATGGGATAAGGAGAAAGTTTCCAAGATATTACCACTTGATTTTAAGAAGATTCCACTGCTTTGAGCTTTTGGGATTTAAAGTTCCTTACAAGCTCAGGTTTTATTCTTCTGCTTCTGATAAGGCAACAGCTTTAAAGCTCTACAAAAAGATTAATCCAAAAAAGAAAAGAGTTGTAATAATTTGCCCTGGGGCTGCAAAGGCAGACAAGGCGATGAAAGAAAATCTTTTTTCTGCATGCTCGTGGCCTTATGAAATGTGGGCAGAGCTGTCTGATAATCTGATTGAAAAGTATAAATGCTTAATTTTAATAACTGGAATTGAAAGTGATGAAGTTCATGCAAAAGAGATAATAGCGAGATGCAAGAATAAAGCGAGCATAAAATCAATATGCGGAAAGACAGACGTAAGAGAGTTTGGAGAGTTTGCGAAACTCTGCGATTTGGTAATAAGTGTTGATACTGGCACAGTTCACATTGCAACACAAGTAGGAACTCCCGTGATAGATTTAATGGGAGCTTATCCCGCGAGATTATATTGCGCATGGGCCCCTTCTAAAGATTTGGAGAGTTCAAAAGCAATAAGTATATTTCATCCAGAAGTTTGCTCTGGATGCAGAAAATATTACTGTCCAGAGGAAAATAATATATGCATGAAAGCAATCAGCGTTGATGAAGTCTTTGAGATTGCAGAAGGATTAATCAAAAGAAGATGAAATTATTTCCTTAAGTGTATTGCAAACTACAAGTATCTCGTCATCAGTAAGATTACTCGAGCTTGGTAAATAAAATCCTCTTTCGCTTAGCCAATCCGCTACAGGAAATTTTCCAGAGCAGTCTGGTGCATTTCTTACTGTTTTATTCACATAAGCTGGCTGTCTATGCATAGGAATGAAGAAACTTCTTGTGTCAATGCCCTTTTCCTTTAATTTTTGCATTACTTCCTCCTTCGTTAATTTAATGTCATCTGACAAAACCACCCCATACATCCAATAAACATTCTTGGCATAGGATTTTTCTACAGGAAGAATTAACCCTTTTGTACCTTTTAGGAGTTTATTATACCTCGTGCCAACATTTCTTCTCGCTTTGACAAGCATATCTGCATTCTCTGTCTGTGCAAAACCTATTGCTGCCTGAAGATTTGTCAATCTATAATTAAATCCTACTTCTTTGTGTATAAAACGTGGAACATCAAATGCATGATTTCTTAATCTCTTCATTCGCTCTGCTAATTCAAGATTATTTGTGACAGACATCCCACCTTCCCCGGTTGTAAGAATCTTGTTGGCATAAAAGCTGAAGCACCCTATGTTAGACATTGAACCACATTTTTTCCCTTTATACTCCGCGCCATGAGCTTCTGCAGCATCTTCTATTACATAAAGATTGTATTTCTTTGCAAACTCCAAAATAGGGTCCATATCGCATGGATGACCATAAATATGAACGGGCATAATTGCCTTGGTCCTTTTTGTTATTTTTTCTTCTATCTTTTTCACGTCTATGCAATAAGTTTCCTTATCGCAATCGACTAAAACGGGCTTTGTCCCAGTAAAAATAATCGCATTGATTGATGCAGCCATTGTAAATGTAGGAACAATTACCTCATCGCCTTCTTTCAAATCAAGGGCGGCACACGCAAGATGCAATGCACCAAGGCCATTTGAGCAGCTTACACCATATTTAACGCCACAAAACTTGGCGAATTCTTCTTCAAATTTTGTGATATATTCTCCAGCACTGCTTATCCAATTAGTATCAATTGCGTTATTAACATACTCCTTTTCTTTTCCAGGAAGCCATGGTTTGCATACAGGTATCATTAATTTTTAGTAATTTAATCAGCTTTTAAAGTTTTATGTATCAACAATAATCTTTTAAAAGCATCAAAATAGGGGATTTATATGAAATTAGAAGAAAGACATTTACTGCAGGTTGAAAGCCTGGTTAGGCCACAATATGCAAGAATAAAATGTTGGTCTCATGGCTGGCCACACATCTTAGGAGTTAGAAAAACATCAGTGCAACTATCAATGGCAGAAAATCAAGATTCTTTACCTTGTGAAATAGCAGCTCTTTGTCATGATTTGGGGAGAGTTGTTGAAGAACAAGAAGGAGCAGTGAGTAATGCTCTTGGTTTTCAAAATCATGCAATTTTGTCTATAGAACCCACAGTAAAAGTCTTGAAACGGGCGAGAATTGAAGGATATTTATTTAACGCTATTATTGAAGCGGTTGCTACTCACTCTTATAGAGATTATCAAGGAAGGAATATGGTAGCTAGAATTCTAAGGGATTCTGACAAAGGGGATGCCCTCGGACCTTTTGGAGTTTTAAGAACAGCCAGATATCAATTTGGCAGAGATTTAGCAGATACAAATGCTATAATTGAAAATTTAGATAATCCAAGAGTTATAGCCTCGCTCGCAGAAGAAACACTAAACTTAATCAGACAAGATCCAAAACTTGCGGAGCAATATACTAAAGTTTTGGATTTCATCTTGGAGTGGGAAGAAAAGAGAATGTTTGACACAAAATCTGCATATCAACTCTTTAAAAATGATATTGATTATACAAGGAAAGCCAGGAAACTTATAAATTCAAAAAGTCCTTGAGTTTTTGTTTTGGACTTTTGGACTGAGAAAACTTTCAGTCATCAAAAACTTATAGTTTTTGAATGCCTCGAAAATCCTTTCGGGATTTTCTCAGTTTCGAGGTGCTCAAGAACAGAAGTTCTTGACATGCTCAAGATGCAATACTTCAAGCATCTTGACATCATAAATTACTTCTTACCAATAAATATCCCTTTAACAACATCATCTTCGTAGCCTGCTCCGGCTCTGGATTGAGAAATCATATCAATCATTACTGCATCTTCTATAGCCTTAAAAGTATGAACAATTTCAGGTTCTATTGTGATTAATTCCCCCGCGTTTAGAATTATTCTCTCAACATTTTTAAGATCATTGAAATTAGCAATAAACACCTCAAACTTTCCAGATAGTATATAACTATACTGGATAGATTTTTTATGATAATGATTTCCCCTAACGCTTCCTTTCGTTGTTGTTATAAGACCAACATGTCTAATATTTTCATTAAGCAAGTCAGTTATTATTCCTCTTTCATCTGAAAAAACAGGTTCTATCTTCTTTACAGTTACTCCATTCATAGTATTGTTGGGCTTGGTATAGGTATTATAAATTTGCCTCCTGCCTTTTTAAAGTTTTCATTATTTTTCATTATTTCGCTGCCAAAGTTCCATGCCAGTATAAGTCCGTAATCCGGCTTGTCTTCCATAAGTTTCTCTTCGCCGACTATTGGAATGTGCATTCCGGGCGTAAATCTTCCTCTTTTTATTACAGATTTTTCTGTAATATAATCTACTAATTCAGGTCCAATTTTGCAGTAATTGAGAATTGTGTTTCCTTTTGCAGGGGCGCTTATACCTACTATTTTCTTGCCCTGTTTTTTCAGTTCTCTTAGAAGTTCCGCCATTTTGTATCTGTGTTCCGCAACTTTTTTTGCAAAATCATCAAGAACTTCTTTATTGTATACACCTTTTTTACTCTCTAATTCTACGAGTTTTTTAACATTGTCGCTAATCGGTCTTCTTCCCTTTCTGCAGACAAAGAATCTTATAGAGTTTCCATGAATTTCATATCTCTCAACATCAAATAAATCCATATTATGCTTGTTAAAAAAGTTAACAAGGGGTTTTATGGAAAGGTACTCTAAATGCTCAAGATAAATTGTATCGTACTCAAGATTATTCATTAAATCTATTAAATATGGTGCTTCAACAATGAATACTCCATCTTCATCAAGCAACATATCAAGAGCTTTCATAAGCCCTATCTTGTCATCAATATGCGCAAAAACATTTGTTCCTGTAACGACTTTGGCTTTCTTTTTCTTTGCAACTATTTTCTTCGCTACATCAACGCTCATGAATTCCTGCCAGGTTTCTATACCGCGATCATTTGCTATCTTGCATATTCTTGGTGCAGGATCTATGCCGAGGATTTCCATTCCGTTGTTTTTAAACCCTTCAAGAAGAACTCCAACGTTGCTTCCTATATCAACAACTAACGAACCCTTTTGAAGCCCGAGCTTCTTGCATATTGAATCAGCCATTCCGAAAAAGTGCTTTTTCCCCGTTTCTGTTATAGAAGATTCGTATAAGTATTTCTCTCCGTAAAGAAGTTTAGGATTAACTGCGTAAGTCAGTTGTGTAAGCCCACAATCTCTGCATTGCATAACTTTTAATGGAAATAATATTTCCGATTCATTGAGATTCTCTGCAGAAAGAAGCGCATCTGATGGGGGAGCAAAACCAAGATCCAAAAATGGATAAAGATTCGAGCTTTCGCACATTCTACAGTTTTTAAGCAATCTGCCAAATTCTTTTTCTTCCATGTTATTATGTAAAGTGAGTTATTTAAAAGGTTTTTTATATTGAATTAATAGAGGTTATAAATTCTTTTGCTACTTTCCAAAGTTTTTAAGATGCAACTCTCTTTCCGCTAATTTAAGGTCGTGCGCAGCCATCAAACTAACAAGCTCTTTGAATTTAATCTTAGGCTGCCAGCCGAGAACACTTCTTGCTTTTGATGAATCTGCCTGCAACAAATCAACCTCGGCAGGCCTGATATAAGCGGGATTTATTTCTACAATAATGTTTCCCTTTTCATCGATATATTTTTCCTCGACACCTTTTTTGTCGTTTGAGCTTATCTTCATGTCGAGCACTTTTGCTGTTTCTTCAAGAAATTCCCTTACGCTATGTTTCTCTCCAGTTCCAATCACATAATCGTCCGGCTTATCGTACTGAAGTATAAGCCACATTGCTTCTACAAAATCTGGAGCATAGCCCCAATCTCTTTTGGCATCAAGATTCCCAATTTGAAGCATTTTTTGAAGCCCAAGCTTAATTCTGGCAAGGGACTTCGTGATTTTTCTTGTTACAAAATTTTCTCCCCTCTTTTCGCTCTCATGATTGAATAATATTCCATTGCATGCAAAAAGACCGTAAGCTTCTCTATAATTTCTTGTTATATCAAAAGCAAAAACTTTTGCACAACCATATGGGCTTCTTGGATGAAAAAGAGTCTTCTCGCTCTGGGGGGTCTCAGCAGTTTTTCCAAACATCTCTGAAGAAGAAGCTTGGTAGAATTTTGCTTTGGGACAAAGCTTTCTTATAGCCTCAAGCATTCTTAAAGCCCCGAGAGCAACAACATCAACCGTATTCTCAGGTACTTCAAAGCTAATTCCAACGTGGCTTTGAGCGCCAAGATTATAAACTTCATTTGGCTGAACCAGAAATAGAACCCTCTCTATTGAAGAAGAATCTGTTAAATCGGCGTAATGCAAAACAAGCTGCCCCGGAGTTTCAAACCACTTTTCAGGATTTGTTAAATGCTCTATTCTCTCTCTATTAAAAGTGCTTGCTCTTCTTACAATTCCGTGCACTTCATAGCCTTTCTTTAAGAGAAATTCGGCTAAATATGCCCCATCTTGTCCAGTAATTCCCGTGATTAATGCTTTCTTCTTTCCCATGATTTGCCTAAAAATGTACCATTTAAATAATTATCTCTAATCCAATTTTGAGATTAAAGTCATATTCCATGCGTTTTCGTCTGCTTCAGAGTTTAAATCAAATGACTTACATATTTTTATAACCTCGTAGCCTGATTTTTCAAGGAATGATTTCATCTCGTCGGGGAAGAAATACCTTACTTTATGATTTTCCTCATAGGAATCAATAAGCTTGCCTTTTTTGTAAATCTTGACCTTGAAATTCACATCACAAAGATTTTTAGTTCTATCAAGCTTTGGAAAACTCGTCCTTTTTATTTGAATATCGCCTTCCTCTGCCGAGCTTATTCTTGATGAAGGAAGTTCATGCAGGACACCGAGAGCATTCCAACAGTCTATGATGAAAAGACCATTTGGCTTAAGATGCTCTTTTACGGATTTTAATGCGGAGGTAATCTGGGAGTTCTCTATGAGGTAGTCAATTGCCGCGAACATTATAATGCATGCATCAAACTTTTTGTTTAGATTAAAGTTAGACATATCTCCTACAAAGAATTCTGTGTTTGGAATGTTTTTTGATTTTGCTATTTCTATCATATTTTCAGAAAGGTCTATACCTGTAATCTTGTATCCCCTTGACGAAAGGACTCTCTCATGCTCGCCTGTGCCACAGCCCAAATTGAGAATAGAATTAACTTTAGTTTTTGAATATTTATTGAAAATCATGTCAAGGAAGTTAGATTCATTTGAGTAGTTCTTCTTCTTATTAAATAAATCATAATACATTGCATATTTTTTATTATAAGTATCGACTTCCATTTATAATCTTAATAAGCCTCCTTTTAAAATTTTCCTGAGAAAAAAATTCTGTTCTCTTTATTGACTTCTTAGTGTCTATCTTTTTAATATTCCTTAAAATTTCATCCAGCTTTTCAGCACCATCTTCTACATTATCAAATCCATAACCATATTTTCCGTTGTCTAACACGTCGATATAGTTTCCGCTGTTTTTGCTTGTTAATACAAGATTTCCTGCAGCCATAGCTTCTAAAGAAGTAATTGTCAAACTTATATCGTTCTCGGAATCTATAATAATCCTTGACTCAAGAAGCAATTTTTTAAGCTCTCTGAATGGGGGACTGATTATTATTTTTGTCCTATTATCTATTCCAAGTTCTTTTATTAATTTTCTGAGATATGAAATATACCTCTTGGAGTCAACAGTTGTAGCCCCAAAGATTACCAAATTATATTCTGGAAATGCCTTTGTTCCTTTTGCAAAAACTCTAATTGACTCTTCAATTCTCTTCTCTGGAGCCAATCTGCCGAAAATTACTATCTGGTTTTTCTTTTTCTGCCCTTTGTAAAGAAGCTCCTTTACTTGTATGGGAGGATACAGACACATTTCTTCTGGCTTAAGATTCCAGTATTTTATCAACTCATCACTTGTCCATTTATCTATAGCATAAAGTTTATAATTTATTGAAGGACGATTTTCCTTGTTCTTTGATAGATAAACTCGAACTTTATTTTTAAGTTTTTTCCAAAGATTTTTCCTTGTCCAATCAGTTTCTTGAGGTTTTGTGCAACATAACCTCCAGACAATATAGTTATTCTTATTGAAATCTTTTGGGAGATATTTATGAAAAACCCCCCCATCCAAATCTATTATAAAATCAACTTCTTTTGACATTTTAATAAAGTCATTTTTCATTAATATTCTCGAGAATAATTCACCCTTACAAAATCTTTGTTTCCATTTTGGCAGATAATATACTTTATTCACTTTCATATTACCATATAATTCTCTAATTTTCTTATAATCTGGCTTGAAAGGCGTTAAAAGATAAACTTCTCTTCCAAGTTCATTCAAAGTATTGATCAAATCTACGGTAACTCGTTTTATACCTCCCCCGCTAGAAAGATTAAACATGGCCGTTACTCCTACTCTCTTTGCCATTACAAATTCTAATATTGCGGGTTTAAAAACGTTCTTGAGAACTACTTTGTTAATCTGGACCTAATAACAAATTGTCTCCCAATCTTATGGCGCAACCAGACTAATTTTTCAATTTTGAAGCCCTCTCCTGCAAGAACGGCTTTAACCTCATCCAACGAATATTGATAGATTTTATAGCCTGTTGTATGAAAAATGCGCTTGTAAAAGAAATTGACAATCTTTCTCAGAAGATTTTTTTCTTCCATGTCAAAAACAAGAATTCCTTTATCTTTCAGAACGCGCCTTGACTCCTTTATTGCTCTTATTAAGTCGCCTCTATCAAGATGGTTCCAGACGCGCATCGTAACAACTTTGTCAAAAGAACGAGGCTTGAAAGGCATCTTGAACATATCGCCAGCAATGCATTTCGCAAGAGGATTCTTTTTTCTTGTTATTTCAAGCATTCCTTCAGAGGTGTCAATTGCCGTCACCTTGCCGAGATGAGCTGTGAGAAATCCGCTGCTACAGCCAAGCTCAAGAACTTTTTCTCCCTCTTTCTTATCAAGCAAATCAAGAAATGCCGCAAGCTCAAGCTTTCTCTTTTGCCGCCTGTACTCTGTTCCTTCCCTTTGTGTATCATAAGTTCCGGTAACTTTCCTGTTCCTGTAATATTCAATGAGTTTTTCAGTGTCTTTTGATGCCATTTTTATAAAAACTAGAGACAGCTTTTAAACATTTCTATAAAAATATGATTAGGACTTATAATAGATAAATATATTTTCAAACAATTTATAAATGAATTATAACCTTTTAATTTATGAAAATAGTTTATACGTGCTCTTATGCGCATCCATCGGTTTCCGGAGTATGGGGGAGAGTTGAGAATATTGCCCGCGAATTAATTAAGAAAGGGCACGAGATTCATATCTTGACTTCAAATGTTATCGCTGGAACAAACAAAAGAGCGGGAGATTACGAGAATTATAAGGGAATTCATATCCATAGATTTCCTGTAAAAGTCAGCCTGACAAAATACCAGCTGATGTTTGCAGGGCGCGCATTTGTCAAAAAGCTTGAGGAAATAAAGCCGGATGTTATAGATTGCCAGACATACAGGCATCCAGAGGCAAAAGTTGCTTTAGATTATGCCTTAAGAAATAAGATTCCGTGCGTTTTAACAACGCACGCGCCTTTTTTGCCTGTTGAAGTAAGAGGACGAATAACTTCCTTACTTGCGAATATATACGATATTTTGATTGGAAAAAGAACATTAAAAAAATACGACAGAATATTCAGAATTTCTGATTGGGAACTTGCTTATCTGCTGAAACTTGGGGCTGACAAAAGAAAAATAATCTTAAGCCCTAATGGAGCTCCCGAAAAATTCTTTAAAACAAGAACAAAAAAAATCAGGAACAAAACAATTTTATTCCTTGGGAGAATTGAGCCAAGAAAGCAGGTTCATATCCTGATTGAGGCGTTTGCAGAGATTGCTAAAAAATATCCTAAGGCAAAATTAAGAATAGTTGGGCCGATTGAAAACATTAGGGGCTATGAAGAAACTTTAAGAAATTTAATTAAAAATAAAAATTTGCAGAACAGCGTCTCTCTCGAAGCCCCGATTTATGATTTAGACAAGAAGATAGAGTTAATCAACAACTCGCAGTTATTTGTCCTTCCGAGCACGTGGGAAGGGTTTCCATTGTCGCTTGTTGAAGCAATGTCATTGGGAAAATGCATAGTCGGCTCTGACTGCGACGGAAACAAGGAAGTAATAAAAGATGGAAAAACAGGATTTTTGTTCAAGATTGGCAACACGAAGCAACTTACTAACAAAATAGATTATTGCTTCTCTCATGACACAACAAGAATAGAGAAAAATGCAAGAAAATTGGCTGAAAATTTCAGATGGAAGAAAATTGCCCTGAATGTCGAAAAAGTTTATTGCGAGGTAATAAAAGAAAGAAAGTTATCTAAGGGAGAGGTAATTGAGAATGCTTGACAAGTATGTTGTAAGAAAATTTAAGTATGTTGCCAGGATTATAAAGCCAGGATCGAGAGTATTGGATATTGGTTGCGACAACGGCGAGTTAAAAAACTTTTTGCCGGAAAATACAGATTATTTTGGAATAGACGCAGATGTAAAAGGTATTGCAGAAGCTAAAAGAAAAGGTATAAAAGTCAGGCTTATGAATCTGAACACAGAAAAATTGAATTTAAATAAAAGATTTGATTATATAATAATGCTAGATGTTCTTGAGCATGTTGTCAATCCTGCAAAAGCAATAAATGAGACTAAAAATTGCCTTAAACAAGATGGGAAAATGATTATAAGCCTTCCTAATGATTATAATTTTCTTAATAAGATAAGATTCTTATTGAATAAAGAAATAGTTAAAAATCCATTTGCAGAATTCAGTCATTTGCATATATTTACAATAAAAGAAGGTGAGAATTTCTTGAAAAGACAGGGATTAACAATTATCAGAAAAGATTTTTTATATCCATCAAGACCAAAAGTTTTGCCAAGTTTTATCAGAAAAATTCTTACAAATATATTTCCAAATAATTTTGCAAGAGGAACGATTTATTTGTTAAAGAAAAATGAGCTCCGATATTAAAAGTCTGATAAGATAATTTTATGATTGTTATTAATTATTAACTATTATCTTCTATGAATTTACTAATTCTATCTGCAATTGTGCAATTTGGTTTTTTGTATCTCACAAATTTGAAACGAGAGGCAACTTCTACGCACTCCTTTATTCTTTCTGGAGAAGGGCACCAGATAAGATAATTCTCTTCTGATAGAACTTTAAGAATTTCATACTGATGAACATCTGTCCTGTTTAGATTTGCGAGAGCAACAACCTTCTTGCCTTTTGCGAGAAGCTCATAAATTGTTCCAGCGCCGCCATGAGAAACTATCAAGTCTGCCTTTTTGTAATATTTGTCCAAATTAGGAGCAAGCCTGAAATATTTGCAATTTTTAGGAATATATTCTCCGTTGCCTATCTGTATAATTACTTTACAATTGAGAAGGGGCGCAGCCTCATCTATGCTTTTTACCAATTCATCAAATTTTCCTGTTCCTACAGTTACAAATAAATTCCTGATTTTCATTTTAGCCAACACCTTCCTGCATAAACTGCTTTGGGATAATTTACTTTTTGCTGCTCCCACTGAATAAACGAGAGGTCAGCTATTGGATAAAGCAATTTTCCTGAGAGGGATTTGGAGTAAACTCGGCTCCATGACTCTATAAAAATAATTTTTTTCCTGAATAGCAGCTTTCCGAGGATTGAAAAGGGAATAGCCAATCCCGGGCCGCAGGCAATAATAAATTTTGACTTTGACTTGAAAAGGACTTTGATTGAATCTATTGTTGTTTTAAAAAGCTTGAAAAAAACCTTAATTGAGCTCTTGTCCTCCATCTCTCTCGGGTTCTTAATATGAAAAATTTTTCCAGGAATTCTTATTCTTTTTGAAGAAATAGCATCGTTACTGCCTATAACATATTCGTAATTGTATTTTTTGCCAAGAAAATCAACTAATCTAAGCATCTGCTCGGTATGCCCGCCCCTTCCAAGCACTATCAACAATGTCTGTTTTTCCATATTAGAGAAAAAGAGAATATCTTTAAAAACCTAATTGGTTGTTGATTTTTATGAAATTGGGCGAGAAGGCAAAAGTAGGGTTAAAGTACGTAGCAACTAAGCCAAAAAGGATGATTAATCTCGGGCTTGTGTATTTGTCGAAGTGGTTGAGACTAGTTAAGCCGATGGGGAAGCCGATTACAGCGATGATAGAGCCGGTAAACTTCTGCAATTTAAAATGCCCACTTTGTCCTACTGGACAAGGCTTGATTAAAAGAAAGAAGGAAAGCATGAAACTTGAGGATTTTAAGAAAATTCTTGACAACCTGGGAAATTCTATTATTCATCTTAGATTATGGAATTGGGGAGAGCCGTTGATAAACAAAGATTTGCCAAAGATGATAAAGTATGCAAAGTCAAAGGGAATTTATGTAAATACAAGCACAAACAGCTTCTTCCTTGACGAGAAAATAGTAAAAGAACTGATAGATTCAGGGCTGGATCAGCTTATTGTTTCAATGGACGGCGCTTCGGAAGAAACATACAGCAAATACAGGAAAAACAGCGATTTCAACAAAGTTGTTTCTGTGTTAAAGAAAACTGTTGCACTTAAAGAAAAGCTCGGAACAAAATATCCTGAAATAAAGCTTCAGTTCATTATAATGAAGCATAACGAGCATGAAATTGATAAAATAATAAAGTTGGCGAGAGAGATAGGGGTTGACACATTATATTTTAAGACGGTTGGAGTTATGGACCCCCAGCTTAAGAAGGAGATTAACAAATATATTCCGACAAGAGAGGAATTCAGAAGATATGTTTATATTGAGGGAGAGGAAATGAAGCCGGTTAAACTTGCAGGACGCGTGTGCGACTATTTATGGGAAGAAGTGACTGTAAATGTAGATGGCTCGGTAGTTCCGTGCTGCAGAGATGCGCATGGAAGATATGTTTTTGGCAACTTGAAGGATCAAAAGCTGAGAGAAATTTGGAACGGAGAGAAGATGGTAAATTTCAGGAAACAAGTTCTTGCAAGCAAAGACAAGATTGACATTTGCCGCCTCTGCTCTGGCAGCAACAAGGAATTTCATATTGCCGAGATAAAGATAAAGTAAGGGGGCAGATACATTTTTAAATATCCCTTAGATTACTGGGGGAATATGGACTTAGAACATAGAGAAGCAATTGGAGAAGAGGCTGGAAGATTAATAGCAGAAAGGATTGAAAGAGAAAATCCAGATTTGGTTAGGGATCTTCGTAGCACAATGGATGCTCTTATTAGAAAGCATCATAAACCCTGGTATGTTAGACTTTATGAGCAGGCAAAAAACTTCTTTTATAGAGGTAGCAATCGCACGTAATTGCTGTAACATTTTCCGAATTGCTCAAATCCTCTCTCTTCTCAGCAGATTAGCATTCACAACTACGCTAACGCTGCTGGTGGCCATCGCAATTTCAGCGATGACGGGCGAGAGGAAGCCTGCGATGGCAAGAGGGACGGCAAGCGCGTTGTAAAAGAAAGCCCAGAAGAGGTTTTGTCGGATTTTTCTGAATGTGGCTTTGCTTAAGTTAATTGCCTGGACGACGCTTGATAACGAGCCGCGGGCGAGGACAATATCGCCCGCTTCTATTGCAATATCAGTGCCCGTGCCTATTGCTATTCCAACATTACTTTGCTTGAGTGCAGGGGCATCATTAATTCCATCGCCCACAAACGCAACCATTCCTTCCTTTTGCAGATTTTCTACTGCTTTTGCCTTGTCTTCGGGAAGAACATTAGCAAGAACCTCATCTATTCCTGCCTGCTTTGCTATTGCTCTTGCTGTTTTTTCGTTATCCCCTGTAATCATTATTGTTCTATAGCCAGAGACGCGAAGCTTTGCAATCGCCTCTCTCGAATCATCCTTAATCGTGTCTGCAACCGCGAGAACTCCTATTGCTTTGCTGCCTTCTGCAACAATCATGGCTGTTTTGCCCTCGCTTTCAAATTGTTCAACAACGCGCTCAAACTCTTTCAAGGGGATTTTGTTTTCTTTCATGAGGAGAGAGTTTCCAATTGTGAAATGCTTTTTTCCTATTGTTCCTTCTATGCCTCTCCCGCGCAGAATTCTGAAATTCTTTACTTCCCTGTATTTTTTAAGATTGGCGCGGGCGACTATTGCTTTTGCAATCGGATGCTCGCTTAATTTTTCCAAGCTGCCTGCTACTTCAAGAAGGTATTTCTCGGGAACGCTTGCTTTGATATCTGTAAGCTCAGGCGAGCCCTTTGTAATCGTGCCCGTCTTGTCAAACGCAATTATTTTTACGCTCTTTATTGTTTGGATTGCCTCGCCTTTTCTTATTAGGATTCCTGCTTTTGCACCCATTCCAGAGCCAACCATTAAAGCTGTTGGAGTTGCCAAACCCATAGCGCACGGGCAGGCGATGACTAAGACAGAGATTGCAACTGATAACGAGGTGCTCGCATCTTTCGTGAAGAGCAGCCAGCCAGCGAATGTCAAAATACTTAACAGAAGAACAATCGGAACGAAAACTGCAGTTATCTTGTCAGCGAGTTCCTGAATAGGAATTTTTGTGCCCTGCGCTTCTTCAACGAGCTTAATTATATGAGCAAGGAAAGTATCTTTTCCGACTTTTGTTGCTTTTACATATAAAACTCCGTCCTGATTTATTGTTGCTCCAATAACTGGGCTTTTGATTGTTTTATCTATTGGCAAACTTTCTCCAGTAACCATGCTTTCATCAACGCTGCTTGAACCCTTGATTACTATTCCGTCTGTTGGAATTTTCTCGCCCGGCTTTATCAGAAGAATATCGCCAAGCTTGACTTCTGATATTGGAATTTCAATCTCTTTCTTATTTCTAATCACACGGGCCTTTTTAGCGCCTAGTTCAAGAAGTTTCTTAATTTCCTGGCTTGCGCGTCCGCGCGCAAGCGTTTCTATGTATCTTCCAGTTATGAAGAAAGCCATAATCATAGCGCTTATACCTGAATAGTTCTGAATTGGAAGAAAGAAACTCAAAATTCCTGTTGAATACGCGATAATTGTTCCTATAACAATAAGAGAATCCATATTGAAAATTAAATGGGCAAGCCCGCGCATCCCGCCTTTAATTGTGCTGAAGCCGAAAATAAAAATAACGGGAAAGGCGAGAGCAAGGATAACGAGAGACATTGTCAAATCGCTTTGAATTAGTTTAATCCCGAAAAGGCGCTCGGAGAGCATCAAAAGCACTAGGGGAATTGTAAAAGACCACGAGAGAATTGTCTTTCTAAGCCATTTTTTAATTTCTTTTTCTTCTGTCACGCCGCCATGAGCGTGCTCGTGGTTTGTGGAATGAGATTCATCATATTTAAGCAGTCCGGCTTTATGAAGATGATGCTCGTGCATCTTTTTGTCTGACTCATTCTCATAATCAACACTTACAAGAGCATAACCTGTGCTGTTGACCGCTTTTTTTATTTCTTCAGGATTTAGATGAGATTCATACTCAATAAAACCCTTTTTTGCAAGAACATTAACAACCACTTTTTTTATGTTAGGCATTTTAAGGAGAGATTTTTCAATAAGCGAAGCGCACGATGCGCAGTGCATTCCCTCTATGTGAATCGTTGCCTTTTTCATGATAATTATTTAGATAAGATATTACAAATTATTTATTTTTTTGTAGGCCTTTTCGCACTTGCTTGAGCAAAATTCCTCATCTTCGGACTCAAGAGGCATTCCGCAGAGCTTGCAGCCCTTGCTAAGCTCGCTAAAAACTTCTTTCTTGCATAACGGGCAGTTCATTTGTTCCATTTTGAGTTTTTTATGCGAATAGCGGGCTCCTTGGCCCAAATACCATCAGCCAGGTTGTTATTGCAGTAAATACAAGGCTCGTTATAATTGTGAAAAACTGCCCTTCTGTGTAAATCCTTTTTGATTCTTTGTATTCTTTGTAAATCATATAATTGAGCCCGAATAATATAAACGAGGAAATAAGAAATACTATAACTCCTGCTGCAATTAAATTATCATTAATCATCATCACAGAAGACATCGCGCCCATCAAACCCCCCATAAATCCAGCCATTACACCTTCCATTATTCCCATTATACCACAACATTTCCCATTCCAAACACCAAAGGTAATTCCTATAAACATTCCAAAAACAGAACCTACGAACATGCCATTTGTTGCTCCGATGTAAAACCCCGGAAGAAATCCTGAAATCATTCCTATTGTCATCCCAACCATCATTCCAGACATGCAAGCAAACTGCCCATAAGCCCTAATCTGTCTTATTGCAGGAGTAATGAACGCAAAGCTAAGCAGGGCAAAAACCAAATAGAACCCATATTTTGGTATAAAATTATCTATGTATTTCAAGCTTAAATAATAAATTATTCCTAACAGCACAAGCGAGCTTAAGAGAGATATAAAAACTGTTTTTATCAGCTCTCCTTCAACCCTGTCTTTGTTCAATTCTCTGATAAATTCTTTAAAGCTCATTTATCCCCCACAGCGCCCTGCGCTTCTGAAACACTAAATGTTCCTTTGTACATATTCATTGAGCAGACAATATTGAAAGTTCCCGCTTTATTTGGAGTAAATTCTATAACATTATCGCCCGCGCTTAAAGTTTTTCTGACATTAAATGCGGAAATAACCACGCTCTTTGAACAGCCAGGCATTTTTGAGATGTCTGCCTCTATCCTAACCGGAATGCCAATCTTAAATGAGGAGGGTTCTAAAATATAATCTCCATTTTCCACATGCATTTTTGCAATTTGCACATTTCCGCTGCTTGAGCCTGAAACTGAATTTCCTGCAGATGGAGTATAACTGGAAGAATAGATTGCATCAGCGCCATAAAACTTGAAGACGATTACTACAGATAAGACAATTATGAATACAGCTGCAAATTTTAAAAAAGATTTTTGGTTTTCGTTCATTTTATTAGTTTTTATTTCTCGATTTATATTCGTCAATCGCTTTATGAAGCGCTTCTACCGCCATAGGGGGGCAGTGATGCTTTTGAGGAGGGATTTTGCCGAGGGCTTTGAACAAATCATCTTCCTTGAAATTTTTTGCCTGCTCAAGAGATTTGCCTTTAACAAGCTCAGAAGTGAGAGAGGAAGAAGCAAGAGCTACTGCGCACCCCATCGTCTGAAACTTAATGTCTTTGATGTATTCTACTTCTTTGCCAGATTTATCTTTCTTTTTTGCAATTTTTAGATAGGCTGTTAAAGTATCTCCACAGATTGGACTTCCAACGTCCGCGACTGCATCTGCGTTTTTAATCTCACCCTGATTCTTAGGATGTTTTGATAGTTCTATTACCGTTTTTGAGTAAAGGTTTTCAAGATTCATTTTTCTTTTTTCCTTTTTATCTTTTCAAGTTTTTCAGCTTTTTTATTTAATTCTGCAACTAACTTATTAGGATTCAAGCCATGAACCAAAGCCCCCTGCTCGAGAGTTTCTATTGCGGCAGCAGGGCATCCTACACAAGCAAGCCCTTTTTCAGCAAGTTCTTCAGCTAATTTAGGGTAGAAATGAATCAGCTCTTCAAAAGTCATTTCTTTTGTTATCTTTACTTTTTTGCTTGTTTCTTTTGTTTTCATTTTTTATTCTGTTAGGCAGGGAGAACTGCACTTGCAAATGCTAATTATTCCAGGATTATATTTTTTACAGACACCGCACGAACATTTTGTTTCTTTCATTAACTTTAATATCCTTTCTATTTCACCTAGTGCTTTTTTATTATCTTTAACAACTATATCGGATGACTTTTCTATTTCTTTTGTTACGGATGGAGGAATTTTAAAATTATTTGCTCTCTTCTTTGAAATATACTGGGAAACAGCTGCCTTGCTTATTCCTAAAATAGCCCCTGTTTTCTCATAGGTAAGCTTATGCTTTTTAATGAGAAATGTTGCTATTTCTCTTCTTATAGCTGGAAGAATATACCAAACTTCTATTTCCTGTGGTAAAGAGTACATAGTTAACAATAGTAAACACTTATATATAAATCTTGCGTAAACGGGATGAACATTATTTCTTCTTAACAGAAATAGCCTGAACGGGGCAGGACTCTGCGGCTTTTTGCTCGCAGCTTATCTTTTCGACTTCTTTTTTCTTTGCGGATGCTTTGCATTCAACAACTTCAAACTGCTTCGGGCAGATTGCAGCACAATTTCCGCAGCCAATGCACTTGTTCTTGTCAACATCTATTTTGTATGCCATTTTTAATTGCTTTGCGGGGATTTAAGATAATCATAGGCAGAAGTTGCAGCGACAGCGCCTTCTGCTGCAGCGGTCACGATTTGCTTAAGCTTGCCATTTGTATTATCTCCTGCTGCAAAGACACCTAAAACATTGGTTTTCATCTCCCTATCTACAACAATATAATCTTTTTCCATTTTAAGCCCAAGAGACTTGACAACTTCATTTACTGGAGTTGCCCCTATTTCAACAAAAATGCCATCCACGGCGAGATTTATTTTATTTGCTTTTTTGCCTTCTGATTGCTCAATCTCGAAACCACTTACTTTTTTATCTCCAAGTATCTTTAATGGGACTGAATTGTAATAAATTTCAATGTTTTTCTTGTTTTTTATCTTATTGAAAAGAGTTGGCTCGCACCTCATCTTTTCCCTTCTGTAAACAATGTATACTTTTTTTGCCAAATCAGAGAGATAGAGGGCTGCCTTTGCTGCAGCATTCGCTCCTCCAACCACTGCAACAATCTTATCCTTGAAGAAATTTCCATCGCAAACTGCGCAATAACTAACACCCTTGCCGAGAAATTCTTTTTCTCCTTCTACATTAAGCTTGAGATTTTCGGTTCCAAGAGCGATAATTAATGACTTGCAATGAATTTCTTTATCCTTAATTTCAAGAACAAATCCATTCTCGTCTTTTTCGACATTGTCTACTTCTGCCTCAAAGAGTTCTGCACCAAATTTTTCAGCTTGAGCTTTAAATTTATCCATTATCTCCTTTCCCGAGCCAATCAAGCCGGGCCAGTTTTCTACCTCGCCAGCAATAGCAGCAGTTCCTCCCATTTTTTTAGCAATAACAAGCGTTTTAAGGGTATAACGGACAGCAAAGATTGCTGCTGTAAGTCCCGCAGGCCCCCCTCCAAGAATTACCAAATCATAATGCTCTTTTTTGCTGTGCGGAAGAGACTTGCTGTAAATATAGCTTGCCATATTTTAATTAGAAATTTGCTCATTTTAAATATTTGCTATTTTATTGCATCGTTAACGGGCAAACTAAAAACCTCAGGAACTTTTAAATAACCTTTTTCTTTATTTAAAATATGGAAGAAGTTGAGAGGAGAAAGCAAGCAATTAGCGATAAAATTATGTCCTGGCTTTCCAACAAATGGAATTTCTATTTTTTGATTATATTAATTTTTGCAATCGTATTGCGCATCTGGGTTTTTTATATCACTAAAAATCAGCCATTGTGGTGGGACGAAGCTGATTATATGACAAAGGCGAAGGCGGTGGCCTTTGATACCCCGTTAACCGGATGGAACAGCGCAAGAGAAGTTGTCGCGCCATTCATATGGGGTTTCTTTTTTATGCTTACAAAATCTGAAATATTAGCAAGGTTATTGCAAATTGCAATTTCTGCAGGCATAGTAATTCTTATCTACTTATTTGGAAAAAAAGTCTTTAATGAAAAAGTTGGCTTAATTGGTGCATTTATTTCTGCAGTTAGTGCAATGTTCTTGTTTTACACAGGACGATTATTGACGTATATGTGGGCGCCATTCTTCTTTTTACTAACATTTTATTTATTCTGGGAAGCGTATTACGAGAACAAAGGCAGAATTTACACTATTCTGGCACCTATAAGCGGCGCGGTAGGAATTGCAGTTTACGGCTCGATGTTCTTTGGAATTGCCGCGCTTGGATTATTCCTGTTCTTAACTGAGGGATATAAATTCTTGCTTAAAAAGAAGATATGGATAATGGCTGTTATTGGTGTAATAGCACTCCTGCCAAACCTGATTTACTTTTATTTTCTAACGGGAGATCCGTTCATAAGATGGCATTATGGCGTGAGAACTGCAACATCACCTGACTGGAGTTTTCTTTTTGGTTATATTAAATTGTTTCCACATCTATTCGGGACAATTTTTACTATATTAATCTCTCTTAGTTTTCTTTATGTCCTTTTTGAAAGCGCAATTTCATTCGACTTGGTTATAAAGGCAAACGACAAAGAAAAGGGCAAGAATCCAATATTATTCCTTGTACTTTGGGCAGTTATAGTAATTGGATTTTATACCTGGATTGCACTGACAACAAAAACTGTATGGGAGTCATTCATCTTCTCGGCGTTTCCCGCGCTGTTCTTAATTGTTGGAGTAACACTTGATTCGCTATATAAAATAAAAATCAAAAAAGCATATGTGACAATCGGAATAATTTTGCTTTTGGCTGCCGGGGGATACGCACAGATTAGCTATGCGAATGATATTATAAAGTCAAAAGTTGATTCATATGGACAGATTAGAGAGGCGGGAGAATGGCTGAAACTCAACACACCAAAAGATGCAACAATTTATACGACTTCAGTGCCACAACTAACTTATTATAGCGAAAGAGCCACAGTGAGAATACCTAATAATGCCAGTGATATGGATGCAATAAACATAAGTGGGTCTTCTTACTATATGTTCTCTGTTTTTGAGAGGCAAAGTGAGCTTGACTGGATGTTAAAGTATCCGCAGGAAAAGAATTATACTGCTGTTGCGGCATTTTATTTTGATGCTCAGAAGAAACAGCTGGCAGCAGTGATATTCAAGATGTAATAGAATAACTCATTTTAGAATAATCTAGGATATGCCCCTCATAATCGACAAATTTTCTCTTTCCAAACAAATAGCCAATCAAAACACTCTTATTTACCATTCTTTTTTGTATCTCTTCATCGCTTACTTTTCTAAGTTTCGATATTTCTTTATTCTTTTTTAATATTAATGAAATATTAAACAAAACCCATAAGTTTGCCTTTGCTATAGCAAGAGAGCGAGAAGGCTCGCTAAATAAAAACCTGAGAAAAGCAGATGATTCAAGGAATAAACGAGCAGGAACTATTTTCCACCAGTTTTTGACAGAATAATTTTTCAAAGAGGTAATCCAGACATTCCTGTGAAGAAAATAAACTTTCTTGAACTTGAATTGCTTTTTTCCGGAGGTTGCCTCACCAAGATGATGAATTACAGACGTAGGAACATAAACCTGTTTATAACCAACAAGATTCATTCTCCAGCTTAAATCCATTTCCTCGCTGTAAAGAAAGAAATCGTCGTCGAGATAGCCAATTTTCTTTAGAGCAGACATTCTTAAAAACATTGCAACGCCGCAGCACCAGAATACTTCCCTGAAATCATTGTACTGTCCTTTGTCTTCTTCTGCAATATCAACCACATAGCCGCGATATATCGGATAACCATAAACATCAATGTAGCTGCCTCCAGCTCCAGCATGCTCAAATAATTTCTTGTTTCTCAAAGAGAGAACCTTTGGCTGAAGCGCAGCAATTTTTTCATCGCTCTCTGCAATCTTAACAAGTTCGGAAAGCCAGCTTGGCTCCTGCGTCGTATCGTTATTGAGCAAAACGCAGTATTTTGCCTTTGACTTTCTTAAAACCTGATTATTGCCCCCTGTAAAGCCAGTGTTAACCTTGTTTCTAATCAGCTTGACATGGGGAAATTTCCTTTTTATAATCTCGGGAGAGCCGTCTGAAGAGTTTTGGTCCACAACAGTAATTTTATAATTTTTATAGCTTATTTTTTTAAGAGAATTAAGGCATTTTACAGTGTCTTCTTTTCCATTCAAGTTTAAAATTATTATTTCAACGAGTGGCTTCTTATTCTTCATTTTTAATCCTTGAATCTGTATTTAACAAGAGTCCAGAGCGCCTGAATTCCATCGCGCCAGTTTATTTTCTTTCCATCGCGAAAACTTCTAGGAAAATAGCTTATTGGAACCTCGTGGATTTTTATTCCTCTCTTAAGAATTTTTGCAGTGACTTCGGGCTCCCACTCAAACTTATTGCCTTTTATCTCTATATTCTTTATGACATCCGAGTGAAAAACTTTATAGCAAGTCGGCTCATCTGTTAATCTTGAGAAATAAAGCAAATTTGTAAGCAAGGTAACAGAAAGCCCTCCAAGATAAAATGAAAGAGTTGAATATCCTTTGTTTTTTTTGTTTAACTGCCTCGAGCCATAAACAACTTTATGCTCGCCACTTAAGATAGGTTCTATCAACTGCTGATATTCATTGGGATTATATTCTAAATCTGCATCTTGGATTAACACTATATCACCTGTTGCTTCTTTAAAGCCAAGCTTTACTGCAGAACCTTTTCCCCCATTTGGCTTGTTTATAAGCCGGAATTTTATATCTTTTTTGTATTTAGAATTTTTCAAAAAATTCTCTACTGTTTCCTTGGTACTGTCAGTTGAGCCGTCATTTACTATAATTACCTCTTTGCTTATAGAAACCTCTGCTTTTGCAACTGCTTCCAATACTTTGTCTATTGTTTTTTCCTCGTTGTATGCCGGAATTATTACCGAAAGTGTTTTTCTTTTCATCTTCTCGAAATTAGATAGAACACATAAATAAGGCTTAAAAAGCTTAGTATCAGAGCAAATATCTCGATCCAGCGAGCAAATTTGTTCAGCAACTCGCTAAAGAACCCGTAAACATTATAATAATCAAAAGCAGATTCTTTTGGAGCATATCCTATGTTATAAAGGAACCAGTTCTTTGGCTGCTTGGCCATTGACAAAACTGCGGGCTTAAGATTAAGGGTTGCCTTATAGACGTTAATTGAATCTATTTTATTCCTGAAAACTAAAGGATAATAAATCTTGTCCCTGTCGGGCTCGCTTATTGTCGCGATGAGGTTTCCTCTTTCTTTGAAGAAACTTGTTAAACCTTCCATGCTTTGGTTAAATTCCGGCTGTTTGCTTATCGAACCCCATCCACAGTCATCCGAAACACATTCAAAAAAGTATATATCGATAGGAACAGGTTCACCAGACAGATTGCTTTGGCTGTTAGCAACTTGTATAAATTCTGTTCCCTCAAGATAGGGCTTCCCGTAAGCCATCCAATTAACCCTGCCGCGATAAAATCGCGAATCAACAACAACTAAGTCATTGCTCTTTATATTTGAGTCCTTGAAGCTGATTGCCTGTGCGATTGCGCTTTCTCCATAAAAATGAGTTTGTGAAGAAGAGACGTTAATCCCAAGATAAAGCAAATTAAATGCAAGAATAATAATCAGGAGATGCCTTAACCTAAAATTGCTGAATTTAACCTTAACACGCGATAATATTTCTGTCGCAAACTGCGCGGCAGAGGGGATTAAAAATAATGTAAGGAACAAGAAGTGCTTTGAAAGAGGAATTATTGAGGCGAGGAACGGCAAGATGAACAGGATGCTAAGAATGAACAAAATGGCATAGTCTTTATATTGTTTCCTGAATGCAAATATAAAAATCAAGCCAAAAATTCCGAATAGGAAGACGAGGGGGTCGCCAAAAAGAGCGAAACCTGAAGTAACAAGAAGAAGAGGAAGAGTTGAACGCCCAGCAGTATGGGGAGAATTGCCGAAAAAAAGCCCGCTCCAGTCATGCTTTGCCTGCCAGCCGGCATCCCACGAGTAATATTGGGCTGATTCATTAACACCAAAGCCGAGAGTATTTGTATACATAAAGTCCATAATTCCTTTGTCCTTGTAAAGAAGATAATTGTGGGTAAGAGAGGGAATGCAAAAAATAAAAATTGCAACAATGAAAACAAACAGCTTCCAGAATAATTTCTTGTTTAAAATAGATTTAGTTGATTTATAATTTTTATAGAGTGCGAAGATGATTAACGAAGGGATGAATAAGAGCACGTAAACTTTTGTATAAACTGCAAGCCCGATAAATAATCCGCTAAGAACAAAATATCTCTTCTTTTGCACACGCGAGGCATATACAAACAGGAACATTCCAACAAGAACAAAAAACATAACCATTACATCCATCTCTGCGAGCGTATTCTTAATATGGAAAGGAGAAATGGCAAGAAGGAAAGCTGAAATTAGAGCTATCTTTTCGCCGAAAAATTCCCTGCTTAAAAGAAAAATTGCAATAACACTAAGAGAACCAAAGAGAATTGCTGCAAATCTCGATGAGAATTGGGTAAATCCAAATATACTATAAATTATGCTTGTGAAGGCAGGCCATAAGCCGGCTGACTGGTCATAAGTAACAAGCTTGCCTGAAGAAAAGAAGTTTATCGCATGAGTAACGAAGTGCATGTCATCTGCAGAAACAGAGAGGTTTATTGCAGCAATAATCCTAAGAAAAAGAGCAAGAATAAATATAACAATAAGATAAAAAGTCATCTTTTTAATGCCAAAGATGCTGTTCACAATCTTCTGGTGTACTTCTTGTGACATATTCCTTGAAGCAGATGTTTATTTATAAATTATACTTTGCCCTCTGTAGATAGGTTTAAAAGATTAAAGTAGTATGGCTAAATATGAAAAAAATATCTGTGATTTTGCCGTGTTATAACGAGGAAAAGCGGATTGAAAGCACGCTTAAAGCGACAGTCGAGTTCTCTAAGAAAAATCCAAACTATGAGTTCATTTTTGTGGACGACGGAAGCAGAGATAAGACTGCTGAAATACTAAATAAAAAAATAGTTAAAATGAGGGGTAATAAAATTAAATTAATTTCCTATAAGAAAAATATGGGGAAAGGATATGCAGTCAAAATAGGAGTTGCAAGCGCAGAGGGAGATTACATCTGCTTTACCGACAGTGATTTGGCTTATTCGCTTGAGCATCTTAAAACAATGGAAAAAATGCTTGAGAGATGCGATATTGTTATCGGGAGAAGGGGGCTTGCTTCTGAAAACATAAAGAATATTCCTACATTAAGAAGGATAATCGGAATAGGCTACAACCTTTTCTCAAGGGCAATTCTTAACCTAAATTACAAAGATATGCAGGCGGGCATCAAAGGATTCAGAAAAGAAGCCGCAAAAAAACTTTTTCAAAAACAGATTATAAAGGGGTGGTCTTTTGATACAGAAGTACTATATCTTGCACAAAAAAACGGCTATAAAATAAGGGAAATGCCTGCAAAAATCTCCAATAATGACTCTTACAAGACTTCAAAGGTGAAAATAGTGAGAGATTCGATAAAAATGTTTCTAAGCTTGCTTAAAATAAGATTAAATGACGCAATTGGAAAATATAAATAATATGAAAAAAGAAAAGCGGATTTTGTTGAGCTTTGATTTGGAAGAATTTGACATTCCAGAGGAATATGGGCAGAAACTAAGCGAGGAAGAGAAACTTGATATTTCGTCAGAGGGCTTAAAAGAAGTTCTTAAGATACTTGATGAGCTGAACATAAGGGCAACTTTCTTTACGACAGCCAAATTTGCATTGCATGATAAAAGCATAATAAAGGAAATGGCAAAAAAGCATGAGATCGCCTCTCACACAGTCTGTCACTCTACATTTTCTTCATGTGACTTAAAGGAATCAAAAAAAATCCTTGAAAAAATAACGGGGAAGGAAGTAAAGGGAATCAGAATGCCAAAATTAAAAGGCTTCAACGAAAGAAAAATAAAAGAAGCAGGATATTCTTATGACTCCTCGTTAAATCCAACCTATCTTCCCGGAAGATATAATAATTTTTTCAAGAAAAGAAAGATGCATTATTCATATGAACTGCTGGAAATTCCTGTTTCGGTAACTCCCATAATAAGATTTCCGCTTTTTTGGCTTAGCTTCAAGAACTTCCCGCTTTTTGTGATAAAGGCTGCCTCTATGATTAATCTCTCAATTGACAAATATCTTGTTTTATATTTTCATCCGTGGGAATTTTCCGACATCAGAAGATTCAAACTCCCTTTTTACGTAAAGAGGGGATATTTTGCAAAGAATCTTGGAAAACGGCTTAAAAATTATCTTAGCTGGCTTAAGACGAGGGGAAAATTTATCACTTTTTCCGAAGCAAGATTGTAGAACCCCATAAGAAAATTGCCGACGCTGTTACGAAAGCAATTGAATATTCAAAAAGGTTATGCCCAAAAATAAACAGAAGCGCCGCTTCAACCACAAGAAACAAAATTAAAACATAATAATTCTTGATTTCTCCTATTGAGATTTTGTACAAAAGAATGAGATTTGCAACTGATATCAAGCTGGTAGCAAGGGAAACATATATCAGAATATTAGATACGTCAGCAATATACCTGCCCGAAAAGATTCTCACAAGCAAGCCAGGAAGAAAATAAATCAGCAGAAGCGCAGCAGCAATACATAAAAGCAGGATAAGGACTGAATAATAAATAATTTTATTTGATTTTTTCTTTTTAGTTTCACTGCTTGAAGATATCGGAAACATAGCCTTGCTTATCGGCAAAGTCCCAAAGAATATAATCTTTGAAATCATTGAAGCAATTGCATAATAACCGGCAATTTCCGGAGCAAAAATTATTCTTGCAATTATTATATCAAGATAAAGAAAAGTCATAACCACGAAAACTGTTATTATTATAGGCAATGAATAGGTGTAAATTAGTTTTGTTTCCGCCTTTTTTTCACTCGCGGAGAAGATATCCCTTAAAGAAAAGAAAGAGAGCAAAATTGCAACAGACGTGCCAAGAATTACCCCTGCCATCGCACCATAAACCCTAAAGCCTGTATAAACCAGCAAAATCGCAAGAGTTATCTTGAACACCGCCTCAAAAATCATGTTAAAGCCGAGAGAGTTAAATCTCTTTGTTCCCTGCATAAGCCCCCTTGAAACAGGAATAATAAATGTCGGAATAAGAAACAACCCGGTAAATAAAACCAGAAAATAGTTTATATTCAGCAATCTGGAAAGCAGAAGCGCAACAAGAGCAAAGATAGCAAAAGCAATAATAGAGACGTTAAACAGCTTCTTAAGGGCTCTTTTTACAATATTTTTTAACTTTCCCTTGTTTGTTTCACTTGATGAATACTTTGTAAAAATTGTCTGGATTGACTCGCTTGGAATCGTAAATATATAAATTAATGACATTAATGCCGCCAAAATTCCATAATCGGCTGGCGTCATCATCCTTACCATAAAGAAATGGAAAAAATAATTAAGAATATTAAAAATGTTAATTGTAACTAGTAAAATTATGCTTCCTCCGAAGATTCCCTTTGGCAATTTCTTGAAATCCATCTCTACTTAAAAATCCCGTTTCTGAAGATTATGAAACCGAGCGCAATTATTACAAGCTGGAATAGCCAGATTGAGTAAACAACTTTCTTTTCAGTTGGCTTAATATTTAATTTTTTCATTATGTAAATTGCCAAGTGTTCCAGCCCGTAAATCTTGCTGTATCTTAAGTCGAGAGAGCCATCAGGCATTAACTTACCAAACGATTGCTTGACAAAATTTCCGCGCGCTTTGAGAAAAAATTCAATTATATAAGGGATAAAGAAAAAGACAGCAATTCTCTCAAAATTACCGAGAATAGCCATTACCGCAATCAATCCGCCGATGCCGTATGTAAGGGCATCTCCAGGAAAGACGCGTGCAGGGTATAAATTATATACCAAAAATGCAAGAAGTGCGGCAATCATACAAAGTGAAATAATCGAGAGCCAGGGACTTCCAGTGAAATAGGCGACTGCTGAAAGAGCTAAGAGAAATATAACACCCTGCCCGGCCTCAAGCCCGTTGTAGCCCGCAAGAAAATTATATACTGTTGTTGCGCCAGCAACACCGATTGGAATCAAAACGAGAGGATAAAGAATGCCCAAGTCAACTACACCAAAAAAAGGAATTTCTATCACCGAACGCCCGGCATTAATTACTATCAATGGAATTGCTGAGAACAATACGAGAAATGTTCGCAATCTCCTGCCAAGCCCCCGCCTCCAGCCAAGAAAAGTATCAATTGTCCCTATCATCACGACTATGAGAAGAGTTGTCAGCAGGGCAAATATTTCAGCGACTTTCTCGCTTGTTGAGAAGTAAAATGTTTTAAGTGCCACATAAAACAAAACTCCGAGGACAAAACCGACAACTACCACTAAACCTCCACCTTCGGCAACTTTTACTTTATTTAATTTATGAATATCTTTCCCGACAAGCCCTTCTCTCTGCGCGCGCTTTATCCAAAAAGGAAGCAAGATAAGAGTTATGAAAAAACTTGCAAGAATTGGCAATATTAAAAAATTGCTTATCATCATGCCCTCCTCAGAGATTCATTAGGATAGGTTGTCCTGAGATATTCTTCTTTAACGGACATTCCGGAAGGATATTTTATTTCCCAAATTTTAATAGGTCCTCTTAAGTCGCCATAGTAAACAAAGTTTCCTATTGTCAGATTTTGTGAATTGAACTGCTCTTTTATCTGCGCAACAACAAAGTCATCTTCCACGTGAGCAAGCTTGAAATAAGGATTATCCTCGTTATAGAGATAAAGGCGCGCAACCTGCGACTTTACCGTCTTGCTGCTGAGGTAAAGCAATGCGCCATCTTTGTCAATCTGAGTTGAACCCTGGGAGACGAGCAATCTCGGGAAGACAAAGACTCCTGCTTCCAATCCAGAGCCAAAATCAATTAATTTATCAGTGTCAAAAATATATCTCAAAGGAAGAGAATACTGCTTATCCTGATAGACAAAAATAGCATGCGGCTGGCCGGCAAGAGTTCCGTTTTGATTTCTCTCGAGAACTACTGCGCCGACTCCCGCCTTCCCTTCGGGCAAGAAAATTTTTGTCCCATTCTGCTCATAGATTATATCGCCGTCTAAAGAGGTTCCTCCAGGATAAAATATTTGAGTGATATTCTTTGTTTCCTTTGTATATCTTTCATCCTTTAGCATTATCGGCATCCAGCTTCTCCTGTCGTAATTCTCGTCTGAGCCAATTGAAGAGAAAGCGCCGTATTTGCCAATGTCAGAAGAATCTATCAGGAAGTGAGTAGCATTATGGCTGTAGAGATATTCAATTGCTTTTTGGTCATCGGGAGCGGTAAGAGCATAGCGCCCCATCATGTAATTCCAGTATACGATAGAGTTGCCTCCATCAAGAACTGTAGCACGCTCACCAATTGTCTGAACCCAGTAGCCATAATCCCACCAGTGCCCAAACACTGCATTTACAGGAGTATTTTCTCTAACCCAAGACATCGCTTTTTGCCATTGCTGATTGTAGGAGGAAGGAGCGTAACTTTCAGCCATCTGGCTCGATGAAGAGTAAAGTACAAATCCTGAATAAAGCAGAGAAATAATAACAACAAGTGTAACTGTCCATGAAACAATTTTCCATAATTCGTCTTTTACATCCCTTGTTTCACTGAAAAGAACGGTTGCAAAATAAGCTATGATTATAGAAACTGGAGGAACAAGAACCATAATGGTTCTCACTGCTCCTCTAGCTGAAACAATTCCCAGGAAGAAGAATACAAATATTAAAATAAGCCCGAAGTCAAGCTTGTTGAGCTTCTCGTGAGCTCCTTTTTTATAATATTTGAAATAGTAAAAGCCAAGAGTTCCCATAAGAACGATTACCCCAATAAAATAAGCGAAGATGCTTGTTGCATTTGTTCCGTTGAAGATGCTTGATGAAGAATATCTGCTGAAGATTATGCAGACAAGGAAGAAAGCGTAGGCAAGAGTTGAAAGGATTCTTTCTTTCTTTTCAAAAATATCTGCCAGGTGATAAAATAAATAGATTGAGCCGATAAAGAAGAGCCAAAATAATAACGGAATTCCTCCTACTATGGGGCCAAAACTGCTTGCCCATTCTGAGAAATATGGCTGCCTGTTTTCGGCAACAGTCACGCTAAATCTGTCTGAGGAAGTTGGATTAATAAGAGTGCTGAATGCAGAGCCGAAGGTGTGTGCTATAAAATTAGTACCAAATAAGACAAGCACGACAACAAATCCTACAACAAGAGCGATAACTAAGGAAATAACCGGCTTTGGAATCTTTGAGAATCTTTCAGACTCAAAGTAATTTTTTAACCTTGTATTGAAAATAAGATGATGAACAACTAAAATAAACAAAACAGCAAAAGCAATTCCTGTTGTCGTTGAAGTTATTAAGTTCGTGATGTGATATCTTGTGGAGAAAGGCATCATAAGAACAGATGAGACAGCAAGCCAAATTGCGTAGATTGAAAGCTTGCTGAAATCAACCTGCCCTATGATAAATGCAAATGAAACAGAAAGTGCTATGGTAAGGAATATGAAAAAAAAGCCGCCCCAGATAAGAGCCATTGCTGCTGTTGCAAGCCCGGCGAGAGCTGCAAAAGAATATCTCCTCAAGTTAGTTTTTGCCATCCACGAATAAAGGAAGAAGCATAGCGCGAGAAAAAGGAAGAAAAAAGCAGCAGATTCTTTTTCAGGAATTCCTGCAATAGTTCTTGGAAGAAGGGAAGGAGAGACGGATAGGAAAAAAGAAGCAATCAGGGCAATTATGCTTGCTTTCTTATCCCCTAAATTGTCAAGAAATATTTTTCTTACAAGGAAGAAAAAAGCAATTACAGTTAATACAAACATAAAAACAGGGAATATCGCTGCTGATTGCTCAACTGAGGAGCTGCCAAATATTGATGCAATCTTATGAAACCAGGCAATTAAATAAGGAAAAAGAATGTAACCATTTATAGACTCGTAGCCGAGAGGAACATACCTCATCATATCGACAACCATCAGTTTTCCATGAAGAATTATATATTTTGCCATACGCAAGAAAAAGAAAGGGTCCAAATCAGGGCCGAGAGTCCAGCCGCCTGTAGTAATATCCCTCAAGAGGGGAAGGTTAAGAGTTCTTATTCTGACTGCAAGAAATACGATTGCTGCAAGAATTATATAACCAACATACTTAAAGTCCTTTTTAAAAAAACTGAAAATTTTTTCCTTCCTCTCGCTTAGAACTTTGTCCTCTTCCATAATATATTTGGTAAGAATAAACCTATTTAAAGGTTTCAATTAAGACCTTTATTAACATTAAAACAAAATAGGGGTGATGAAAACTTCTATAAGGGCAGCAAGAAACAAAATAGCGACTGCAATGATTATCAAATCTAGGGCGTCCTGCAAAACCTGCCAGAATTTTTCAGTTCCAACTTCATGCTTGATTACAGAGACAGAAACTATTCCTCCTGCGAGCGCAACCACAAAATAAGAAGCAACCTCGGGCAAACCATGGAGCATATATCTTAAAAGCCCAAGGGGGAGAGCACTGAGATTTGATTTCGTAAAGATTCCAATTGCCGCCGCAATCACGCTTGCGTTCCAGGCGAGGACAAATATCGCTCCTGCACCGAATAAAAGAGAAAACAAAAGAGTAAAAATAAGAACATAAATATTGTTTGAAAATATAAGAAACAGCCTCTCTGTGTTGGTTACTGCATCTGCTGTGATTGATGAAGATTCACCAATCCCGTATTGCTTTAAACAAGCATCAAAATTGGATGGGCGGTTAATCAGGCAATATGTTTCAATTTGTGCCCTGAAATTTTCGGAAGAAGGAAGAACAATATACCAAAAGGAAAAGGCAACGACAAAACCCAAAAACAGCCAAAGAAAAACCTTTATCGCCTTTTCATGCTCCCTAAGAAGGGAAACTTCCCCAGTCGAATTTAGAGCTGCTTTCTTTTCTTCCAACCTTAAAGTAAAGTAGACAAAAGGCATCGAAAACATAACTGTAAAAGTAACGACAAGAATCCCTGAATAACGGGAGAGAACCGCGTCCTGGGAAAAAATCCAGGTTACCAAAATTATTGAGAGGCTCGCATAGAATAATCCGATGAAAAACATTTCCCAAGGGCGCCTTTCAGCTTTCTTAGGATTAATCAACATTTCTAACATCTTCACCTCTTTAGTAACTCATTACTAATGTTTTTATATTGAATTAGATATAAAAATATATGGGTAATTTGGAAAAGAGGGTGAATAAGATTTATTCAGATATAAGAGAAATAAAAATTCAGGGAGCTACAAATATCGCAAAGGCGGCTGTGAAAGCTTACTCGCTTGCGCCTAATGAAAAAACAAAAAGAAAGCTAATTAGTTTAAGACCAACCGAGCCAACATTGGTTAATGCAATAAATCTTATGGAAAAGTTAGGTGCAAAAAAAATAACAGCACATTTTAAAGATGCTCAAGATAAGATAAACAAACTCGTTCTTAAGGTAATAAAGAGCAATTCAATTATTTACACGCACTGCCATTCGACAAATGTTGTTAAGGCATTAATTTATGCAAAGAAAAAAGGCAAGAAGTTTGAGGTCTATAATACGGAAACACGCCCGCTTTACCAGGGAAGGAAGACAGCAAAAGAGCTTTCTTCTGCGGGAATAAAAGTTACAACATTTGTAGATTCTGCAATGGATTCTGCAATAAAAAAAGTAGATGTTGTTTTTCTTGGGGCTGATGCGATACTTAAAAGTGGAGCAATCAATAAAGTGGGGAGCATGGCAATAAGCGAGCTTGCTTATCTTCACAAAAAGCCAGTTTACATTATCGCTGACTCTTGGAAGTTCTCGCCGCGCAATGTGAAAATAGAAGAGCGTAATTTCCATGAAGTTTGGGAGGGAGCACCGAGAAGAATCAAAATAAAAAATCCCGCATTTGAAAAAATCGACAAGAAATACGTCAAAGCAGTCATTTCTGAATATGGAATTCTAAGCTTTGACAAATTTATAAGAAAAGTGGATAAAGTTATCTGAAATTATTTTAAGATTATTACTTCTTGGCTTTTGCCCTTTGTGCTTCAACTTCTTTTATCAGAGAAACGAGCTCATTGTTGTACGACTCGAGCTGCGCCATAAGATTTAATCTTGCCTCGCTTAATCTCCCAATTTGTTCTTCAATAACTTTCTGGATTTCTTCAGGAGTTTTTCTTACCAAAACACCGGCGCCAACCTCAACAAAGAGTTTTTTATCTTCAAGATTTGTCTTCGCATAAACGCCCTTACCTAGAGAAGAAAGCATTTGTTTTTCTTTCGATTCCGAAAATGATTGCAAGCCAGAACCAAAATCCTTAAGCTCAGAAAGCTGTTTAATTACAATTTCGAGCTGCTTTTCAAGCTCTTCAGTATAATTCTTAAGAAAAGTGGCTTTCATTATTGTTTCCTGGCTTATCTCTTGTTCCATAAAAATCAATCGAAGAGAGAGGTTTTAAATTTATTGATTATCAATTTGCCAAACATAAAGTTCTTCAAAGAAGAGCTTCTTTGACGCAATTTGCATGTATTTTAAATTAAGTTTTTTAATTAGTAATATAATCCGCTCTTTTGGAGTTAATGAAGATAACAACAAAAGGATTTTGCCATTTTCATTTAAGTGAAATTTGGCTTGCTTGAGAAACTTGAGAATAATTTCATCTCCGCGAGAGCCGCCCGTTGTTGCCTTTCGGCTTTCTTTTGGCTCTTGCTTGTCTTTGGGGAGATAAGGAGGATTGAAAATAATCAAGCCAAATTTATCTTTTATAGGGATGTTTGAAAATAAATCGGACTGAACAGAATTAAATCCTTTATCTTTTAGGTTATTAACTACTTCTTTGTCAATATCAGATACTAAAATATTATTAAAACCAGCATCTATGCAGGTTTGTGCCTGAATACCTGAGCCAGAACCCATATCAAGAATTTTAATTGATTTGTTTTTTATTTTTGGGATAATTTTTTTAAGAGATTCGACAAGAAGATAAGAGTCGTCTGAAGGAAGGTAAATCATCTTACATTCTCAAAGCCCAAAAATTGAGAGCAATTGTTTTGCCTTATCGGGAAAAATCAAAAAGAAGGCAATTGAGCCAAGCAGGGTTGCAAGGACAAGGACAAGCACAATTATTAAAATAATTTTTCCTGCGCTCATTCCACTCGGCTGCGGCCCTGTGATTGGTGTTTCGCTTGGAAGAGGTTTTGGCATTTTTTCTTCGGTTGAGGGGGGCAAAGAAGGAAGAGAGGGGGCTTGAGAGACAGGGATAGAAATTGATGGTTTTGTTTCTATTGTTGAAATTGCTCCCTGCATCAAAGAGTCCGCAGCAGCCTTCACATCTGCAGGATTGTAGCCCGCACGAATAAAACTCTGCGCTGCATCGTTTAATGACTGCCCTCTTTCAAGTGCATTCCTAAGCCCACCTCTTAATTCGTCATCCATTTTAAACTGATAAAACCTTGCCGTTCTGCATTACATGAACGGTTTTGTTTATTTTATAACCCATCTCTTCTGCAAGCGAAGCGCCTGCATCGAGCTTTTTCAAATCGCCATGAGAAGGAATAACGTGCTCTGGATTTGTAAGCCTAATTAAATCTCTAATATCTTCGCGCCCGCCGTGCCCAGAGACGTGAACATTATCAAAAATTCTTACCTTGTGCTTACGCAGGCGCTTTTCCAACTGCTCCCTGTTTACTTCGTTAATAGGAGTTGGAATTGTCTTTGACGAGAAGATTATCTGGTCATTTTCCGAGACATTAAGCGGAATTTCATTTCTTGAAATCCTGTCAAGAACGGAACCAGGCTCGCCCTGGTGTCCGGTGCACACAATAAGATAGTGCCTCTTATTCTTGTTTATTCTATGAAGATTTCTCTCAATCTGCTTCCTAAAGGTAAGAAGACGAATATCTTTCCAAAAAGGCGCCTTTCCTATATTGTTGGCGGCAGTTACATACTTATTTAAACTCCTCCCAAGGAAAATTACCTCCCTGTTGAGCTTTCTCCCTAGCTCGGTTATTGTTTTTAGTCGCGCAATATGAGAGGAAAACGTTGTAACAATCATTCCATTATTGCGATTGTCTGTTGAAAAGAAAACATCTTCCAAAAGCCCTTTTGCTATTTTTTCTGAGGGAGTTTTCCTATCGTCTGGTGCGTAAAGAGAATCAACAATCAACGCCTTAACGCCTATCTTTGAAAGTTCCTTTAGGCGCTTATAATTTGGCTTGTCGCCATAAACCGGAGAGTTATCAAGCTTGAAGTCGTTTGCATATAAAACAATGCCCTCGGGAGTGTGCACTGCGATTGTCGCTGTCTCAAGAGTAGAATGAGTCATATTCAGAAACTCAACTTTGTAATTTTTCTTTCCCCTTACATTATAAGATGAATTTGGCTTTATAGGAATAATTTTATTTCTAATGGAGTGGCTTGAGTCTTTCATTAATGCTCTCAAAACTTCTATTGTGTATGGCGTTCCGACTACATCTGCATTATATTTTGGAGCAAGAAGCGAAACAGCACCAACATGATCTAAATGCGCATGAGAGATAAGAATTGAACGAATTTTATTCCTCAAGCCTTTCTTTTCCAGATAGAGAATGTCATCGGGCAAGGCTCCAAGAGCACGCATTCCCTTTTCAGTTGGAACTTTTTCCCTTTCAGTTATACCAACAATTGCAGGCATGAAAAGCCCGCAGTCAATCATCATTGCATCATCGCCCGTCTCAAGAACAGTCATATTCTTGCCAACTTCACTGTAACCGCCAATCGCGTGTATTTTCATGTTTCTCTAAAGAAAATATAGTTTAAATAGGTTTTTAGAAAACCTATTTAAGGCAAATATAAGAACTCTGAAAATCTATCTTTACCAAGATGAAGTTTAAACTAAAGCCGTCAGCAACAATAAGCAGAAGATATCTGCTTTTAGAGGCGGAAAGCAAAGAGCAGATTGAGAAAGTCATACTTGATTATATTGGAATCTTGGGTTGGGCTAAAGCATCGCCGATTTTTGTGAAGTCAAAATCTGACAAGATAATTCTTGCTGTTGACAGGAAAGAAGTTAATAATGTAAGGGCGGCTTTTGAAATGTCGCGAGAGAAGATAAAAGTCCTCAGAGTTTCTGGAACGCTTAAAGGTTTAGAGAAATAATATTGATAAAAGATTGCCTGAATAATTGATTGATAGAACTAGTAAAAATGATTATGATATTATATAGTGCTGATTAATAATTTCCAGTAAACAAAAATCTTTTGCCAACAAAAGATTTAACTATTAATTTTATCTCCTTAAAGGATGATAAAGAGAGGACGAAAGGGGGCGATAGAATTGTCTTTTGGGATGCTCTTCGCAATAATTTTGATTGCAGCTACAATTGCTGTCGCATTCTATGTTATATCTTATTTTATGAGCTTCAAGAAATGCTCAGACATAGGGCTCTTTTCAAATGAGCTAAAAAACAAGGTAAATGATATGTCTGCTGCTCCTGAAGCAGAAGCCACATTCAATGCAAGCTTGCCTTCTGCAGTAAATAGCGTGTGTTTCGGTAATCTAAATCTTGCAGTAACCGGAGAAGATGAAATTAAGAGAATAGCAATCAAGAAGACGGGGACTTCTCTGACAAATAATGTTTTCATTTATCCAGCAAGCGCATGCAGTGAAATAAACGCCTTTAAGTTAGATAACGTGGTATTTGAAGGTGGATTTTTCTGCGTTAAAACGGCAAAAAGTGCAATAAGTATCCCAATTGAGAAGAATTTTGGAGAGACGTTTGTGACAATTAAAAAGGCTTAAATGAAACATGAGATACAAAAAAGGAATTGAATTCAGCTTCAACTGGCTTTTTGCGATAATAGTAGGGGGAATAATAATTCTTCTTGCCGTTTATGGGGCGGTGAAAATAGTTGGAACTGAAAGAACCAGGACCGAAACTGTCCTGGGAAAGGAGCTTGGGATAGTAACAACTCCTTTGGAGACAAGCGCGGAGGAGGCAAGAGCAAGCGCTCCAATAAAGCTGACTGATGAAACAAGAATTTACAATGGTTGCTATCTGACGGGAGCTTTTGGCGAGCAGGGAATAAAAACTGCAGTAAAGTCGGGGCTCGGTGCTTCAGCTTGGGGAACGCCAAGCATTGAGTCAAGATTTGCAAACAAGTATATTTTTTCAGAAACAGTCCTGCAAGGAAAAGAATTTTTTGTCTTTTCGGAGTCTTTCAACGTACCATTTAAAGCAGGGGATATTCTTTATCTCTGGACTAACAAATACTGCTTTGTTAATCCAACTAATGAGATAAGAAGTGATATTGAAGATTTAAACCTGAAAAATATCAACATAAGCGAAAGGGTTGAAAATTGCGATAAGGGGAGCAGAAAGGTTTGTTTTACAGCAAGTTCAGCAAGCGGATGCGATATTGTAGTTAATTATGCTGAGAAAAGCGTGACGAGGGGAAAAGATAAAGTGTATTATGAAGACATTTACGATAATTCATTAATTTATGGGGCAATATTTGCCAACGCATCGCTCTACGAGTGCCAGCTCAAGAGATTGCTTAAGAGGGCGGCGGCGCTTGCAAATCTAAACATTGAAAAGAATAAGATTTTGCTTTGCTCTAACACAATAGAGAGTGAGCTTGCGAGATTTGCAAATCTCAGCATTTCTTTGAGAAGCTCGGCAGAAATTGGCGCGATATTTAACGAGGCAAAAATAATTGAGGGGATAAACAATGAACTTAACTGCAAGCTATTCTAAAGGGCAGATGAAGATACAGCAGATGGCTTTTGTTTTAGTGGCTACTTTAATCTTTTTCGTCATGGTTGCTCTTTTTTACTTTTCGATACAAATGAGAACTATAAGGCAAGAGGCAACAACCCTAGAATCTGAAAGGGCGAGCGCGGATGTTGCAAAATTATCTTCAACTGCTGAATTTGCCTGGAAGGCAGGAATATCAGCAAGGGAAGACTGCCCAAACTGCATCGATTTGGATAAGGCGCTTGCACTAAAATTCTTAGGCGGTTACAATAGCTTGTGGAAATTTGACTATTTGACAATAAGAAAGACATATCCGTTTACAAATGAAACTATCGAATGCACGCTCGCGAACTATCCAAACTGCAACACAATAACAATAGTAAGCAAAAAAGTAGGGACTCCTGCAAGCGCCATCGTGCCCTTATGCAGATGGATAAATGAGGCAAACGGCTACAGGAAGTGTGATATCGGAATAATAATTGCAACAGGAGAGGGTATAGGATGAAAAGCGTGATAAAAAAGAAAGCACAGGAAGAGATTACGGGCTTTGTGCTTATAGTTGTGCTTGTGATGGTAATATTTGCAATTATACTTGGAATAATGCTAAGAAAAGGAGAAACTGGAGTGCAAAAACAGAGCGAGGAGATAAATCAGTTTCTTAGTTCGCTAATGAGGTATACAACAGAGTGCGAGATAAGCTATGCTTCTGATTTTAGGGACGTAAAGGGGCTTGCTTCGGCATGCTACTTAAACCCTGCGCAGATGTGCTTATCCGGCAAGAATGCGTGCGATATCTTAAATGAAACAGCAAGCGGGATAATAAAATCAATCTGGCATATAGGGGCGGAAAACAAAGGCTATGTCTTTGAGCTGACATTCAATGCGGGCTCAAGAAATAATACGATAGTCAAAATTACGGAAGGAAACTGCACAGGCAGGAGCTATACATATGGAAATTATCCCTACCTTGATATGACCACAGGCTTAAGAGTGTGCAAATAGAAGAAAATTAGAGATTAATACGAATAGTTATTGTATCTGCAACAAGAACGGGCCTTAAACGCTCCCTTTTGCCAGTTCTTTCCTTTACAACATCAACAAAGCCAAACTTCTTAAGAAGCGAAATGTCTTCAAACACCGATTTAAAGTCCCTTTTGAGCAATTTTGCCAGGGCGTAGATAGATAAAGGAGATTTTTTCTTTATTACGTGCATGAGCTTGGCTCTTTGGTTGCTAAGAACTCTTCTTAAGGCAGCGAGCCCTTCAAAGTCGTATTTCTCGCCCTTAGAAAATCTCCTAAGAAGCGCGTTAAAGGTGCCCCCCTCTTCAACAATTGTAATATCCCTTGTTTTCGACGCCATTCTGATTGCAGGTAGTTTAATTATAAATTATAGTTATATTCTCTATATATATGTTTTCATTTTATATATATTGTAATAAATACCATATATGTTAAAAATAAACCAAATTTTATGCAAAGACAGCATAAAACGATAAACTGAAACAAAAGTGTTTTACAACAAAGTAGCACCAAAAGCTTTATAAATAAACTTTATCCACTCCTCGATACTACTCGACTTAGGGTAAAAAGGGAGGGAAAGCTTTTTAAAGGAATTTTGGCTCCTGTTATTACTCTAATAAGCTTAGAGTATTACTTGTGTAGGGGCAGTAATCCCTATAATCTGTTCTTACACGAATTGGCGAGTTGCAAATTAAAAAGCAACTTCCTTCATGAGGAGCCCTGAGGGGCTGTCAAGTTTACAAAGCTGAAAGGGGGTTTAATAAAATAATGAAATTTAATTTCAGAAAAATAATATCTGTCTTAACAAGTGGACTCATGATTGGTTCTACTGCTGCACTCGCAGCCGCGGCCAACTTCCCAGCACCTTTCGTAGCGAATGGAACTGCCGATGTTGCCGTGGTTTACAGCGGGAGCGCAAATGCCGCAGCATCAGACCTTACTGCAGCATCAAGTATACAAGCTGCATTAAATAGTGAGCTTCTTGAACAGACAGCAACTGGAACTACAAGCGGATCAACACCTTCAGGCGGTGATTCAAAGCAATTGTGGAGATCAAGCGACAAGTTGAACCTTGGGAACGCCATAACAGACGTACTAAGTTCAGCTATTATAACTAGCGACGACCTTCCTAATTTGCTTGCGAATGGAGTATTTACCAACAGGGAGAATACTGAGTTCAAATATGAACAAAAGTTAACCTTGGGTGCATTGACTTTGAACTATTTCTCAGAGTCAGACTACAAGGACAGAACCCCTTCAATAGGTATTAATCTCGCATCATCCCGAAACGTATTAAACTACACATTAGACTTTACAACAGAAGCAGAATCTGATGTTTCAAACAGTGACTTAGTTGACATTGAAACCAAGACAATAAAGATGCTTGGAAAGGATTACTTTATCCTTGATGCAAAGAACTCAACTCTTAAACTTACACTTCTTGACGCTGCTGCAAGTGGAATAGTCTCCGAAGGAGAAACCAAATCTGTAACAGCAGGAGGTAAGACTTATGATGTCAAAATATTGACTCTGAGTGGAACAGCTGCTTCACCAGAAGTCAAGTTAGAAGTCAGTGGAGAGACTACCGAGAAGTTGTCGGCAAGCGGAACATATAAGCTTACAACCGGCGCTTACTTAGGTATAAAGGATATCTCAATGAGAGATATAGCTGGAAATGTTGCATCAGTAGAGTTCAGCATTGGTTCTGGAAAACTTGAGCTTACAAATGGACAAAACATTAAGCTCAATGACAAGACCATAAATGAACTTACTTCTTACCTTACAAGAGGTTCAGCAAGTGGAGGAAAGGAAAAGTTGAGCCAAATAAAACTTGTTTGGACAACTGACGACAAGAGATATATCACTCCTGGGAGTGACCTTGTCATACCTGGCTTTGAGAACGTAAAGCTCTCAATGGGTTCTTTCGTTACACCTGCTAGTGAAGTAACAGAAGTTCTTGACGGTTCTTCTGACTACATGGTATTAGAAACATCAATCAAAGATAGCGATGTAACAATACCATTCCTTTATGCGAACGGTTCTGGAGAGTTCACGGGACTTGGACAGGACTCAAGCACCAAGCTTGTAACAAGCTCGGCAACTACTAACGTCCTTTTCAACCAATCTGGCAATGATGAGCAGATGGTTGTATCGTGGAACTCCTCAAAGGATTCCGAGTCTTACTTGTTGAAGTTCTCTGTAATTCAGGAGGACGGAATCAACAAGACAGATATTGACTACAAAGTCGACGGCGCTTGGACTAACAAGTACACAGGCAAGAAGCCTGGTGATTCAGCTACATTTGGTAGCCTTACATTAGTCATAAGCGATGTTGTGAAAGTTGGAAGCGACAAGTGGGTACTTGTAAATGGTTCGAGCGGAACTTCATTCAACGCTCTTTACACAAAGGGTGGATTGAAGATTGCTTTGCCATACACAGGGGTAGCTGCAGCGACAACAACGTCTCATGCAGATGGCCTCATTAACTTTACAGTTGCTGCAATCACAAACAACACTGGACACAGCTACGATTCATTCTACCTTTTCGCAACTGAAGAGGACAAGGATGGAAACGTTGCTAAGGGCACAAAGTTCAACATAACCATTGACGACAAGTCTGATGGCAAGTTGGAAGTTAGTGATTATGACGCGGGGAGAGCAAAGATAAGCGACCCTGATGACAGCAATCACAAGACTAACTATGTGTACTCTGATTTAGCTACAAAAGTAGAGCAATTGGGCGATTCAAGCTCACAGCGCACTGCTAAAGTAACATATGCCAGCGAACAGTCATACGGAGAAGTCTATTTGGCCGCACCAGCAGTCACAATAGCTCCCGCCGTACCTGGAGAAACAGGAGTACCTGTTCTAAAGGACAGCGAAGCTGCATCGTCAACCGCAAACTTAATAGTTGTCGGTGGAAGCTGCATCAACTCGATTGCTGCTGAATTGCTCGGAGGCGCTTATTGCGAAGCCGACTTTACAGCAAAGACAGGAGTTGGAGCTGGACAATACTTGATTGCTACTTATACCAGAGCTAATGGAAAGCTAGCAACACTTGTAGCCGGATATGCTGCGGAACAAACAACTGCAGCAGCTAGTGCACTTGTTAATACCAAGCCTGCAATAACTGCCGGTTCAAAAGTTGTCGGACCATAAAGTTTCAAACTGAAAAAGAAAGAATTTTTTCTTTCTTTTTTTCTTTTTTTTTATTTTTATTTTTTTACTCGTCAGGAACTGCTGTTCCTGAGCGCACTCAAGATTCCATGGAATCTTGATGCTTAGGGTTTAGTGTGCCCTTGAATGTAATAGAAGATACTTTGGGGACATTAAGATTAGATTATGCAAAGAGAACTTTTTCTGTTCAATAAAAATCTATTGGATAGATTTTTAAGGGGAATTTTATTACTACAAATATGGGCATAACAAACATAAGGAAGATAATGTCAAAAGAAGATTTGGAGGCAAAGAGGAAGAGAAATTCCAATATTATCAGCATTGCAATGCTTGCAATATTAGTCATCGGAACTGCGGGCTATGCATATCTTTCCGGAGAGAAGAGCGAAACAGGAAAAAGCGAGACAAGCGGAGAATATTTTGCCTTAAATATAGGAGAAGAAACGCTTTATTTCAAGAATTCGCCTGAAAATGTAAGCAGCGTGCCGGTGAATATAAACACAAAGATAGAGGACTATGCAGGAAAGCCGCTTTATATCGCATCCGAGGACAATGAAATAACAAGAGAAATTACCTCAACATTGGGGAGATTTGCTGAAAGAGTGCAGTTGGCGTGCTACCAAAACTGCACAAAGGACTTGCCAGAGAAAGACTGTTCTGTAAACTTAATAGTATACAACGCGGGAAATGAAAGTGTTCGTGGCGAGGAAAATTGCGTCTTTATAGAAGGAGACGAAAAAGCAGTTGATGCGTTTGTCTATAAGTTACTTGACGTGAATTAGGAATAGGAATAAATGCCTCTATTGTAGTATTCTAATTAATAATTAATGAACTATTATTTAAGATAAATAAGATAAAAACAGCAAGAAAATATTAAGCTGAAAAGCGAGCTTTACATTTTAGAAAGCTTTAAAATAACTATTTGAGTTTATTAAATATGCCAAAAAAAGAAAGCAGAAAAAAAGGCTTCTCGGACAAGCTGAAATTTGATTATAAAAGAAACAAGGAGATATATTTAGTAATCGGAACAATGGTTTTGCTGGTAATATTGTTCATTGTTTTCTACAGCGTATTCAAGAGCTTTAGCAGTTTTGAATATAACGGGCTTAAATTCACAAAGGAAAAAATAGGGAGCGTGCTATTTTATCATTATAAGTATTATTTTGAGGACGCTGAAAGCATCCTGCACGGATACAACCTGTATATAAGAAATGATCCGAGAAGAAACAATGTTCCGATTGAAGGAGAAATAACATTCCCAAAATTGGGGAGCAATATTTATGTCAGCATAAATACAACCGGGCTTACAAAGTGCAATAACAGCATTATAGCAGTTGCTGTGCTGGCGGATTTCCTTGCCGGCAACATGTTTAAGGTTGTAACGTCAGTTCCTGACAAGGCAGAAGCAAACTCAAGCAATTTGACTTATGCTGACTGCGAAACGTACCCTCTTGAGACAACAATCTCGTTAAGAGAAGGAAATGAGACAAAGGTGACAAAAAGTGGAAGATGCTATATAATTTCTGCAACAGATTGTGAAGTATTAGAAGCTGTAGAAAAATTTGAGGTTCAGGCAATACTGGATGCAAAGAAGAGAGCACTGGTTTAATTTATAAATATATAATTTCTAGTAAAGAATAGGAGAGATAATGATAAAAGAGCTGATTGATTTTGTTCTGCATATTGACACTTATTTAGGGGAGATAATCCAAAATTACGGAGCCCTGACTTACCTTATTCTTTTTGTTATAATATTTTGCGAGACGGGGCTTGTAATCACCCCGTTTTTGCCGGGGGATTCGCTCCTGTTTGTTGCCGGCACTTTTGCCGCAGCAAAAGCCTTTAATGTCCTGCTTTTATTTCTTCTTCTTGGAATTGCAGCAATAGCAGGAGACAGCATAAACTATTTTATCGGAAACTATTTCGGAGAGAGGGTGTTTGCCAAAAGCAGATTATTTAAGCCGGAATATCTGCAGAAAACAAAGGAATTTTACAGGAAATACGGAACTAAAACAATAATAATTGCGAGGTTTATCCCGATAATCAGGACTTTTGCTCCCTTTGTTGCAGGAGTTGGCAAAATGAGCTATTCAAAATTCCTCATTTTCAATATAACTGGAGGAATTGCATGGACCGCCTTATTCATATTCGCAGGATATTTCTTCGGCAACATACCTATAGTCCGGGACAATTTGACGCTTGTAATATTTGCAATTATTTTCATATCGATACTTCCCGCGATTATAGAATATTTGAGGCACAGAAAGAAAAAGTAAAATTCTATTGATTCCTTTTCCTGCCGAAAGCCGCTGCATAAATATTCTTAAAATCTGTATAGATGGGAACGTTTTTTATGCCAAAAAGCCTAACATTGGCAAACCAAATCAGGACGACAAGAAATGTGCTACCAAAATACCAGGTGGCTTTATGGGCAATGTCAAAGAAACTCTCGCTTAAGCCAGAAAATGCAAGAGTTGAGAATAATGTGATTCTTATCACGTTCAGGACATAAAATAAACCAATAATAAAGATAAGGCTTTTAATCCTTGTTTTTGCTTTCATAGGCGTTGAAAGATTCAGAATTAGAAGGAAATAATATGCTGCTCCGGCGACGCAGGCGGGAATAATATCAATAAATCCGCCGTCAAGGACAATCCTGCTTGTGCCATATAAATACACTTGAGAGCCAAGCAAGAGCTTTAGCACAAAAAGAGAAAAGTATATGGTTAAAGGAGTTGCAAGCAGATAAATCAGGAAAAGCCCGGGGAAACCAAGCAGTAAAAGTAAAATATACCTTGCCGAGAGAAAAATAGCTTGTTTTACGTCCATAATAAGAACAATAAAATGAAGTTTAATAAGTTAGTGTTCTTGGACGAATTGCCTGAATTGTTTGTTGATAAAAAACTTAAATAGTTGGATGAAGATAATAAGAAATTATTTAATAAGCAAAGAAAAGTTGTTGATAATAATCTTGTTTTAATAATCAAAGATAGAAAACTATCTTGAAAGTCTCCAAGCCACCACAATTATAAGGATTATAAGGATTGCATTCACGGCTGCAATTATCCAGACAAGAGAGGAACTTCCTGTCACCAATGAAGCTATTCTGTTGAATATTGAGGAATTCTTTCCTTCTATGTTTATCGCAACTTCTCTTTCTTCTACAAGAGAGCCGGATGTAATTTCAACTGTAAAAGTTTCCTCGCCAGAAGCATCAGCGCTTACGTTAAAGTCAAACTTGACTTCTTTGCTTTGCCCTGGAGCAAGCGTAAACAATCTATTTGAGATTGAACTCAAGTCTGCCCATGATTCATAATCCTTTGCACTTACAACAAATGTTGATGTGCTGTTTCCGATGTTCTTGATAGAGGATGAAACAACCATATTCTCTCCTGCCTTTCCACCGCTCTCAAGAGAAGCAGAGACATCTGCAAAATCAGATGAAGTTGTTGTAGTTACAGGGCTTCCGAATACCTCTAGGTTTGCAACCCATTCATTGTCTGTGTTTTCGAGATAATCGCCGGTTGAAGAGTGATAATCATAATCAGCAGTAAGGGATATTTTATACTGCCCATCTTTTACCTGGGGAACAAGCAGTGCAACTTCTACCTTTTCGCCGTCTCCTACAGCCAAATCATCTATTGTCTGATATATGCTTATTCCAAGGGCGGTATTCACCACATTTACCTTGACTTTGTCCTGGTCTTCGCCTCCGACGTTGTAAACATTAAATGTTACGATAACTTTGTCTCCAAGAGTAGCCTTGTTAGGAGTAACTATAATATCGTCAATTGCGATAAGCTTTCCATCATCAGTTTCCCTTTCCATGCTTACATCCTCATAGAAATCATTGCTGAAGTCATCTGAACTGTCTGTGCAGAGATTGTTTTCTCCCTTATTAGTGCTGTATGCTTTTACTGCAATCCTATAGTCCCCTTCTTTGTCAAAGTCGGCAGGAACCTTAAACTGGAAAGTTGCCTTCTCGCTGTCGCCATCATTAATCTTTCCAAGCTTTATCTTTTCATCGCCATCGCTTATGAAATCAAAATCTTTTACTACATTTTTACCGTTGGAATCAAATATCCCAAGCTGTGCAACAACGTCTCTTATATCAGTTGAGAGTGTATTTTCAACTTCTACTTTAACAGTAACTACGTCAAGCGGCTTCCAGACATCGTCTTCGTCGCCTGAAGACGAAAAGTCGAAGCTTGTTATTTCCAAGCCCGAGCCGTTCTCGTATCCGAGCGAGCAGAAGTGCTCGTCTATTGAATATGAAATTGTCTTTGTTGCTGCATTTCCGCCGCTGTCATTTGCTGTTATTGTAACTGTATTTGTGCCAAACTTAAGGCTATCACCAAGGGTAGAATTGGTTACATCTACTACGCTTGACTGCCCCGCATTTAAGGAAATAGAACTTTGTGACAATAGGACGTTAAAGTCGCCTGATGCTGCCAAATTAATGTTAAGATATTGGTTTCCTGTATTTGAGACATTAACCCTTCCGCCCTGAGAAGCTGTCAAATCTCTCAAATTTGCAAGGGACATAGAGTAATCGGAAGTTATAGTCACTGTAGGGAAAGTTATAGTTGTGCTCACTGGCGAGCCAGTTCCACTTTTGGTGACTGTAATTGAGGGAATAATAGTTCCGCTTACGTGATTAGGAATATGAAGCGTGGCTTGGAAAGGCATCGATGTAGAGTTTGTCACAGAAGTAAAATCTGCTGGAAGAGAAGCCCACATACCTGTTGGTCCAGAGAAACTCAACTTTGCAGATGAATCATAAGAAGTATAATTAACATAAAAATTAAAACCCTCTGCATTAGAATTATGACTTACAGTTAAAGGAGAACTAATATTCCCCCCGCATAAAACACCTGTTGGACAAGAAGTTTCTGCGCTTACAACTGCCGTTGCCAAAATCAAAGAAAGAATTCCTAACAGCCCAAAAACCAATGCTTTTGATTTCATTTTATGTTGTAACTTTACAATTACAGATACTTATAAATGTTTCGGTTTTTTCTTTTTTGCATTTCCAAGAAGATTTGGTGACAGCAGTCACCAACCTTTCCGCTTACACAGAAAGTTTAAATAAAAGTCCTTGCTTTTAATAATAGAAAAAGATGCCAATTCAAATAAGACAAAACTTATGGGGCGCAAGGGCTTTTCTTGCTGGGGTGATTCTTGCATTGATAGTTGGAGTTTTCTTCGGAAGCAAGATTAATCCCACTATATCCGCAATACTTGCAATTCTTGGAATTGTAGTCGGTTATTTCGTTTCGGAAGAAGATTCGCATACTTTTCTTCTTGCCTCTGTTTCCCTTGTTATTGTAAGCTACGCTGGAATTTCCGGAATCGTGCTTGATGCAGCGATAAGGGGAATACAAATAGGAAAAATTGTTTCTTCAGTTCTAGGAACGCTGCTTGTGCTTTTTGTCCCAGCAACAATCACCGTAGCAATAAAGACGGTTTATTCTATATCAAACGTAAAATAACGGGCATTGTTAGATTACTATATAATAGGAAGCGTAAATAAAGAAAAATTGCCTGAATAATTTTAGATTGCAATAAGTAAAATAAACTATGTTAAAACTAACACACAATAAATTATTAAAATGCCAGAAATCGCTTAAATAATCATACAACTTGAAACATTACTCAAAACACCAAAATACTATAACAAATAATCACCAAACACTTTCTTAATTAGTCAAGAAAGTCCATTTTTTCAGACCTTTCTTCCTTCTTTGCTGCAGGTGCCCTGAAAATCTCAGCAAACTGAGGAGTTGCTATTATAATATGCTCCCCGAAACCGGCGATTGAGCCCTCTATAGCGTCAACTGTCTTCTTTATCTTTGAAACAGCTCTTTTTAATTCAATAACATCTTTCGTTTTCAAAGGTTTGATGTCTATCACCGCGATTGTGTAACCCTCACGAAGCGAGTTTAGTATTTCATTGATGTCATCAAACTGCCTCAAAACAAATGGCTTGACATTAATCTTATTTTCAGAAGGAGCTCCTGAATTTAAATCAATCTCAAGATACTCTTCATCATCCTTTTTCCCCAATAACTTTCTTAAACTAAATACCATAACTATCTTTTAAGATATTCAGTATATAAATATTGCTGTGTTTATTAAAATATGTTAAGATAATTCTGATTTAGAATTATTATGCCTTTTTCTTTTCAACGAGGGCGTTTGTTTCTTTTCTCAACGCCTCTGCCTTGCTACCTATCAGCTTTTCCTGCTTTTCTATCGAGTTTACTCTCAATTCAAGAAGCTTCTTTTTCTCGAGCATTTCTTTAGACAAAGTATTTTTATCTGACTTTAGCATTATTCCACCGACGATTTTGTAAACTTCACCGTCTGATTTTTCTATTTCTTGGAGAGCATTCTCAACCTCGCCAAGTTCCATCTGAAATGCCTGTTTTTGCATAAGAAATCCTTGCAAATTCTGCTCAAGAACTTGAAGCTCTTGGACTTTTTTTCCTATTTCTGCGTCTATATTCATACTGCTTTTAGCTTCACTATCTGAGCCCTTGGTTTAAAGAAAATCTTTGAATCACAATGAGGACACTTAAACCTCTTCTCAAGAACTTTGCTGCTTATTGGCTTTCCGCATTGCAAACATTTGTATTGTGCCATAATAGCATTCGGTTTAGAACGTTTTTAAATTTATTGATTATTGTGCTGGCTTTTCAAGGAAATAAGCGGGACCTGCAAAAACTTTTCCTGTTTTTGTGCATTTCCATATTCCTGCTGCAATTCTTACTGCGCGCCCTTTACAAAATGGAGACTGCTGCTTTATTCTCTGCCTTGATTCAACAGCATTAAACTTATTTCGGGGTTTTGTTCCATAGCCAGAGCCAAATCTTCCTGCTGCCTTTATTTTCTTCTTCTTTGCTCCCATAATTGTTAGTTGAAAAGAGTGTTTTTAAATTATTCTGTTACGTTATGATAAACAATTTTACTCTTTCTCATATCGGCAAATAGAATGGGGATGCCCGGATTTGAACCGGGGTCGCGAAGTCCCAAACCTCGAATGTTAACCAAACTGCACCACATCCCCTCTGAATTTAAATGGTTTTATATCGTTAATAAATCTTGCTACTTCATCTTTCCTGTACAAACAGATATTAGTCTTATTTGATTTTGCAATTAAATATCTTCTTATTATCCTAACCAGAATACACCAGATTACTTCTTCTTCACTTCTTTTTTCTCTTCTTTCTTCGCCTCTGCTGGTGCGACGGCCTTTCCTCCGGCGACTGCTGGCACGGCTGCTCCGGCTGGCGCTCCTGCAACTGGGACTGCACCGGGTGCCGGCACTCCTGCTGCGACTGCTGCTGCAGTTTTTGCTTCTTCTGCTGCCTTTGCCGCCTCTTCTGCTGCCTTTGCTGCTTTCTCCTGCCTTTCCTTGACTTCGGCAAAGAAGCTTTCAAGCTGCTTTTTCTTTTCCTCAGATACAACTGTCTTTCCCTGTAAAATTTCAGAATCATACTTGCCTTCGCCTATTTCTTTTGAAACTTCTTTTGCTTCCTTACTTTCTATTAAAATACCTAGAGAAACACAGCTTCCGACGACAAGCTTAACCGCCGACTTTAAATCTTTTGCAAGCAAATCAGGCATTTTTGTCTTTGCAATTTCAATTACTCTTTCAATTGCAATATTTCCAACTTTTGTGTCTTTTGCTTTTCCAGAACCTTTTTCAAGAGCAAGCTCTTTTTTGATGAGTTCAGACATGGGGGGAGAAAAAACTTTTATTGCAAAATCTTTTGTTTTGATATTGACATCGATTTCAACAGGAACTTTCATTCCATTAAATCCCTTTGTTGATTCATTTACAGACGAGATAACCTTTCCAATATTAATTCCCAATGGGCCAAGCTGCTGCGAAATTGCAGGCCCGGGCTTCATGCTTCCGCCGTCGACAATTAATTTAACTTTCATCTTGTTTTTCTTCTCCTTCTTTCTCCTCTTCCTTATTCTCTTCTTTTTCTCTCCTTATAACCTTTACGTTGTCCATTTTTACTGTTACAGGAATAGGAACTGACGCACCAAGAAGAGAGACAACAACTTCTCCCTTTGTTTTGTCAACGCGAGTAACTTTTGCTTTTTCTCCTTTAAATGTCTGCCCAATCATTTCTATGATGTCACCAATTTCTATATTAATATTTTCTATCTTTGGCTCGAGCATATTTTTAATCTCGGAATATTCAATTGTTTTTCCTATAATTCCCTTAACATAAGGAAGATTATATGCAGATTCTTCTGCAGAGTCGCGGTCTTCGGCTTCCATAATTATATACCCTTTCAGCCCGTGGGGCTTTACAATTGCGTAGACATTGAGATTTTTTTTCATGACTCTGTCTTTTATCATCTCGACTAACTTATCTTCTTTATTCGTCGTTACTTTTACAATAAAAATCATTTTTGTTCTCCTTAAACTAACTACTCCCAAACCCCCAAAAGATTAGAAGCAGATGATTTTAGTGGGAAAATTGGGTTTATAAAGATTTTCATAAGAAAATCTTTAATGCTTGATTGTAAATCTTCGCATATAAAGATTTCCAGACAAGTCATTGTTTTACTGCAGATTATCTAATTTAGTGAGATATTCCTTGATTCTGTCAACTGTCTGGGGAATAAGGAATTTTTCTATTTTGACTTCGAATAATTCTGACAGGGGGGCAAATTCGGAAATACAATAATGGTTTTCTTTTTTGTCTACGAGCATTGCATCGCGGAGGCGCTTGAGCTGCCGCCTTATGTTTGATTCTGCAAGCCCTTTTGCTTCAAGAGAGTTTTCTTTTCTTAATAATTCTACTTTGCCTCTAATCTCAAAAGAATTTAACATTAACTTGATTTTTCTCGCATCTTCCAAAATAAGCAAAATATCGACGATGATATCGCGCGAATCACCAGGCTGAAGCAAGCCGAGTGAAAGACAAATTTTTCTTACAAGCTCGCGTTTTGAAGAGTCATAGGGTTTTTCGTATTTTCTCAAGGTAATTTCTCCCAAAGGAATGTCTTTAACCATATTTATTGGAGAATAATAATCATTATAAATCTAATTCTTTTTTCTTTAGCTATGGAACTCGTGGCTTTTGTTGGAAATGACAGGGAAAACTGGGGGCAGGTTTCTGCTCTTGTAAAAAGAATGGAATGCGATAAAGTTATCATTGTAAAGAACAAAGAAGCAGGAGATTTTCCTGTTACAGAAAAGTGCGAGGTAATAACAATAAATTCAGAAAAGCCGCTTGTTGAACTAAAAAGAGAAATGATGGACAAGTTAAAAGAAAAGGTTGCGGGAGACTTTGAAGTCGCGCTTTCAATTGCGTCTGGAAACGGAAAAGAGCACATGGCTCTGATTTCTGCATTGCTGTCGATACCAGTTGGAATAAAACTGGTAATTTACACAAAAGAAGGAATTGAGTTTGTTAATTGAAAATGATTGTCGGAGTTGATTTGGATGAAGTTCTAGCAAATTTCGTTCCCTGCCTTTTAAATTTCCATAACAAAAAATATGGCACAGATTTAACAAGAGAACAAGTTCATACTTATGATCTTTGGAAGGTTTGGGGAGGAACAATTGAGGAAGCAATACGAAAAGTTAGAGAATTTTATCAATCTGATGAATTCAGGCAAATATTGCCTGTTAATGGCTCTCAAGAAGGCATTGATGTTTTGAGAGAAAAAAACGAACTTGTTGTAATCACATCAAGACCTCATGATATAAAAGAAGAAACAAGAGCTTGGCTTGACCAATATTTTCCAGGAAAATTTTTACAAGTTTATCATACTAATGACTGGGCGCCAGCCGGTTCTGGTAAAAGAAAAACAGAAAAACCGGATATATGCCATAACCTTGGCGCCGGTATTTTTATCGAAGATAACATTGAATATGCCATTGCATGTGCAGAAAAAGGTGTGAGAGCATTTTTATTAGATTGCCCCTGGAATCAAGCTGATAGCCTGCCAGAAAGAGTAACAAGAGTAAAATCATGGAGAGAACTTATCGAGAAACTTTCCGTCTAAGTATGTTAGTTAAATTTCTTGCTTTTTTCAACTAAGGTCGATGAAGACTGAACTTTGTCTCCCAGTCCGTGAATTATTTCAATTCCAAGCCTTTTGCAAACTTCAGCTTCTGGAATTTCGTAGCTGAAGCGGTCTCCGCCCTTGGCGAAAATATGAGGCTTAACCATCTCCAAAGACTTACAGACAGTTTTATCTGTGTCTACGCTTGGAAAAATTTCGTCAACAAACTTAAGCGATTTCAGAATAGCAATGCGCTCCTCAAAGGGCATAAATTCATACCCTTTCTTCAAGATTGCCTGCCCCTTATTGTTGACTATAACAACCAGTTTAGTGCCAAGAGCCTTTGCTTTCTCAAGATATTCAACATGCCCTATATGCAACGGATCAAAATATCCGCTGGCTGCAACGATAATTTCCTTTTTTTCCATAAATAAATAACAAAAGCTGTCAAATAAAAATCTTTGCTTTACATAACAATTGCAAAAAGCCACTTGAGCATCATCGCAGCAACCAAAAGCAAAATCAACCAGGTTGAAAGGGCAAATGCTTTCTTCGCAATCTTTTCCTTTTTTGTTATCGCAAGAACGATAAGATAAAAGAATCTGCCCCCGTCAAAAATTCCTACCGGAGTCATGTTTACAAGGGCAACGCTTAGACTAATCATCACAATCCACCAAAACAAATCAAAAATAAAGAACCCGAGATCTCCTATTGAGGATTTATAATAAATAAAGGGGTCTTTTACTTTCTCAACAAGAGAATAAAACCAACCGAGAATTCCCGAGCGAGAATAACTTATAAAACCTATTCCAAAAAGAGGCTTTCCATTTTTCTCTCCCAAAGTAATATTATATTCTACTTCCTTATTGTCCTTAAGTGCTTTTACCCTGATTTCGTCTCCTGGAGAATGGGATAAAATTGCATTTCCAAGCATTTCAATAGAATTTATTTTTTGCCCATCTATTTCTATTATTGGGCTTGAGAGTCTCGCCTTTAACGCAGGAGAATCCTCATAAACAAGTGTATATGTCAGATTAAAGTCGAGAGATTTCTTTAAGTTTGAAGGCTCTAAAAAGTAAGTTTTGTTATTTGCGCTGATATTAATAAGTTCTGTGCTTGAAACATTCATACTTGACAGATTTGAAAGAGGAACGCCATTAACCGAAGAGATTTCCGAGAAGTTCATTATTTGTGATGTATAACCGTTAAAGTTTACTCCAGAGGGGACAAAAGTCAAGGCGAAAAATCCCCATAACAATAAAACAAATATAATTGCAACCAAAATATTTGCAAATGTCCCCGCTCCAAGTATTGACAATTGGGAAAATTTTGAGGACTTTTTAGTCTGCTTCTCATCGGGCTCTACAAAGGCGGCAAGAAACGGACCTAAAAAGCCAAAGCCGGTTGAATGAATTTTAATTTTATTCAGACGCGCGAAAATTCCATGCGCAAACTCATGAGGAATTGCTATAATCGCAATTATTATTATCCAATAGGTAAAATAAAAAGGAGGCAATATGTCTATCTTAAATATTTCAGGAAGATATGGGACAAGCGGAAATATCACCGGAATTTTAAGTGCTTTTGCAATATAAGGGGAAGTTAAATAAAGGTAAGAAAATTTTATCAGAAGGTAAATCATGCTAATCATTAAGCTTAAACCGACAAAAACTACAAGATATTGCGCCGCCTTAAGAAAATTTTGGAATTTTTTGCTCGCCCACTCTATAAATTTAATTCCTACTCTGGTTCTGTAAAGATACATAATTCCCTCTCTTTTCAAATTATTCCTTCTCCTGTAAAGGAAAAGAACTGTGGCTATGACAAACAGCACTAGAAATATTACGTCATAAAATATGAAGCTCATTTATGCACCTACTTCTTTCTTTTTGGCTTGAAAGAATGTCCGCCGCAGCGAGGGCACTTTACTTTTCCTGCAAGAACCCTTACTGACTGAGTTCTTTTCTTCTTACTACAATTCCTACATACAAACACGCCGCCAAATAATCTCTTTTGAGCCGCCAGTATTTTTGTTGCCATTTTAAATTAACACCCTCATTATAACTTTTTTTCCTTCCACATTCCAATATTCAACCTGCTTTTCAGGAACAATTTCTGCCTTCAACTCCTCGAGGAAAGGAATTTCAAGCGTCTCGAAACTTTCAAGGTCCATTATTGATGCCTTGTCTCCAGTAATCGAAAGAACCTGCGCTTTTCTTTTCTCAACATTAGGAACATCGAATCTTTCGTGCCCGGGCACGGCGATTATCTTTTTCTTTCCTGTGAAAATGCTTATCGCCTCAATTCGGCACTTTGATGCGCCGTGCTTTCCCGACTTGCTTATATCATTTGACCTCACAGTATATGTCTCTCCCCCATACATAAAAGTTGTTCCAGGCTTGGCATCATGTGCATTAATTAATTTTAAAACCATAACTGTTAAAAAAGAGAGGGATTTATAAACGTTATGGAGTAATTTTGCATCGTTGCATAATTATTTATCATATTAACTAGCAATAAAGTTCAGCCAGAACATAATATAAATTTTCCATTAAACTTTTAAAGGCATTCTTTTTATGAAAGGAATGGAAACGACGAAGAAAAAAGATTATGTTGAGATAAGATATACAGGATATGCAAACGGCAATATTTTTGACTCAAACATAGAAGAAGATTTGAAGAAAATAGATGAAAAAGCAAAGCCAAAGGAAATGATTGTAATCATAGGAGAAGGAATGGTTGCGAGCGGCTTTGACAAAGCATTAGAGAACAAGGAAATCGAAAAAGAATATGAAATAACTCTAAGCGCGAAAGAAGCGTTTGGCGAGAGGAGAAAGGAGCTGATAAAAACAATTCCGCTGAAAATATTCTTGGAGAAGAAAATCAATCCGTATCCTGGAATGGTTGTAGTCATGGATAATAACCTTGCTAGAATAACTGCTGTTTCGGGAGCAAGAGTTATAACTGACTTTAACAGCCCGCTTGCGGGGAAAGAGATAAAATACAAATTCAAAATATTGAGAAAAGTTTCCGACGATAAAGAAAAGAGCAAGGCCGCACTTGAATTATTGCTCAGATTTGCGCCTGAGTTTGAGATAAAAGAAAACGAAACAATTGTCAAGGGACCCAAAATATTAGAAGCATACCTTTCATCTGTGAAAGACAAATTCAAGGAACTAGCGGGAAAAGAGCTGAAATTTGAGGAAAAGAAAGAAGAGAAGAAGGAAGAGAGACAAGAAAAGAAAGAAGAAAAGGATGTAAAAGATACAGAAAAAATGCCTGATAAAATTGGTAAATAAGGATTGTTCACAACAATACTTATAAACAGTTTCTTATTAGATAATTTATGGCAGAGATATTTATTGAAAAAGAGAGAGCTCCTGCCGACAAGGACTCAATAGACCATGAACTTGAGATGCTCCTGCAAAAGCAGGCGGCAAGAATAAAAGTTGTGGGGTGCGGAGGAGGAGGGGGCAACTCAGTCTCAAGAATGAAGGAAATCGGCATAAAGGGATGTGAGATTATTGCTATAAACACTGATGCGCAGGACCTGCTTTATACAAATGCAGACACAAAAATTTTAATAGGAAGAGAGCTGACTCATGGGCTCGGCGCGGGAAGCAACCCCAAAATAGGAGAACAGGCAGCAAAAGAGTCAGAGCAGGAGATAAAGAAAAAGTTAAGCGACAGCGATATGGTTTTTATTACGTGCGGCTTGGGAGGGGGAACGGGTACGGGAAGTGCGCCGATTATAGCAGAAATAGCAAAGAAGCAAAATGCGCTGACAATAGGGGTTGTTACATTACCGTTTACAGTTGAAGGGCAGAAAAGGATTGAAAATGCGCAATATGGACTTGAGAGACTGGCTTCGGTAACAGATACATTAATTGTAATTCCAAATGACAAGCTTTTGGAGATTGCACCGGAGCTGCCGATTCACACAGCTTTCAAGGTTGCCGATGAGATACTGACAAATTCTGTTAAAGGAATTACAGAATTAATAACAAAGGCAGGGCTTGTTAATCTTGATTTTGCAGACATAAAAGCGGTAATGTCAGATGGAGGCGTCTCTCTAATTGGAATTGGAGAATCGGATGCGCAGGATCGTGCTAGAGACGCGATTGATAAAGCAATTAACAATCCGCTGCTTGACGTTGACATAACAAATGCAAAGGGCGCGCTTGTGAATATAGTTGGAGGAAATGACATGACACTTGAGGAATACAAGAAAGTAATGGAAATTATTGGAAAGAAAATATCCCCTGACGCAAAAATAATCTCGGGAGCGCAGATTTCTCCTGACATGGAAAAAACACTCAAGGTGCTTATCATTGTAACGGGAGTCAAGAGCAAACAGATTATAGGAGTTTCAACAGAACTCAACAATATGGACAGCAAACTTGGAGATGAATTAGGAATTGATTTTGTTGATAATAATTGATATCCACAAATTTATAAGCAATATTTTAAAAAGCCATAAAACATAATTAAAACATGGCAATAGTTGAAAGATTAAAATCCTTTTTCATTCAATCGGGCAGAGTTTGGCACATTCTTAAAAAGCCGTCTGCAGACGAGTTCAAGGCGATTGCAAAGATATCTGCGCTGGGAATTTTAGCAATAGGCGCAATTGGATTTATAATAGCAGATATAATAAAGCTTATCTAAAAAGAAAAATGAATTATATACTTTCTCCATCTGCATTGAACTTAATGAAAGAGTGCCCGCGATGCTTCTGGCTTCATCACAACAAAGTTTGGAAAAGGCCGTCGGGAATATTTCCGAGCCTGCCGAGCGGAATGGACAGGATTTTAAAAACACATTTTGACAAATTCAGAGATAAAGGACAGCTTCCGCCTGAGCTTTGCAACAAAGGAAAGCATTGCGAAGATGTTAAATTATTTGGTTCTACAAAAGAAGAAAAAGAGCTTTTGGAAGTCTGGAGAAACAATAAAAAAGGAATAAGTTTTAAAGATGAGGAAGGAAATATCCTAAAAGGAGCAGTTGACAATCTTCTTGAAAAGGACGGCGAATTAATTGTTCTTGATTACAAGACAAGAGGATATGCATTAAAGGAAGATACTGCAGAACATTCCAGACGGCAGTTAGACATTTATAACTTCTTATTGAGAAAGAATGGATACAAGACAAAGAATTATAGTTTTCTTCTTTTTTATATTCCAAAAGAAGTTCTTTCAACCGGAGAGATAATATTTGATACAGAATTAGTAAAAATGGAAACAAATCCTGAAGAGGGAGAAAAGTTTTTCAAAGAGGCATTAAAACTCCTTAATGGAAAATGCCCGGAAAAGCACAAACACGCAGATTGCGAGTGGTGCAGAGTAATCGAGGCTGAAGCCGACTAATTGTACCAATTAAAAGAATAAATCCTTAAAAAGTTCACAAACTCCAAAAAATAGGCAGCAATATGATTAACGGAACAATGTGCTTTTTGAGAAGCGAGAGAAGAACACTTTTTATACACAGAACTGGCGGAGAGGAGGATATTCATAATGGATGGTACGTTCCTCCGGGAGGACATACCGAGAGAGGCGAGAGGGGAATAGATTGCATTCTCAGAGAGTTTAAACAAGAAACAGGATTAAAATTGGAAGACGCCAGATTAAGAGCTCTTATTACTTATTATAATGATGGGAGAATTCTTGGAGGAAAGAGAAATCCGGAAGATTGGTGTGTTGAGGTTTATCAGGCAAGCAGGTTTACAGGAACTCTAAGAGAAGAACATCCAAATGCAAAACTTACATGGGTTGCTGATAACGATTTGGCTGGATTGCGAATGTATCCTGCAGACAGAGAGATACTTAAATTACTTGAGAGAGAGGGAGTTCATGAGGTTATAGTGCGATATCTGGAAGAGATAGCAATTCAATTTGAACCAAGAAGAGTTGACATAGCCGCTAACCAAAATATTTAAAAATGCTCTTTAACGTTTAAACTTAACAACGTCATCAGACTACGTACTTTAATCCTCTTTTTCTGAGGGTTAAGGACATACCGTAGAAGACGAATAAGTTGCGAGGAAAGATAACAAATGGAACTAAAAGAAGCACTAGCTGAATTGAGAAAGAATGAAAAGAAGAAGTTTGATCAGAGTATTGACTTAATCGTAAATTTGAAAGGAATTGACATAAAACGAGAGAATATTTCTGCAATAATTAATATTCCCCATAGATTCAAAGAAAAAAAGGTTTGCGGATTCTTGACAAAGAAATCTGCGCTTGTAACAACAATAACACAGCCGGAGTTTCAAAAATACAGGGATAAAAAAGAACTAAAGAAACTCGCAAAGAAATTTGACTTTTTCTTGGCTGTTGCACCGCTAATGCCTGCAGTGGCTACAACTTTTGGAAAAGTTCTTGGGCCAAGCGGAAAGATGCCCTCTCCACAGCTGGGAATAGTAGCTCCTGAAAATGACGAGGAAATCAAAAAAGTCCTTGATAAGATATCAAAATCAATAAAAGTAAGGGCAAAGGAAGCAAGCATAAAAACAAGCATAGCAAAAGAAAGCATGAAAGATGAGGAAATTATGGAAAATATTCAGGCAGCTTATAGGACAATTGTTGATGCTTTGCCGACGAAAAAAGAAAATGTCAGAAATGTGATGATTAAGTTCACGATGAGCAAGCCGATAAAGGTGGAAATGAAGTAAGATGGAAGAAAAAAAGACCAAAAAAACGAAGAAAGCAAGCAAAATTGCAAGGGAAGAAATAAGAGTCGTTCCTGAATATAAGAAAAAACTTGTCAAAGAGCTTGCAGAAGAAATGAAAAAGAGCAAAACGATTTTAATTGCCTCAACAAAAGGACTTCCGAGCTCGCAATTCCATCTGATAAAGAAAAATCTTCGTGGAAAAGCAGATATAAGAGTTGTGAAAAAGACTGCGGCAATAAGAGCAATAGAAGCAACTGAAAAAGGGGCGCTGCAGAATTTAAAAGCGCAGATAAAAGAAGATGTTGCAATATTCTTGTCAGATTTGGATGCATTTGAGCTTTCGGGGCTTTTAAGTGACAGCCGAAGCCCGGCGAAGGCAAGGGCGGGGGAAATTGCTCCAGAAGACATAAGGGTTGAGCCGGGGCCAACCGATTTAGTTCCAGGACCTGCAATTTCAGAACTTGCAGGAGTTGGATTAAAAGTTGCTGTTGAAGGAGGAAAGCTTGCGATAAAACAAGAGGTTGTCGTTGCAAAAGCAGGCGCAGTTATTAACGAAAAGGTTGCAAGCGTCTTAGGCAAGTTAGGAATAATGCCTATGAAAGTCGGCTTTGAGCCGATTGCCGCTTATGATGCCGTTTCTGATAAAATTTACATCGGAATAAGAATAGATAAGAAAGGAATTCTTGAAGAGCTTAGAACTTCTATTGGAAAAGCGCTTTCATTTGCAGTAAAGATTGTATTCCCTAACAGCGAAACAATAAAATATCTTTTTGGGAAGGCAGCGCTTGAGGAAAAAGCACTTGACAAAATTATAGAAAGCAAGAGCGCTAAACCTGCAGAGGAAAAGAAAGAGGAAAAAGCCGAGGAAAAGAAGGAAGGTAAAGTAGAAGAGAAGAAAGAGGAAAAAGTTAATGATACAAATGCAAAGGAGGAAGCAAAATAATGGAATACATATATGCGGCTCTTTTGCTGCACAAGCTTGGACAGCCTGTAAATGAAGGAAACTTGAAGAAAGTCATAACTGCAGCAGGCGCTCAGGTAGATGAGGCAAAGGTAAAGACGCTTATTGCGGCATTGCAAGGAGTAGACATTGCAGCCGAGCTTGCAAGCGCGAGCGCGATTGCAGCAGCACCAGCAGCTGGAAAGGCAGAGGAAAAGAAAGCAGAAGTAAAAGAGGAAGAAAAAGTTTCTGAATCTGCTGCCGGATTAAGCTCACTCTTCGGATAAATTCTGATTTAAATTTTATTTTAATTCCGAAGAGATTTAGTTAGTTGTAACGGCAGAGATGTTAATCTGCTGTGGAGAGGGTTAATAATATATAAAATTCTAAAACTTTATAAGCCGCTTTTTATAAGCATAATTGAAGGATTTGCCCGCATGGCACAATGGTACTGCGCCAGTCTTGAGGGGTAGTTGAATAAAAATACCCGAGCTAACTGGTTTCCTTCGGGATCTCCCGGTTCGATTCCGGGTGCGGGCGTTTCAGGAAACGAAGTGCTCACAGAGCAAAGCTTATTGAAACAAAATTTATTTTTAAGAATTAACAGAACACTTCAAATAATTAAAACCCAAACAACTTTCTAAAAAAGGATTTGGGCTCGGCGTCGTCCTTTGGCTCGACAATCTCAACCTTGATTTCTGGCTTTGTCTGGAGAACAGGGGCTTCGGCAGCCATTTCTTCATCTGCCCTACTAAGTGCTTTTTCAACTTCAATTTTTGAATTGCCCTGATTAATAAGCGCCCATTTAAGAGATTCTTTTGTATATCCCTTTTTCAGATTCTTTTTTATGTAAGAAACCAAATCGTTCATGTAGTTTTTATCTTTTTTCATATTTTTTAAATATAATGCAGATATTTAAAAGTTGCTAAGCAACTTTTAAGCGTCAGGAACTTTGTTCCTGAGCGCCTCGAAAACTGAAAGTTTTCTCAGCCACAAACCTCAAGAACTTCTGTTCTTGATGGCACCCAAGAACTAAAAGTTCTTGGTGAATCCCTCGAGGATTTTTGATGTATAAAATTATCCAATAACAATTATATTTGACTCCTTGACAAAATTAATCGCTTCCTTAAGTTTCATTCTCGATTCAGAGTAAAGAGTCAAAAGAGCTTCGCCGCTTTTAACAGAGTCATTCCTATGTTTGTGCAAATAAATTCCCGCCCCCTTATCAACGGGGCAGCCGAGAATCCTGCCAAGATAATTTACTGCCTTGTTGTCAATATCTTTTACAATGCCAGATTTTTCTGCCTTTATTTTATAATTAAATTTTGCAAGTTTCAAACCATCGGGATGCTTTCCCTGTGCTTTTAATATTTCTTCAAATTTTTTATAAGCATAGCCACAATCAAGAATATGTTTTGCCATTTTTACACCATTGCCTTTCTTTGCCTTTCCAGTAAGCTCGAGAATTTCCCCTGCAACAAACACTGACTTGTTTTCCAAGTCCTTTGGGGAATTTTCTCTTCTAAGAACGCGAAGAACATCTAACATCTCAAGAACAGGACCTATTCCATTTCCTATCGGCTGACTTCCATCGGTGAGAACAACCTTCATTTTCAGATTAAAGTGTTTTGCAACCTGCAAAAATCTCTTTTTTAACACCAAAGCTGCCTTCTTAGAAACTTTTGCTTTTGGGCCATAAGGGATATCTATAACTACATACTTGCATCCAACAGCAAGCTTTTTAGCCATTATTGAAGCAATGAGCTGGGACTCGGGGTCAAGGCTAAGCAAACGCTCAACCCTTATCAGCTTGTCGTCGGCAGGAGCTAAACCTAGAGAACCCCCCCAGGCAATGCAAGCGCCCGTCTTTTTGACTAATTTTTTCAATTCCGATGGGGAAAAATCGACACGAGCGAGCGTTTCTATAACATCGGCTGTCCCAGCTGCGCTTGTAATTGCACGAGAAGAAGTTTTTGGCATTATTATGCCGGCAGAAGCGCAGATTGAAATCACAATAGGGGTTGTCCTGTTTCCGGCAACACCGCCGATTGAGTGCTTATCTGCTACAAATTTTTCCTTCCATTTCATAGAGGTCCCCGTTTTGTACATTGCTTCTGTAAGATAAAGTGTTTCTTTCATGGACATTCCATTTTCGTAGACACCAGAAACAAAATAGGCAATTTCTGCTTCTGTAAGCGCGTTATTTACTATATCGGAAACGATTGATGAAATTTCCTCCCTGCTTAATGACTGCCCTGATAATTTTTTTGTTATATATCTTGTACTTCTTGGCTCGAGAGCAAGGCGAACTTCCACATATTCTCCAGGCCCGACTTTAAGATATTCAGTAATTTCGTCAGAAATAGCAATCTCTCCTTTTCTTACCATGGCTCTTACCACGTCAACCATAGCAATAACTTTTTGTCTCATAGAAAGAATTTCAACTCTCTCGCCTATGTGAATGTTCAGACTTTTTGCGGTATCTTGATGAAGAAAAGCAATTGGCCTTCCTGCGCCAAGACTTAACTTCTTTATTTTAAGCCTCATCTTTTTTCAAAAAATGGCAAATGAATTTTTTTGTCTATAATGGGTATATTCTGAGTGGAGGGCTCTTCTTTTGTCATAATTTCAAACCTGCTCTCTTCTTTAAAAGACTGAAAGAAGGTAATGAAATAAGAGAGAATCAAAGGTCCTATAATCAATCCAAATATCCCAAAAAGATATAATCCTCCCATCATACCAACAAAGATAATTCCTCCGGAGAGATTTGATTTTCTTGAAACTATATATGCTCTCAGGACATTATCTATCGTCGAGACTATGATAAGATTATATAATAAGAACAGAATTACAATTGTTGTATTTCCTCCCGAAAGCAGCATAGAAATTAAAATAGGAATCCATACAATCCAGGGCCCTATGAAAGGAATCAGGGAGAATATAATCGCAGTAACAGTTAATGCAAGAGCATTTGGAACTCCAAATATCAAGAATCCAAGCCCTGCAGTCAAGCCCTGAAAGATTCCAACTATAACTTGCCCATAAATAAGAGAATTTGTAATGTCCTTAAATTGATGTTTTAAAATTTTTTCTTTTGATTTGCTTATTGGAGAGAGATCTTTAAGGAGGTCCTTTATTTTTTCATTATCCTTCAAAGCGTAGAAGAAAACAAAGCACAAGACAAACAAATCAAGCAGAAAGTTAACTGAACCAACAATAAGGTCTGTAAGATAATTCAGAATCATCGAATTTAACTTGCTTACAAAGCTAGCAAATGTAATAGTTATTTGGGTTACGAACTGATCTGAAGCTGTAGGAAACACATGCGCTACAAAGGATCTTACATCAAGTGCCTGGAAGGATTTGAAAATTTCAAATACTTGAGTTATTAAGGTTGGTGTTATCAAAAATAAGGGCACAATCAGAATCATTATCGCAACCAGCAAAACAAGAAGGGCGGAGACGCCATCATTTTTAATTACTTTCTTAACTCTTTTGTAAATTGGGAAAAAGGTATAAGCAAGAATAAGCCCGCCAAGGATTGACGGCAAAAGCGGCTTCACAAGCAGGAAAACAAGAACACCAAGAATTATCAAAATGATAAGAGGTGCGTACTTTGATATCTCCTTAAAATCCATATTGTGACTAACAATAATATATATATAAAAGTTGTCAAAGCAGTTTTAAGATACAAAAAAAGTTTAAAAAGAGAGTTTTGCTGTGAATTTAATGAATGTAATAAAGAAAATATTTTTGGGGGAAACAGATGAGAACATGCATTCTGATTTTGTAAAATTCGGCAAGGGTGTTTTTGAAAATAGATATCTGCTTGAAGGCAAAAAGCAGAAAGACAGATGGAACATAAAAACAAGCGCGGAATTTGTCAATTTTCTGGTAAGAAAATGCCTGGAAGATTCTTCTGGAAAAATAAAAGTGGGGGGAATAATTGTTTATACATTTGACATTAAAAATGATATAAATTTTCCAATTGAAAATGTAAAGCAGTTTATGGGAATTAAGCAAATTGTTATCAACACAGAGGTGGAGCCGGAAAAGATAATTTCCCTGATGAACAAGCATCCAAGGGCTTTTTACGCACTTTCTTTCGCTTCAAATGGCTGCGAGCTGAAAATAAAGGCAAAGGCGCCAAAAAGCGCAAAGCCCTCTGCTTCTGGAGAGAAGGAAGCAAAAGCAAACTTCTGCTCGTTAAAGACATCAAACAAAAATATAGTTGATGATTTGTTTTTTGACTTTCCTGATTTCAAGGAGATAAAAGCCAACCACACAATAACAATAGATGAGATAGTTCTGCCAAAAGACGAAAAAGACCCAGTAAAAATTCGTGAGAATGCAAAGAGGAAAGGAACAATAAAGAGAAAAGTTGTTGTTGACGGAAAGGAATTCATAAAAGAAGCAAAGTTTGAAGCGTAGTTCTGCATCTGTTTAATAAAATTTGTATTGGGGCGAAAAGGTTTAAATATAGAGTAATATTTTATATGATTGAGGATGATTGGGTATAATTAAATATGAATAAGTATTATTTAGTAATATGAAAATAAGAATATCGACAACAATAGAACCTTCTACTAAAAAATTATTGGATAATATCCTGAAAAAAGGCAGGTACAGGAATATTTCTCATATTGTTGAGGATGCTGTAAAACTGCTGGGAGAAAAAGATGATAAAAATAAGAGGAAGTAAACTTATGAATAAAAAAACAATAGTAACAAGCAGAAAGGCGCAGGTGACGATGTGGATAATAATTGCAATTGCGCTTGTGGGCGCAATTGTATTGTTCTTCTCGGTTCAAAGAGGGGGAATTTCAGGAATAAGCGGAAAAGAAATAAGCCCAAAGCCATATATTGAGGATTGCACGAGACAGGCGGCGGGAAAAGCACTTGATTTAATGATTCTGCAGGGAGGATTTATTGAGCCGAAGAATTACAAGATTTACAATGATACAAAAGTAACTTATCTTTGCGAGAATATAGGATATTACTATCCATGCGTACAGCAACATCCGATGTTCTTGACTGAAATGCAGGAGGAATTAAAGACAAATATAACCTCAACAATAAGCGCGTGCTTTGATAGCTTGAAGACAAATCTTGAGGGCAGAGGGAGCCGCGTAGAATTAAGCCCTGAAATGAATGTCAGCGTTGAATTTGCCCCTGATGAGGTTCTTGTGAATTTAGACAGAAAAATTGTAGTAACAAAGAATGAGGAAACAACGAAAGTTGAAAATGTAAAAGTGGTTCTTAGAAGTCCAATTTACAATCTTGGAAGAGTTGCGATGGATATTGCAGGAAGCGAGGCAAAATTCTGCTATTTCGAGTATGTGGGATATGGAGTTTTATATCCTAGATTTACGATAAAGCCATTTGCGATGTCTGACTCAACGAGAATCTACACAATAATTGATACAAAAACAAATAAAGAAATGAATATTGCAATAAGGGGCTGCGCTATTCCGCCAGGAGGAATGTGATGAAAGAAAAAATCAAAGCATGGAAAAATAAAACAAGCAGAAAAGACAAAAAAGAGAAGAATTATTTCAAAACTTTCTTGCAGATTTATTTAGTTGTAAGCTTAACTTTTGCTTTTTCGTATATTTTGCACAGCGCAGATGTTTCTGCTGGTAGTTCTGCAAATGCAAATGATATAATTACGATAAAAGAGAAAAGAACAATTAACTGGGCTTATTATCTTGAAAAAGCGGTTAGATTTTTGATTAATGACAAAAACCTTGTTTCAGCTGTTTCAACTGGAGATGCTGTTAATACTTGTATTGAGTCAAAAGATGGAAAAGTATGCCAGGAATATATTACAAGCGAATGTGCTGATAAATGCACGGAGCCGTGTTTGCCATTTACAAGAAATAATGCGGCAGACTGCAAACTTGGAACGTGTTATGATGCTAACGAGGGAACGTGCGAGCCAAATTCGCCTAAAAAGCCATGCGAAGACAATGGAGGAGAATGGATTAATGACGTTCTTGGGAATGACGCAAAATGCGAGAAGGGATGCTGTGATTTGGGAGGGCAGACAATGTTTACAACAACAAGAGAGTGCGAAGTAGATGGGGGAAGATTGGGAGTCAATGAAATATTTCATCCTGAAATAAGCACGGAATTGGGCTGCTGGGTGCTATCGAAAATAAAAACATATGGAGCATGCATTTCTACAATTGGAGAAGAGAAAAAGTGCGATTTTTTAACGGGTGCTGAATGCCAGCAGATTCCAAAAAGCCAATTTCGCGACGGATTTTTGTGCACTTATCCCGAATTTAATGTAAGCTGCCAGAAGCAGGCAAAAACAGATTGCATAGACGGAAAGGATGAAATTTATTGGTTTGATAGCTGCGGAAACAGGGAGAATATTTATGAGGGAAGTTTGGCCAGCCAGAAAGAACATAGCTGGAACAATGGAAAAGTTCTGGCTAAAGATAGCGCATGCGCAATTGGAAGCTCGTTAAATCCAATTGCAAACGCGCACACTTGCGGAAACTGCGATTACATAACTGGAAGCAAGTGCGGACAGAAAACTTCAAGCGAAAAATTAAGCGACAGCACGCAGGGAGTTGTATGCAGAGATTTGAATTGCGTTGACAAAAACGGCAAGAAAAGAATTACCGGAGAATCGTGGTGTGAATATCAAAGCTCAACGGGCACAGAAAAAGGAAGCTCAAATTTACTTAGGGCAACAGACACGCCAGGAAGCAGGGACTTTAGAATGTCGTGCAAAGACGGAGAGATAATAACTTCTCCATGCCAGGACTATCGCGCTGAAATTTGCACTGAAGCGCAGCAGGATGTTAATGGAGATAAAGTTTCTTTTGCTGCGTGCCGTCTAAACGGAGCAATGGAATGCATTTCTTACAATACTGAAGAAAAAAAAGAAGAAGGGATTAAAAAATGCGAAAAAAATCCTGACTGTTTTGTAAAGGAAGTAAATGTCCCTGCAAGCAGTTTTAATTTTAAGGTTTGCGCGCCTAAATATCCTTATGGAAATGATTTAAGCGAGAATTCTGAAAGCGCAGAAGCAATCTGCGGAATTGCAACATTAAAGTGCACTGCGGCCAGTGTGAAAAAAATTGGCGGAAAAAAATGGACAAATAGAGGATGCTTAACAGATGAATTCGGAAAGCAGATGAATGATTTGTGCATGTCGCTTGGAGATTGCGGAGCTTCTGTAAATTATTTGGGAGAGATGGGAAGCAGTGGTTATAAAATAAGCGGCTCTACGCCGCAGCTTAGTGAGAACTATTTATCAGGGCTTGAAAGTTACGCGGGAGAAAAGATAGGCAAATACATAGAAGCAGCAGATGTAAATGAATTTTACAATTCTTTGGGAGGAGTTGGAATTCCCACGAGCATGAATGATGTTAATTTTCCAAAAGGATTTGGAGAAAGCGGAGCACTCACGACAGCAGGAATGGCAGTTGGCGGAGCTGGGCTTTTGATAGCTATGTATCCAGGAATTGTCGGAGCTACAAATCTTGCCGTAGCTGCAGTAGCAGCACATGCAGCAACAGCAGCAACAGCAACAACAACAGCAACAGCAGCAACACCTGCCTTAGCAGCACATCTTACTGCTTTAGGAGGAGCAGCTGCTGGAGCAGCGATTGGATTTGCAGCAGGAGTTTTACTTATAAAAATTTTAGGCATTGGAGGAGGGCTTGATCCTGTTGTAACAATGATTCTTTTAGCAGGAATGGCCGTAGGTGGCGCGATGCTTGGCATTACTGCAACAAGTGCTACTGTGGCTTGGACTGGGGCATTCGCCTGGGTTCCTATTGTAGGATTAATTATTATAATTGTGATGATATTAATTATGGTAATACTAAAAATAATTGGAATTGGAAAAGTAAGATATTATTATGCTAACTTTGAGTGCAGTCCGTGGCAGCCGCCTCTTGGAGGAGACAAATGCTCTGATTGCGGGAAAGATGGATTCCCATGCTCTGAATATTCATGCAAGTCACTGGGATTGACATGCGAGTTCTTTAACGAAGGAACTAAAAATCAGATATGCGCGAATGTTCCTGTTGATGCTATTCCTCCTATAATAAAACCGCTTGAAGGAGTTTTGCCTGAAGGATTTTCTTATTCGGATGTTTCAGAAAGAGGATTTAAAATAAAAAGTTCTGCTGACGACGGATGCATTCCTACAGGAACGCAGGGAATTGTTTTCGGAATTTCTCTTCACGAGCCGGGAAGATGCACAATAAGAACTGAGACACCTTCTGCTCTTGCAACAGCAGGCACAGGAGAAGATGCGGAAGACAGTGATATACCTGTTGCATCAACTGAAACAAATTTCGGAGGGAGAAATTTGTTCTTGTTTAATCACACGCAACTTCTTGCAATTCCAGCCTTAGAGAGCTTTGGGGAGAGCAGCATTAATCCAATCAGCAGGGCAGAAATAAGGCTTTATGTCACATGCGAGGACAAAGCAGGGCATAAAAATGATGCGGATTATGTGATAAGCGCGTGCGCGAGCCCGCAGAAAGATATTACTTCCCCAATAATTACCGCAAGATTGCCTGTTTCTGAATTTGTTGCATTTAATAAAACAGAAGTAAATGTTTCTATTTTCACAAGCGAGCCGGCTGATTGCAATTGGGATTTTGAAAATAAAGATTATAAAGAAATGGAAAACAACTTTTCGTGCGCAAACAATTTTGAGGATATTAAGCTGCTTGGATGGGAGTGCAGCGCGCTATTGCCTTTTGACAAGGTGAACAGCGCGGGAAAGAAAGAGAACACATATTTTGTAACGTGCAAAGACCAGCCGTGGCTTGCAGGAACGGAAAATGAATCTGACAGAAACATGAAAGAATATAATTTCACGCTAAAAGAAAGTGCTCCATTGGAAATTGTTTCTATAAGCCCGAGCAACGATACAACACTTGTCTTTGGAACTGAGCCTGCATCTGTTACAATAGAAGTAGAAACAAGAGGGGGAATTCTTGACGGGATAGCGCAGTGCTCTTATCTTATGGGAGTTTTCAGGCCGTTTGCAAACACTCTTGATAATATACACAGCCAGACATTTGATGCATTTACATCTGGAAACAAGACAATAGGAATAAAGTGCGAGGACGTAATTGGAAATATTGCTTACGGAACATCAAACTTTAGCATATTAATTGACAATATTGCTCCGACAATTACAAGATTGTATAAAGATAGCGGAAAGTTAATTGTTGTCACGAACGAGAAGGCAGATTGCTTCTATAATAATAATGGATGCGAGTTCGGCATTATGAATGAGTCGGAAAGAACAGCATTTGATGGGAGCGAGTTCAGGCACGGGGCTTCTTTTGACGAAGGAAAAACATATTATATAAAGTGCAAGGATGGCTTTGACAATTATCTTGGGGATTGCAATGCGGTTGTAAAAGATGGAGTGATTTAGTGTTTTGTGATAAATATAATGTCTGTAAAGTTGGTTGAGAATGATTAATAGTAGAAGTCGATTAAGCAGGATGTTGTTGGCATAAATGAAAAATAATTTGTAATAACCAATATGAGCCATTTTAATTAATAATCATTCAGGAACATTAATAATAAGATTACTAAAACAATTTGGGCAATTTATACTCTTTAATTGGTAGTGAAAGAAGCGAGAGAAGGCTTAAATATTTCTTTATGTTGCTAATTGCATGAGTGGACTTTTAAGGCGATTAAGAAGTTTTGGAGTGGGCATTGGACTGGGAGGAGTTTTGGCTTTAAGTTCTGGATGCATGTCAGATCAGGCACTTGTTGGAGTGGGACTAAGTGCGTTAGGAGTTGGCAGCAAAGACCCTAGATTAGGACAAGCAGCATATGTTGCGGGGCAGGGTATTTTAAATAATGCAAACGCAAAAGAAGGCGCAAGCAATGTAACTACAAATGTAATTGTTCCTTCAAATTCTTCTGCAGGAGAAATACAATATTACAAAGGCAAACTTGCAGATGGAAGCGATTATGAAGGAGAAATTAAAAATGGGTTGCCTGAAGGGATGGGAACTAGAATAATACAAAATGGCCGTGGTGTAATTATAGATGGAACTAGTTTAAGAGGAATTTTCAGAAATGGCTTTTTTGAAAGAGGAGTTGCAACTACACCTAATAGGGGGAGATATGAAGGGGAGTTTATGCCAGGTAATGATATAAATATGATAAATTTATGGAATGGAACGTTTACTTATACGCTCCCAAGCGGTGAAGAATCCGTGCGCGCATTTAAAGATGGTGTAGCACAATAATTCATCTGTAAAACACCATCTCAAGAATATTTATAAACATCTCTTATTTATTTAAAGTATGCTTCAAAGAGGTTCTAAAAAGGGGCAGGTTGCCATTTTCATCATTGTTGCAATTGTCATTGTAGCGCTCGTTATTGCATTTTATGCTTTCAGAGGGAAAATAACACTTCCTTTTATAACACCGAGCGAGATAAACCCTTCTGCTTTTATGGCTGACTGCCTGCAGGATGATATAACTTCCACAATTGAAACGCTTTCAAAGCAAGGGGGATACATGAATCCTGAAGGTTATATAATGTATCAGGGAGAAAAAGTGAAATATCTTTGTTATACAGCTGAAAATTTCAAGAGGTGCGTGGTCCAGCAGCCATCAATAAAAACACATTTTGAGGAAGAATTAACAAGTGTAATAACATCTAAAGTCGCAAGCTGCTTTGACTCGCTAAAAAGCCAGTATCAGAGCGCAGGATACAGCGTTTCTGCAGGGGCTTCGGCTTCAAATATTTCAATTGTTCCGAGCGCAATAAGAATAGATATCCTTACGCCTTTAACAATAACAAAAGGAGAGGTAACAAGAACCTACAGCAGTTTTACATCTGAGATAAGAAGCGAGATGTATGACTTACTGATGATTGCGGGCAATATTATAGAATTTGAGGCGTTTTATGGAGATTCCGCAACCGATTTGTATATACAGAATTATCCAAATATTAAAATAAACAAGATTCCTCTCGATGACGGGAGCAGAATTTACACGGTTTCAAGCATCATAACAAAAGAAAGCTTCACGTTTGCATCGAGAAGCCTGGTGTGGCCTGCTGGATATGGATTGGAGGCGAAATAAGATGAAGAAGATGGATAATAGAAAAATGAGATTAAGCAATAAACCAATAAGAGGGGTTGGGCTCGTTGCGATAATTATTTTATCAGCAATTATAACAATTATTGGAACATCTTTTGTTATCGCTCAGGGAAGCACGGTAACAGTTTGCTGCGAGAAGACAAAGAGCGGGCAGTTTTGCCAGAATGTTCCAACAGAAGAGTGCGCTGCAGGAGTTACTCCTGTTCCGACTTCATGTGAATCAACAAGCTTCTGCAAATTAGGATATTGCTATAATTCAAATGAAGGAACGTGCGTTTCAAACACTCCGCAACTTGTTTGCAACCAGAACAAAGGAGTGTGGAGCGCGACTCTGCCTCCACAGTGTGACTTGGGCTGCTGTACGCTTGGAGATCAGGCGGCTTTTGTAACATTGACAAGATGCAAGAAACTTTCTGCCTTCTTAGGATTAAATACAAATTATAACACAGCAATAAAAGACGAGACAACGTGCATATTGTCTATCTTAGGACAGGAGAAAGGAGCGTGTGTTTATGAAAGTGAATTTATAAAAACATGCAAGCTAACAACAAGAGCTGACTGCGGGGCAATGAATACAACAACAAAAGGAGAGTTTTTCCCCGGAAAATTATGCTCGGCTGAAGAATTGGGGACAAACTGCGGGCCAACTGAGAGGACAATCTGTGTTCCAGGAAAAGATGGAGTTTATTTTGTTGACACGTGTGGAAACCCAGCAAATATTTATGATTCAGGCAAACTAAAAGACAAAGAATACTGGACAAACATAAAAGATGTAACTGAAAGCTGCAATCCAAACAAGGAAAATGCAAATTCTAAAACATGCGGGAACTGCAATTATCTTCTTGGAAGCATTTGCAGAGAGGCATCAAGAACAAATTTACCTAATTATGGAGATAATATCTGTGTTGACTTGAACTGCAAGAAGACGCAAAATGGAAAAGATTACAAACATGGAGAGTCGTGGTGCATTTACACCGACGCTGGAAAGAGCGATGAGTCGGACAATTCAGTTGGAAGCAGGTTTTACAAGCACATTTGCATGAACGGAGAGGAAGTTGTAGAGCCGTGCGATGATTTCAGGCAACAGGTTTGCGTTGAGTCGGAAATAGAAACAACTGCCGAGCCTTACTCGCAGGCAGCATGCAGAGTAAATCGCTGGAGAGATTGCGTTGTTCAGATAAATAAAGAAGATTGCGAGAATCTTGACAAAAGAGACTGCAAATGGATAGCAGGAGTGCCTTTGTTAAATTCAACTTTTGGGGCGTGCGTGCCGACTGTAACTACGGGATTGAAATTCTGGGAGGGAGATGACGCGAAAACGGTATGCAATGTTGGAAATATGCAGTGCCAAGTTAAATACTCAAGAGGCGCACTTGGAGGGGGATGGGATTGCGAAGAAAACTGCCAGTGCTTATCGCCTACATGGCAGCAGCAGAGAGGACAGGTTTGCCAGGCGCTTGGCGACTGTGGAGTCAAAACCAATTGGGCAGGAGCAAGCGGATACAAAACAATTTACAAGGCGGTATTTTCAGGGCTGTTTGGGGGCGACTAAACTAACAAAATAAGATGAAAGCAAAAATAAAAACAGATAAGAAGAAAATGGAAAAAAGTGCAAAGAAAGGCGTTGCTTTATTTCAAATAGTTTTGATGATAAGTTTTACCTTTGCTATTTCGATAATGTTGGCTGAAAATGTAAAGGCGGTATGGGCAATTATTGATGGAAAACCTACAGAATTTGCTTCAAATGCGGATGTAATAAAAGCAGGAAAAGGCCCTCTTATGACTTACTCATCAGAAGCAGCAGCAAAAGCAACATTGGCACCGGCACCGGCGGCAGGAGGGGGAGTTGGAGCGGCGGGAGGAGGAGGAACAAATGGTCAACCAAGTTTTATGAACCTTTTTGGAGTAGGAGCAAGTGGCGCAAGTATTTACAGCGCCTTTAAACCAGCTGGAGGGGTAGCGGTATGGGCAAATGTTGGAGGAGTGCCCACAAGATATGCTTCGAGTGCTGCTGTGCCTGGACCTTATAACACTTATTCAACAGAAGCAGCGGCAAAAGCAGCATTAACAAAAGAGGGAGGTGGAGGGGGAGCCGCTGTGACAGGAGCCGGGGGAATAGGAAACTTCTTTTTAGGGGGAGGAAAATTTGGTGCGGCGCCAGGAGTTGCTGGAGGGTCATCAGGATGGACGTTATTTGGTTATACACTCGCGAGAAGCGCGACTTATGCAGCAATAGGATATGGAGTTGGACAGCTGATTGGAAGCATGTTTGGACTTGGAAAAGGATTTACGACGGCATTAAGCAACGCGCTTGCAGTCGCAGGAGCGATATCACCTGCGTTACAAGCAGCCGTACAATCTGGAAAATTACCTTGGGGGGCAGCTGTACCAATAGGAATTGCAGTTGTAGCGCTTGTCTTTATTCTATCATATAAAACAGAGAAATATCAGACAATAACATTTAGCTGTGAGCCATGGTTAGCACCTGTTGGAGGACAAAATTGCGAAAAATGCAATACTAATCCATTAGTGCCGTGCACAGAATACAGATGCAAGTCGTTAGGACAGGCATGCGGAATAGTAAATCCTGGAACCACGCAGGAGCAATGCGCTTGGATCCATCCAAATGATGTAGACGCGCCTACTATAAAACCTTTGGAAGACGCTTTGAAACCTATAGGGTTGAAATATTCAAATGATGCTAAATTGCCTCCAGCTTTAGGAGTTAAAATATCAAAAGAAAATGGCGAATGCTTGGAGCCGTTTACTCCATTGCAGTTTGGATTAGCTTTAAACGAGCCTGGCGCGTGCAAGATTGACAGCAATCACACAGTAAAGTTTGAAGATATGCAATATGATTTTGGTGAGACTAATTACTTGTTATATAATCACACCCAGAAGTTAAGATTACCGGGAACAAACTCAAGCGGAGGATTTAGCAGTCCAATGCTTCAAAATGATGGGACAATGAATCTTTATGCAAGATGCAGGGACGCGAATGGAAATTCAAATGCTGCCGAATACGAGATAAGCTTCTGCGTGAAGCCGACTCCAGATGTAACTCCTCCAATCATAGAGGCAGCATCACTTATTGACGGAAGCCCAGTAATGTATAATGCTGACAACACTTCTATAAGCATTTATGTAAATGAGCCGGCAGAGTGTAAATGGAGCACCAACGCAGACCAAGGCTATGCCAACATGGAAAATGAAATGACTTGCGCGAATAATCCTTCAGATATTAATGCAGACCTTCAGTGGATATGCTCTGGAACTCTGACTGGAATTGCAAATATGCAGGCAAGCAAATACTATTTCAAGTGCAAGGACATTAATGGAAATGAGATGGTTTCAAGCTATCCTCTAACAATAAGAGGAACACAGCCATTAAACATGATAAACATAGGACCAAATGGAACAATATTCGGAAGCACTACAACTGTTTCAGTTGATTTGACTGCAGAAACAGACGACGGCTCTGATGAAGGAAAGGCAATATGTTCATTCTCTCCTTCTGGAGATGAGGGAAGCTATACCACGATGTTTGAGACAGACAGCCATCTTCACAAGCAGAATCTATTGCTTCCTACAGGAGATTACACATATTATTTGAGATGCACGGATGCCGGAGGAAATAGCGCTGAAGGAAACACAACATTCAGCGTTTTTGTTGACAAAACGGCACCAATTGTAACAAGAGCTTACAAGCAGGAGCCTGATGCACTCAAACTTGTGACAAATGAGGATGCAGAGTGTGCTTATTCGTTAACGACTTGCAATTATAATTTTGCTGAGGGAATAAAAATGATAAACCAGCCCGCGTTAGGAAACAAAATACACTTCGTCGAGTGGAAAGCAGGGACAATTTATTACATAAAGTGCCAGGACAAATATGGAAACGAGCCTTCACCTAATGACTGCTCTATAATTGCAAGCCCGAGCGAGATTGCCAAGTAAATTCATTTTAAAAAATTATATAAATTCACTTTTCCTTTATTAAAGATGTCAAACAAGTCAAAGGGCTCAAATGCCGAGCGCGAATTGTTAAAAATATTCACGCAAAATGGCTGGCGCGCTGTCCGCGTAGCAGGCTCGGGTGTTAATGACGATTCTCCGTGTGATTTGATTGCTGCAAAAGTTGGAAAAAAAGGGTTTGTAATAGAAGCAAAATCTTCCAAGAAAAACAGAATTTACATAACAAAGAAACAGATTGAAGATTTTGTTTTATTCTCAAGCTTGATTGGCTCCAAACCTGCTTTAGCAATCAGGTTTAATTATGAGGGCTGGCTTTTTCTCTCTCCTGAAAGGCTCGAAGATACAGGAAAATACTGGGTTGTTTCAAAGGAAAATGCAAAAACAAATGGCTTGAGGTTTGAGCAGTTCTTTGAATAATATTTACAAGCTTTATACTTTTATATTTCTCAATTAGTAGTGAAAGAAGCGGGAGAAAGCTTAAATATTTCTTTGGGCTTGAAGGATTATGGTAAGCAGATTAAGACAGGCAATTGCAACAGGAGGTTTAGCTGCAATATTAGCTTTGAGTTCTGGATGTCTCGGAGAGAATATTGCGGGGGCATTAATAGAAGTAAGAGGAGTTCAAAGAGGATATGCTCCGGGAATTGCTGTCGGAAGAGCTCTGCAAAGTGATGCAAGCGCGAGAGCTGGAAGAAGCGAAATAAATGTACAAGTTAATAATTCTCCACCTGGGAGAACAATACACAGAGGAAGCGGGACACGATATTATAAAGGCAAACTTACGGATGGAAGTGATTATGAAGGAGGAATGAAAAATAATCGGCCTGAAGGCACAGGCTCAAGAGTATATCCAGATGGAGTAAAATATATTGGAGAATTTAAAAATGGAGATTCTTATGGCAGAGGGGAGTTAAGTTCCAGCAAAGATGGAAGAGTTGAGAGATATATAGGTGAATTCAGAGAAGGAAGGATAGAAGGACAGGGAGAATATACCTTCTTCGATGGAAGAACTTACAAAGGAAAATTTAGAAATAATCTGTTTGAAAGAGGAATTGCAACTACACCTGAAGGAAGAGTTTTTGAAGGAGAACTTAAGGTAGGTAACAATAATAATCAAGATTTATGGAATGGAAAATCTATTGAAACGCTCCCAAATGGAAGCAAGATTGAGCACACTGTTAAGGATGGGATTGTTGTAGATGCACCGGCTGCATCCGAGCCGGCGACAACTCCAAAACCTTCACCAAAAGCAACTCCTAAGTAATAGGCGATAAAAACCAAACTTATTTTATAACTTACAAATCTCTTGCTTGCAGGGTGCGCCTGCCGTTGGCTTTTGCACGCTCGGCGGCTTCTTTCAAAAGATGCTCAACCTTTTTATTGAGGGCTTCCGGCACGTCGCTTGAGACATTTAGTTCCTTAACTGCTGCCTTTATTTTGCTTTTTACAATCAAATCAGACATTTTACTTTTTTGTCTCCTTTTTATTTTTTAATTCTTTTGATTCTTTAGCGGTTTCTTTTCTTGTTTCAAGCGGGCGCATTAACGGGAATATAACTGTTTCCCTGATTGGCTTTCCTTCCAAGAACGCAAATAATCTTTCTGAGAAGCCAAAGCCGCATGTTGGAGGCATTCCGTACTTAAGCGCTTCAACAAAATCCTCATCGTGAATGTGCGCTTCTTTATCACCGGCTTCCTTCATTTTTCTCTGCTCTATAAAACGGGATTCCTGGTCAAAAGGGTCGTTAAGCTCGGAATAGCCATTGCCAACTTCGCTTCCAGCGAGAATTACCTGGAATTGCTCAACTTTTCTAGGATCTTCTGGAGAACGTTTTGCAAGAGGAGTTATCTCAACTGGCTGCCCTATAAGAAAAGCAGGGCCTGATATTTTTTTTCTGCAATGCTTCCAAAGCAAATCAATCAAGCGGGGAGTTTCAAGATTGCTGTCAAATTTTTCTCCGAGTTCCGAAAGCTTTGCTTCTATCTCGCTTTTCTTTGCCTTGAAGATATCTATTTTTATCTGCTTTTTAATTTCAGAAGCATAATCTATTAAATCCCATTTCTTGCTTAAGTCAAACTTTTGCCCGTTTCTCTCAAATCTTGCAGTGCCGAAAACATCTTTTGCAATTTTTTTGTACATTTCCTCTACAAGTTTCATTCCATCCTTGTAATTTGCATAAGCCCAGTAAAATTCCATCTGTGTATAATCCTGAAGATGCTCGGAGTCCATTCCTTCGTTTCTGAATTGTCTTCCAATTTCAAATGTCTTATCGTAGCCGGCAACCATCAATCGCTTTTGCCAGAGCTCGCCCATTGAAATTCTTAAATAAATATCTAAATCAAGCGCATTATGATGTGTCTTAAACGGAGTTGCTGCCGCGCCTCCTGCAGCTGTTTCAAGAACAGGAGTTTCAACTTCCAAGAATCCTCTTTCCTTAAGAAAACCTCTTACTGCATCCCAGAATTTGCATTTTTTAACAAATATTTCCTTAACCTCAGGATTCATTACAATGTCAAGATATCTTTTTCTAAGGCGCTCCTCTTCATTTTGGATGCCATGCCACTTTTCTGGAAGAGGCAGAATAGCTTTAGAAAGCAGCTCAAGCTTTTTAACAAGAACAGAAAGCTCGCCTGTTTTCGTTTTTAACACGAGCCCTTCAACGCCCACGAAATCGCCAGCATCAATATACTTCTTGAAAAACTCGCGAATTTTATCAGGGGTTTCCTTTTCCTGCAGGACTATCTGAATTTTTCCCTTACCGTCCTGCAATACGCCAAATATTATCCTGCCCAAGTCCCTAATTGACATTAATCTCCCCGCTAATCTTGCAGAGTCCTTTGTTTTACCTTCTGATTTTAAGCTCTTGTACTTTTCCTGCAATTCAGAAGAATAATTCTTGATTTCAAATTTATTAGGATAAGGATTTATGTTTGCCTTTCTAAGCTCGTGAAGTTTCCTTATTCTTTCATTAATTATTTGTTCCTCTCGCCCCATATTTAGAACAGTAAAATCGGCTTTAAATATTTTTAGAAGAGGATTAAAATCCGAGGATTTTGAACCTTCAGGAATTTACGAATTCCTGAGAGCTGTCAGAATCCTAAGATTCTGAAGTCTTTAAAGTCCTGGAATTTTTCGTCTTTTTCTTCTATATTTCTTATTACTGCATGAGGGGGACCTCTGCGGCAGACAGGAAGCATTGCATCAACATCATCATTATTGCCCTCAAGAAATATTTCGACGCGCCCATCCTCAAGATTTCTTACAAAGCCTTTCACATGGTACTTTTCTGCATTTTCTTTTATAAACTGCCTGAAAAAGATGCCTTGAACAGAGCCCCTAATAAAGAGGCGTATTGATTTTTTCATAAGAACATTATGAAAAAGCAGTTAATATATTTTATGTCTGTTAAGATTGATTAAAATTATTAATAAAAAACAAAGGGGTTTGAGATATTGATTAAGAATATACTGTTATAAAACATAATAAACACATTGATAAAAACAATCTGAAAGGCTATTTTTATTCTTCCTCTTCTTCAGCAGCTTCTTCAACAACTTTCCCTTTTTGCTGATTATCTTCGGAGAAGCTGTCGTTAATCAATCTTAAGTATGGAACATCCTTCCATTCAAAGTCAAAGTAATGGGCTGCCTGCTTGTCCATTTCAAGAGGGATGCCTGCGAGAATTATCCCTTCTGATGACAAGTCCATAATTGCAAACTGGGGCATCTTGCACATCAAAATGTCATGAATTGAATTCTTCAGGTTATTCTTTATTTTCTTTTTTGCCTTTGTGAAAAACCCGCTATAATGCTCGGAAGGATAAGCGCCGAGCATGTTTGCAAGCGAGCCAAAAAACAAAATTTCTTCATCTTCCGAGATCGCGGGAAGAGAGATTATGAAGCTGTCCCTTAAAATTGAAGGATACTTTATTTTGCTAAAATTAAGAAAACCATCGAGTTCTATTTCTTCTACATCTGCCGTGTTCAAGTCGACAAGCCCAACATTGTATTTTTCAGCCAGTTTCCTGTAACCAAGCTCGTCAAAAAGCTCTTCTGTATCATAACCATCAGAGCCCTCGGCAATAAAAACCTCTGCAACAGGATTTTTATGAGAAATGCAGAATTTTAGAACTTCTTCAACGAATTCAAGGTTTGTGCTTTGCTGGGGGGAGTTTAAAGTTGGCTTAAGGACAACCTTATCATATTTTTGGAGCTCTTTTTCAAGCTTTAGAAGCTCAAGAATCTTTGGAATGCTCTCTTTGTATGATTTGAATTTTATAGAAATGCCTTTTGCCATGCTTAATTACAAATTTCAGAGCTTTTAAGCATTATTATGGTTTAATTATTATGTCTGACTTAACTTAAAATTGGATTAAATGATTAAAGTTTAGCCAAAATTATTGATAAAATTTAGATTATCAAGAACTCTTTGTATTGTTAGAGTTCTTGGGACAGGAAACAAAGAATATTGTTTCCTGTATTAATAAAAAACACCCTAAAAATAAGATTAATTCGTTACTAATATTGTATTTATTATTTTAAACATTTTTCAAACACAATAAGACAATTCCTACAATTCCCCCGCTTCCTCGCGCCTGTCAACCTCATTATTTACGATTGCAATCGTATGGGAAGCAAAATAAGTCCTTTTTCCTATTGTCACAGGGATGCAATTTTTCTTCAGGCGCTTTAATTCCTTTAAAGGCAAGCCCTTATGGTCGCCAAGAACAAAAATGGGATCTTTTTCTATCTTAACTTTTCTTATATCTTCTCCCTTAGGATCAAGAAGATAAATATTTCTTCCTTCGTTATGAAGCTCTTCGACAAGCTTCAGGAATCCCTTCTTTTCAATCCAGTAGCCGGGAAAAACCTCTCTTTTCTCACCTTCGCGATATTTGTAAAGCATCTTCTTTATTATTTGAGAAACATCTTTTTTGCTTAGATAAATCTTATCTTCTCCCGTCTGTCCTTCGAAAACTGGCTTGAGCTCAAGATGCTTTGGAGGATCTGGCATTCCGCCAAAAATCATGTGCAGTTTTACATCATCTCTTACTCTATGACTCAGGAAAAAGGAAGCTATGACTGTATGAATTGCAATATCGACGCGCCCTGACGCTTGCAAATCCTCTCCTATATAATTCCCCGCAGTCGGAGCTGTGCGAGAATAATAAATAAATTCTCTCATGCCATTAAAAGATAAAATGAGCTTTTAAAACTAATTGAAGACAAACTCCGGGCGGGCAATTATGTCACTCTCTTCTGACTTTCTGTAAATGCCTATTAATCGATTATCAAGAAATAAAGCAAACTTCTCTTCTGAAGGAAGTTTCTCTGTAATATCCATCTTCATTAATGGCTTGCCTGTAAGAATCTGTTTTATCTTTTCTTTCTTAACCTGAATTGAAGGCATGACTTTAAGCAACGCAATTTCTGCAGGAATGAGAATTTTTCTTAACGCTTGTTCGTTTCCTGCCTTAAATTCTTCAACTGCTTTCTCAAAATCATAAAGATTAATGAAGCTTTCATCTTCCTCAGAGAAAATTCCCGCTTGTGTTCGCCTCAACTCGAGCATATGCGCTCCTCCAATTTTCTCGCCCAAATCGTGAATCAGCTTTCTTATATACGTTCCCGCCTGAACTTCTGCTATGAACAAGACATCTTTGCCTTCGCGCTCTAGAATTTCAAACTTTTTTATTTCCCTTTCTCTTATTTCTCTTTTTACCCGTGATTTTACAGGAGGAAGCTGCATTATCTTTCCTGTGAAACTTTTAATTTCTTTTCTTAGTCTTTCATCAGAGATTTCTTCATGCAAATGCATTATTCCAACATAAGTTTTATCCTTATGCATAAAATAATCGCTTAAACGACACGCTCTTCCGAGAGCAATAGGCAGAACGCCTGTAACTTGAGGATCGAGAGTTCCAAAATGAGAGGTTTTGTTCAAGCCGAGAGCTTTTTTAACAATCAAATCAACTGAAAAGCTTGTTGGGCCTGCGGGCTTGTCTATGTTTATGATAGAGAAGCTGATTAAATCGGAAATTGGCTTCTGCTTTATTTTATTTATGTCAAGTTCCATAAAATGATATTAAAAACAAGGATTATAAACTTACTTCTGAAGAGCCTGCCTGAACTGGTGCTTTGATGTCTCGGCTTTTGTAATATGCTTCTGGGCTTTCTGCTGTGCTTTAATCTCTGCATCATGTTTAATCTCGCCCGACTTTTCCTTTTCTACTTCGGCTTTCTTTTCTTCTTTCTTTTCTTCTGCGGCTTCTGCCGTTGGTTTTTCCTCAGGCTTAGCTTCCGCTTTTTCCTCTTTCTTTTCTTCTTTCTTCTCAGCTTTCTTATGAATCTTTATGTGCTTTGCCTTTAGGAACTTAACAAACTGAGGAACCTCCGCAAAATCGACTTTAACAATCTCTCCTTCTTTTACTGCCCTAACTTTTACTTTTGAAGGAGGATTTGACTTTCCCTTAAACCAAATATCATTATTAAGATAAACATCAAGCTTAACTTTGCTTAAATCGCGCTCGGGAACTTTCATATGCTTTGCTATAAATTCTTTTATTGCCTTTACTGCTTTTCTTGTTCTCTTATAATAGGCAACCTTAAACCATTCTTTCCTAAGAGGAATTATATACTCGCGTTCAAGCTTTGTCTGTGTTTGTTCTGCCATTTTAACTAATTAACCAAGATGCCTCTTTGTTGTATGCCTTGGTTTGATTTTAAGTTTTATTCTTCTCCAGTGCCTTCTTTCTTTAGTCATCTGGGAAGGATGCACGCGCTTACCAGCACCATACTTTCTGATAACAGCCCAGAATGGAGCCCACTTTGTTCTTCTTCCATAAACTGAAAGCTTAACCTTTTTTTGGCATCTAGGTTTCATTTTGCTTCCCCTGCTATTTTTTCTAAGAATTCTTTTCCTTTGGCTGTAAGCTGCCTTCCGGCTCTCTTGCCTTTTGACTTTTCAATCAACCCTGCTGCTTCTGCCTGCTGCAATATTTTTCTTATTATCTTCCCGCTTGACTTCCTGAATTCTGCGGGCTTGTAACCCCTGTCTTTTCTTCCGCCATAACGAGTTCTTAATCTCTCAACGCCGACGATTTCTTTTATATAAATCTGCCTTAAAATTGAAGCCGCTCTCTTGTGCCAGAAATCAACTTCTGCAATAGGTCTTTCTTTGTGGGGGCCACTCTTAACAAAATCAACCCATTCAGGCTTTTCAAATTCCTTTACTTTCTTAAGTGCTTCTGCTAAAATTTTATTATATTTGCCAGGTTCTATTAATTTTATGTCTGCCATCTTAATTACTAACTTGTATAAATGAAATTGAAAAACGTCCCTTATAAATCTTATTAATCTCTGACGACTTTTACTTGTGAAGTTTTTTCAGGACGATTGTAAACCCAATAATCCTGTAATTGCAGTGATAATCAAGCTTTTTTACTATTTCATCCGCCATTTTCTTAGTACTTTCCTTGTTTCTGCCGGATGATTTAAGAACAGAAATTCTTACATTCCCGTGAGCTTTAAGGGCAAGATTAAGAGAATTAATAACTCCTTTTGTAACGCCCGACTTGCCTATCTGAAACTGCATTATTCTAAACATCTTCTTTCTCCTTTGAACTTATTAATCTTTTAATATCTTCTTTTTTTACTTTTATTGCCTTAAATTTTTTAACTCCAAAAGTGCCAATTTTCATTCCGCTTTCCTTGAAAATATCCTTTCCCTTAAAATAATGAACTAGGACATCTGATTTACTGTCTCTCCAAGCCTGACTTTTTGAGGCGCAGAAAACCGCCGTTTCTTTTATATCTTCTGCTGTTGCCTTGCCTTTAATAACACAGAATGGGCTTCCCGGCTTAGCAGTATGAAGAACATATTCATCAGCCAATGCAAATTTAACGACTTCCTCGTTCTGCTCTGCCGACTTGCCGCATAAAACTAACTTTCCCGATGATGTATTGAAATGCCTGAAGTTCATAAATAAAAACAGAAAGGGGATTATTTAATTGTTATCAATCAACCTTGAGGGCTTTCATAAGCAAATTTGTCAAGGACTTCGCGCAGTTCACGATGAGATTTAGCATATTCTTTTAATGGTATTCCTCTGATTGTTGCTTCTAACGCCTGTCTTGCAGCAATTTTTATTTTCATTTAAAAAAAGCCTATTAACTTTATAATTACAATAAAGATTTATAAATCAAACATATTTAGTAACAGAGTAATGAAAACCCATCTCATCTTTAATGTTAGAAGATTGATTAAAAAAATAAATTCAAAAACTGAATTTTATGAAATAATCCAAGAAAAAGAAATGCTTAATATCACCAAGAAATACAAAAACAAAAAAGGAAGACCATTTTCTTTAAATTTGCCGAGTAAAATCCTTGTTTCTCCAGAAGTTATTGGTTTAATTGTTGGTGAAGGATATATTGGGAGTAGAAATTTTGTATTTGCAAATTCAAATGACAAAGCCATAAGTGAGGTTATCAACTTCTTAAAACAATTTAATTTACCAATAAAAATGTATTTAGAAATATCAATGAAAAATAAAGGGGAGGGTTTTGAAAATGAATGTAGAGGTTTTTGGGAAAATTATTTTAAAAGAGAATTGAAGAGAATGAGAATAAGATTAAGAAAAGAATTTGATAGCATAACCCCGCATGGAACACTACATCTAACAATAAATAATTCTTTAGTAGCTAAACTTCTTAGAGAGATTATCCGTATATCTAAAATAAAGATTGAGAATAATCAACAACTTTCAATCAGTTATTTAAGAGGGATTATTGCAGCAGAAGGGAATATTAATATTAAGAAATCAACTAATTGTGTTTATATGATAAGAATCAGCGCAACTAAACAAGAAGAAAGAGACCATTATAAAAGATGTCTTGAAAAATCAGGATTAAAAATCTATTGCAAAGATATGCCAACAGTTTCCAAAATAGAAGCTAAAAGTAGGGGATGGAAAACAGATACAGGAAGAGCGGGAGCAGTTATCATTTCTAGATGGGAAAATTTTATTAAAGCTTATGAACTAGGATTATTAAATTTACATAATGACAAAAAAACAAAATTCTTGCAACATTTTTTTAATAATAAATTTACAAGACAATTTATGGATTTTAAATATTTTTTGAATAAAGAATTTACAATGAAAGAAGCACAAATTCATTTTAGGTTTAAAAGTAGAAATCTAAACAGGGTAGCAACTTTATGCCAACAAGGTTATTTATCAATAAGAAAAATTAATCAAGTAAAATTTTTGTATAAATTAACAGATAAATATCTTAAACTGTATAATAAATTAAATGAAGAAAAGCCTACTTCTCGCCCCATTGCTCAATAGCAATTTTTAGTTCTGCATGGTTTTTTGCATATTCTTTAAGAGGAATACCTTCTAATGTTGCATCTAATGCTTGCCTAATCGCCCTCGCACCAGCACCAGTCCCTAATCTGTGACCATGAAGCCCGCCGCCAAACTGCATTATAACATCATTTCCAAATATTTTGTAAAGAGCGGGAATCATTGATGGCTGCAATCCTCCGGATGAAACGGGCATTACTCTTTTAATGCCGTAAAAATCCTCTGTAAGAGCTTTTTTATTTTCAATAACTTCTTCGTGAGTTTCAAACATCTTGCCTACTGCCGTGCCTATATGCAATTGATCAAGCCCGATTAATCTTGACAGTCTTGCGATAACTTTCATGTTTATTCCATGTTCTTTATTTTTATCAAAAGCGGCATGCCCCGCGCGATGCGCGTGCAAAATAAGATTAAAATTCGCATCTCTTAAAGTTTGAAGAGCGCTCCATCCGCAAGTTATGATATCAACCATCACATACTCGTTGCCAATATCCTCAACTAATTTTGCACGCCTAAGCATCTCTTTTGTTTCGGCGGAAATATTAATCAGGTACATCTTTTTCTCGCCCGTTTCTTTCTCTGCTTTTTCTTTTAACCTAAAAGTTTCTTTTAAACGGGATTCAAACCTGTTAAACTTCTGGGAAGAAAGATTTTCATCATCTTTGGTTGCGTCTATCCCATTTATCCATGCTTCATAAGCAACTTTTGCGTGATCTTTTGTGTTCAGCCCGAGCTTTGGCTTTACTATTGTTCCAATAAGGGGGCGGTTTTTTACTTTTGTTATTCTTCTTATGCCTTCAATGCCATATTTAGGACCTTTGAAACTTTTTGCAATGTTTTTTGGGAAAATTATGTCATTTAACCTTAATCCTGAAACATCTTTCATACCAAAGACATTTCCTGCAATGCTTGACATTATATCAGGTATATTTCCCAATTCAAACAAGTCATTAGGATATGCAATTTTCATAAAGGTCGCATTTTTTCCAACTTGCTTCATTGAAAAAACTTTTGCAGCAAGCTTTATCATGTACTGCTTCATTGTAGAAGTTTCTGTCCAAGTGCCTATGCTGCTCTCAGCTGCAACCCCCCCCGCCGTTCTTTTTAATTCATGATGTCCTTTTGATTTCAAGAAGAATTCACAAATCAAATCAGATTTCTTTGGCTTATAATTTAAATCAACATAATCTGTGTAGTTCATTTTAAGCTAGCAGACAGTATTTCTTACAAAACCAGTCCTGCTGATCTGCAAGTCCAAGTCCTGCGTTGATATTTGCTCTTCTCCACTAAAAATCTGCACATTCAAGATTAATGTTACCTCTGGTGCATTGCTTGGGAGTTTTACTCTAATTGCTTTTTTTGGAGTGCCGTCTCCAGGGGATATTGTTGCTTTATACTCACTTTGAATTATCCAAGGCTGAATATCTTCTTTTGTTAAACTCTGTGAGTCAGAACTAAAATCAACAACTTTTATTGTGTAATTGGCTTTTTCAGGGGCCTTAAATGAACAGAAAATATTGCTTGTTTCGCCGGGAGCAACTTTAACTGCCCCTGCTGCGCCGACACACTGAACTTCTGAAGTTTCTGATGAGGCAAAAAGGTTATTTAATTCGCCCTTGACTTTGTCGTTTACTTCTCCAGTTAAGCCGAGAGCGCTGCACATTATGCTTCTTACTAGAATAATCCCTAAAATAAGCATGGAAACAGAAAGGACAAGAATAACAATCGTCCCCATTGACATTTCCAATGCTGCTCTCTTATCACCTTTTTTCATAGTGTTATTTAACGAAAGGATTATATAAAGATTTTGATTAACTGCTAATTGAGGAAAGGGGAATGGAAGAGTTTGAGTTTAGGGCAGCGACTTTAAAAGAGAGAAAGGAGTTTTATGAGAAAGAATTTTCGATTAAGAAAATTATATCTTGGTTTAGAAGAAGCGGACGAAAGCTGCCTCAATTATGTGCAATTGATGCTGGGACAGACACGAAAATAATAAAGAAAAAAGAGTGGATGGACAAACTGTTCTTTTTTCCTTTCAAAGACTTGAAGAAAAAAATCAGAAAATATATTCCCGAAGATGTTTATTATGACAGGAGCTTTTTTGAAAATCCTGAGAAAGTTTTAAGGACGCTAAATTTTGACGATTGGATATCACAAGAGCTTGCATTTGATATTGACGTTGATAACTTCAAATGTGATTGCCACTTGCGTAAAGAAGTATGTGACAAATGCGTAAAGGAAGCCTATTTTTGGGCACTAAAAATGAAGCGGGAACTTAAAAAGCGTTTTAAGAAAATAGATATTACTTACTCCGGAAGAGGTTTTCACGTGCATGTTCTTGACGCTAGTGCATATTCTCTTAGCAAAAGTGAGCGCGAAGAACTAAGCAGAAAGATGTCTAACTTCCCGATTGATGTATGGGTTTCAAGCGGCAATATAAGATTAATGAGAATGCCTTATTCGCTTCACGGAGTTGTGTCGAGAATTTCGATTCCTTTAAACAGAGATAAAAAACTAAATAAGTTAGCAACTATTCCGAAATTCCTAAAAGGTTAAGAGTTAAAGAATTGAATAATCAAGCCTGAGCCTGCTTTTTCTTGTAGTACTTCTTTTTCTTCTCTTCTTTCTTTTCTTCTGGTTTGCATTCTGCACATTCAGTGCAGCCACATTTTTCACACATGAGAATAGGACTTACCACCTCTTTTTAAAGATTTTGTCAGCAGCAGGGCTTTGCTAATTTTATCAAGCCTGCAAGCACGAGCAATCCTCCGATAAGATAGTCCCATCCTATAAATGCATAATAAGCATTTGCAAGAACGATAAGACCAATTACCAGCATTTTAAAGCTCCACATTTTGTGATGCTTTTGCATATCTCCTTTCATCATCATTTTCGCCATTTTTGTTTTACCTCCTTTCATATAACTATAAAATTGCAACATGAATATAAAAAGTTTTCATATTATAAACTTAAATGGATATTAACGACGATGTCGCAGAGCTGATGGGGATATTGACGGGCGATGGTTTTATCAATTATTATCCAAAAAGACAAGCATACTTGATAGAAATTGCAGGAAATAAATTAAAAGACGAAGATTATCTAAATAAATATGTTCGAGATTTGATAGAGAATTTATTTAACTTTGTTCCAAGATTTTATACCTATAAAAATCAAAATACAATCCGACTGGTTGTACGTTCTAAAAAAATATTCTCTTTCTTAAAAGAAATTGGATTTCCTACTGGAAGAAAAGAAGAGATTTCAATTCCTAACTGGATTCTAAAAAATGAGCAATTCTTCAAAAGATTTGTTAAAGGCGTATTTGATACAGATGGCTGTTTGTGCTTAAAGAACAAGGAAGGCAAGAAATATCCCGTCGTATCTATTTCTTCTAAGAGCAAAACTCTCTTAATTCCTGTTAAAGAATTCTTGAGAAGTTATAACATTAGTTCATACTTGGATAAGTATAGTTCTAAAAATGAAAAGAGATATTATCAAAAAGAATGGGAAGTGTATAAACTGCAGATTAATGGAAAGAAAAATATTTCTTTATTTTTTAAAGTAATTGGCTCAGAGAACAAGAGAAATCTAGCAAAATACGAAGAATTTCTTAGCTTATAAAAATGGGGATGGAGGGAATCGAACCCCCTCCACCACGAGCTTCAGTCGTGTGCTCTCCCAATGAGCTACATCCCCGTAATTAAATGATATTAATACTGCTTTTAAAGGTTTTCAGAGATTATTTATTTTTCCAAGTGCCCATATCTTTTCCTTTCAAGGAATTATCAAGCATTTCAATTTCTTCATAAATTCCGTCGATAAGCTCGTAGTTTTTGGCTTCTTCTAATGTTACCCAAGCATAATCTGTCAAATCTTTGCATAGTTTTACTTCGCCTTCTGCATAGTCCCCTGCAAGACTTATTACTAAAGTTGAAATTCCATCGGGGCGGACAAAAACTAAACTAGTGACATATTTCAAGCCCTTTACTTTCAAGCCTACCTCTTCCATAACTTCTCTTTTGACAATGTCCTCGCAAATGTTATACCATTGTCCTGCAGCAGTATCTTGCGGGCGCTTCTTGTAATCATCAACTTCCAATTTTCCTCCGGGAACAGTCCATTTCCCAGGAAAAGCTTTTTCCTTTTCTGAGCGCTTTGCAATAAGATATTTCCCATCTTTTACTATAATTCCTGTTGCAACAACATAGTGTGCTTTATTCGGGTCATACATACCATGACAAGCAAACAAGATTATATAAAAATTTAGATAATAAAAAAATGTGAGTCAGGCGTAGGCCAGATTTTGTTGAAGATTGCCTTGCGACAAACTCTTCATGCTGACATCCTTCTAAGCGCGCGGTTAGAGCGCTTGCATCAGCGAAGGCGCCCGTTTCATCCGCTCTCTTGCTTTTCAGCAAAAGTGGTATCGTTTCTGTTGCGGAGCTCTTGCCTCACGACAGCCAATTTTCATTGGTCGCTTCTTCCTTTTCTTGCGAAAAGGGATGTCCGGACCTTCCTCAGAATTAAAACCGATATTGTTTTGCGGTTCTCGCCAATTTAATAGCAAATTCCGAAGTCAGCTGCCCGACTCACAATAATAGGGATAATTAATGCTTTTTAAGGGTTGCGGTTTCAAAAAAACTTTATCCAATAGGCGCGAAGAGTGCCATCCATATCTTTAAAGTTAATAGTTGGTCTAACAGCAAACATACCATTTGAAAAACGATATTCGCAATAAATTTTTAACTCTTCGGGATTAAACTTAATGTGCCATCCAGAGTAAACTTTTCTTGGGAGAATGCTTCTGCTGCCCAAAATCCGGCTGTAATAACATTCCTCAATTGTTTCAGATTCGTTTGTCTTGTTTGTCTCGTTTGTCCTGTTCATTAATTCCGCGAATGCGTTTGCTAAAGAATAATCTGCTTCTGAAGAATGAATGAGCTCGCGCGCTCCTGCTTTTGTTTTGCTTTGTGCAAGAGTTTCTACTCTGTTATTAGCATATGTAAAATTATTTCTAAATACATTGTCCTGGTAATTTGAAGAGGAACATCCAAAAGACGAGACCCCTAATAAGAATAAAGCCATAGGAAGTGTTCTTGCGAATGATGATAACTTTTTTGTTAAGTTCATTTTTAAATTTACATTTGATTTAATAATACTTCAAGCCCTTGCCACGCGGCATATCCTGCCATTCCTAAGAGAGTTAAGATTTCACAGTTATAAATTACTAATAAACTTGCCCCAAAGCCTAATTTATCTTCCCTTTGAGCTACATCACGATTATCCGAATGTAATTCGTCAGTGTTTAACTCAAAAAATTTATACCTTTTAAAAAACCGGGGGATGCCAAGCACAGGAAATAACTCCTCACGCTTGTAAAACACGCTGTAATTTTCCATAAAAATCATTTTGAAAATGAATATTTAAAGATTATTGCTATTTTAGTATCTCCGAAACGAAGCAGGCAGACGATACAATTATAAATAGTTTTTGCCACTTATATTTAACAACAATGGCAAACATTGATATTGTTAATTATCTAAAAGAGGGGCAGAAGAGGGGTTTTCCTACAGATAGATTAAAGGGAGAGCTGCTCAAAGGGGGATTTAACGAAAGGAGTGTTGACGAGGCAATAGCTACACTAAGCCCCATCTCTACTATTAATTTGCCATCTGAATATTCACAGCAGAAGCCTTTAGCTGAAAAAGGATTTAAATGGATGAAACTTGCGGCAATTATTGGATTTATCTTTTTTGTGTTGTATATTGGTGGAATTTTATATTCACTTTTGGCGCCGCCCAAAATTACTAATGAAATTATTATGACGCCTGAAAGCGCTGCAAGCTCAATAATGCCCGCAACAGGAATTCTGATACTAATAATTTTAGTTTTTGTTGTTTATCTTGCAATGTATGCTCTTTATTATTTTGGTTTCTTTAAGATGGGAAAATATACTGAATCTAAGGCATTAAAGTTTTCAGGAATATCACTTATGATTTGGCCGGCGGTAGTTGTTATCCTTGCAATAACCAGCTATTTTCTTCTAAAGAGTTTAGCCGCAACTTTGAGTGTCGGCCCGTCTTATACCCCTCTTTATATATTAGGAATTATGTGGGGGATTTTTATATTGTTTTATTTAGTTGTTCAGCTCTTGCTTGCAATTGGGTTAATTAAAGTAAGAGACAAAGTTAAATTCGCGCTAATCGCAGGAATATTAAATCTTATTTTTGTTATTGCAACAGTTGCTCTCTTATTATTAGCAGTTTTAATAATTGTTGCAATTAAAAATGCCGGCCCGCTTGCGCTTTTTGCACCAAGCGAAGGATTAATACCTATGTTCAGCATAAGCAAATACATTTATTATGCGCAGATGATAATTACACCTTTGATAACTTTGTTTGCTTCGCTTGCGCTGCTTGATGCTTCTAAGAAATTTGAGTAAAATTTGCATTGATAAAGCTGCTTCTTACATTAAAAATAATTAGAAAAAACATTAAATATCAAAACGAAGCAAGCAGGCAAGACTCAACGTATGAAATTGAGAAAATTTGAATAAGGCTTTTAGTAGATGCGCGCTTAAATCCTCGGGTTCTTGGATCTTACACGCCATCTCTATCAACGTCATCTTCTTTGACGGCCTTAGTTGTCTCGTCATGCGGGCGGCTTCGTGCTTAGATGCTTTCAGCGCTTATCCGTCGATGCGTGGCTGCTCGGCCTCCCCATGAGAACCGATATACTAGAGGCATCCGAGTACCGTTCCTCTCGTACTAGATACTCGTTCCGCTCAGACAACAGCACACCTAGTAGATATCATACCAACTGTCTCGCGACGTTGTTAACCCAGCTAACGATCCCTTTTAATGCGTGAACTCCGACACCCTTGGTAGCTTGTGCACTACCAGGATAGGAAGAGCCGACAGCTATGTACCAAACCGCGCCGTCAATATGAACTATCGGGCGCGACGAGCCTGTTATCCTTGAGGTACCTTTTCTATCACACACAAGTCCTATTAAAGAACTATGTGGGGTCGCTGAACCAGACTTTCGTCTCTGCATTCTTTGCTATGCGGAATACAGTCAGATAAGCTTTTGCTTCTACACTCAACTCCAGATTTCCAACCTGGATGAGCTTATCAATTAGGTCCTGCAGATATCTTTTCTGCAGGGTGCCGCCCCAGCCAAACTGCCCGCCTGCTGGTGTCCCCTCTCAGGTGAGCAACTTCAAGAAAAATGAGTAGTATTACAAGGTCGCTCCGTCTTCTCCGAAGATAGACTTCGACGCTCCTACTTATGCTATGCATCTCCCTTAAAGCTACAACAACAAGTTGCAGTAAAGGTCTACAAGGTCTCCGCTTCCCACTAGGCGTTACCGGCATTTGCACCGGTCAATGATTTCAGAAGGTTTTGGTTAGGGACAGTGACCACCTCGTTAAACCATTCATGCACGTCACCATTCAGATGACAAGGCATTACGCTCAACGATGTTACTGTCATAATTATGTGGGTCATAATTGACGAGTTAATATTTCTATTAACTTCCTTATATCGCTATAAGGTTCGGACTGTAACTTCATCTTTTCAGATGTCTAGCATTCAGTCTCTGAGGGTTCATCTTTTTGTTAAGATGCCTTCCCTGCTGATTGTCTCTCCATATTGATTTTTAGATAATTAACTTTTCACAAAATTAATTTACTACAATATTTCTTCAAGAATTGATATTCTTGACAGTCATTCGGTGCTTTCTAAATGCACCTCAGACAATGAGATGTTCCAGCAAATAGCTAGATTTTCTTCTTTTGGTTTTCCCTTGTTTATCTTTCTGTTATTTTCTCTTTGGCTTGAAGCGTTTTTCATTTGATAATGAAAACCGTAAGGCAGTTTAGATTTTCTATCCAACCTTAAGAGCCTCAGAGTTAGGCCCGCCGTTTGATGGGTCTTAGCCCTCTTGAAAAAGGGTTTGAAACACCACCACTGGGCAGGTCTCACCGATTATACTAGTCCTTTCGGATTTGCAATCGGCTACGTTTTTGATAAACAGTCGGGCGGTCCTTGTTATTGCAATCTACAAATGCCTTTTACATATCAAAGACAAATATAGACACCCCTTCTACCTAAGCTAAGGGGCCAAATTGCCGAGTTCCCTTAACCAATTTACACCTTTCACGCCTTAGTCTTTTCAACCAGAGCACCAGTGTCGGTTCTTGGTACGGCTAACTGAATTTTATGCACAAACTTTTCATGGACTCCAGGATTCAGCAGCTTTCGTCACACCCTTCGCAGCTTCTTATCATTACGATCCACTGTTTGAGATGTGAAAACCCTCTCGAGTTTCTGCCTATCCCGAAGCGATTTCGTGCACTAAACAAATTCAGCCAGTTCAGGAATATTAACCTGATGTCCTTTCGCCACACGCAGTTAAGATGTGACTTAGGCACCGACTAACCCTTGGCTAAACGATATTGCCAAGGAAACCTTGCTCTTGCGGCGCTATCCGTTCTCAGGATAATTTGATCTTACTCACACCAAGATTCTCGTTGCTACCCGCTCCATCCTTCCTCTCGGAAAAACTTCTGCGCAGATAGCACGCCTGTCTACCAAAACTCTCTTTCGAGAGCCTCTGAAGTGTCGGTAATATGTTTAGCCCCGTCCATTTTCAGGGCCTCGAACCTCGATAGGTGAGCTGTTACGCTTTCTTTAAATGGTGGCTGCTTCTAAGCCTACATCCCTACTGTCTCAGGTTCAAGACACCCTTCGCTACACTTAACATACATTTTGGGACCTTAACTCCAGTCACCCTTGTTCGGGTCTTCGAGCAGTACCTTACGCACCGCCCGTCATTCCTGCTTTAAGCAGTTGGCAAATTCTGAGTTGGAATGAGTTCCGTAGCAAGTATGCTCTGCAAACCCTATCCGTCCTTTACCTCGCCAACAAACCAAGCAAGACTATACTGAGGCATATTTCGACAGGAACCAGCCATCGCCAAGCTAGATAGGTTTTTCACTCCTACTCGCAAATCATCTAAATACATTGACGTAATACTAGTTCAGGCATCCATTCTCCTTTCGAAGAACTTCACCTTGTTCACGAGTAGATCGCCTGGTTTCGGGTCTTATTCGAGTGACTAACGCCTTTTCAGACTCGCTTTCGCTTCGGCTTCATTTTAACCTCGCCACTTGAAGAAACTCCTTGGCTTGTTTTTCAGAACGCACGTTACGACACCGTAATGCCGTAACCATTTGTTACTGCTAGATTTCAAGTCTTTTAACCCTCTATTAAGAGTGCTTTTCAGTTTTCCCTCACGGTACTAAGTTCGCTATCGGACTTGGATTGATATTTAGGGTTGGCTGTTAATCCAGCCATATTCGGACTCTCGATCCAGGGAGCCCTACTCTATCGGAGAGCAGCATATCAACTTCGCCTACGGGGCTGTCACCCTCTAAGGCATCTCTTTTCAGAGAACTTTGGCTCATTGAATTAGCCACTTGGTCTCCACCACATCTCTGTTCCTTTTTCAAGGACAGATTCAGTTTGCCCTTTTCCCTTTTCGCTCTCAGCTAATAAGGGAATCACTATTGTTTTCTTTTCCTGCCGGTACTAAGATGTTTCAATTCCCGGCGTACATTTCCCTTTCGGGATTCTCTTGCGAGAAAGTTTTCTAATTCGGAAATCTCGGGTTCAAAGGCCGCATGCGCCTCCCCCAAGCTTATCGCAGCTTGCCACGTCCTTCATCACAATCCAAACCAAGCTATCCATCTAGCAGCTTGTAAAATCAAATTGTCTACAACTTCTAAATTCATTGTGTCTTGCCTGCTTGCTTCATTGAGTATTTCTCAGCGTGATATGCGATACATCTCGCACACCAGCGGATGTTTTATGTCATCCCTGACATTCACAAAAAAGTGAATATGATTTGTGAAAGATTAGAAAGGATTAAAAACCATTTTCACGCCCTCTAGTTTAAGGGCCTGTAGTCTAGTGGTCAAACACTTCACTTGCACTGAAGAGTCCCGAGTTCGATTCTCGGCAGGTCCATTTTGACTATTTTAATCTTCTAATCTTATGATTTTACATCAAGAAGTCTTTTATTTTTTTGGACTTCTGGATGCTCAAGATGCAAATTTTCATGCATCTTGACATCAAAAATTTCTCTCGAAATTTTCTCATCTGTGATTATTAAATGTTAACTCTATCTCTAATGAGAGAGATATGCAAGCAAAATAATCATGCTTTCATTTTAAATAATATAGGAGGTGATCCATCCGCAGGTTCCCCTACGGATACCTTGTGACGACTTAACCTACCTTGTCATACAAAGGTTCGTTCCTTTCGATCCTCGCCAATGCATAACTCGGTTGGTTTGACGGGCATTGCGTTTCATTCTATAAAGAACTACTCTGCGTTCCCACAGTACGGACGGATTTCCCGTATACTGCGAGTCCCCAATGTAACTGATTTTTAAGAGATTGAATTTCCTGCAAATCTAGAGTTTCTTTTTGAGATAATTCTGCAATCTGCTTGAACAAATCAAAATCTTTTTTTCTGCTTGATATTTTAGGAGAATTTTTTTCAAAAAAAGGAATTATTTTTTCAATAATCTCTTTCTTGTTATGAACTTCAAACCTGTAACATAGAGAATGATTTTCTCTCTTGTCTCTCTGAATGTAAATATTTCCACATCCAAAAAATTGTTTAAGTTCATTCAAAATTTCCTTATCTTGATGACGAAGTTTTAAGCTGAATGTTAATTCAACTTTTGCTCTTCTTTTAGTATTAGGTATTCTAACACTAAAGCATCCTTCTCCATCAACCAAGCCGACAATGTAATCGTTACTTAACATTGAGGTTTACTCCCTTCACTTTAATATAAAATTAAAGCTACTATGAAGTAAGCTGACTTCCTATTTATACTTGTGTTGTAATTAATTAGTAAAATAGGATCTCCTTGGGTCACTCAAAATTCTATTTTATTCATCCTTTTTAAATTCGGAAACTGAAAGTTTCCTTGACTTCCACCTACCACCGACCCGGTTTAGGTGTCGTCGTGAAATTCCTTGCGGAATATTGGCTGAATTTTGTCTCGAGCCCTTCAGCTTAATCATTACTGATTACGCCTGCTTTTGACTAAATTGCTTTTCTGCACTTTGGTTTTGAAAAGCAAATGAAAGACTTTCACTTTCTAGAATACAGAGATTGATATCTCTGTCTCTCCAACACTGATGTGTTGAAGACATTGAGCTGCCAAGCACATTTATTTCGGTGAGTGCAAGAAGCATTGACATATTCACCGGACTCTGATAAAGTCCGATTACTACGAATTCCAGCGTCATGAGGATGAGTTGCAATCCTCAATCGGAACTAGGCTGCAGTTTATGGGATTAGCTTCTCCTTTCGGAGTCGCAGCCCTCTGAGTGCAGCATTGCCGCGCGCGTGTAGCCCAGGGCATTCGGGCCGGTCCACCTAACATAGCCCGCACCTTCCTCCTTGTTACCAAGGCAGTCTGCATATTGTACAAAAGTAAATATGCATACGGGTCTCGCCTGTTACCTGATTTAACAGGTCATCTCACGACACAGGCTGATGTTGGCCCTGCAACACCTCTCAGCGTGTCAGGTAAGCCCTTTAGACTGACCTTCATTCTGCTGTCGGTCCTGGTGAGGTTCACGGTGTCGAATCTGATTGAACCGCACGCGTCACTCGTTGTTTACTTCCCCGCCTATTCCTTTAAGTTTCGGCCTTGCGACTATACTTCCCAGGTAGCACACTTTTCAGCTTCCCTTCAGCACCGACATCTCTCGAGGAGATCCCGATGTTTAGTGTGCAGTGTTTAGGGCTAGGACTACAGGGGTATCTAATCCCTTTTGCGCCCCTAGCTTTCATCCCTCACTGTCAGAACCGTTATCGTAAGGTGCCTTCGCTATTGTTAGTCCGGAAAAGGATCAACGTATTTTACCACTACCCTAACCGTACTCCTTACGTCTCCCGGTCTCTAGCCAACCAGTATCTCTTGCACGCCGGACACTTGAGATGCCCGATTTCACAGAAGACTTAGTTAGCAAGCTACGGATGTTTTAGACCCAGTAAAAGCGGTTGCGACTTGGACTGCTGGGATTACCGCGGCGGCTGGCACCAGTCTTGCCCAGTCCTTATTCTTGGGACTTTTTGCATCCCACAAAAGCTTCTCAATTATAGAGAAGCACTCTGGCTTGCTTTGTCGCGCTTGCGCGCATTGCAAAAGTTTCCCGACTGCTGCACCCCGTAGGGCTGGGAGTAGTATCTCAGACTCCCTCTCAGGGCTCTTCCGCTAAGAACCCTTACTGATCATCGGCTTGGTGGGCAGTTACCCCGCCAACTACCTAATCAGCCGCAGCCCCATCCTAACGCAAAATTTCAAAGATTAATCATTCCAGAAAAAATCTTTTATCCGCCATTACCCTCAGTTTCCCGAGGCTATTGCGGGCTTTAGGGCAGGTTAGCTACGTGTTACTGAGCAGTTCGCTTTCAATTTCTTACGAAACAAAAAAACTTGCATGTCTAATTGCAAACCAGATAGCCGCAACCTCCAGCAGGATCAACTGGAATTTGCTTTAAAAAATCCTGTTAAATTCCTCCAGAGATTGATATTAAAAGAATAGCAACAACTATTATTACTTGCATACCTCATACCCTAATATGCAATTGACGGCAGAAATGCCGACGTTAAACATTAAGGCACTCATTAAAGTTAACATTTTAACCAAATTCATAAAAAGAGGATGGTTTATAAATCTTTTGGGGATTTGCCGAGGAGATGGCGACGGGAAAAAGCTTAAGAGAAATACTGGCGGCACGCGGTTTTAACAGTGGTATTTACTATCTTTTCGCACAAAGAAGGGGTGTTGCTTTGCTTGGCAACACAATCGTAGCAATAAACCGTAGTCAGAGAAGCTGAGCCAAATTCGCTTTCAAACAATTCACAAAGCGAAAGGTCTCCTGTTACACACGCAACTTCAGAAAGACACTCATTTTTTATGTAGGTTATCTGTATCAAATAACAGGTTTCCTTGCTTTTCTTAAGTTTTGCAATTTCTATATAACAATCTTCTTTTCCCGTCTGGACAAAGTTGCAGATACTAACATCCTTCTTGAGCTTTGCAACTTCAACAAAGCACGAGTTCTTTTGGGCTGCATCTGTAATATTATTGCAATCGTCCACGGAAGTATACTGAATTCCCTCTCCAGCAGAAGATTCTCCGCCTGTTTTTGCAGGCGCTTTTAAGGACGGATAGATTACTGCCCCAATTCCAATAATTATAACTATCAGAACTGTAATTATTAATACCTGTCTTTTCATACAAGAACAAGCACCCTGTAATTTAAAAACTTATTTGGGCGGAACGAGCGCATCCCAGTTATCTATCCATTCTGAGATTGGCGGAACGGTTTTGTCAAGCTTGCGCTTCTCGACATAGAGCTTTGCAATAAGATAAAGAATTATTCCAAGAGAGCGGGGGCTTTTGTTGTTGCCTGGAATTATCTTGTCAATTCCTTGCGTGTAGTTGTTTGTGTCGCAGATTGAGAGGACAGGAATCTTAATTTTCTTTGCGTCGTTGAATGCGTTCTTGTCAAGCCACGGATCGCAAATAAAGACTAAATCTGTTTCTGTAAAAGTTTCAAGAGTTGTATTCGTCAAGATACCGGCGGGATATTTCTTTGTGAATCTTCTCATTCCTGTGACTTCTGCAAATTTCTCAAGCGCTTTCCAACCAGCCTCTCTCTTACAGACAACTATAACATTCTCGGGGGCAAATTTTGCGAGGAAATCAGCGCCCTCTCTTAATTTTTCATCAAGAAGCGTTGTATTAAAAACGGCAAGCCCGTCTGCCCTTCTTCTGTAAACATATTTTCTCATGTCGGGAGTTATTACACGAGTGCCAAGATGAATAGATGCTTTCAAATAATCTTCAATTGGAACAAGAGTGTTTGCCTTTTCTTCCTCAGGCTTAACTTGCTGCTTGAGGCTTTCTTCTTTCGCTTCTTTGACGACACCCTCGAGCGCTTTTGCCTTTTTAATTAATTCTGCAAGCTTTTCTTTTTTGGACTTCTCTGCCTCTTTCTCTGTTTCTTTCTCGACTAATTCTTCTTTCTTTTCTTCTTCAGTTTTCTTTTTTCTTGGCATTTTTCTGTGTTAAAAATTTATAACGAGCGCAGGGGTTGAGGCTACTTTCCTTTCGGATTTTGCACCTGCTAATTAATTCTTAAAAAGGAGAGGGGTTTTTAAATCTTAAGGTTTAGACTTTTCAATATCAATTAATCTTTTTAACTTGACTTCACGCCATCTTGTTTTAATTCCAGTCTTAATAAAATTAGCTTGAAAGGCAAAGGCGTAATCAGCGAGGGCATTATCCATTGTCTCGCCCGAGCGATGTGATAAAATTGTCTTTATATTATGTTTTTTGCAGAGTTTAAAAATCTCTGCAACCTCAAGAAGAGAGCCATTCTGGTTTGGTTTTATTATCATTGCATTAATTGACTTGCTCTTTATTGCTTTTTTCAATCTACTTATATGCGTTGCTGTCAAATCGTCTCCGCAGACGAGTGCGTGCTTGTTGATTTTTGCAAAACCCTTAAAATCATTTTCTTCAAGCGGGTCTTCGACATAAAATAAATTATAATCCTTAATCAGAAAATTAATGTAAAATATCTGCGCGTTTTTGTTGAGAATTTCGTTTTTGTAATAATAATCTACCTTGCAGTAAAGCGAGGAGGCAGCAATGTCAAGCCCGATGTTGATTTTATTTTTGAATTTGCTAAGCAACTTAATAATCGCTTCGTTTCCCAGAGAGGTTTGAAGCGCGCCCTCATCATTTATTGAAGTTGCCTTGGTAATTAATTTTAATTTATTGTAAATATTGTTCATAATTTTAACATTTTCTTTTATTGATTTTTTATTTGGAATAATCAGAAATTCCTGAAAGTCTGGCTTGTTTTTATTAGAAGAATGCAAGCCGCCGCCGACTGCATTTCCAAGAGGAATAGGCATTCTTTTTGCATTTGAATTTATTAATTGCCATAACTCTTTATGCTGAGATTTTGCAAGCGCTTTTAGAATTGCAGATTCTAATGCAAACAGGGCATTTGCGCCGAATTGTTTTACATCTTTAAGCTTGAAAGTTTTTTTAATTAAGAATTCAACCTTGGATAAATCATTAAATGAATTAATTGAAAAAGGAATTTTCAAACTATTAAGTGCTTTGACATTCCAATCAAGCGAATTATGATAAGAGGGAGTTTCGTATTTGCCTTTTGACTTTCCGCTTGGAGAAGATGCGCGAGAGTCATTAATAGAGATTTCTATCGTTGGTTCTCCTCTGGAATCCCTGATTTTGCGGGCGCTAACCTCTTTTACAAGCATAAAATTAATAAGAAAATGATGTTTTTATAGTTGTTGAAGAAAGAAAATAAATAATGTAAAACGAGATTAAATTAATTGCAAAAGAGCTATTTGATTAACAGTTAGAAATTATTTTATACTATTAACAATCATTTAAATCTAAAAATCTTAAGCTTCTTCGCTGGTTTCACGGCTTGCTAAAGCTGCTTCTTCCACTTCTTCAGCTTCTTCCTGAACTGAACTATACTCTTCTATGTTCTCTTTAATCTCTTTTTCCACTTCCTTTGCTTTCTTTTCAAGCTCTTCGTCTGACAGCTCTTTTTCTTTCGCAACTGCAATCTTCTCTTTTTTCTTCTGAGGCAAAGGCCTGCTAATCGCTATTGGCAAAACGCCTTCATCAAATTCCTTTTCTGCAATCTTGATTGCATCAAAACGCATATTCTTAAGTTCCTCATCGGATATTTTAATAAGAAGCGGAGCATCCATTGCTATCTGTAGGGAACGTGCTCCTATGACGCGGGCAATTTCATACTTTGTATATTTTGATTCAAGCTCTTGTTTCATATTAAGGGGATTTAAAGATACTTTTTAAGTTTTTTGCTTAACTCATCAAATTTCTTTGGAAGCATTTCCATTATCTTTTCTATTTCTTCAGATGTTAATGGTGTTGAGCCGTCTTTTCCGCTCTTCTGGCACGAATTAATCATGTAATCTTTATTCCATTTTGAGACTCCAAAACAAATTCTTGTTTCGCAAGCTTCTTCCTCTTCCCTTGTAGGGTCTAAAACCAAGGAATCACCAAGCTTGAAAAATGAAAATACAAGAGGCATTGTTTCCTCAGAAAGAGGAAGTTTTGTTTTAGTGTGTGTTTCATAATCAACGTTATTTTCTTCATCAACCTTTGGGAGAACTGCGCTTCTTAGTGCGGCAACTGAAGCAATTGCTGCGGCATCAATTATATTGCCATCGTCATTTATTGGATAGATATCTATGAAAATTGACCAAACCTTTTCTCCCTTTTTTACAACAAGCTTTGAAAAATCAATCATTCCTGATTCTCTTATTCCCCTGTCAACAATTCTTGGAAGCTCAACTGCATCAAACTTTGGAGGGCCCATCTCAAATCTTGGGGACGCGAGAGGAAGCAAATCTGCTGAAACAATTAAATTACCTTTGTCTGGAGAGTCTGGGAATGGCTCACCGATTGCAAGTTTTACTCCAACTATTACTTCTGTTTTTCCGAGGCGGACTCTTGCTGAGCCTTCAGCTTTATTAGAAACATCATATTCAATTGTAACATCCCTGTAATCTTCTAAAGCTCGAGAGTCAAATCTTTTTCCCTCTGCGAACATCTTTCTCAAAGTTCCAAGAGTCAAATTTGAAATTTCCATTGAGCTCATCCTTCAATAACCTCCTTCAGTGCTTTTTTCTGAACATCGTAAACTTTCTTGCACATTTTATCAGCAAGTGCAGTAACTTCTTTTATTCTCTCGGGCTGAATCTTTCCATCAAGCTGGAAAAGAGTGAACTCGTTTGTGTTTGCAATCTTTGCCACAGGTATATCCGTTGCCCCCTCTCCTTCTTCAAAATCTTCTTCGTCTTTGTCTAAATCGGCAACAATTTCCTTATCAAGCTTGCCAAGAGCAACCGAACAAACAAGATTTTTCATAGGAATTCCTGCGTGAGCAAGAGCCATTGAAGCTGCATTAATTCCTGCTGTTCTTGTTCCGGCATCTGCCTGAATAATGTAAATCTGAACGTCAACTACTGTTCCGGGGAATTTGTCAAGCTCTAAAACGGGAGCTAAAGCCAATTCTGTAACTTTTGAAATTTCCTGAGCCCTTCTGTTTGGGCCAGGTCTTTTTCTGTCTGAAACAGAGAAGCTAAGCAAGTCATAATTACATCTTAAAATAGCTTTAGAAGGATTTTGCAGGTGCTGAGGGTGCAGAAGACGGGGGCCGTAAACCGCTGCAATTGCCACGCTGTTGCCAAACGAGAACATTGCCGAACCATCGGCATTAGGAATAACATCAACTTTTGCTTTTATCTCGCGCAGTTCATCTGCTTTCCTTCCACTGTGCCTTTTGAATTCTTTTTCTTTTGTCATATTATTATTTGTTCTTTTCGAACCAATCCTCCACTTTTTCTGTCAGTCCTACAACAAATGGCTTTTCTGCAACAAACTCAATTATCTTTCTTGCTTTTATTTCTGCGTCTGTTGAAGCCCCTTTTATCCAAATCCATCCATTCTGCCCGACGGTAATATTACAGCCGGTTTTTTCTTTTATTAAGCCAATCATTGAGCCTTCTCTTCCGATAATTCTTGGAACACGGCTAGGAATTATCCTAAAAATAAAGCCGCCTTCTAATTTGCCGAGTCCCTTGCCTTTAAGCGTTAAGTCAATGCCTTTTGTAGAAACACTCCAGATTTTTGCTGCGAGAACATCACCAATTGCGAGATATTGGTCCATCTCGCTTTTCTGTATAAATCGGGGAGATTCTTCAATCGGCAAAAATCCTGATGCGGCAGAATCAATGTCAACCATCCATCCCCTGAATGTTATGTCTGAAACTCTTCCGATGACAACATTAGTTCTTCTTGGAATGAATGCACCTGAAATTGAAATTACTTTAACAACGCGCCCAGAAATCTCTGCAAGCCCAAAACGAGAGGCAATAACATTTTCGCCTTCTCTGCGAGCGCCCTCACTTGGCAAGAAATCCTCACCGGTAACTATAACCTCCCCAGGCACAACTGCCATTCTCTTTTTAGGTTCTTCAGAAACTTCAGAAGTCGCATTTTCTCCGGCTTCGTGTGCCTCATTAATTTCGTTCTTCATGTTAATTGATAATCTAACAACCAAACATCGGATAATTGTAATTTTTCCGCTGTCCGTTATTTTATTTCAAGATAACTCTGATTTTTGGGTTTAAAAAGATTTCGGCGAAATCTTTTTGTAGGTTTGAGGAAAGGGAGAGATAAAACTGAAGAAGGGAATTAAGACTTTGAATGGTTTATTTCATCTTTTGTCCTTTCTTTTCTCATCCTTACTTCTTCTCTACGACGTCTTCGCTTCTGACGGCGCCGTGGGTGATGGCATTAAGCCTGTCATAGAAATCAATCTGCATTCCTGCGGGGATGTTGATTATTGCTTGCAAATCGCCGTTTGAGAGCCATTCTTCACTTTCTTTGAACTCCTTTAATAAGCCATAAACTTGTCCGGTGAATCTCGCTGGGATGATAAGTTTTATCTTCTTTGTCTCCATCTTTATAGGAATAATTGTCTGTAGCTTTGCTATCAGCTCGGTAAGCTGCTGCTCGGGAGCGCGGTTGTCGATGTGATAGTGTGCTTCTTCTATTGCGCGCCTAATTCTTTCTTCAGTATATGGATGCCCGTGCTGGTCTGATGCATTCTTAAGGACAAGATTAACAACTTGTTTTACTTTTGCATCCCTTTCTGCATCTCGGACTTCCTGGGTTTTTTGGACCTCTCCCGACATTATTATCTTTTTTGCAACTTCGTATAAATCTGTTGTACCAAAGGCATCCATCAAATCAGCATTTGAGACGGAAATTCCCTGTTTCATGTCATGCTGAACTGAATTACTTATAACCGCAGAAACAATATTTCCCCCCTTGCTCTCGCGAATTTTCATTGCCTCGTCTAAATCAACAAGAATTTCATAGTGCTTGTTCTTAACCTTCATTCTGGCGACAACTTGTGGCATAATTTAGTTAGATTGATGAGTTTTATAAAGATTATTGTAGGAGCCCTGAGGGCGGGGTGCCTAAGAAATGTTAGAATTGATAGAACTTACTTCTTTGCTATCTTCCAAAGTAACTCAAAATTATTTTTATATGTTTCTGCAAATTCTTTATTTTTTACCAAAATAACAACTTCTGGTTTCGTTAAAAGCCAAAAAGAAACTTCGTCTCCATGAATTGCTGTTGCAGCAAAACTCTTATAATGCTTTGGTAGGAATCTATATTCGGCGTTAGGAGATTTTGGGTATTCTTCCCCTTCAATAAATATGTATCTTGTTTTTATTTTGTATTTTGCTCTTTCTTTAAAGTATCTTTCATGATATATTGGATCAAGTTCTCTCAAATGTCCTGAAATTGCACCAAAAATTAAGAGTTCTTTTGTTTGTCTTGAGGACTGAATAGTTTCGTTAAGCATTGTTCTTATTCCCTCCTTTCCCTCGTAAACTTCAACGATAACTTTCTTCTCTTTTGGAATTCGCAGTTTGAGCAATTCTGGAATCATCTTTTCAACAAGCTTTTTTTCTTTCTCGGCTTCTTCTTTTTTTATTTCAATCCAATCAAGAAGCTTTTTGGGGTTTGTTGCGATAAAGAATTTTTTATTATTTTTGATGACATAGGAAACGAGCCCTTTTTTTATTAAAGAGTTTAAAGTATCATAAGTATTTGTTCTGGACTCGCGAGTTTTTTCGGATATTTCTGATGCGAGACATTCTTCAATATGAAGCAAGGCATAGTAAGCTTCTGCTTCTCTATTTGATAGCCCTAACCTGATTAAAATTTCTTTATTCATTTCATTTTTTAAAGAAAAATAGTATTTAAAGTTGTCTATATAATATACAACATAGACTTATATATTGAATATTTTGTGTTATTATGTAGTAGTAAAATGCTATAGGAATGAAATGAAATAAAATGGAAAGCAAGATACTGGATATAAACCCCTCATCTAAATGGGTTGATGACAGAGGATGGGTAGGAAAGAATATCATAAGATGCAGCAATGGCTTTGCAATGCCAAGAGAGTTTGGAGCAAGTTGCGCCTTTTTTACGAACTGCCAAGTAAGCAGGCGGCGCGCTCTAGAAATGCTTCTAGCTATGGGTTATCAGCGATTTGGAGATAAAGCTTATTTTTTTAATGGCAGACTACAGGTGTATGGCAGGAGGTATCCGGTAGTTTATAACGAACGTTACGGTGAGCCAGAGATAATTAGAACAGATGCAAATGGAAAGCCCGTTTCGATAGATTCTGGAAAGTCATTTGTAAAAGGGATTGACCAAGATTTAGATCCTTATTCAAAATTGCACGATTTAACATATGAAGAGACTAGAGAGAAAAGATATTACACTCCGAATGATTTTATAGCTTATTTAAAAAAGAGAACGTTGAAGTTGGGGAAAAGGAGCGGAATGGGGGCAGCAGATATTCTCTCACTCCCTGTTGGTACAGAATTTGCGCAAGTTAGGGAGTCAGTTTATACTTATGAACCTGATTATACTGGCCTGGTGGATATCGCGAAAGGAAATATGTCTGATGAAACAAAAAAGCGATTTGGTATTGGTGATTGCTGGATTGGCGGGCGATTAACTGAAAATAGGGCATTCTATTGCTTGGATTATTTATGCAATCTTGTTGGAGTAAACGTTACACAGGAAGTAACTAAAAAAGGAACTCGCAGAGTATTAGATAGTCTTCTTTGGACAGTAGATCCTCTGATTTTGCTTGTGAGGCATAAAAAGAGATAAAATAATAATAAAAATAAAACAATTGACGTAATCGCCGAGAATGTTTAGGGTTTTGGCAGGACAAAAAGCTTAAATACATTTCATATTTAACTTTGATATAATTAAAAGGAGATTCTAACAAAAATGGAAATGCCGACAGAACTTCAGCATCAGGCAATGGGCTATGACAGAGCGGCGACCATGTTCTCGCCTGACGGGCATTTGCTTCAGGTTGAGTATGCAGAAAAAACAGTAAGACTTGGAAGCGCAAGCATTGGGCTTGTGTGCAAAGAAGGAGTTGTAATAGTTGCAGATAAGAGAGTGAGGGACAAATTGATAGCACCCGAGTCGGCAAGCAAGATATTCGAAATTGATGAACATATAATAGCGAGCGCAGCAGGAATTCTCTCTGATGCAAGAATACTAGTAGACCAGGCGCAGGTTTTGGCGCAGCAAAACAGGGTTACCTATGGAAGCCCGATAGAGCCAATAAGCATAATAAAAATGATTGCCGACAGAAAGCAGATGTTTACACAATATGGGGGAGCAAGGCCTTTTGGAGTTGCAGTGCTTCTTGCAGGAGTAAACAAGGGAAAGGCACGCCTTTATGCCTCTGATGTGACTGGAAATTATTTTGCATATAGAGCAAATGCAATAGGAGAAAACGACGAAAAGATAAAAGAGATTTTAAGAAAAGATTACAAGGAAGGAATATCAATAGATGAAGGAATAAAATTTGCACTTAAGATATTCAAGGAAATTCTTGGAAAGAACTTTGAGCTTGACAGGTTTGAAGTTGGCTATGTAAAGCTGGAAGATGAAAAGCTTGCCAGGCTGCACGGGGATGAATTAAAGAAATTTGTTAAGTAAAATGAACTGGAAAAAGAAGTGCTGGCCCGAGATGTTTGAAGTTGTTTTAAACGGAAAGAAAAAATTTGATTTGAGATTGGCTGATTTTGAGTGCAATCCAGGAGATATTCTAATACTTGAAGAATGGAATCCTGAGACAAAGCAGTATACGGGAAGAAAGTTAGAGAAAAAGATTGGCTATGTTTTTAAAACAAAAAACCAGAAGTTTTGGAGCAAGGAAGATATCGATAAATTCGGATTGCAAATAATTGGATTTGAATAAAAAAGATTGATTTAAATACGCTTTTTATCTTATAGAAATATGGTTGATATAACTGCATTTATACAGGCGAATCCGCGCTTAAGCATCATTTTAATCTCAATCGTAGTCTCTTTCTTCATTTCTCTTATAAATTATCTTGTTCTTGATAAGGAAAAGGTACGGGAATTGCGTGGGAAACAGAAAGCTCTAAGCGAGGAAATGAAAAAGCATAAAGATAATCCTCAAAAAATGATGGAAATACAAAAAGAAATGTTCTCTCATATGGGCGAGAATTTAAGACACTCTTTTAAGCCAATGATAATAACAACAATCCCCTTGCTGATAGTATTCGGCCTGATAAGAGGAGAATTTAACCTGACAACAATCGCTTCAACCTGGATTTGGTATTATATAGGAACTTCAATAGCTGCGAGCATTGTCTTCAGAAAGCTTTTCAAGCTGCCCTGAAAAGAATCATGGAAAAAGAGAAATACAAACATTCAAAATATTCTTTTGAAAATCCTGAAGTCTGGGTTCCAACCAGCGAGAAAGATGCCAAAAAAGAAATTCCTGTTTTAATCAATTTATTTAAGAAATTCGGAAAAGTCAAGAGTGTTTTAGATGTTGGATGCGGGATGGGAAGGCATGCTTATCTTTTGTCTAAGAAGGGTTATATTTGTGAGGGTGTAGAACCGCATCCAAAGATGATTGAATATGCAAAACAACATTATCCAGGAGTTAATTACAAAGTAAACAGCATGCAAAATATAAACTACAAGAATCAATTTGATGCGGTCATGTGCATTTTTAGCATTATTGTTTTTAATAAATCAAATGAAGAGGCGGTGAAAACACTCAGAAACTTTTATCGCGCATTGAAGAAATATGGGATCTTAATCCTTGAAACATCTAATGCAATAGCTTGGCTTGCCAATCAATCATTTAGAAAACAATTTGAGGAGATTGATAAAAAAAGAAACGAGAAAGCAGTTTATCGAGAATGGATTAACACTAATAATCAAAGTTATGTCAGCGAAAGAACATATTATGATTTAAAAACTGGCAAGAAAAAAGGCTCTTTCACAAAAGAATCAAGAATGTTCTTTCCATTGGAATTAAAATTCTTCTTGGAACAGGCAGGATTTAAAGTTTTGACAATGCTAAGTGCCGACGATTTATATAAAATAACCCTCAAAGATACAACGCTTGATAAAAGAAGAATTCTGGTTGTTGCCAAGAAAAAATAATAATTTTAGATTAGATTTAACAAAAATCATTCGATAATTTTTCTAAGAGCAGGGTGCATGTCTACTGCGTGCTGCTGCGCAACGTTCTGATAAAGCTGGTACATAATCATAACCGCAAGGAGAATTGCCGTTCCAGAAGTTAATGCGCCGAACAAATCTGCTATTGAGGCGAGCGCTCCAATTGCCAAACCACCCATTATTGTAAGAGGCATTATGTATCTTTTTAAAATTGATTCTAGAACGCGCGCGTCTTTCCTAAAGCCAGGAATCTGCAGCCCGGATGCCAGAATCTTTTTTGCCTGGGCGCTTTCATCCATCCCGGATGTCTTAACCCAAAAGACAGCAAAAATTGCAGAGAAAGTCATGAAAAAAATTAAATGCGTCAATGCCTGAAACAGATTAGAATACTGAAGGCTGCCTCTTATTATTCCTTCAACTACATTTGTGTTTGAGAGCCAGAATGCAAGCCCTGAAATTGCCCTCCCTTGGGAGAAGCCACCTAAAAATGTAGGATGCCCGAGCCAATTTTCAAGCAAACCACCAAAAAGCTGGAAGTTTGCTGCAAGCGCTGCGGTCAAAATAACTGGAATAACAGAAGCATAGAAAAATGCAAGGGGCCATTTTATGCTGTAGCCACGCAATCTTTCATAGCTAAGAGGAACTTCAACTTTCAAGCTTTGTGCCCAAACAACAATAAGAAATATGCCTGCAGTAACTGCCAAGGCGGCTAGTGCCGAGAGCGCTTCACTTGGAACGCCATTAATTACTGATTGAAGTATAACAAGAAATTTTCCTGTGCAGGGCGTTCCAGTAAAGTCAAAAAGGCAGTTTTCCCCTGCCGGGCCAACAAACTGGAATAATGCAGTAAACACTCTCCATGCAACTCCTGCAACGATGAAAAGAGAAACGCCGGAACCAAATCCCCACTTTGCAACTACTTCATCCATATAAACAATTGCAAGCCCTCCTAAAACAAGCTGAAAAATTACTATTCCGGTGTAGCCAGGAGAAGCCTGAAGTCCCTTCATAAGAACATAAACCATTGCTTCAAAGATGACAAAAAATATAACCCCAATTTTTTGCAATCCTTGAAAGTTCTTCCTTCCTTCTTCTGTTGTTGTATCAATTCTTAGAATTCCTGAGCCGACAAGAAGCTGCAATATAAGAGAAGCCATAACAATAGGACCGATACCCAAGCTGATTATGCTACCAAAATCAGTCCCGAGGATTATTGCAAGATATTCAAATCTTTGGAGGGAGTTTGAAGCGAGCCCATAAAGAGAGATATTTGCGAGAATGTAGAAAGCGGCGAGAACAATCAAAGTCCACTTAAGTTTTATATTAAATCCGAGCTTTTTCTCTATCGGATGCTTTACTTCCGGAAGAAACTGCAATAAATTTGCGATATTCATATTGATATTGGATATTGTTTATTATAACTATATTAAAGCTAATCCTTTTTAATATTTGTTATTAACTATTTCTTAACTTTTGGCTTGACTTCTTCTTTTACTTTTGTCTTGTTCTCTTCAACTGGCTTTCCTTTAATTTCAATTGAGCCGCCGGCTTTCTTCACTTTTTCAGCCGCTGATTTAGAAGCGGCAGATGCCTTAATTATAACTTTATAATGAATTTCTCCATCGCCAAGAACTTTATAGCCTTCAAGATTTAACTCATAAACTCCTTTAGATTCTTTTGCAATTCCTTTTTTCACAAATAAGAAAAGATTCTGCTCAATCGAAGAGAGATTTATTGTATTAAGTCTTTCAGGAGCAACGCCGCGCCTTAATGGAACATTTCTTGGAATAAGCCCGGCTATTTCAAGATTTATGACTCTGCTCTTCTTGTGCTTCCATATTCCAGCCATTCCCCTTCCGCCGCGATGCCCCTGCCCTCTTGCTTTCTTTTTGAATCCTCTTCCGTGAGTGTGCGTGCCTCTGTAACGAGAGGATTTTTTTCTTTTATGAACTTTCATGCTCTCTCCTCCCTTCTGATAAAATCATTATATTTGCTCTGCTCTGATAAATGTGATATTTCTTTTATATATCCATAATTATTTTTTTCGGAAATTATTTCTTCTGTTTTTCTCTTGCTCATTACAGCATCCTCCTGACTAAGTCATTAATCTTATCTTTGTGGTCGCCAAGAACGCCTTTTCTTACAGGAAAGTGAACTTTTGAGTCAATTCCGCCTCTTGGAGGATGCAATCTAAAAAAAGGTTTTAATCCTAAATCGGGAAGCGACTTCTTGTCTAACTCTGAAACAACCTTTTCAGCATCAATCTTTTTCTTTTTATCAATTAGCTGCCCGCGCTTTCTTATCAGTTCTAAAAGAGTTTCATTATTTATATCCCCATAAGCAATAAAGTTCCTTACTTTTTTCAGCAACTTGATGTTTTCGAGGGTAGGCGCGAAAAGAGCTGCTGAATATTTTCTTCTCAATCTCATTCTAAATAAAGTTTCTTCTGTTTTTCCAGGCATGTTCACGAGCCCGGATATTCTTATTGCTATTTTAAATGCCATTTTGCAACCTCATCGTATTTGTTTTCAGCAAAGCATAAAGGCACGCTTTAGCAAGATTAAAAGAGGTTCTTGTTTTGCCGGCTGTTGCGCTGTAAACATCTTTTATCCCTGCAAGCTTCAAAATTTTCTTGCATTCGTCTGCAACAACAAGCCCTGTGCCTCTTGGGGCAGGAATAAGTTTTATCCTAACACTGCTACATTTTCCTTCAACTGCAAATGGCACTGTATGCGGCTCATTTATTGTTCCCTCTTCAGGTGATTCGTAACCGCGGGTAATTCTTACTATGTTCAGTTTTGCGTCTCTTATTGACTTTTCTCTTGCTGGCAAAGTTTCCTTTGACTTTCCGTAACCAAGCCCAACGTGTCCCTTGCTATCGCCGACAACAGCCATGCACGAAAATGAGGGTGAATTGCCATCCATTGTTTTCTTTTGTGTTTGCCTCCAGATTCTTCTTTTTCCGCCGCCAAACTTTCCTCTTGCGTGCCCAATCATAATTAAATCTGACTGCAAATTAGGAATTAAGGTATCAACAATCTCTGACTCTAGAATTTTCTTTCCTGTATCAAGAATTTTATCAATATCTTTCTCTTTCCCGTGCATTACATCCTTTCCAAGAGAGGTTTTTGGAACCCATTCTTCAAGCTTTTTTCTCCTGCCTTCTGTTTCTCTTAAAGCCCGCTTTTCCTTGTAAGATAATGGAATTTCCGCTTTTTCTGCCTCTTCTATTTTCTTCTCTAATTTCTCAAGTTCTTCAGGAACTGCGTCAATCAGATCCTTTGGTTCGTTTACAGTTTCTCTTTCAGCCATTATATTGCCTCCTTGACTTTGTCAAATATGTTTTTTGTCTTTTCTAAAGCCTTTAATTCTTCCATAGATGAGAGAACATCTTCACTGACTCTAACTTTAACTCCAGCATCAAGCACGCCCTTCAAGACAGCGTAAATTCTGGATTTATGAACATTTCTATTCATCCCAAAATCAGGAATGACTTCTTCTACCTTGCCTTTTGCCATTTTTCCAAGCATAAATCCGGTAAGATAAGCAGCAGAACGATTTTTTAAGCTTCCTTCGAGCTCCTTAGGCCAGCCTTTTGAGAGAAGCATTTTTGAATTTACCCCAAAGAGGACTTTGTCCTGAGCAGTTTCTGAGCTGACAATCTGCGCAGTTATGAATCTGTTTGACTTTCTCACGACTAATCTGGGAATTTCTGACTTAAGCAAATTCAACCGTGCTTTGTAATCCGTCTTGCCTTCAAGCTTTCTTCTTTTTAATGTTTTCATTGCAATAACTTCTCCCTCAAGTGAGCTTTACTTTTAAATACGCGCGCCCTTATTTTCTTCCTAAAATCGAGCCACTTCTCCTTTGTTAATTTTTCCTGCTTTCTAAGTTCTGAAAGATAGCCTCTTAATTTCCTTGTGAGAATTACATACTGGCGCTTGCCGTGCTTTGGCTTCATTTTAATGCTGCCAGCGCGCCTTCTTGTCTTTCTCCTTGGCTTTGACGCGCTTCCTCTTATTTCTCTTATTGCTATTGCACCATCTGCCAGCAAATCGCGCATGTCCTGCTTGGTTATCGCTTCTTTTATGTCCGACAATCTTTCTACATTGAATATAACCCTGCCTTTTCCTACATCAAACGTCTTTGCTGCAAGTTCTTTTTTCTTCTCAAGTTTCATTTTGCTCCTCCCTTAACGTTTGAGTTAAAGACTTTAATTTTCAATTCGTCTGCCTTTTTAAGGATATCAATCTTTTTGCGGGCGCCAACGCGGGCTATTATTGCAATTGAATTTTTACCTAATAAAGAAAGTTCCTTAGCATTATGGACTAATACAGGAATAAGCCCTGAAATCTTCCCTGAATCCTTTCTTGAAGTTTTATATCCAACGTTTGGAATGGCAGGATAACCTGCTCTTCTAAGGCGCATCTTGTTATGGATTCCCTTTGCCTTTCTCCAAACTCTTAATTTCTTTCTGCTCTTTCCAAGCCTGTAATGCCTCATACAATCCCTTCTCATAAATCTCTTTGGCATTACTTACCTCCCCCTGCTCCGCGAGAGGGCTTCTCGGTTATGAATATCCCGTCCTGGAAGACCCGCCTGTCTCTCTTCCTAACTTTTGTTGCCTTTTCCATATTTGCTGCTGTCTGCCCAGCTGCTTCTTTATCAGATGACGAAATAGTTATGAATACCCCTTTGATTTCAACCTTCACATTTGGAAGAATTTCAGAATATCTTGGAACTTTCTCACCAAGAAAATTATCTATTTTTAAGCGGGAACCTTCAATCTTCAAAGACATCGGAAAGTGGACGTTGCACGCCTCAAGATTGTAAACATACTCCTTATCCAGGCCATTAAACATATTTCTCGTACAAATCACAAAAGAATTTATTGTCTTAAACTGATTTTTATTTCCTTCCTTTGCGCTGAACGTTACAAGATTGCCATCAACTTTTACATCTACCCCTGTCGCATCCATCTTTTTTGAAATTTCTTTTGAATTCTTCTTACACTTCAAAGTATTGTCTTCAAATGCGCAAACCACTCCCTGAGGAATTTCAACTTTTTCCATAAAAACCTTTTTCATTTTAGTACATGTAAGCAATCAAGCTCCCTCCCAATTTCTTTTCTTCGGCGGTATAATTAGTCATTAATCCCTGAGAAGTTGATATTATCAAGATTCCAAGATTCTTTGCGGGCAGATATCTTTTTTCGTACTTTCCTATCTCGTCAACTCTTACAACATATCTCGGCTTTATTGCCTTGCATTTGTTTAGATTTCCGATTTCTATTTTAAGAACACCATTTTCAACTTTGTAATCCTTCAGATAACCCCTTAACTTAGCAATAGCGAGAACAGAAAGAAGAAACTTTGAGTGACGCGGGGTTTCAACTACACTTTTTCCTCTTCTAAGGATATTCATTATTTCGTTCAGCACGTCTGATACTATATCCTGTGACATTTTAGCTATATTTTATGAAGCCGATTTCTTCTGCTATCTCCCTAAAGCACTGCCGGCATAAATTTAGATTATATTGGTTGAGATGAGCGCCAAAACGACCGCAGCGCTCGCACTTTTTCAATGCAATTCCGGTCGTTCTCTTCCTTGGCTGGCAGTATTTCAAAAATCTTTTCATTACTGCGGGCTTATTCTGAAGCTGCTTTGTCAATTTTCTCCAGTCACTTGTCGTCATTTTAAGTAAACTTTGTCTTAAAGTTTTCCTCCATAAATTTAATTATTTCTTCCTTTGAAATATGCTGTTTTGCTGGCACGCGGGAGGCCTTAATCTTCCTTCTTTTGACACGAAGTCCTGCACGAGAAAAATCAACTGTCGCGTTTAAGCCGCGTATTCCCACATCGCGCTGGTATTCCATCCCCGGAATTTCTATATACTCCTTAATTCCAAAAGAAAAATGATTCTTAGAAACCTGTCTTCCCTTGATTGTATTGTCAACAGCCCCGAGAAGCCTCTTTAACATATCAAAAGCTTTCTTGCCCCTGATTGTGACAAAAGTCCCGACTTCCAAGCCTGGTCTGACGCCAAGAGTGGGAATCCTCTTGCTTGAAACAGAAACTTTTGCTTTCTTGCCTGAAATAATCTCAATAAGTCTTTTTTCCTTCACAAGATTTTCTGCTGTTGCCCCTCCGCTAAGCAAAACTTTTTCTATTTTTATGCTTCTCATTGGATTTATTCCAACATTTTGCTTTTCTGTTTCTTGTTTTTTCTCTTCTGTTTTTTGTTTCTTTACTTTTTCTTTCATCGTGCAATTATCTGAGCAATTGGAAGCTCAGCCTCTCCTGTTTCAAATTTAATTAGTGCAATTTTATCTTTCACTTCCGATATCTTGCCTGATTGCCCAATATACTTTCCTGACATAATGAATACATCACGCCCTTTTTCAAGAGAAATATGCTTCTTTATTTTCCCAGAGAAATCAAGATAAACGCTATCGCCAACATTTATCTTCTCTTTTGCAATAATATTCGTGCCGTCGTGTAAATTAATCTGGATTTGATTTCCCTTAAGAAGCTTTCTGCCTGTTACTTTGCAAAGCCGAAAATCAACTTTAGATTCTTCAAGAGCAAATTTTCCAGTAGGAAGGAGCGTAAGAACATAAGGCTTCCCAATTTCAAGAACATTAAAAAGCCTGATGCTTTCCCTCTCATCTTTAACGAAGCGTCCGTTCAGCTTGATTATTTTCTTGTGAATCATTTTTTTCACCTCTCGAGTCGTTCTTGCGAGCTTTAGCATATCGCGGACAGCAATTGCAACAGGAACAGAATTTTTCACATCAGAGAGAGCCCTGACTACATATTTTGTTCCTTTCCTTGGAATTGGAATTTTCTTTGTCAGTTCCTGTCTGGTTTGATGCATTTTATTTTTTAGCCTCCTTTATTTCTGCTTTTACTGGAGAAGATTGTGATTTTCTTGAAAGCACCTTGAGCCTATTTTTGTCGTCAAGGTTTAGCGACTGAATTTGAAGGTTATGAGGATAAAACTTAACATTAACTTTTGTTCCATCTTTCTTCGCTCTCTGAATTCCTTCCAATACGACTTTTGAACTTTTCAGATTGACTGAAGAAACTTTTGCTTTCTTTTTCCTGAAAGAGCCGCGCATAACAAGCACTTCATCGCCTTTTCTTATAGGCATGCTTCTCTTGCCATACTTCTCCCTTAATAATTTTGCAAGATTAGCGCTTAAAAACTTATGCCTGACATGAAACGAGGCATTGAATCTAAACTTGCGCTGCTTCCTCGGCTGAACACTTGCTTTCCAAGAAGTTGAAAATTCTTTTTTCATCTTACAAAACATATTGAGCGATTTTAGCGACCTGCTGCCAGCGCTCATGAACCTCCCTTGCAACTGGACCTTTGATTTGAGTTCCTTTTGGATCACCCTTTTCATCTTTTAACAAGGCAACTGCGTTGTCCTCAAATGCAACACGTTCGCCTGTCTTTCTTCTGTATGGCTTTTTCTGCCTGATAATAACCGCATCAAAAACCACTCCAATCATGTCCGGCTTTCCGGCACGAACTGAAACTTTTACATAATCGGCGATTTTTGCATACTGCTGCCTTCCTTTCTTTGACTTCCCGTGCTTTACTCCGACTATTTTTGCTATACGAGCCCCGCTGTTATCAGCTACAACAACATAACTTACAATGTTTAACCCGCGCGTTGCTCTTGCCGTTATCGGTTTCATTTTTTATTCTCCTTCTTTGTTTCTTCTAATTTTATTTCTGCCTTCTCGATTTTAGCAAGCTCTGACGATTCTGCTTCTCTTATTTTTTCTATTACAAGAAAATGAACTATTTTGCTTAACGGGCGAGTTTCCATTACTTTAACATAATCTCCAATCTTCAGCTCCATACCTTCTGGAATTCTTGCGTGAAGGCGGGTAAATTTTTTCGCAAATCTTTCATACTTAGAAATAAAAACTCTTCTTTCAAATTCTATTACAGCCCTTTTTGGGAATTTTTTGGTAATAAAACCTTCGTAAGTTCTGCCTCTTGTTGAAAGTTTAGTTCCGGCAGCTCCAACTAGGACTTCTTTCTGCTTTTTCTCTTCTGTTTTTTGTTTCTTTGTCATTTTATTCATCAGTTATTGAATCTTCTGGAAAGCCAAGCTTCACCAAAATTGGCTTTACCTGTTTTCTGTGATTTCCTTGAAGCTCAACAACTCCCTCCTTAACGGTGCCGCCACATGCAAGCGACTCCTTAAGGTGCTTTGCTATTCCTTTTATGTCGACGGATTTATCAAATCCGCTTACAAGAGTTGTTATCTTCCCGTATTTTCTTGCTATTGTGGTTATTTTTACCTTTTGTTCGCCTTTTGCAATCTCTTTAAGCACATCAAATTCCGACGGCAAACCAATATTTGAGTCTAAGTTCATTCTCGCTTCTTCTCCCTTGCCGATTTGGCGAATGTAATTAAACGTGAGATGGCTCTTTTTATTTCTTTGGTTTTCGCATTTGTCTTGTTCGCAGTCGTTGCTGCCTTAATTAATTCAAGCTTAAGCTCGCTTAGCTTTGAGCTTATTTCTTTTTCATTCATCTTTGTTATGTCCTTATATTTTAGCAATGCCATTATTTTTCCTCTGCATCCTCAGCTTTCTTTGTTTTTTTTCTTGATGTTCTTTTTTTCTTTGGCTTTTCTGCTTCTATCCTTTCTTTCTCTTCTTTCTCTTCTTTTTCCAATGTCTCAACTGAAACCTTTATTTTTGAAAACAGTTCGGGAGACATTACAATTCTGTCGTGAATTTTTGCGTCTGGGGGCAAAATAGAAACTTCAATTCCTACAACGCCTGCAATTGTTATTGCTTGCGCCTCTCCCTTTAAAACAACTTTTGATGGCTCGCCTGTTTTTTTAAGCAAACCTTGTTTGAATCTCCATGTTCTTGCACGTTCGCCCGGAAGCTTTCCAGAAAGAACTAATTCCGCGCCAAGCGCGCTCTCGCGCATTATATCTTGAAGCGCGCGGTATGCAATTACCTTAAATTTAAGGGAACCTTCTCTTTCGATAAGAAGAGCTATATTATC
>Ga0315277_10000041_pt1 | contig 181159 bp, 154 predicted proteins | sample YL17G05_15_MG_FD_203695 | JGI IMG/M metagenome (GOLD analysis project Ga0315277, IMG submission 203695) | Sediment microbial communities from Yellowstone Lake, YNP, Wyoming, USA - YL17G05_15 | ecosystem: Environmental > Aquatic > Freshwater > Lake > Sediment | place: USA: Wyoming | collected...
GCCTCAGAGACAAGAAGCTGTCTGACCACAAACCCAGGCCTAGCCCAGCCACCGTCTTGGGCTAGGTACAAAGTGGCCTACTTTTCAACCGCTGATTCTGGACTGCTTTTCGACCGCTGTTGACAAGCTGGCGGGGGTGGATGACTGCAGGGGAAGCGAGGGCCGAAGAATCTAGAGTCCAGGCTATCACACTTCCACACAACCAAATCGATGCTGCAACAAGCGGAGTACTTCAAAGGCGCGGCCACACCAGGGGATTGGGCAGAGGATTCTGGAGGGGATCGTGCCCCAGACAGCCTGGCCGAGGTGAGGAAGACTCATCACGCTTCCGGTCCTCATTGGATTGCACCACGACTACCGGCGTGCTGCGTGAGCCCGGAGTCCCCCAAATGACCTCGGACGGGGTTTTCGGCTAGCACAGGTTCTTCATCTTGCCATCGAAGACATCCGGGCAAGTGAGCATCGCGGAACTGTGGGCAGGCTCGCGAGCATGAAAGTGAGCTCCGAGGCCCGTGCTAGATGAGCAAGGCTGATAATCCGGCGAGCTTCGGTTCCGCGGGCCTTTGCAGTACCGCAGAGAATCGAAATCGCAGATCAACTCGATCTGCGACCCGCCATATCAACCATAGACCTAAGAGCTGGCAGCCAGGAGGTCTTCAGCTCGTCGACTCGTCCATCAGCCCGACGGCGCCACCTCGCACACATCTGACTCGAGCTTCGCCAGTCGACCGGAGACCTCCTCCAACCCGGTGGCGACACGGCGCAAACGATCTTCTTCCTCCAGCAGGAAACGCCGGTATGGCGCCATTGCCTGGCGCAACCGCTCGAGCCCGCGGTCGAGCTCGCTGCGGAAACTCTCCTCCAGGGTCGCCGCCAGCCGTCGGCGCAACGCCTCCATCTTGGTGCGGAACTCGCGCTTGGCGACGCCGCGCCGCCATGGGATGACCGCCAGCCCGAGCACGCCCAACACGCTGGCCGCCACCAGCCCGGTGGCGTCGGCCGCGGCCGTTGTGAGCAAGGCTTTGAGCACCAGACCCAATCCAACCGCGCCGACCTCGACAAGCCCGACCATGGCGACCGATTCCTGGACAGTCGCTGTGAGGCGATCGCCTTCGGCGGTGCGGTTGTAGCTGCGAAGGACCCCCTCCGCTTGTGCTCCTAGGGTCTCCAGGAGCTGCCGGCGGTTATAGGCGAACCCTCCGATCGCCTCCTGCGCGGCCTCGTGCAGCGCCGATGTCTCCCGTCGCTTGCCCAGCTCGGTCGCCGTCCGTCGCCACACGCCGAGCTCGCGCTCGACTAGCCAGTCGATGACCTGTTGGACATGCGCCGCGACCTGCTCGGGCGTGTCGGCGACGACCTCCTTTTCGAAGGCGGCGCGCATGACCCGCCCGCGCAGCATGTCGCCGATCTTCAGTAGGCGCATGCGGTCATCCAGGAATGTCTCGCCGCGCAGGCTCATTTGCAGCAGGTCGTTCTCAATGCGCGCCTGGTGTCGCACGAACTCGGCCCCCGTCTCGCTCGCGTAAACATCCCATTGCCTCTCGGCGAGACGCAACACCTGCGCGTCCTCGGCCAGCATCTGCAATCGCCCGGCAGCCGCGGCGCGGTATTCGGCAACCAACTTGCCGGCCACGCCCAGCGGGCTGCGCAGCTTCAGCGCCACGAGCTGCGCTTGCGTCAGCGTGTCGCGCAAATGATCCCGGAACCGGCGGAAGCCGTCCGCCGCCTGCGAGTCCGGCGTCCTTAGTCCCGCACGGGCCGAAACAAGGAACACTTCCGGTTCGAAGTCGAGCAGACGCCGTACCTGCGAGCGCACGAATGCATCCACCTCTCGTCGGGACGCCTCGCCGTCGAGCACGTCGTCCTTGTTGATCACGATGACGACCTTCTTTCCCCACTGGCGGATGCTTTCCAGGAAGGCCCGCTCACTCTCGGTGAACGGCCGGTCAGCCGATGTGACAAACAGGACCAGATCGCTGCGCGGGACGAAGTCGCGGGCGATGGCCTCGTGCTGCCGCAGGACCGCATTCGTCCCGGGAGTGTCGACAATGCGCACCTGCCGCAGGAGCTCGGCCGGATAGCGCAGCAATCTCACATCGTCCTGGACGAACTCGGGAGCACTCGCCTGACCATGCGCCAGGACATATACACGATCGGTTGTCGGCGTCGGCCCCTCCGGCAGGAACGCCTCGCCCAGCAGTGCATTGATCAACGCCGACTTGCCACTGTTGAACTCGCCGACGACGACTAGCAGAAACAGCTCGTCGAGCTGCCGCAAGGCGCGACGCAGGTGCTCGAGATCGGCCGGCGCCGCCTCCCAGCCCGATAACACTTGGAGGGCGCGCTGCAGGACCGCCTGCTCCTCGGTCCAGATGCGCTTCTGTGCTTCATTCAGCAACGCTGGAAATGTCATCGCCATAGATTGTACCGGAAGCGGCTTGCTTCGACCAAGCCCCGGTGCCGTCCGGCCGGTGAGAAGCGCGCGCCTCACGCGTGGCCTTCGGCCCATTCGGGACACTTGCCAACAATGGTGGCGGTAGGAGAACGGAAGTATGGAGCGGGGCAGCCGTCTCCCAGTCGAGAGCAGCAGGTTACTCCAAGTGCGGCGAATTGGCGAAAGGCAGTGCCCTGAGGTCGATGTCTGCTTCCAGACATAACGCCAACTGATGCGGATGGGAATCTAGGGGTGCAAGGGACTGCGCCAGATCGTCAAATCGGGCATCTTCACCATCAAGCCACGTTGTCGGGCCTTCCGATTTGGCCGAGCACGTAAGGTGCCGCACCGCCGCCCATGGGCGGTGCAAGGCGAGTCACAGACGAATTACTGCCAACTCCGCTGCGGCCAATTCCACAGGCCTGCTAGTCATGCCGACCCGGGACAACTCCCGCAAGCATTCTCGATTCGTCAGTGATGATCTACCGCCGTGGCGGTTCGGCCCGTCGGCTGTGCCCCGGGACTCCCCGCAACAAGAAGGTCAACGCAAGTCCAGCCAGAAACCCCCCGATGTGTGCCATGTAAGCGACGCCACCTGTCTGCGCCGTGTCAGCAATGGATCCAATGCCGCTAAACAACTGCAGAACGATCCAGAACCCAATGACGATCAGCGCAGGCACCTGGATCACTTGTTGGCCCTGTAACACCCTTACTCTCCCTTGAGGGAAGAGCAAAATGTAAGCGCCGAGCACCCCAGCAATCGCCCCCGACGCTCCCAGATTTGGCACGCTTGATCCAAGGGTAAAGGCCAACTGTGCCGCAGTCGCCGCGACCCCACAGAGTAGGTAGAACAGTATGAATTTGATGTGCCCGAAACGGTCTTCCACATTGTCACCGAAAATCCACAGGTAAAGCATGTTGCCGCCCAGGTGAACCCACCCGGCATGCATGAACATGGAAGAGAAGACCGTCAGAGAATCGCCGAAGGGATTGGCGAGGAAGCGGGTGGGAACAAAAGCCCACTTCCCGATGAAAGTGTCACCGCCACTCAACTCCACAAAAAAGAATAGGACGTTAAGAGCGATCAGGGCATACGTGGCAAGCGGAACAGTTCTTCGGGAGGTATCGTCATCGCCGATTGGCAACATGGGGTTTCTCTCCTCTTGCGTCGGTTGGATCTGTCACTGCCTCGCGACAGAATCGGTCCAGCCTTGTTCAAGAGCAGCAGTTGCCTCTCGCTCAACATGTCTCTGCAACTCAAGAAGAAGCGCCCCACCTGATATTGTACAGAGAGGTCCCCTCTCCCGCCAAATACCAAGCTTCGGCCTCAGCCAATTCCCGAACTGACGCTAATTGAAGTCTCCGTATTGGCATCTCTTGGCATTTGGCGGACCGTCGTCCTCAGACTTGCCATCGAAGACATCCGGGCCTGAGAGCATCGCGGGGCTGCGGGCATCCTCGGTGACTGGAAAGTGTTCTCTGGGACCCACTTCCCTGCCCAGAGATCTCAGTTTCTCTGGCCTGCGCCCTGCCAGCACTCGGTGCGCGGGCAATGGGGGCGAGAGAGCCCTGGCCCCGCTGCCTCAATGAAGAACTGATGTGCGCTGAGCCTCCATTCGGTCTCCAGCTCCCCGTGTTGAGTCAGCCAGATTCCCGTGGACATGCGATGTTCGGATCTCATTAACGCTGCTGGGCTCGTAACCTGCTTATCCGAGGTTCGTGTCCTGGGAGCGTCATCGCCACTGACCGCAGCCCACCGGGTTCGAGCCCGTCGCCCCTGGATCGAATGTTCCAGGGTCGACATGCTCGGATGGGGTTCTTCGCCTCCACAGGGGTTTTCGGCCAGCACCGCTTTGCCATCTCATGCCTCCCCCAGATGGCGGAGATCGATATTCCCCAGTCGTTGGATGCGGCCAGGGAGAATAAGCCGTAGAATGACATGCGAAGGGTATACGGTTTCGTGGCGCGCAAGACTGATCCGGCTGACTTGCGCGATAGGCCCGTCTTGTCAAATCTGGAGGTAAGAGATGAAGCAGCAACGACTCATTTTCATTTTCATGGCCGCGATGCTTCTGGCGGTCACGGGCTGCACTCCGGGCGCCGTCGCACAGATCAATACGCCTGTCCCGAATGCACAAGCAGGTACTCCCGTTCCCAACGGTCAAATCAACGTGCCCGGCGTAAGCATACAAGTCAATGCGCCCGGCCCGAACCCACTGGTCAATACGGCCGATGGGCACGGTCGTGTCGCCGGCATCATGCTGGGAATCTGGCACGGGGTCATTTCCCCGGTTACCCTGGTGCTGTCATTCGCCAACAAGGGCGTGCAGATGTACGAAGTGTACAACGACGGGAGCCAGTATAACCTTGGCTTCTTGATAGGAGTGGCAATTGTGTTTGTCCTTCTTGGCGCAATGGTTGGTTCGAGACGCCGATAACGCGAGGTACCTGATCTCAAGATTCCTACCACACCACACAATCCGCCACATGCTCTGTGTCGGATTGTGTGCTGCGAATGGAACGCACCGCATTTATGGTTATTTGCGCGACAGTGTTGTTCTCCAAGTGCAACCATCTTGTTGATTGGTTGAAGACGGTTGAGAGCGCCTTTCCCCCGTAGGGCCTCGGAATGACGTGGCAAAGTAGGGGTGGCTCCAGACTCCCGAGTCCCTTTCGGTGCATGCTCGGATGTCCGTCTTAGTTCAACTCGTGATAGATATTGAGGCGCGCGCAGCCCTTGTTCTCACTCCCCACCTCCCACCGCATCAATACTCAATTCACTCGGCAGCTTTCCCAGCCGGATACCCCTTCCGCCCGACTTTATACCCCGCCAACAACCCCAGAGATGGCCACGATTGTGGCGGGAACAGCATGAATGCTGGCCGCAACGTATTGCGGTGGTCACGACAGATTCAGCCCTCGATTCGAATTCCCCATTGAAATCAACACCATGATCGACTACCGTCTGATTCGATCTTTCCATCGAAGACATCCAGGCACGGGCGCGGCACCGGACGACGGGCATCACTTCTATCTGACTAGGTCTCGAACGCGCGCCTGCCAAGCTTGAGACGCTTTACAAGTCAAATCAGTGACGGCGCATGGCAGAGAATCAGGGAAAAGCAAGACGTGCGGGGGATCTGAGGGTCGCCCTATTCCCAGGCAAGCATTCGCGGGTTCGCCCGCCCCCTGGCCTGTCGCTCCAGGGCAGGCAGGCCGCGGGCCTGGGAATCCCGTCACCCGCTCTCACAGCCAAGGACAAGGTGATTTGGTCAATCGGGCCGAGGGGATGGTTGGCCCGATTTCGCATCCAAAGAGCCATACCTGTCAAAACAAGGCTTCAATGCGGGGTAGAGCTCCTGATAGAACGGGTAGACCTGTTGGTAAACCGGTACCTGCACCGGGTCTGGATATGTGCTGGCGGTCAACTTGACCGCCGCCTCACAAGCCGCCGGGATGTCCGTCCACGCCCCGGCCCCCACCCCGGCCAGCAGGGCTGCGCCAAAAGCGGCGCCCTCCGTGGCAGCCACCGTGACTAGCTCGGCCTCCAGCACCGATGCCAGAATCTGGCGCCAGAGCGCACTCCTAGTCCCCCCACCCGAAGCGCGCACCTGATGTGCCTCTCCCACACCCGCCTCCCGGATCAGCATGAAGCTGTCCTTCAGTCCGAAGGACACGCCTTCGAGCACAGCGCGCGTCAGGTGGCCGCGCCCGTGGCGCAAGGTCAGCCCGACAAACGCCCCACGCGCCAGCGGGTCCGGATGCGGTGTCCTCTCGCCGGAAAGATAGGGCAGGAATTGAAGCCCTTCACTTCCGGGGGGAACGGTTTCGGCCTCTTTCAGCAATTCCTCGAAGCTCATGTTCGGGGCGAGAGTGTCGCGGTACCACTGCAGGCTGCCCGCAGCCGATAGCATCACGCCCATGAAGTGCCACATGCCCGGGACGGCATGACAAAAGGCGTGCAGCCGGCCTTGGGGCTCTATGAGAGCTGAGGGAGTCGTCGCAAACACAACGCCCGATGTCCCGACGGTCAACGCCACCACCCCCGGTTTGACAGCCCCCACGCCTACCGCCTGGGCAGCCTGATCCCCGCCCCCCGCCGCGACCGGAGTACCGGCCTTAAGCCCTGTGGCAGTTGCGCCCTCCTGCGTCACCCGTCCAGTGAATTCCGGTCCCTCGAAGGTAGGCGGCATCCAAGCCGGGTCAATCCCCAAGCCCCCCAGCACATCCGGCGACCAGTTGCGCTTCTTCAAGTCGAACAGGGCCGTGCCTGAACCGTCGGCCTTGTCCATGGCGTATTCGCCCGTGAGGCGATAGCGGATGTAGTCTTTCGGCAGGAGTACATGTCTTGCCCTCCTGTAGACCTCCGGCTCGTTCTCGGCCACCCACAGGATCTTGGGGGCGGTGAACCCGGTCAGGGCCACGTTGCCGGTAATCTGGATGTACTGCTCCTTCCCGAAGCGCCGGTGGATCTCGTCACACTGAGCCTGCGTGCGCTGGTCGTTCCACAGGATGGCCGGACGCAAGACCCGTCCAGACTCGTCCAGCAGGACCAGGCCGTGCATCTGCCCGGTCAGGCCTATCGCCGCGACGGCTGAACCATCCGCCCCGGCCTGCGTGAGAGCCGCACGGATGGCTATCGAGGCAGCGGCCCACCAATCTGCTGGATCCTGCTCGGACCAGAACGGTTTGGGCGTGGAAAGGGTGTGGGGGGCCGAGGAGGCCGCGACGACTTTCCCGGTCGCGTCGATGAGCAGCGCCTTGGTGCCGGTGGTGGAGGTGTCGACACCTAGAAAATAGGCCACCCTCTACTCCAATCCGATTTCATCCAGGATGGTCTGCGCGCTGTCTTCATCCTCCGGAAGCTCAACGTTTCCATACAGCTCCCAAACCTCAGTGTATACGGAAGAGGCGCCCGGGGCCAGTGTGCCGATCGGCCCCAGGGTTTCCAGCTCGAGGAAGCGGTGGTTGCAGTAGCACTCGCTCGAACTGCCAAGGTCGCAGTATTCCGACTGCGATTCAAAGGGCACCCGTTTGACAAACAATGTACCGTCGAGCCAGTATCCAAGCCAGCCGCGCGAGTTGGGAAAGCCGATCTTGAAGGGGGGCTGATTCCTGGCGCGCACCAGGATGAAGCGATTGCCCCAGCTCACGTGCGAGGAGTCTATGTCTGTGTAAGGCCAGAGAGCCAGGACGCGGTTTGGCAGGAGTTCGGTCGTGGGCCGACCTTGCGGCAGGATCGCCACCCCGCCCGTTCTGAATTGGGTGATTGCCCAGGGAGCGCATCTAACCGGCGCCTGGCCCCTGTTCGTCAGGCAGTGGGCGATCGTGAGTCTTGCATCACCATTTGCAAGAGTGATGTCAATGGACTTCTCGATCCCGCTCTCCTCCTCGACCGGTTTCTGGACAAGGAGGCCGCGACTGGTCCGCGAAATGCCCACTGCCTGGTCGTCGAGGGCATACGAGCGGATGGGATCCTCCGGGGCCAGCCAGAGGCGGTGGCCTCCGTAGAATCGGTAGGTCTTTCCATCCGGACGTCTCGTCACGTAATCCGGCAGTTCAGCCATGAGATTGGCGCCGCCCTCGTAGTTCAGGGAAACGATCCGCGGCCCAAAGGCGCGCGCCACCCGCAGACTGATGCGGTCGTTGTCCAGGGCAACACTATCCAAGACCACGGTTCTATCCATTCTCTAACATTGCCGGAGCCTCATTCACATCTATTCCGAGCGCGTAATGGGTTCATCTGACTCCAAGGAGTAGATCCACAGTCAACTGGTCGAGGCGTTCGTACTTCAGGCCGCGCCGGCCGATGGCTGTCCGGTCGAAGCGCTGGGCCTTGAGTACTTTGGCCTTTTCGGGGCTGTATTTACCGAAGTAGGCCTTCATCGAGCCATCGTCGGCATTGATCTCTGCCAACAGCGCCAGAATCTCCTTGTCGGCATTGAACCGCGCAGCCACCTCTTTCAGGATGAGATAGGTACGCATGCAGCCGCGAGCGAAATCCTTGACGCCCTCATAGTCCTCGGTCCGGTAGGCGTGGGCATCGAAGTGGCGCGAACCCTGGTAGCCCACATCCTCCAAGAACTTCACCAAGAAGAAGGCGGCTTTGATGTCACGTGACCCGAAGCGAAGATCCTGATCGTAACGCCCCGGATACTGGTCGTTAAGGTCGATGTGGAAGAGCTTCCCGGCCTCCCAGGCCTGGGCTACGCCGTGCATGAAGTTTAAGCCGGCCATGTGCTCGTGCGCCATTTCTGGATTGACGCCAACCATTTCAGGGTAATCCAGGGTGGTGATGAAGGCCAGCATGTGCCCGGTGGTCGAGCTGTAGAGGTCGGCCCGCGGCTCATTGGGCTTGGCTTCCAACGCAAATCGCAGGTCGTATTTCTGATCGCGAACATATCCGCACAGGAAGTTCAAAGCCTCGCGAGTGCGTTTGATCGCCTCCACGGGATCCTTGCCGGAGTCGGTGTCTGTCCCTTCCCGTCCGCCCCAGAACACATAGACCGTGGCGCCAAATTCAACTCCTAAGTCAATGGCATGCATCGTCTTGTGGAGGGCATAGGCGCGGACCCTGGGATCATTGGCGGTGAAGGCGCCATCCTTGAAGATCGGGTCGCTAAACAGGTTGGTGGTGGCCATTGGCACAACCAGGCCCGTGTCTGCCAGGGCCTTGCGGAATTCCTTCTTGATGGCGCCGGCTTCGGCCGAGGTGGCGTCGATCGGAATCAGGTCATTGTCGTGGAAGTTGACGCCGAAAGCTCCGACTTCGCCGAGAAGGTAGACCAGTTCGGCAGCCGTTCTGGCCTCGCGCGTCGGACCGCCGAACGGGTCTCGGCCGATGGAACCGACAGTCCACAGGCCAAAGGTGAATTTGTGTTCGGGTCTCGGAGAGTAGTCAGACATGGACCACTCCTGGCAGATGAGATCTCGCTATGGCCCTCGCGCCTTTCGCGGGGATGAAGGCCACATCAAGCGGATGAGGATTCTTTGGCTCTGCGAATGGTTACAGGGCAGACAAACACTCGCTCCTTGACGGCCATTCTTGCCTTGCCCGTGACCTCAAAATCGCCTCTCAGGCGGATGTCGTCTGAGGAACTGCCGATCAGCACCAGAAACCGCCCTGCTTCCAGCATAAGACCCAGATCGGGGCCGTGAAAAGCCAGTTGATCGACAGGCAGGTGAAAGATTACGGTCCTGGAGGCCCCGGCCTCGAGCGCCAAGCGGGCATACCCTCTCAATTCCTTCAACGGACGCGGCATGCAGGCAATCTCATCGCAGATGTAGAGCTGCACAACCTCATCCCCGCGAGTCTTCCCGGTGTTGGTGATCTTCATCGAGATATCGATGGTGGCTCCCTGCGCGACCGCTTTCCGGTTGATTGCCAGGTCGCTGTACTCAAATGAAGTGTAGCTCAAGCCGTGTCCGAAACAATACAAGGGCGCGGCCTTCTCGGAGACATAGTCCCCGTACCAACGCGATTTCATGCCCGATGGTTTATGGTTATAGAAGACCGGCAGCTGACCGGCCTGCCGCGGAAAGGTGACCGGCAGCCTGCCGCCGGGATTGGCGTCGCCAAACAACACCTCGGCGACCGCTGCGCCTCCTTCTTCACCGGGCAACCAAGCTTCGAGGATGGCGTTGGCACTCTCATCCAGCCACGGGATGGCATAGGGCCGGCCGGTGACCAACACCGCCACGACAGGTTTGCCCTTGGCATGGATGGCATGCGTCAGGTCTTCCTGCACACCGGGCAGGCGCAAGTCGGCACTGTCACGGAACTCGCCGGTGGTGCAAAGCAGCGTCAATCCGGAATGGTCGCCTAGCACAAGGATAACCGCATCCGCCCTTTCGGCAGCTTGGAGAGCTTCATCGAATCCGCTGGTATCTTCATCTAGATTGTTGCACCCCCTGGCAAAGACAACTGTGCAGTCTGGGGACACCGCAGATCGAATGCCTTCGAGAATGGTCGTGATCCTGGGTTTCTCGCGAATCAGCGCGGCTGCATCCACCTCCACGAAAGCCGAAACTTCAGGCGAGGCAAAAGCCATCCATTCAGCAACGGCTGCATAGGAGTAATCGCCGAGCAGGTTGCGCCGGCTATCCGCGTTCGGGCCGATAACCGCCAAAGTCCGGATATTCTTCTTGAGAGGGAGCAACCCGTCATTCTTGAGCAGGACCATGCTCTGGCGTGCAATCTCGCGGGCCAGCTCGCGCTGATCGGGAGTTTCAAATACTTCGAGCACTCGACCTTCATCGGCATAGGGATTCTCGAACAGGCCGAGTTCATACTTCTTCTGTATGTGGCGGCGCACGGCAGTGTGGATGGCTTCAATATCCAGGTCACCCGCTTCCAGGGCGGCTCTGAGTGGATCGCCGTAGCAGGCCGTGGTCGGCAATTCGACATCGATGCCCGCCTCAAGTGCCATCCTCGCCGCCGCTGATAGATCAACCGCCGCGTTGTGAAAGGTATGGATCATAGAGATGGCCTCGTAATCCGAAACAACCAGGCCATCGAAACCAAGTTCGCCGCGCAGCAGGTCGGTCAGGATGCGGCGCGAAGCTGCCACCACCTCGCCGTCCAATTCAGGGTAGGAATTCATGATGGCGGCCAGGCCCGCATCCCGAATGGCGGCTTGGAAGGGGGCGAGGAATACGTCGTAGAGTTCCCGCTTGCCCAGATGAACGGGCGCACAATCTTGCCCACCCTGTGACAAGCTGTGGCCGATGAAATGCTTGCCCGTCGCCATGACGCCGTGCGCCAGATCTTCCCCTTGCAGGCCGCGAACATATGCCATGCCAAAGTGACTGACCAGGGTGGGGTCTTCGCCAAACGTCTCTTCAGTGCGTCCCCAGCGCGGGTCACGCGAAACATCCAATACCGGCGCCAGCGACTGACGGGCGCCAATCGCCAGTAGTTGTTTGCGGATGGCACGAGTCATCTTTTCAGCCAGCTCCGGCTGGAACGTGCTGGCCAGGCCGATCATCTGCGGGTATGCGCTGCCGCCCAGGATCATGGCACCAAGACAGCTTTCCTCATGCAGGATGGCTGGAATCCCCAGGCGGGTCTCCTCCACCAGGAACCTCTGCAGCTGGTTCCCTGCTCTTGCAGCCTCCAGGGGATTGAATGTGGATGCGCCTGCCACGCGTGTGATCTGTCCAATCCCGTTGCCAAGCCGGGTCTTGATCTTGGCCGGGTCCAGTTTCGCGCGAGTTTGCAGCTCGAACACCCAGCAAGAGCCGATCTGGGCGATTTTCTCGTCCAGCGTCATCTGGGAGAGCAGGGTTTCCACTCGCTGCAAGACGGATGTCATTCGAGCCTCACAAGTCTTCGTTCGGATGGCTATCCGGGATACCCGAGGGCGCGGAACAAGCCCGGATCAGACATGGGGCGGAAGTCCTGATTGAGTTCAGCCAGCCAGCATATTTGCAGTATTCCATTGCCCCGCACGCGACCGTCCCCCCAGGAGCCACCGGTTATCGGTGGGGTGGGAGCTGGTTGAACGCATCCAACAAGAAGAACTCCATACATGGGGGAGCGCACTAGACTGTCACGATTGGTGGGCGGAGTCAAGGAATAGTAATGTTCAGTCCGGCCGGAGGATTACCGACAATGTTGGTCCGTATCATGCAAAGATAATTGACGGCTGCCCCAGACAACAGGTCCTGAGCGCCTGAGAAGACGCCCCAGGACCGCCAAGAATGCCGCACTTTTTCGAACCGACCTTGCCATGCGGAATTCCAGCTTTTCGTCTAGAATAGATCTACCACACAAAACCGAAAGGAGAATGACCATGGCTGGCGTGACATTTGAGCATGTGACCAAGCGCTTCGATAAGGTGCTCGCCCTCAATGACCTCTCGATTGAGGTGCAGGACCGTGAATTCCTGGTGTTGGTGGGGCCTTCGGGATGCGGCAAGACTACGGCCCTCCGCTGTCTAGCTGGATTGGAGGAGGTCAGCGAGGGCACCATCCGGATCGGCGAGCGCGTGGTCAACGACATCGCGCCTAAGGACCGCAATATAGCCATGGTGTTCCAGTCCTACGCGCTCTATCCACACATGTCGGTGTTTGACAACATGGCATTCGGGCTCAAGCTTCGCAAGTTCCCCAAACCCGAGATCGACAAACGAGTGAAAGAGGCTGCCGACATCCTGGATCTGCGCGAACTCCTCAGCCGAAAACCTCGCCAGCTCTCCGGCGGGCAACGGCAGCGGGTGGCCGTGGGTCGGGCTATTGTCCGCGAACCCTCGGTGTTCCTCTTCGACGAGCCACTCTCCAACCTCGACGCCAAGTTGCGGGTTCAAACCCGGGCCCAAATCTCCAAACTGCACCTACGATTGCAGACGACCTTCATTTACGTGACACACGACCAGATGGAGGCCATGACCATGGCCACGCGCATCGCCGTGATGCGTGACGGACTGCTGCACCAGTTGGATACGCCGCAGGCGCTGTATGACAACCCGACGAACGTATTCGTGGCCGGGTTTATTGGCTCGCCGGCGATGAACTTCTTCGATGCGAAGCTCCAGCGCAGCGAAGGCAAGCTCATTATTGACTGCGGCACGTTCCATGTGCAGATTCCGGACGGACGGGCGACCAAGTATCAGTCGTATGCAGGGCGCGAAGTCGTCTTCGGCATTCGCCCGGAGAATATTCACGACCCGAACTTCTTGCCGCCGGGGATTGTTGAAACCCGCGTCGAATCCTCGGTGGATGTCACCGAGCTCATGGGAAACGAGGTCTTCCTGCATCTTCTCGCAGGTGATCGGCCCTTCATTGCGAGGGTGGATCCGCGCACCAAAGCACACATTGGCGATCGGATGCCGCTAAGTTTCGACATGAACCACATCCATGTTTTCGACAAGGGGTCCCAGCTCGCCATCAGCTGATTCTTGAGAGTCGCGCAGAGTTTCTGGGGCCCTTTCTGACCCCATTCGGCAAGACGCCAGCGTCTGATGTGGCACGCCGACATTGCCATGGCACCCCTTTACATGGGATTGCTCCACCAGGATCTGATTGTGGCAGACAACAAGCACAGCCTGGACACATGGCTCAAGGCCGTCTTGCACCTCGCGGTACTTGACCTGTCACTTACGATGAGCTGGGATTAGCGAGTTAGCTTGGCCGAAGACTACTCTTCAAGTCCTCCAAGTTGCCCTCAGGTAATGGCGAGTGCCGCAGACAGCGGACAACAAGCAGACAACACGGGAGCGGGAGAATTGGGCAGGTACGCGCATGCCGTGGAACTCGAGCAGAATTGAGTCACTCTATTCTTCGAGTCACCGAGGGCGTCATCGCTGGGAACCAGGGAAAAGCAAGGGATTCGGGTGATTTGAGACTCGCCCTCTTCCCAAGCAAGAATTCGCAGGTTCGCCCGCAAACCGCGCGGGCCAGAGAATCCCGACACCCGCTCTGATCAACCCAGACACGACCGGCGGCCTCTTTTCCAGAGGCCGCCCTTACTTTTCGTCGCGGGTTCGCCCCCTTCCCGCCTTCCTTCAACCGCCGATCTCGTAGCGCGCCCGAAAGCCACAGCCCTGCGAGTCATACTCCTTTGCGCGGAAGGCAAAGCGACCCCGATCGGGGTCGCTCGACGGTCTCCGCTCAATCCGCCTGCCCCTCTAACCCACCATCCCCTCCGCCCGCAGGATTCCCTCGAACGCTTGTCGCGCGTTGGCGCGCGCGCATCCCCACCAGCGTGCCTCGCCCGGATAGTACAACTCGCGCCACTCATGCTGGATCCAGCGCCCTGCCGAATCGGAAGCTCCATTGAGGTAAGCCTGATTCTCCAAGATGGTGATTCGCAAGCTTCGCAGGAGTGCGCTGAAGGACTCGCCGAATGTACCAAACTCGAATGCAGCCGCGAACAGGTGCCGGTCCGGAAAGCGTGCTTCGCGCAATTTGTAGATGTAGTCGATCATATCCCCGCTGATGGCGTAGAACTCCTCGCCCGTGGCTTTGACCACGCGCGGGTATCGTATCCGGCGCGCGGTCTCCGCCGCGGGCTCGGGCGCCAGCGGCGAGGCAACGACGCTCATCTGAAAACGCGGTCCATAGCCGCTGTGCATATCGAGCAAGACAACGCGGCTTGAGCGCGTGAGCGCCCGTTCGAATAGTTCAGCCAGCCGCTTCGTCTCCTCCTGACGCTCGTGGCCGCCGAAGTACACACCCTGCGGGTCGGCATACTGGCCGAGCAGCGTCGCACGGCTCAGCCGCCGCGGCCCTATTCGCATCAGCCCTATTGCCAGCCCCGCGCCGAATTCAAGGGTGCTGCGCCCGAGGCTGTGAACCGGCCGCCTCGGGTTGAGAGTGCCAAGTTCGCCGTACTCGAGGTTGGAACGCCGGTCGTACAACCGGTCGGAGGGCGTGCTGCCGGTCGAGTCCCACACGAAGTTGCGGTTGAGGTCGACCCCGCTTGCATTCGTCCGGCGCCCAAAACGCATGCCCCACGGGTTGACCGGATGCACCAGCGCAATGCCCGTCGTGCGCGGGTCGAGTCGCGGCACAAGTTCCCGCACGAAAAGATCGAGCATCACTGCCCCAAGCCGGCCTTCGATGCCGTGCAACCCGCTGGTGAGCACAATCCAATGGTCAGGTTGCTGCGGTTCGGCCCACAGCACGTCGCTGGTCAAGTCCTTGCCCGCGCCGACAGCATGGCTCTCGAGCCTCGCAACCGGCCATTGCCGCCGTATTGCCTCGAGAGCATCCGCAACCCGGAATATCGCCTCACCATGAGGAAGCGGTTGTTCACTCATCATCGATCACCCTGCAAGGGGTTGGTGAGAAGCGTATCTTCAGCCCGCTACTAGAAGGGGCCGTAACCGATAGCCACCGCCAGCCCGAGGAACACGATGGTTGCCAGGAGAATCCACATCCACAGACCGAGCGACCAGCGCAGCCACTTCGGGAAGCTGACCACCGTCAGCCCCAGGCAGATCAGCAAGACCGGGTTGGTCGGGTAGACGAGGTTCGAGAAACCATCGCCAAAGCAGTAAGCGGTCACCGTTACCTGGCGCGTAACCCCGATCAAGTCCGCCAGCGGCAGCAGAATGGGCATCATGAGGAATGCCTTGGCCGAGCCGGAGGCCACAAAGAACTCGATGATCAGGGCCAGACCGTAGATGAGCAGTGCAGCCAGGAACGGGCTGGCGGCCGCGAAGGGGCGTGAAGCGGCGAACAGAATCGTATCCATGATGCCGCCCTGCACGACGATGTGCTTGACGGATACGGCCATCAGGATGAGCGGCACGGCCGGCAAGATGCTCACCACGCCGCGGGCCAGCCCAGCCAACACATTGCGACCGCCCGCACCCGAAAGCAGCCCCGCTCCCACGCCGCCAATGAGAAAAATGACACCCACCAGCGGCAGCGCAAGGTCGGACAGCGCAGGCACTATCGGGCTGGCGACCAGGACGACCAGGATCAGCACCGTGGCTCCCAAGAACCAAGCCAGGGCCCTCCCCATGCGCGGGCTGCCGGCAATCGTCTCCCCTAACGGCAGTTGATACTTGCGGCGTTCGGCATCGTCCTGTCCGTGCAGCGGCGAAGCACTCGGATCACGCTCGATGCGCCGTGCGTACGCCGCCAGGAAGGCCGCCAGGATAGCGTACACCACGGCGAAGATCACCAGGCGCAGCCCGGCACCCGAGAAGAGCGGCAGCCCGGCCAGCTTTTGGGCGACGCCGATCGTGAAGGGGTTGGCCACCGCAGCCGAGAATCCCATGTTGGTCGCCAAAATGCTCATGCCCAGCCCTACCAGGGCATCCCAGCCGAGCGAATACGAAAGCGCCACCATCACCGGCACGAGCGGCACCACCTCCTCGAAGATACCGAAGAATGCACCCAGCACCATGAAGAAGAGCGTGATGAGCATCAAGAGCAGGTACTTGCGTCCGCCGAAGCGCTTCACCAAGCCGGCCAATGCGGCACGGATGATCCCGCTGCTGTCGAGCACGGCAAACGCGCCGCCGACCAGCAGGATGAAGACGATGATGACAATGACCGTCAGCCCGCCTTGCGCGAAGGGCACCTCGAACGGCGCGGTGAACCAGCGCCAAACGGCGTAAGCAGGGCGCGCTGTGTATTCGAATGACCCGGGGACAATCAACTCCCGGCCCTCGGCCGTTGTGCGCGCGAACTGGCCGGAGGGGATGACGCGCGTGAGAATGCCGGCCACGATCATCAACACGAACAGGATGGCCAGCGATTGAACGAATGCCCTGCGATTGATCCGGAGACCGCCGTTGGCTTCCATGAGGATGTCCTCCGTGCAGAGGGGACTCGCGCTGGAGAGGGCCTGGTCGTCACGCTGCACAGCGGAACGGCCCAAGGCAATGCCGGTGTGGTTTCGTTACCGGCGCGATTCGCGCGGGCCGGACCTTGAGCTTAGCCGGCGCTGGCGCGGTAGCGCTCACGAATGGCCGGGATCAGATACTCGTCGAAGGCGCGCGTCCGGTCATATTCCGGATACCAGCCCCACTCGCGGCGCGCCGCCGTAGCGTCCACATCACAGGGCCAGGAGTCGACAATGCCCTGGCGGTTGACGTCCGGGACGAAACTCACTTCCGCGGCCGGAAAGGCCTTCAGCGTGAGGCGATAGATCTCGCCGGCCGAGAGCGAGAAGCTCGAGACGTTGTAGACCAAACGGGCCAACCGTTCGCGCGGGGCGGCCTCCAACAGGAGCAGCGCGCGGATGGCATCGGGCATGACCATGAAGGGCAGGCAGGCATCCTCGCGGACGAAGCACTCATAGGCCAGCCCCTGGGCTGCATGGTGAAGCATCTCGGGGCCGTAATCGCTCGTGCCGCCGGTTGGCACCGTCTGCGCACTGATCAATCCCGGGAAGCGCACCGAACGAAAGTCGAGGCCGTAGCCCGATCGCGGCTCATCCAGCCGTCGGTAGTGACGGGCTAAGTAGGTGCCCAGGCTCTCACATGCCAGCTTGTTGCAGCCATACATCGTGGCCGGGAAGCACCAGGCGTCCTCCATCACCTGCCCCGCCGCGCGTTTGGTGTCCGCATCCGGCAAGCCGTAGACCGCGATCGAACTGGGGTAGAGGAATTTCATCGTGCGCTGCTGCTCGCGCGCTTGTTGCACGGCACGCATCAGCAGGGCAAAGGTGCCGTCGACGTTCACGCGGAATGCCAGCTCCGGGCTGCGCTCGCCCTTGGTGGAGAGGATCGAGGCCAGGTGGAAGATCGTTCGGTAGGCGCGGCCTTCGAAGAGCTGTTTGAGCAGCGTCGGGTCGAGAATATCGCCTTGCACGAACGTCAGGGGAATGGCTTGCAGGGCCGGGTCGAGGGGTTGGATGTCGGTGGCCACGATGGCAAGTTGCGCGTCGCGGCTCAGATGGGCGATCAACCCGTGACCCACTTCGCCGTTGGCACCGGTGATGAGTACGCTGCTCTTTTGGGTCATGCCTCTCTCCGAGGATCCGGCCGCCAAGCGCCGTGAGGATTCTCGGGGGGCGCCTGCCTCCCCAACTATACCGTCACCGGCACAACTCCACAATGCCGTGCACGGCCGGCGAGGCCAGGCATTGGCGGCAATGGGGCGCCTTCCTTGTCCATCGGCTCCCCGCCCTCGGCCTATCACTCGCCGGGGTACTCTCAAACCCGCGGAAAAACGCAACGACCGCGTGGCAGGAGCCACGCGGTCGCGTCTTAACGATATTCCCTTGCTGCGGTTGCCTATCCGCGCCCGGTCCACGCCAGGACATAGCGGCCGATGACGGCCAACAGCCCGGCTGCCAGCGCGATGAGAAGCAGGGCGCCAACGCAGCGAATCGAACTGGCCACGAAGTGAATCACGTGACGCAAGAGCCACAGGCCCACGAGCACGGCCACCGCCCAACCGGCAATCTCCAACCACGACACGGCACCCTCCGAGGTATCAGGTCACTCTCTGGTGAGGGTCGGAGGCTGCAGAATCCGTGCCGTCTCACTGGAGGCTCGCCAGGGCCATGTTTTGGCCCGCGGACTGCCAACCGTGAAATCACGCATGACCAAGCGCAGGCCCACTTAAACAGTCAACGGGGCGCCTCCTCTGAGCTCGCCCCGTCGACAATGGGTGTCCCCCTCCGCGCAGACCCCGTATTCAACTGTCACGTCCATTCGGCGAGTGCACCTGTACCCAGAACGCTCACCGACACCAACAGTATAGATGGCCCGCTGGACCGCGGCAATAGGCAGATGTACTGGATGGAATCCGAGCCAGTTCCCGCCCTGCAGTGCGAGCCGAGCATGGGAGCAAGCGTGATTTGCGCAGGCGGGGCGGTTTACGCGTGGTGCCCGACGGGGAATGCGAGGGATTGCTCCGAGATGCCTCAGGAGTAATGGTCCTGGTAGTTGCACGTCTCACGAAGGTTACAGTAGTCGCAGGCGCGCCCGCCGGCTGTCACCTCGGGCCCGAGCCCGACCACGAACGAAACCGTCTTGCGCGGATGCATCATGCCCGAGGTCGCTGCGTGAACGCCGATCTCGTGCGTATCAACGAGCGCCAGCAGTTCCGGCTGGCCGGATTCGACCGACCAGCCGATCATCCCGGGAGAAAGCGGCATCGTTGCCTGTTCGCTCGCTTCGGCCGCCAGCGACTCGAAGTAACGGCAGGCGCTATTGGCCAGGGCCTCCGCGGCAGCCGAACCGCACCCATCCAGTGCCAGGCCCAGGCTCGGATCGTCTTGCATGACCTCCGCTGCGTAGTCTTCGAGCGCCGGACCGATAGTGCACAAGGCGACCGCCACACGCTGGGCACTGCCCAGGTGCTGAGCCACGAGCGTGCCTGAAAGGTGCGCTCCTCCCTCGAGTGTCAGCCGCTCGTGCCGCAGGCCTTCGACCTCCACCACGCGGTACAGGACGGCCGGTGCGATCAACGGCCGTGCGGCGGCCAGGGCATCTTCGGCTATGGCGACCAGTGCCCGGCTGCGCCCGCGGATGACGGCTGGGTCGGCCCCCTGCCCGCGCAGAACGAGGTCAGCATCGAGCGCCAGAGTCCAATCGCGGCGAACCGGCATGAGGTTAGACCGTCACCTTGGGCAGCGCGCGGAAATAGGCGATGTAACGCGCTGCATACTCGTCGCGGCCAAGGAGCAGATCGGTGGCGCGAATTATGCCGGCAAGTTTGCCCGGATCGGTGATCAGGCAATTCGCCCCGCGCCCGACCGCCAGCGCCAGAAATGCCTGGTTGATCGTGTGGCGGTCGGGAAGCCCGAAGGAAACGTTGCTGGCCCCCAGGTTGATACTCACCCCAAATTCCTTGTGCACGCGCTCAATCGTCGCCAGCGTCACCATGCCGGCATGGCTGTCGGCGCCCACGGTCAGCACCAACGGGTCGATGATCACGTCCTCGGCCGGGATCCCCAGTTTGGCCGCCCGCTCGAGGATCTTGCCCGCCACTTTCACCCGCGACTCCGCATCCATGGGAATGCCGTTGTCGTCCATCGTCAGGCCAATGACCGCCGCTCCTCGATCTTTGACCAGTGGCAGCACCGAACGCAACGAGGCCTCTTCACCGTTGACTGAATTGACCAGCGGCTTGCCGGGAACCACCTTGAGCGCCGCCGCGAGCGCGGCCGGGTTGGGAGTGTCGATGCAGACCGGCACGCCCATCGCTTCGGCCACCGCGCTCACCACTCTGGGCAGCATGGCCACATCGTCGAGGCCCGGCACGCCGACGTTGATATCCAGCACTTCGGCGCCGGCCGCCACCTGGGCGGCAGCCGATTCCAGCACCAGCGCCATGTCGCCCGCCTGGAGCGCTGCCGCGAGTTTCTTGCGTCCGGTGGGGTTGATGCGCTCGCCGACGATCACGGCCTGACCCTCCGTGTCGAGGATCGCTTCACGCGTGGTGCCCTTAAGTACGGTCTGCATGGTGTGGAGGTCCCTTCTCAGAGCGGATGAGTCTGCAAAACGTGTCAGGGCGCGAACTCCCCTGACGCGGCAACAAGCATTGTACCGATGATTGAGGCGCGGCGCGCACCGTCGAGGGCGGCCCATGCGCCGGCCGGGTCATGCCGTGGGCAGGCTGCCCTCAACCTCGCCGATGGCCCGGTCGAGAATGCTCAACAGGTCGTCCAATTCGGCGGCGGCAATGACGAGCGGCGGGGCAAAGAGGGTCATATCACCCAGCACGCCCTCCACCGCCCCGGAGCACGGGTACGTGACGAGGCCCAGGCGCATAGCGGCCTGGTCGATCCGCGCGCTCATGTGTAGCTCGGGCGGGAAGGGCTCGCGCGTTTCCCGATTGCGCACGTACTCCAGCCCGAACATCAGGCCCAGCCCGCGCACATCGCCGACGATCGGATGATGTTCCATGATGCGGCGCAGCCCGGCCTGCGCCTGGAGCCCGCGCTCGCGTGAATTCTGCATCAGGTTGTGATCCACCAGGTAGCGGATGGCGGCGATCGCACCTGCGCAGGATACGGCATTGGCGTTGAACGTGTGACCGGCGCGGAAGGGCGAGCGGGCCTTCTCCAGCACCGCCCATATATCGTCGCGCGCGATGACCAGCGCTAGCGGGGTGTAGCCGGAGGTGACACCCTTGGCCGAGGTGAGGATGTCGGGTGTCTCACCCCAATGCTCGATCCCCCACATCGCGCCTGTCCGTCCCCAACCGGTCATCACCTCGTCGGCGATGAACAGGATCTCGTAGCGATCGCAGATTTCCCGCACAGTCTCGAAGTACCCCTCGGGCGCCGGCACCGCACCCAGCGACGCGCCCACCACTGGCTCCGCAATGAACGCCGCGACGTTCTCTGCGCCTTGCTGGCGGATGACCGTCTCGAGCGCTCGCGCGCACTTCAGTTTGCAGGAGGGAAAAGTCAACTCAAACGGACAGTGGTAGCAGAAGGCGGGCGGAATGTGCGGCGACTCGACAAACATGGGCAGAAACAACTTGCGCCGTGCCACCAACCCCGAGTAGCCCGCCCCCGAAATCGAGTTGCCGTGGAAGGCCTGCCAGCGGCTGATGATCTGATATTTGCCCGGCTTGCCTCGCTCCACCCAGTACTGTCGCGCCAGGCGAACGGCGTCATCGGTGGCATCCGTGCCGGTGCAGGTAAACCATACCCGGCTGTTGCCCTTCAATTCGCCCGGCGCGAGATCCACCACCAGGTCCGCCAGGTCGAGCATTGGCGCATGGGTGAACGCGTGGGCGGGCGAGAAAGAGAATTTCTGCGCCTGGGCGTACATGGCCCGCGGCACCTCGTCCACGGCGTGCCCGATCGCCGTGACAACGGCCGACCCTCCCGAACCGTCGATGTAGCGTTTGCCTTCGCGGTCGAAGAGGTAAATGCCTTCGGCCCGTTCCACGACCGGGTACTCGCGCTCCCACGAACGATGCACCGCATGCACATTGGGTCGGGTCATGAGGCAGGGCCTCCTGCTCTTCACGCGCGGGCGGCGGTTTCTGCTGCGCGCGGTTCGATGCTAGCACACGCATCACGAGGTGTCAACGCACAGACGACACATGCCGTGCGCGCATGCATCTTGCCCGCTCCGCCGACACAGCCCAAAGCCCAATGCCGGCCTCGCGGCGTGTGCGAATTGACACTCCGCAACCTGAATGCTAGAATGTTACCACCTTCACAATACGAAGCGACGGCGCACACGGGTGATCGTCGGGTACTGAGAACGGCCTCTGGTCCCCACGGGGCGCGAACGCGAATCCTTTCGGATCGACAGCGGCACCGTAAGGCGCCGCGTGCGTTCGCCCCTCAGCAGTGCCGCCCTGAACTCTCAACCATCCTCACCGCCATACCTACCGGACCTGCAGCCCGGATACTTGAAGGTGTGTCATGGAGAAACCTATGCAAACGCTGCTCACGGAAATCGCAGAGAACGTGATCCTCGGTAAGCGCGCAGTGGTGGAAGCTAAGGTACGCGAAGCGTTGGAGGCGGGGCTCGACCCGCAGTTGATTCTCAATGAGGCGCTTATTGCCACGATGGGCGTCGTGGGAGCACGCTTCGAATGCGGCGAGTTCTATGTGCCCGAGATGCTCATCGCCGCGCGCGCCATGCAGGCCGGCCTGGCCCTGCTCAAGCCGCACCTCTCCAAGGGCGGCGTGCAAATGCGCGGCACGGTGGTCATCGGCACGGTCAAAGGGGACCTGCACGACATTGGCAAGAACCTGGTGGCCATGATGCTCGAAGGCGCCGGGTTCGAGATCATCGACCTGGGCACGGATGTGCCGCCCGAGAAGTTCGCCAGCGTGGCGCGCGAGAGCGGTGCCACCTTGGTGGGCATGTCGGCCCTGTTGACCACGACCATGAAGAACATGAAGTCGGTCATCGAGGCGCTGGAAGACGTGGGAGTTCGCCAGAAGGTGAAAGTCATGATCGGTGGGGCGCCGGTGACGGAGGCGTTTGCCAAGGAGATTGGCGCCGACGGATACGCACCGGATGCCAGCCGCGCTGTTGCTCTGGCTAAATCCTTCGGCTAGCCCGCCCTGCGGCGCGCCCGCCATGGCCGCATCCTTCGATCTAGATGTCAGGACCCGCCCTTTCGGGCGGGTCCTTTGCATTCACTAGACGGTCACACGTCCATAAAGCCTGCGCATCCTGCAGCGCGGGTTCGGCCCGCAGTGCCAGATCGGCTGAGCGGTCGAAGGGAGAGTGCCTGCCCCTCCCGCCAAATGCTCTCGAACGCGGGAGCAGCCAACCGCTCTTTGGTTTCGGCCAGTCGGCGCTCGTAATCCATGCGTGAGGCGCCATCCATGACAAAGCCGATGTCGCGATACCGCGCATCGGCTGCGCTCAGAAGGCGCGTCGCGCGGCGTGGCGGCTGCACCAGCGAAAGGACCAACGTGAGAACGGTTGCGCGTGCGGGGCCAATTGTGCGCAGGTCGCTCGCAGGCGGGTAAGCGTAATGCATGCTATGCCCTCCTCAAGATGGTCTCCGTTCGATTCGGGAGGGCTTTCAACACGAACAGGCAGAGCCGGGACGAGGTGGGGTCAACCCGAGCGGGGAGAAGTCAGTTGGGCCTCGATATCTCGGCGCGTGGTGCGCACGGAGGTGCCGCCTGGACCTAGGGTCGAGCGCCCGCCGACGATATTGCCCCAGACCAGACACGTTTCGAGTGGTTTGCGTTCCAGCCAGGCCGCGAGGAATCCTGCGTCGAATGCGTCGCCCGAGCCGGTCGTGTCCAGCGGCTCGACCTCGATCGCCGGGGCGTGGACCATTGTGCCGCCGCGCGCCCAGGCATACGCGCCTTGCGCTCCATCCTTGACAACGACCAGCGGACACAATTCCAAGAGGCGCGCCATCGCCCGTGCCAGGTCAGTCTCGCCGGTGAGGCGGCGTGCTTCGAGCGTGTTGGGCAGAAAGATATCCGCCATGCCGATTGCCCGGCGGACGGAGGCCACACCCAGATGGGCGTCCTCTGTCGAGTTGCCGTCCATCACCAAGGAGACTCCGCGCAGACGCATGAGGGCTCGGGCGGGGATGATCAGCGGCCCGTGGTAGACACCCGGAACGAACACCAGGCGCGGCGAGGTGGTGGCGAGCGCACGCACGGCGGCAGGCACCGGTGGCTCGGGATCATAGAAGGCGAGGAAGGCCCGATCCTCAGGGAAGGAGGCGGCCACGGTGATGTGCCGCAGCGGGCGCGCATGATCCACGAAGAGCGCCGCATCCAGGCCCTCCTCGATCGCTCGCCGGCGGACGAAGGCGCTCATGGGATCGTCGCCGAAATCCACCGCCCACCCTACGCTAAGTCCCAGCCGCGCCATCGAGACTGCGCAGGTGTAACCTCCGCCGCCCGGCTGGTGGTCGAATCCGCTGGCGACCACCTCCACGCCGAGCTCGGGCAGCTTGGGCAAGCCTGTAAAGACTAAATCCAGGCAGTAATCGCCGAGCACGAGGGCATCCAACGTGCGGCTCACTGCGGGTTGGCCTCGTTCGGGGTGGAGAGGATCATTCCAGTGCGGGGAACAGGGCCCCGTGGCGCTGCCGGTATTCATCCACGAGCACACGCGCCAGGCGCACGTCGCCCACCAGCGGGTGGATAGCCAATGCGCTCACCGCCAGGGTGGACGAGTGCTCGAGCACGGCGCGGATGGTGTGCTGTTCGTAAGCCTTCACCTGAAGCATCAGCCCCAGGCAGTGAGCCGGAATCTCGCCTACCGACAACGGGCGGATGAAGTCCGCGCTCACCACAGTCGGAATCTCCACCACGTCGCGCGTGCCCATGCCGTGTATTGCGCCTGCGTTCGGGATATTGAGCACCATCACCCGCGGCGTCCTGCCGCGCAGAGCCTCCATCAGGTTGAGTGCCACGCCGGCATAGCCTTCGGCTGCCAGCGCCTCGGCCACCGCCGGATCTGCGTTGGCGAGCCAATCGTCGTGCCCGGTTTCGCTGGCCATGTAGGTGTGCCCCCGCTGGCGCATGTAGGCGCCGTAGGCGGCCACCATCTCAGCCGTCGCGCCTCGCGCCGCTTGTGCGCGCAAAGCCGCGAACAGGTCTCCGTTGATGCGCACCAGGAACTCGCCGCGGGTCTCCTCGCTGCGCAGGATATTGGCGACCGCCTCGCGCGCGTGGTAGTAGTAGTACAGATACTCATTCGGGATCAGGCCAAGCTCAGCGACCAGGCTCGGGTCGAAGGGCAGGCCGGGGAGCGGGGCGCCCTCGCGCAACTTACTAATGAAGCGCGGCACCCTATCCAGCCCATCGTGAACCAGGGAGCGCATCCACCCCAGGTGGTTAAGCCCAAAATAGTCCATGTGCACTCGTTCGGGCGTCGTGCCCAGCGCGGCCGCCGCTACGCGCTGTATGCCGCTGGGTGCGTCGCAGATCCCAACTGCCCGCGCCCACCCGCCGGCGCCGCACAATGCTTCGGTCAGCAGCCCGGCCGGATTGGCGAAGTTGATCAGCCAGGCGCTTGGGCACACTTCACGCATCAACCGCAGATAGTCGAGCAGCACCGGCAGCGTGCGCATGGCCATGGCGAACCCGCCCGGGCCGGTCGTTTCCTGGCCCAGCACGCCGTGGGCCAGCGGCACGCGTTCGTCGATGACGCGCGATTCGATCCCGCCCACGCGAAACGTGGTGATAACAAAATCCGCATCCTGCAGGGCCTCGCGCGCGCGGGTGGTATGGGTGATGCGCAGCCCGGCTGCGAGCGCGTCGGCCTCGGGCGTTGCGATGAGGCGCATCAGCTCCAGCCGCTCGGCATCGGTGTCCATCAACGCCAGCTCATCGACGCCCAGGCGAGCCCGGCGGATGAGCACGGCCTGCACTAGCAGCGGAGTGCGCACCCCACCCGCACCAAGAATCGCAATCTTCATACCGTGGCCAGTCTCCTCACGGGTCAAGGGTTAGACTTACCGCCGAAGCCACCAAGGACCCCGAGAGGTCTGGTGGGTCTTGCGGCTTGTCTGTGGGCACGAAAGTCGCGCCTTCGAGCATGTTCCAGCGACGGAGCATTCCACACAGGGAGTTCTCTGCGCTCTCTGCGGTGAATGCTCTTTCCTTAGCCTGCACGCGCCGTAGCGCGCTCCAGGTCGGCCCGCCGCTGCATCTCGCCGCGCAGAGCGCGGATGTCCTTCGGGATGAAGAACAGCGCGCCCAGGTAGATCACGAAGCACAGCAACCAGGCTGAGATGCAAATCCAGAGGATCGCTGTCTTCAGATTGGTGGCATCGGCGACGATGCCCGCCAGGAGCGGTGCCATGGCCGCCCCCGAGTTCTCGATGAAGTACTCCACCGCCTGGGTCGTCGAACGCACCTCGGGCGTCGTCACATCGAAAATCGTCGCGATGACGTTCGGCGAAGAGAGAGGCATGAATAACGCAGCCACGAGCATCAACACGAGGAACTGGGTGCGGTTTGCCACCGGCGTTTGTATCGCCAGAAAGAGGAACACTGCGCCCAGAAGGACCCCCACGCTTGAGACAATGATCCGGCCGTTAAGCGTGCGCTTGAAGAGCCAATCGCCCAACGACCCGCCCACAAAGTACCCGAGGGCCAGGACCAGGATCATCGGCGCCATGGTGAACAGTATCGAGTTGTTGTCGTAGCCCCGTTCGCGAATGAGATAGCCGAAGATAAAGAAAGTGATCACATTCCACGGGAAGACGCCGGCGAACCCCTGGGCAAAGACGAACCACATCGAGCGCTTCTGCACGGCCAGCTTGGCCTCGGCCCACGAGAAGCGGAATTGACCGTATTCCTTGATCCCTTCGAACTCGGGCTCTGCCTGACCGCGCGGCATCTCCTTGACGCCGAAGAAGATCAGCACGGCAATCAGCAGCCCGAGCGATCCGGTAATGTAAAAGACCGAGCGCCAACCGCCGATCATCGGCGCGACCATCAAGGCCAGCACCATGCCGACCAGGTAGCCTAGCGGCTGGGCCACTTGCAGCAACCCATACACCCGCCCGCGCAAATCTGGCCCAAAGTAATCGGCCACGAGCGAATACAGCCCGGGGTAGGACGAGTCGTCAATGCCGGTCGACGCGCGAGTGCCCACAAAGGCTGGGAACGAACGCACGAGCGAGCTCATCCAGGTGGTGGCGCCCCAAATAAGGGCGGCCAATGCAAGAAGCTTGGCGCGGGCGTAGCGGTCGTAAAGGTAGCCCCACACCGGGTAGAGCAGCGTAGCGACTAACAGCGCTCCGGTGTTGACCAGCCCCCATTGCGAATCCGAGATCTTGAATTCGCCCATGATCGGCACTTGCATCGAGCCTATCATCAAGCGGTCGGTTTGGTGGAGCAGCATGAAAAGGAAGAAAACCGCGACAACAAACCAGCGATAGCCGGAGCGCTTACGCATGCCATCCTCCTCACTGCCGGTGATGGATCGATGTGTAGCCGCGAAATCGTGCCGCAGAGTATAGCCTCGAACGCCGCGAGTCGCCCTACCCCGCGTAGGTCCGCCCGATACCTACGAGGCGGGACCGAGCAGCCCCTCCACAAACGGATGAAAGCGCGCGTAACGGAAAGCCTCGCCGTAGGCAAATCCCCCCTTCTTCCCGACCTCGGCCGCCTGCGAGCGCATAGCCCAACCCACCGCGAGCATCGGGTCGCCGGCCGCCTCGCCCAACAAGGCGCTCAGGTCCAGCCCGGCCAGCTCTGCCTGACGCCGCACGTCTTCCACCAGGAATTCCATCTGTGTCTTGTGTTCCGCCAGTGCTGCCAGCTTGCGCTCGATCGTGGAGGTGATGTCAATAACCTTGTCGGGGACCCCGCCGCTCTCGGCATAGTAGTACTTCTCGGTCACAAAGTGCGGCTCGAGGCCCTCGCGGGCGTGCTCGGGATGCATCAGCGGAAGCATGGCAAAGGAGACCGCCTCGACCGCAGCGATCGCGACCGTGCGGTGATCGGGATGGGGTTCGCCCAAGGCGAACGGGTCTTCGGCGATGAGCGCGTCCGGCCGGAATTCGCGAATCGCGAGGATGAACCGTTCACGCAATACGCCCGGCGCCAGTCGATCCAGTTCCAAGTCCGGATATCCGAGCAAGAGCGGCGGCTGCGCGCCGATCACCTGTGCCGCGCGCTGCGCTTCCTCCTGACGCACGCGGGCCAATGCCTCGCTCGCCTGCGTGAAGGAGCCGCGCCGGCCGTCGGAGGCGATGACGTAACGCACCTGTGCGCCCTCCGCGACGAATCGGGCGATCGTCCCGCCAGCAAAGAACTCCGCGTCATCCGGGTGGGCGACCAGGACCAACACACGCTTGGGCATCGGGATCCTCCTCTCTCACATCGGCTGAGGGCGAGGGGCGCGCGCGATAGGCCTTGCTGCAGCGGGCCGAACGGCCTCAACCTCCCCAGCCAATCAGAAGTTCACTCCCTTGGGTCGGGTCGCATTCCCAACACAGGCGGAGTTCCGCGCTCGCCGGGTCGAATTCCCACTCGCGGGCGGTCTCCCCATCGATTCTCGCCTCACGCGGTGCACGCGCCCGGTGCAGGACCGCTTCTATCTTGAAGCGCCTCGGCCGACCGGCAAACTCCCCGCGAGTCGGGTAAACGTACAGCCGCAGTCGGTCGCCCTCCTGTGAACATTCAATGCGCGTACGGCTGAATTCGCCGCGTTGATAGGCCCGCGTTCGACCATCGTCGTCGTACACCGATGTTACACCGGCGAAGGGCGGCCACGCGTGGAGCGAGAGTTGCTCGAACACGTGCGCATCGGATATGCTCGCGAGCATCGGACCCATCGGCAGCAAGGAACCACCGCGCACGAAGAGTGGCAACCGGTCGAGCGGGGCCTGGCACACGATGACGCCGGGCCCGTGGTGAGTTTCTCCCGACCAGAAGTCGTGCCACTCGCCCGGCGGAAAGCGCACGCGACGGGATCGCGCTCCGGATTCCAGAACCGGCGCCGCCAGCAAGGCACCGCCGAGCATGTACTGGTCGTCGACCTCGCGCAGCCAAGCCTCGGCGGGGAACTCCAGCATCATCGGACGGACCATCGGCACGCCCGTCTGGCTCGCCTCCCAAGCCAGCCCGTACAAGTATGGCATCAAGCGGTAGCGCAGGTCTGCCAGGCGTCTGAAGTTCTCTTCAGCCTGCGCGCCGTGCGACCAGGGCAGGCGTGTGTCGTCGAGGGCGGCCGGGCGCCAGAAGTAGCGCGCTAACGGATTGAGCATCGCCCACTGCGCATAACGCATGTGGGTTTCGGGGGTTGTCCGGCCCGAGAGGCCGAAGATGTCGGCACCCCACCATGTAAAGCCGGTGAGGCTCATGTTGAGTCCGGCGCGCAGCGTGGCACGCATGTGATGGAAGGTCGGGGTCTGGTCACCCAGGAAGAGCCCCGGGTAGCGTTGCGAGCCAGCCCAGGCCGAGCGCGAATAGATGAGGGGGCGCCGATCGTCGAGCGCGCGCATGCCTTCGAAAACCGCCCGGCCGTAGAAGAACCCGTATAGGTTGTGCAACTCGCTCCCGCTCAATCCCATGTGGGAGCGCGCATCGTGCGGCAAGTATTCCCCATCATCGGTCTTGAAGAAGGCCACGCCCTGATCGTAGAGCGGGCGCAGACGCGCGTTCCACCAGTCGGCCGCCGCCGGGTTGGTGAAGTCGAGCATGCCGCCCGCCCCGAACCACCACGCTGTCTGGTCGTGGGCGAGGAAACCCTTGGCGCGCGCCTCCGCCCAACCGGGAAGATCCCGCTCGTCGTCCATCAAACGCTCGCGCGGCGCGCTGTGCATATAGAGATTGAAGACCCGCTTCTTGAGCCGGCCGTGGCGGGTATTGAGGAAAGGCGTGAAGATCAACCCTAGGCGCACGCCCATCGCCCGCAATCGGCCGATCATCTGCGCCGGGGAGGGGAAAAGCGAGGTGCGCCAGCGGAAGTTATGGAAGCGCTCCTCCCAATGGTAGTCGAGGATCACCGCATCCAGTGGGATGCGGTGCGCACGATGCGCTTCGACATGGGCGAGCACGGCGTGCTCGCCCTCTTGCGGGAATTCGGTGACCCACAGCCCGAGCGCCCAGCGCGGAGGCAGCGGCGGGCGGCCGGTGAGCGCGGTGTAGGTGGTGAGAATTTCCTTGAAGGTCGGGCCGGCGATCACGACGCAATCGGCCCCTGGGCCGTCGGCAGTCACCTCCAGGCGGCCTCGCTCGGGCCGAAGGCGCCAGGTGCTGGCGTGGCTGTTGAGCAAGAGCAGCGCGTAGCCGCGGCTGCTCACGATGAACGGAATGGCCGAATAAGACTGACGCTGCTGGGTGAAGGCGGGTGATTCGCACGCGCTCAGGTGGACCACGCCCTGCCATCGGGCGAAGCGGTCGAACCGCTCCCCCCAGCCGTAGAACTTTTCGCCAGGCCCGCTGGAGATGACGAGGCGGGTCGTGCCGCGCGCCGTCTCGAGCAACTCATGAATGGTCAAAAGAGGCGCGCCCCCGGGGCCCCTCACCTGCGCACCCCGGCCTATTGGCCGGGCCGACAGTTCGCTTTCGAGGCCCGCTGCGTCCGCCAGCCCCGGCAGCACTTCGCTCACCCACGGCCGGCCCGGCGAACCGCCGACGTTGGGCCCCGTCGCCCAGGTGAGGCGCAAGGCATGCGGCCCGAAGGGGAGAACATGCAAGCGGACCTCGTCTGGTTTGGCTGACCCAGTGGGGGTCGACGTACGCATCTGTCATCTCGACTAGATAGCTTGAGTGGTGAAGCGTGTTGAGGATAGCACAGGCTTGCTCAGCGCGTGCATGGTCATGAGCTAAAAGTTCGGCGCGGTTCGCGATCAGGGAGCGTTGGCCTCACGTCGTCCCGCAGCTACCCGGCTACCGGGAATCGGCCCCCGCCCAGTGGACCTTGTATGGAGTTTGCATACGGCCCCTGGCCGCCGCTTTGGGTTGCCCTGCCGCAGGTGCTGCGCGACTTGCCAACATTCCTCGATGGCCAAATCCAAGTGGGCAGACCGGCACTGCCCCATCCGGGGCCGGGTTTATCCCAGAATGGCAGCAAGCCCAGATACATTGCTGGCTGAGCGGGATGCTGCAGAGGCCACATGAGTAATGGGATGCCGACACTCCAATTGGGCGCCGGGCGCTCCGAAGAGATGCGGGTAGTCCCCAGAAGCACTCGCCGATTTGGGCGGCCACCGCGGACTGTCCCGATTCTGCTCATCAGACGCAAGAGTGGCGGAGCCGAACTTGACCTACTCTTGTGTCACCAGATCGGGGGAGCAAGGCCAGACACCCGCGCCACGCCGCAGGTGGGTGAGAGCCGCCCCGAGTGGCTTTGCAGACCGACCGCCGACGTCGAACCCACCAAGGATGTCCATGGCGTCCTTCCATCTCACCCCAAGCCGCAACGCCCGCCGCACGATTGCGACTGCCACTGTGCTTGCACTTCTTGCGATCGGGGCTGGCGGTTCGCCCGCAGCCCGCCCAACCCGCGCGTGCGAGGAACCCGACCCACCTGCCGCTCTCGCGCCAGCCTGCGAAGCGAATGCGCTGATTGTGCTCGTTGCAAGCACCGCCGCCGAGACGCGCGAGGCGGTGAATGCAATTGAGGCGCTCGGCGGGTGCGCCGTTCACGTCTTTCCACCGGCGGCGCTCATTGCCTACGTGCCCCCCCAAGTGGTAATGAGGGCAGTACCTTTCTTCGCCGATGCCTACCGGGGCGAGGTCCCTGCAGGCGCTCTGGCCGACCTTCCCTTTGAGGCGCAGCTCGCCGCCGCAGCATGGAACCACACGCTTCAAGCTGCAGCCCAGGGTCCGACGCCTGCCCCACAGCCTCCGCCGGGGGAACCACTTGTTGGTGACGTGCGCACAGCACCTTATCATGGCGCTCAACCGGATGGGGGGCTCGCGCCTGCCCCACCAAGCCCGGGTTACTACGAAACCTCCGAGTTCATGGCCGGCGACGTGGCAGTTGGCATCATATTGCCCGAGAGCGACGGCACGATCGACACGCAGACCGAGAACTGGGCTGCAGGGCGCATGACCTCCGTCGTCACCGAAATCCAAACCGGCCTCAATTGGTGGGCCACCTCGGCCAACCCCAATGGCCATCTGACGTTCTACTACGACACGCACTTGCAGGTGCCGACCGGATACGAGCCCATCACGCGGTCATCGAATGATGACACACTGTGGATCAATGGGACCCTGGCCACACTCGGCGCGAGCGGCTCCGATTGGTACAGCCGCACGTTCGGTTATCTCAATAGCATTCGCACCGCCTACGCGACCGATTGGGCTCTGGTCATATTCGTCGTCGATAGTGCGGTCGACGCCGACGGCAAGTTTACCGATGGGTATTTCGGGTATACCTACGGGTTTCTGGTGGTGATGACCTACGACAACGACGGCTGGGGGATTACCCGCATGGACGCCGTCACGGCGCATGAAATCGGTCATGACTTCGGCGCCGGCGATGAGTACTGCCAGCCGGGCTACTACTGCTGTTCATGCGGCGGTTCGTACGGCTACTTGGGCATTGCCAACTCAAATTGCGAGGCGCGCTGCGTCACGACAAGCACCAATTGCCCGACGTGCGTCAGCATCAATTGCATCATGCGTAACAACTATTGGGGCATCGACACGCCCTCTGGCCAGCAGGTGGGCATCCGTGATCTGGATGGGGACACAATCCTTGACCCGGTCGACACGGCGCCAACGGTCTCCATCCTATCCCGCCCGCCCGAGTCGACACCCATGCGGAGTGTGCATTACACGGGCTCGGCACAGGATGTGCCCCTTGTCTCGCCGACATCCAATGATGTAACGATCAATCACATTCGGGCAGTCGAGTACCGCGTGGATAGCGGCACGTGGCTGCCTGCGCTAGCAGCGGATGGGGCGTGGGACGAAACCACGGAGGATTACCTGTTCACCACCGCATCGCTTGCGCCGGGCCCGCATACCGTGGAAATCCGCTCAGTCAACCGAGTGGACAACCCATCATCGCTTCAGACAGACTCCTTCGTCGTCACAGCCGGAGTCTTCTTCCCGCTGGTCAACCGCTGACCAACGCGGCGCGAGAGCGCCGTCAGGTCCGACCCAACCGGGTGGGTCTCATGACTCACGGGGGCACGATGACACAACGCCATTCAACCCTCGCCCTCTTGTTCGCCATCACAGCGCTGCTCCTCGCAGGCAGCGGTCGACCCGCCTCGGCCTGGGACGAACCGGCGCCTGCCCTTCCCGCACTCCTCTCTCGCGCCGCAGCACCCGCAGGCGCGGGAACGGTCATGTACTTCCCCGTCATATTCAACAATGCCCCGCCGCAGGCAATCGTCATCGATCACACGACCATTGACATTTCCCTCATTCCACCGGAATGGATCACGGCCGCCAGAGCGTTCGTCATCCATTACGCCCACACCTCGCACGGCTCGCAGGTGCTCACCGGCCTGGCCTGGCTCGAGGGCCAAGATCCCGCATACGCGGTTCAGATCACCGCCAACGGAAGCGTGGTCAACCCGGCCACGCCGGGCTCGCTGAGCTTCTACGACGGCAACAACTATCCCGGCAACACCTACATCACACCCGACATGTACTGGGAATACGCCGACGGCGTCACGCACACGCGCTCGGTTGCGAACACCGCTTGGTTCGACTACTCCACCTGGACGTGGTGCGGGCAGGCTTCGAGCTACAGCACCGAGCAGATCGCGCTCTACCTCGCCACGCTCGATGGGCTCGAGCAGGATTACCCCGGCATGCGCTTCATCTACATGACCGGCCACACCGACGGCTCGGGCCCCAGCGGCGACTTGTATCGCAACAACAATCAGATCCGCCAGTACGCCCGCGATCACGCCAGGGTGCTCTTCGACTTTGCGGATATCGAATCATACGACCCAGACGGCATCTATTACCCGGACACGACCGACGCCTGCCCGTGGTGCGCCACCTACTGCGCCGCCCACCCGTCCTACTGCACGAACTTCGACGCGATGGGCGACTGCGCGCACACACACAAGCTGCTGTGCAAGATGAAGGCACAGGCCTGGTGGTGGTTGATGGCGCGGCTGGCAGGTTGGCCCGGGCCCTCCTAGACCTCTCACGGTCTTCGATCATTCGGCACGGGATCAGGCGCTCCGTTTTTCACGCTCGCATGTGATGCTCCAGCGCGCGTGGCAAACCTGGCCGCGCACGTCCACCGCTGCATGCGAAGCGCACTCCTCTTCGATGGACCCTGATTCTGCCCCTCGTTGCGCGCCCGGCCATGAGCGCTGAGGCGCATCGCCTTGCGTGATGCATGGAGACGCAGGCCCGATCGGCGCGGTTATCCCCGCCGCCATTCATCCAGAAGATGAGAGTGACCTCAGAGTGCAGGAGGCAAACCACCGATAACCTTGCATTCGCTTGACCGCGCGCGCGGCCGTGCTACGCTAATGGCACGGCTGCCGCCGCGCGTCGGCGGCCCGGTCCCTCGAAGCGCGCTCTCTCCCCTCCCTACGAGTCCACACAACGGTGCCGATTGTGAGTCGCGGTGCGGTGAGACATCCGAGCCGTATTATCCGATAGCGAGTCATCACACCCACGTTAGTCCAATCGAAGGAGGGGAGAATGAAACCGACCATCGTGCTCACTCGCGGGCTGGCGATTGCGACGGTGATCGCGCTTGCGCTGGCGATCTCGCCGGGCGTTGCGCAGCCCGGAGAAGCGCCTGCCAGCCGGCCCCTGGCGGCGCCTATGCCGCTTGGCCCGTCAATACCGATCCAGGGTCGGCTTACCGATGCCGCCGGCCATCCCCTCCCAACAGGGACCTACGATGTTGCATTTGAGGTGTGCCACCGCGGCGGGGCGTGCCCTTGCGCCGACGCCTACTCGCTATCCGTGGAGAACGGGCTCTTCAGCACCGTCATCTCGGACTGCTCGGCGGATCTGTTCGACGGGCAACAGCTGGATCTGCAGATCACTGTCGAGGGCGAGGTGCTCACGCCCCGCCAGCCGATCTACGCCTCGCCGTTTGCCTGGAGCCTCAAACCCGGCGCGATCATTCACAACTACGAGAGCGGGCATGCGCTCACCCTGATCACCAGCACATCCGGTGGCGACAACAGCGCCCTGCGCGCCGAGAACTCGAACCCCGCCAGCGGCATTGCCATCTGGGGCAAGGCCGCAGGGGATGACGCAACGGTGGTGATCGAGAATCTGGGCACGGGAGCGCTGCTCAAGGGGTTTGGCGCCGGCAGCGGCGAGGATGAATTCCGCATCGACAACGACGGCTCGCTTCAGGTGAAGCCCGATACGGAGCTGTTCTTCCCCGCTTCCCTCGGCCGTCTCACATCCGGTGGAGGAAGCATCACGCTCGCTTACCTGGCCGACGGCAGAACTAACTTGTACAGCACGGGAGCCGCCGACGGCGTGGTTCAGATCAGCCTGCCCGTGCCCTCGGTTCTCTACGGTCAGCCGATCGAAATCGAGACCGTGACGATCGGCTGCCAGACGAATAGTCTCCCCACAAACACAACCGCCGTCAAGCTCTGGAAACAGGACGCTTCTGGAACGCCCTCGAAGATAGTGGACCTCGCATTTGGCATCTGCGGCACGACGTCCGGATCCTGGTACGCGTACTCGCCTCCAAGCAACAACATGCTAGACGCAAGTACGGGGGCGCTTTCCCTTGAGCTCGACATCCATTTTGAAAGCGCAATTACCAACATGGTTGTGACCTGGGTCAAGCTGACGCTCGATACACACGATCTCTATTAAGGAGGATGCGCCATGAAACGCATCGCGATGCTCTTACTCCTTACGGTTCTCTTGGGCGCAGCCTCCAGCGTGCTGGCGATGTCGTCGCCCAACTACCGGCTCGACTGGTTCACGCCGCTCAACACCGGCGCCGGCGGAGGCGCGGCCTCGGCCAGCTATGGTGTTGAGATGACGATCGGCCAGACGGCAATCGGCGAGGCCTCCAGCGCCAGCTATGGCACCGGGCTCGGCTTCTGGTACGGGCTGCTCGACTGGTTCAAGGTGTACCTGCCGCTGGTGCTGAGGAACTACCCGTAGCGCCAGTTCGGGCGCCGGGAGATACGAAGCGCACGCCGGCGACCCTCATCGGGTCGCCGGCGTCATTCAATCCAAAGCCACGTGCCGCTGGCCTACTCGGCCCGCGTGCCCAGGCGTCCGTCGAGCATCATCACCGCCGGGATGTGATTCCCGGCCAACTTGAGCATCTCGACCACCTGGGAGGCGTTCCTTTCCTCCTCGACCTGCTCGTCAATGAACCACTTGAGCATCGACATCGTCGCGTAGTCGTTCTCTTTGGCGGACGCGGCATACAGGCTGTTGATCATGCCGGTCACCTTTTGCTCGTGGGCATACGCCTGCTCGAAGATGTCGAGCAGACCCTTGAAATCTGCGGGCGGCTGGGCGATGGCCTGCAGCGTCACGCGTCCGCCGCGGTCGAACACGTAGTCGTAGAACTTCATCGCGTGTTCTTGCTCCTCCCCGGCCTGCATGCGCATCCACTTGGCTGCGCCCGGGAAGTTGCTCGCCTCGCAGTAGGCCGCCATGGCCAGGTACATGTAGCCGGAGTAGAGCTCATTCTTGATTTGCTCGTTGATCGCCTCTTGCACCGACTTGCTGATGACCATGGGTCCTCCTTCGTTAACCTGTAAAGTGCTCGGATAGAAAGCCCGGGCCGCTCCGCGTGCCAGGTGGAGCGGGATATCGCGAGGCGCAATAGTACCTCGCGAACGGCGGCGCGCCAAGGGTGGCGCACAGGGTGGGCCTCAGCCATTTGCGAGGGGGAATTCCGGGTTGCGCGGGCTGGGCCAGGGAGCCGTTGGCAATCAGCCGTCATCGGTCGGTCGAGGAATGTCCCCGTCTGCGGCGCACGAGCGGCCAGGGACTCTGAGAAGGTTGCTGCACAAGGACCACCGCCTTCAAACCCCCACCCTCGTTCCGAGGGCAGGCCCCCAACCCCTCCCCCGGCACGCGAGGGTGTCAGGGCGAGTTTGTCAAGCCGGGGGAGAGGGTGAGGCGGAAGATGGTTCTTTCCGCAAGCTGGTCGATCTCTCCGCGCTCTATGCGCTCTCCCCGGCCTGCGCCCGGGGCAGGCTGCGGTGAGAAGGTCTAAAGCTCCCGCTCGTAGGAGCGATGCATCTTGTAGAAGTCAATGCCCAGTTCAGCCAGCTCGCGCTGCATCTTGTCGTTCTCGACCCCGACCTGCACCAAGTCGGCGTGTGCGAAACCACCCTCGTGGACGCTTTTCTCCAGCTCGCTGAACAGGAGCGCCGTCCCTCCCAGCCCGCGATACTTTTCGATAATGCCCGCGCCATTGATGTTGATCCACTTGGTCCGGCGGAGTTCGAGCAGCAGGTCTAGCCAGCCCAGCGGCCACAGCCGGCCGTGTGTCCGCTGCACAGCTGCCGACACATCCGGGTAGGCGAAGAGGAATCCCACCGGCTGCGCGTCCTTCATCACGATCTTGATCAGTCGCGGGTCGGCGAACCACAGCAGTTGTTCGGCCAGTGCCCCGACTTCCTCGTCGTTGAGCGGCACCCCGCCCGGCGTGCCGCCCAGGGCATCATTGTAAAGTTGCTGCAGCTGCGGCACGAGGGAGCGCAAGTCCCGCCGCGAACGATAGCGCACCACGCGCAGCCCGCGGCGCTGCTGCACGGCCCGGGCCACCTGGTGCACCCTTTCGGGCAGCTGATACGATCCGCCCAGGTAACCGGAGACGATTTCGCCGCTGGTGTGGAAGCCCGCCGCCTCGACCAGGGTCGGATAGTACGGCAGGTTGTAGGGAATGCCGAAGGCCGGGCGGTGTTCGAACCCGCGCACCAGCATCCCCAGCCCATCAAAGGGCGTCATCCCCTTGGGGCCCAGCATCTTGTTCAACCCGCGCCGGCGCGCCCAGGCGAACCCGGCTTCGAAAAGAGCCTGAGCCGCCTCGCGATTGTCCTCGCATTCAAAAAGGAAAAAGAACGCCGTGCGCTCATTGTTGAATTCGTTGTAGTTGCGGTTGTCGAGAACGGCCAGGCGCCCGATGGCGAGCCCGGTGCGCTCCTCCGCAAGCAAAAAGGCCGCTTGCGAATGGCGGAAGAACGGATGCCGCTTACGGTTGAGCATCAACCGCGCTTCATGGCGTAAGGGCGGCACCCATTGCGACACGTCGCGATACAGGCGGAAGGGTAGATCGAGAAACGCATCCACCTGGCGGCGGTTATCCGTATCGACTTCGATGATGCGCATGAGGCTAGCACCTCTTCACCACAGAGTACACAGAGATCACCGAGAGATCTCTGTAGGCTCCGTGGTCTCTGTGATCTATGTGGTTAGAGCGTCTTGCCCTTCGCCCCCGGAACGGGGAGCGGCAGGATGACGATCGCGCTGGCGATGAAGAAAGCCAGCGCCAGCCCGAACACGGTCAGATAGCCCACGTTGAGCGTGCCCGTCGCACGGTTGAGCGAATCGATCAGTGCGCCGCCGAGGAAGCGGGCGATCGCCGAACCGCCGGCGGTGGCAATGTTGGCGACGCCCAGGTAGCGCGCCGCTTCCTCGCGCGGGACGATGTCCGTTACCAGCGCCCAGTTGGCGGCCAAGAAGGTGCCCACGGCCGCACCGATGATCAGCCCGGCCACAGTGAGCAACGCCTCGCTGCGCGCCGAGAGCAAAACCCCGGTGCCGATGGCCGCCAAGATTCCGGCGAAGACCACCAGCGGCTTGCGCCCGATGCGGTCCGAAAGCCAGCCCGAGGGCAACGAAACCAGGACCAGGGCGACGCCGAGGATCGTCGAAAGCGTGCCGATAAACTTCTGCGCGCCGCCTTCGCTCATACCCACAACATCAATCAGATAGAAGAGAAGGAAGGTGTTGAGCGCGAGGAACCCGGCCCAGAACAGCATGCGGTTGGCAAACCACCAGCCAAAGGCGGGATGCGCACGAAAATCCACCGAGAAGGTCGCGCGCAACGCCTCGCCCACCGTCCTTTGCGGCGCACTCTCGGCAGCCTGAGGTCCTTCGCCCGCCGACCAGGCCGTGATCGCGAGGGCGATGATGTACACCACCGAGGGGACGGCCACCGCCGCGTAGACTGCGGCCTGCCCCCATTCCGCGAACCGACCCACCAGCTGGCCGGCCACGATTCGCCCGGCAACAAAGGCCAGGATGTCGAGCATGGCTTTGAGACCGGAGGCCTGGCCGCGCTGGCTGTCGGGCACCTTATCCGGGATGAGTGCCTGCCACGGCCCCTGTACGATGTTGGAGGAAAGCTGGATGAGCAAGAGGCCGACCACAACCACGGCAAAGACCGGTGCGCCGGCGATCAGGAACAGACAGGCAATGACCATTGCCGTACCGGCTGCCATATAGGGCAGCCGCCGCCCCCAGCGCGATCGCGTGCGGTCAGAGAAGACTCCCACGATTGGCTGGACGACGATGGCAACGATGAGGCCGGCGAAGGTCGTCAGACCCAGCGCCGTGTTTCGCCCCTCGGGTACGAGCTCGATCACCTTGCGTCCGAGTACGGCCGGCTCGAGCGTGTTCGAAACCAGAGTCAGCGCGAAACCGAGGATTGTGACCCCCAGCAAGCGCAGGAACGATATGCGTTTCATGGGGTGCTCCTTTCAACGGATGCGTTCGAGGGCTGGGTCGTTCACCACTGAGCACACGGAGAACAGAGAGGGAACCTGATGTTGCCTGGCGTTTCTTGCAGAAAATGTCGAATGCATCTACTCCTGCCCGGCTGAGTGTGAAACAACCGGTCAGCTGTCTCGGCGGTCTCCCCGGCCGAGCCCGCCAGCCTGCCCTGGAGCGGTTGGCCAGGGGGCAGGCTGTGTTCTCCGTGGCGAATCCCTTCTACCCCTCGACCGAGAGCAACGCCGTGGGACCATTCTTGGACTCGCGCCGCAATGCGAGGACTACCGCCGCCGCGGCCACGCTGATGAAAGCGTTCGCTTGCAGCACTTGCGCCAGCCCAAACCGGTCGGCGCCCAGCCCCGAAATGTAGGCCCCAATAGAACCCGCGGCAAACATGACCCCCAGGGTCAGCCCGGCCGCGAACCCCGCCCGCCCGGGCAAGGTGCGCTGCGCCATGGTGACCAATATGGGGTGCGACGCCCCGTTGAATAGCCCGGCCAATGGCACCAGCACGAAGATGTTCGCGCCCCGCGCAATCGGGAAGAAGAAGAGAGGCAGCACGCTGAGCATCAGTGAGAGGAAGATCGTGCGGCGCTTGCCATATCGATCGGCCAGGATGCCGCCGATCACTCCGCCGATCGCCGAGCCCCCCATGAAGAGCGCCGCGATCAAGCCGAAGACGGAGGGCGAGTATCCCTGGTCGAGATAGAACTTGGGGATGAAGGTGGTTGTGGCGGTCGCCGCCCACATGCGGAGGCCGGCGCAGGCAAGGATCAATGCAAAGGCTGTTACGTCTGGCGCGGGTGCGGACTGCGAGGTCTCGTTCGCCGGGGCCTGCGGCACACTCGTTGGCGCCAAATGGCGACTCATCCACCTCGCCCCGCTGAAGCCCACGACGAGTGCCAGCGCGGCCAGGATGAGGATACCCTGCCGCCCCAGATGGTCGATGATCAAACCACCTAACGCCGGGCCGATCGCCCAGCCTCCTTGCCCAAACAGAAAGAAGATCGAGGCCGCCGTGGCCACGCGCCCGGCCATGTGGCGATTGCCGAAATCGGCGGCCTGGCTCGTCCCCATCGGGTGGAAGGCCCCCGAACCCAGCGTCGCCAAGATCATGATCGGCAAGGGCCAGTACCCGGGCAAGACCGCCACCAGCGCGAAGAGCACCGCCATCCAAATCACTCCGGAAGCTGCCGACAGCTTGCCGCCCGAGCGGTCGTATAGCAGTCCAACGATCGGTTGGGAGAGCGCGTTGAGGGTGGAGTACAGCATGGCGATCAGGCCAATGCTGGCGTTGGACAGCGCCAGCGGAACGCTCAGCACCGCCAGCAGAATCCCAACTTGGGCGGAGAGCATGTCGACCGTCAAGTGGCTGAGAGCAATCAGCAAGAACTGGGGTTGACGGAGAAGTCGCATGGGGTGGAGTGGTTCACTGCCTCCTTTGAGAGTGAGATGCGGCGCGGTCTGGGTGCCGGGCGAGGGCGACGGAGACCGAGGGCGCGCTCGATGCGTCAGCCGCGCTTGGCGCGTTCCTTGCCGGCGACCGGCGTCCCATGTTTACCATGCGCCGGCGCCACAGCGGCCTCCGCCCGGCGGCGCTTCTCCTCGAGATAGGTGGTGAAATTTCCGGTGAAGGTCTCGCCGCATCCCTCGTCAAGCTCAACGATGTGATCGACCACGTTGTCGAGGAAGTAGCGGTCGTGCGAGATGACGATGATCGTGCCGGTGTACTCCTCGAGGGCGGCCTCCAGGACCTCGGCCGACCGGATGTCGAGGTGGTTGGTCGGTTCATCCAGCAACAGGCAGTTGGCGCCCTCCATCATCAGGCGCGCCATTTGGACACGCGCCTTCTCGCCCCCCGAGAGATCGCCCACACGCTTGCGGGCATCGTCGGCGTGGAAGAGAAAGCGGCCCAAGAGGCCGTACATATCGCGGTCGTTCATCCACCGTCCGCGGGTGATCTCCTGGGCCAGTGTGCTCTCCAGGTCGAGCGTTTGATGCTCCTGAGCGTAGTAGCCCAGAGTGGTCGAGGGCCCCACCACGACCTGCCCGCTGGTGGGCGCCTCCTCACCCAAGAGGCAGCGGAAGAGCACCGTCTTGCCCGCCCCGTTCGGCCCGATGATGCCGACCCGTTGGCCATGCCAGACGACCAGGTTGAGGTCGCGCAGTACGACTTGCGGCCGGCCGCGGGAATCCTCAAACGCCTTAGTCACCCCGCGCATCTCGACCACTTTGTTCGAGCCATGGCTGGCGGCGGAAAGGGTCAAGCCGATGGTGCGCCTCTCCAGCAAGGGCCTCTCGACTCGGTCGATCTTGTCCAGGCGCTTTTGCATCGAACGCGCGCGGCGAACGAACTTCTCGTTCTGTCCGGCACCCCACCCGCCCAGGCGGCGGATGGCGAACTCCAACCGGCGGATTTCCCGTTGCTGCACCTCAAAGGCCTTTTCCTGCGAGGCTAGCTTCTGGTTCTTCTCGTAGGCGTATTCTGAATAGTTGCCGCTGTAAAGGATCAGGCGGGCATCCTCCAGCTCGGCGATTTCGTCCGCAACCACATCCAACAGGTAGCGGTCGTGCGAGACAATGACCACGGCCCCCGGGTAATCGGCGATGAGTTGCTCAAGGAATTGCTTGCCGTGCAGGTCGAGGTGATTGTCCGGTTCGTCGAGCAGCAACAGCTCGGGCTGCTCAATGAGTAGTTTGGCCAGCCCAACCAGTTTCTTTTGTCCACCCGAGAGCGCCGCCAACGGCAGATCAAACTCGTGCTCGGCGAACCCCAGCCCGCGCAGCGTGGAACGCACGCGGTTGTCGAAGTTGAGCCCGCCCTTCTCTTTGAATTCGGCGATCAATTGCGCGTGGCGGTCCGCAGCGTATGCCAGACGGCGAGAATCCTCGTAGGTTTTCGGATCCGCCATCTGCATCGCAAGCTGATCCATTTCGCGCTCGAGGGCGGCCAAGGTCGGCGAGGCATCGCGCGCTTCGTCGATCACGCGCCGCGCGGGATCGAAAGCGATTTCTTGCTGCAAATAGCCGACACGCACCGATTTGTGGACGTGCACATTGCCTTGTGTCGGCTCCAGCTGGCGGGCAAGCATCTTGAGAAGCGTCGATTTGCCGACGCCGTTCGGCCCCACCAGCCCGACGCGCGCGTCATGGTGGATTTCCCAAGAGATATCCGCAAGAAGGTGTTGTGCGCCGAAGAAGTGCGAGATCTTCTCCAGTCGCGCGATTGTGCCCAGCATCGGCAGGTGACCTCGAGCGACCCATTCTAACGGAAGGGGGCCAAAAGAGTGAGCCGGTCTGCCCGCAAACGCGAGCGGCCCAGGAGGAATTGCCCTCGCCTGCGAACAGAATCCAGCCCAGGTGCGGTCGCTGCGTGCCCGGGTGGGGCCGGGACGCGGGACGCGTTGCTCGCGTTGCGCTCTTGAAGCAGCATCCTCCGCCCGTGCGCAGGTGCTGTCTTGGGACGAATGGGGCATGAAGGCACCCGAGGCGTATCGTCTGGCTTCAGCGTCCGAGGGCGAGCCTGGCGAGTGCGCGCCAGAAACCGACGTTGGGTGCCTCATAGCTGTGCGATCCGAGCATGCCCAGGTCACTCAAGGCCATGACTCCGCCCCCAGCGGCTCCATAAGGGATGTAAACCACCGCCGCCGCCTGGCCGGCCCGCGCCAGCACCTCGCCCGCTGAGTGGATGATCGGCAGCCCATTGCCCTCGGCGATCTCCAGCGAGGTGACGCCGAGCGCGGGGGAAGTGCCCGGCACTATCCCGACCGGCGCGGTCAGTACGCCCTCGGCGAACGTGACTCCGAAGCGCTCGCCCACCGTGTTGACATCGGCCCAGTCCTCGTTCACGTCCCACAGGGCATTGCTCCAACCCAACTGACGCCGCGACGCGGGTACAATCAGCAGACCGCCTTGCGCAACATAATCTTGAAGAGCATCAACCTCCGCCGGGGTCCAGTCTTCATCATAGGCCTCAGGTCCGATAACCTCCGCCGGGTAATCCATCACCGGGAGCAGAATCGCCATGTCGACGCCGCGCAGCGACTCCGGAGTCGCCGCTTCGCCATACGGCAGCAGGTCGAGGTCAAATCCCTCCATAGCCAAGGTGATCCCAAAGGAGGTCAGCGTTGTCATCGGAAGGTCAACCGCCTCGGTATGGCTGCCCACAAGCAGGGCACGGGCTGTCGGCGGCGGCGAGACCCGCACAGAGGTCATCTCGCCGACCTGGCCGAGCGCGGTGGCGTAGGCGATGTCGAACATCTGCGCCAGAATCGCAGATTCCTTCTCCGCCAGCCGAGTCTCATCATACGGGTCATGGATGTGGACGGCGTAGCGAACACCGCCGGCGGCATTCATCTGATCTTCATTCATATAGATCAGGTTGGCATTCGGAACGTCGTAGGCCACGAATGCCATGTTGTCGGAGCCGCCGCCGCTCAGGCTCGCCGCGGCCGCCTGTCCATCACGGGAGGTGTAAGCGACAAGCTGCTCAACCCATGGCACACGCATTTCGCCGGCAACGCCATAGGGCCAAGACCCGAAAGTCAGCCGCGGGGTGAGGCCATCGAGCGGGCTGCCCAGGCAGTCAATCGTCAGGACGGCCAATGTTCGATCCAGAAGCGCCTGGTGGGTGGCTGCGAAGTAAGACGAACCCACGAGCCCCACCTCTTCGCTGCCAAACCAGACAAGGTACAGGTCATACGGCGGTCGGTTTACATCAGTCGTCAGCCGGCGGGCCACCTCAAGCAAAACCGATACGCCGGCCGCATCGTCCATGGCCCCAGGCACATTCGCGCTGTCGATCATCGCGCCCAGGATGACCGCATGGCCCGAGTCGTCCCCGGGCAGATGCAGGATCAGGTTGCCGGATTCCCCAGGCATGAGAACATCAACATCCCAAAGCAGGCAGATAGCCTGCAGCCGGTCGAGCGCCTCCCACGACGCAACGCCGGCCGGCTTCAGATCCTCCAGGCGCGCAAGAAGGAGTGGCGGCCAGGACTTGCTCGCGATGCGCGAGAATGGCGCGCCTGCTGCTGCTTGCGTGCCGTGGGATTCCCCAACGACGTTGGAGAACTGCGTGATGAGCACAATGGCCGCTGGCTTGGCATCCAAGAGCCGGCGCGCGTTGCGCCCGGCGGCTTCGGTGCCTTGCGCATAGGAGTCGATCAGGGCGAAGTCGACGACCAGTATTCGTCCAGCGGCGCCGGCCGCCTCCAGTCTCGCGATACTCTCTGCTCCGTGAAGCACAATCGCGGGCCCAGTTACTTCGGCCGGGTTCGCTGCTGCATCCCCGGCGTGACCGTCCGAATCGAAATATAGCGCCGCTTCATTGGCGCGGCGAGAGCAGCAAACGGCATCAGCGGGGATCTCTATCTCGCCCGCGCCCAACTCGAGCCACAGCCGGCTCTCGTGAATTCGCGAACCGACCGGAAGGCGAAACGTTTCGCGGGTCACCTCCAACGCCGGCCTGGTGGTTTCAGCGAGCGCCGCCAATTGGCCGGCCACGTAGTCGAACGTTTGCGCCTCGCCCGGGCTGCCAGCCGTCCTCCAGCCGCGGTGGGCACCGATGGAGGCCAAGGCCTGGATATCGTCGAGCATGCCAGCCACATTAGCCTCTCGTGCCGGCGCGCTACCGTCGGTAGGCATTCGTGTCGGGCCAACCGCCGCTGGCCGCAACTGAAGGTTGCACCCGCACAGTGCGAGCACCCACACGAAGGAGAGCTTTCGGAGTCGGGTGGACATGAAGTCACAGTCTGAGTGAGCGGTGGCCAAGATCTTGCGCCCCACATCTTACGTCCAACTGCCGGGATTCGCATCCGGCCAGTGGGCTAGTCCTCGTGGAGCAACGCGCATGCACTGCGGTGAGGGAGGGCGGCCACTCAAGGACTGACCTCGCCGTGCTCCATCCATCAGTTGGAGTAGAGCGTCACCACCATCACCGAGGAGGCGGGCAGCCGACATGTGAAGCGGCTACGTTGAACGGCCGGGGCGTCGATGTTGCGGACTCCGACCAATCCTGGGGTTTCGAGCGTGTTCGCTTCGAGCGGGTGCCGGGCCGACAGCATCCTTGCTCCTGTCGCGGACCACGAGCCGCGGCCGTCGATCGTCACACTCAGCCGCGCTTCACGCACCGGGTGCCGATTGAGAAGGGCAACGGTCATGTGCCGGCTGCTCGCGTCTTTCGTTGCGCTGATATCGACGTAGGGCACCCGGTGATGGGGACCGATGTTCGCGAGTCCTTGGCTGTCGAAGCTCGGGCCATGAACGCTCGAGCGCAGGGCCAGTGGCTGCATGTCTCGATAAAGCAAGAACGGAAAGTAGATTGCCGTCGGGATGGCACGATGCGCATCGGTGACGATGAGGGGCAAGACATTGACGAGTTGGGCCAGGTTGGCGATGGCCAGCTCGCCCGCTGACCGGTGGAACACGTTCAACATGCCTGCAACGTAGAGCGCATCGCGCAGCGTGTACACCACACGGTGCATCGTCGGCGCACCCTCCGGCGGCGTGGGCCACACGTTCCACTCATCCAGCGCCACACAGATCGCGCGTCGCGGCGCGAGGGCGTGGATCTGGCGAGCCATGCGCTCGATGATCCTCTCAACGTCGAGCGGGGCGGCGCACAGCGTGTGATGCAGCGCATCCTCGTTGAGCGGCGCGCCCCAGCCCTCCTTCTCCGGCTGATAAACATGGAACGAGAGAAAATCGAACGAGTCGGCGGCCGATCGCAGCACTCGCTCGTTCCAGAGAGCGGCGGGGTCGTCGGGCGCATCGCTCAGCGGTCCGTTCCCCACGGCCACGATCTGTAGGCCGGGGTCACCCTCGCGCATCGCCGCGGCGAAGGTCTGTAGCCGCCGAACGTAGTCCTCCGCCGGTGCGTGGCCAATCTGCCATGGGCCCCACACCTCGTTGCCAATCCCCCAAAGGCGTACGCGGTAGGGCGCCAGGTGCCCGTTCTCAGCGCGCCGCTCCCCTTGGGCGGTGGTCAGCGGGTCGTTGCAGTAGCCCACCCATCGCGCCGCCTCATGGGGCGTGCCGGAACCATCGTTGACCACTAGGAACGGTTCGGCACCCACATCGCGGCAGAACTGAACGAACTCATCGGTGCCCACCTGATTGGATTCCGATACCTGCCACGCTTTGTCGAAGCGCGGCGGCCGCTGCCCGCGCGGGCCGATGCCATCTTCCCAGTGGTATCCGCTGGCGAAATTGCCCCCGGGGTAGCGTACAACCGTGGGGCGCAGTTCGCGGATCAAATCGAGCGTGTCGGCCCGCAGGCGTTCTCCGTTCTCGGTCCAAATGCCGCCATAGACGCAGCGCTCGAGGTGTTCCACAAAATGGCCGTAGATGCGCGGATCGATCTCGCCCGTGACCTCTTCGCACCTAATCTCGACCGAGGCCGCGAGCGGCCAGCGGATCCTGCGCCGCGGCTCGTTGGCGCGCCCACCGCTGGCTGCGGGTTTGCTCTCGCGCAGCGGCAGGTTGGCTGCGATTTCCCCCACCTCGCGCGTTACGGCGCGAATGCGCACCGCGTGCGGTCGGGTGGCCACCCCGCGCACCTCCACTCGCAGGTCCGCGCCCACCGGGAAGAGAAGCGGCGAAGCTTCACTCAGCATCTGCGTAGTCATCGGCAGCCCGCGCACAGAAGTCAACGAGACCGCGGCCGGCGGTACCAGGGTGCCATCGACCTCGATGGTCAAGCTTTGCACGGTCGCCGGGGCAAAGGTGTTGCGCAGCACAAAGGCAAACCCCTCCTCGAGCTCGGCGAGGCTCCCCGGAACATACAGTTTGCGGACAAGGAATTCTGGAACAGCCATCAGGCACTCCCCCTTCGGTCGCCTATTGGCACGGCGCGACGCATGGTGCGGGTCTAAGCCGAAGGTTGTTTCACAGACGGCCGCCGGCCCGTCGCCAGCAGCGGGACAATCGCCAGCACAGTGGCGGCCGCAGCGACTTGAAAGATGATTGGCGTCGGGATAAAACCCGCGCGGCCGTCGATGACGGTGGGAATGCCGAACTGGGTCGAAAGCCATCCTCCCAGGAGGGGGCCAGGCACCATCGTGAAGGCCACCGAGAAGAGAATCACGTAGCCGGCAAACTGACCGCGCTTGTCCTCCGGGAAGAGGTCCTTCGACCAAGCCCCGACGGCAATCATCCAGGCGGTGATAGGAGCCAGCCACAAGACGGCGGTGATTGTGAGCATCAGCAGCGAGCGCGCCAGCGAAAACAGGAAGAGCCCCAGCATCTCGGCCACCACGGTCGCGATGGCCAACCGGCGGCGGCCCCACCGATCCACCAGCACCCCGACCGGGTAAGAGGCCAGGATGCCGCCCACCAGGATCGCGACGAAAATCAGCAGCGAGGCCTGCGCGGTGGGCAGCGCCAGAAAGTGGTTGAGATAGATGATGAGGTAGGGGAAGAAGATTTGCTGGGCCACGCCCCACAGCCCCATGGCCAGGAACACCAGAAACAGGTCGCGGTTCTCACGCAAGCTCTGCCAGCGAAAGGTGTCCGCGATCTGGGCTGAGAAGGAAACGGCCGGGGGCGCCGTGGCGGGGGTCTCCCGCATCAACGCCCCGCCCACCATGCCAAAGACGATCACCACTCCCCCCAACACGTAGAAGAACAGGTTGTAGCCCAAGGCCTGGATGAAGAGCCCGGCGCCGCCGTACACCACCAGCAGCGCCACCCAGGTCAGCAACTGCACCACCCCGATCACGCGTCCGCGATTCTTTTCGGTCGTGACATCGGCCACGTAGGCATTGAAGGCCGCGTCATTGGCGGTCGAGCCGCAAAAGGTCATCAGCATGTCGAAGACAATGGCCATTGTGACGGCCAAACCCATCGGCCGCAGAAAGGCCGCCGTGGGGTAGAGAGCGGTGAAGACGCCCCAGGCAACGTAGCCGACAAGTATGTAGGGCCGGCGCGCACCCCAACGGCTGCGCGTGCGGTCGCTGAGAGCGCCCATGAGAATGCTGGCCACGGTAGCCGTGATGGCGCTGGCCGCCACCATCCACGAGATCGGCCGTGGGTCGGGCGTGATCCGGTCGTACATGAAGGTATTGAAGAACTGGTTCTCGACTGACCAGGCAAGCTGCCCAGAGAAACCCAGCAGGATCACGGCCACCCAGATGCGCTTGGAAAGCATACTTGGCCTCCCGGATACCGAGGGTAATCTCGATGGCGCAAGGACCGCCTGTTGGGCGCGATCTCACGGGGCTTTGGCCTTCTAGCGCCGGATGATCAGCCTCAACGCGCGGATGATCGTTCCCAGCGCGACGTAGACCAGCGCCACGCCAATCAGGCAGAATTTGAGCAGCGCCAGTGCGCGCGCGATCTCGGGGAGCGCCGGCTGCACGGGGCCGAAGAGGATCACGGTCAGAGCGATGTTTTCGAGGTAGTCGAAGAGAGCGGCCAGCCACATCTCCCACGCCAGCAGTGCGCCGCCGGCTGCGAGCCCCGGCCACACCGGGCGAACGGCTTCCGCCGCCCACACGCAGGCCGAGCCGATCGTGGCCGCATACAACAGAGGGAAAAGGAAATCCAGCCCCAGCCCGAATGCCGCGCGCAGCCGGGCGGCGCTATCCCATGAGGCCAGGATGCGCTCGGCGGCCTCAGCGCTGCCCGCCAACTGGAGTGAGACGATCCCCTGGGGCGCGGCCGGCGTGATGGTCGGCGCACCGATAAGATTGAAGACCAGCATGACCGCGACGGTGGCCGCAGCACCTGCGAGCCAAAACCAGATGCGCCGGGTCGCGGGGACTCCCTCGAACGGATGTCGCAGCATGTTGACCTCTTACACGGAAATTCCCCGGACAGCTGCAGCGGGGTAAACGGCTCCTAGTGCCAGTCAGCGGATTACCACCGTGCGTGATGCTCCTCGGCAAACCCAATCAAGCCCTGCAAGGAGATGCGTTCGCCTCCATCGGCTACAACGTGACCGCGATAGCGTCCGAAAATCTGGTGTACTTCGCTATGAATGACCAGAACATCGCTGCGTGCCACGCGCTCCTTGAATGGGGTAAATTCGAGATCCAGGCGGCCCTCTGCGGCCGAGAGATGCCATGGGCGCATGAAGTCCTGCGGATTGTAGGCAAAGCTCACCTGGTCCAGTTTGTGAATCCGCCCCTCGAGGATGAGTGCATTCTCCGTCGCGGCCGTTGTATCGCCAAAGCCGTAGCCCAGGTTGAGGCCGACCGTGCGGCCATCGGGCAGGAATCCCGACGCGCTGGCCCACACCCAGAAGCTGGAATAATCCCAAACACCGCGTCCCCAGTCAAGGTTGCCCAGGCTGCGTTCGGGTTCGATCACAACCTTGCGCTCGCCGCGCTTCACCCAGCCTTTGGCGGGCATGCAATTGACCTTCCGGTTGAAGTAGAAGCGCCGCGGCGGGATGGGAATGACGATGTTCATCGACTCGTGCGTCGGCGAGAGAGCCATCGTCAAATCCGCTTCAATACCCTCACCATGATTGAAGCCGGGCCACGCCACCTGAACGTGGCGCACACCGGTCTCGGCCAGAAACCGCAGCCGGGCCGCCTTGCCGGTGTAGGTGCTCTCGCCGGAGTCGCTGTTGCGGGGCAGGCGGATGCCGCTGCCGAGAGGCACGAGCAATGTCTCTTCGTGCATCGCGCCCGTCGCAAAATCAATGACGTAGACAAAAACCGTTCCGGCATATCCAAGGTGGGCCAGGGTCGCCGAGAAGTAGAACTCGGGCGTCGTCACGCCGTAATAATCCCAGCGCTTGAGGCGCAGCCACTGCAGCCCGCGCAGGGGATAGAAGCGGGCCGCGTCCAGGTTACAGTCGAGCAGCGGCCGGCGCGACCAGCCGACCTGCCCCAGTCGGCCATCGCGGGCGAGGAGGGGTGAGGGTTGGGTGAGTTCACGTTGCACAGCCGACCTCCCGTGCTGCGGGTGAGCGCCGCATCGCGCACTTGGTGTACGCTAGGCGAAATCCAAAGCGTTCGACGTTGCGTTGCGAAGGGCTGCCGGGCGCGGTGTGGACCTGGGCCAAGTCGCAACCGCTCGTAGCGGCCGCCGCAAGGCGCGCCGCGAGCAGTGCGGATTGCACCCCCGAGCGGCGAAATTCCGGCAAGGTGGCCGCACTGAAAAGGGCGGCCGTCGACCCATGGACCGAGAGCGCGCCCCCGCCCGCCGGGGACTCCCCAACGTAGGCCAAAAAACATCGGGTATTCGCCACGTAAGGCAAGATGAGCCCAATACGCTCAGCCATTAAGGCCGGCGTTCGGCCCTCGTTGAATCCGCGATCCACCACGTCGGCCCACAGCCCGGCATCCTGCGGGCCGATCTCGAGCACGCGTACCCCGCGCGCTTCCCGCTCAAGTTGTATCGGGTCCCCCACAGGCCATACCCACACGTTCTCGAATTCCTTGATGTGATACCCCTCGCGCGCGGCTGCATCCCATAGCGATTCATCCGCCAGCGGGCACAGGTCAAATTGTGCCGGACTGCCGTGCGCAGCGTAGAACTCGTGCACTTGCCGCAAATGGCCGGATTCGATCGGTCGGCGCATTCCCAGACCTACGGTCCGGCTGAGAGGCGACCCCTCGCCGCAGAACAGGGCGAGGCCGTCGGCCACGGCCAGGCACGCCGCGCCCACGTGCGGCTGGCGCTGCTGCGCCGCACGCATGCAGTCCTCCAGCCCGAGCATCTCATCCGCCTCCAGGCGGCGGGCCAGTTTGATATCGCTCATCAGCGGGTGCAACGTCATCAGCTCAATCCCCGAGTTGCAGGTCGCCCATGGTCATGCTGCTACCTGCAAATCCGATGGGGCCCACCTAACGTGCTCACCCCGTCAGCCGCCCCACCCGCTTCACGCACGGGTGCGTGAACACTTCCATCCCGTGCGGCGCATCCGGGAATTCGGAGGTCAGGTCCTGGCCCGGGAAGTGCAGGCTTTCGTGCATGCCGGTGCGCCATTTGGCGCAGTCGGTCACATCGTAGATAATCCCTTGGTGGGCAATGTCCATGCGCCCGCCTCGCTCGCCCGCGTGACGGCGCAATTCCTGCTCAGTAAAGAGACGCTCACCCTCCAACCCTATCTGCCTTCCCGGTGGCGACCATTGTATATCGGAGCGCCGGTTTGGCGCTCGCCAGCAGCCATCGAGTACAATTCCTCTATCCCACGCTCATGAGGAGGCCTTGTGCCCAAGCAGTACCGCACCGCCCCCGCGATGGCGATTGATGCCAAAAAGAACTACCGCGCCACCTTTCACACCGAGAAGGGTGACGTTGTCGTGGAGTTGTTCGCGGACCGGGCCCCCAAAACGGTGAACAATTTTGTCTTTCTCGCCCGCGAGGGGTTCTACAACGGCGTCGCCTTCCACCGCGTCATCCGCGATTTCATGGCCCAGGGCGGCGACCCGACCGGGTCGGGCAGCGGCGGCCCCGGATATCAGTTTGCGGATGAGTTCCACCCCGGCCTGCGTCACGACGGCCCGGGCGTACTCTCCATGGCCAATGCCGGACCCAACACCAACGGCAGCCAATTCTTCATCACCCACCGCGCCACAGCGCACCTCGACAACAAGCACAGCGTGTTCGGCAAGGTGATCAAGGGCATGGAGGTCGTCCTGGCCATTCCCGATCGGGACCCGGCGCGCGCCAAGGAGCCTGGCACGAAGATCACCTCGATCGACATCGTCGAAGCCTAAGCCTGCCACGTCTACTGCCAGACAACAATCGCGGCCGTCGTGGCCGCGATTGTCTTTTCCTTCGAGGATCAACCGCTGCACCAGGCTACAACTTGAGGTGCGCGGTGACATGGCCCCTCTCATCCGCAGGCATGACCGTGAAGCCCATGCGCTGGAACATCTGCTGCATGATGTGGTTGTCCTCCGTGATCACGGAGGTTACTTGGGTGAGCTTTTCATCGCGCGCTATCTGCAGGCTGCGGCGCATCATCTCGCGGCCCAGGCCGCGCCCCTGGAAGGAGTCTGAGATCAGCGTGGAGAACTGGCCCTCATCGGCGCCGTGAATCTTATCGACGCGCGCTGCACCTACGATGACCGGTTTCCCATTAGGGGGATCCTGCAGCTCCGCCACGAGCACCATCTCCCGGTCGTAGTCCGTGAAGCAGATGCGCGCCAGGCGCTCGTGACGCACGCGCTGGCTGAGCATCATTGGATGCAGGAAGCGCAGATACACGCTGTGGTCGGACAGCCCCTCATGGAAGGTGACCATTGCCGGTTCGTCTTCCGGGCGGATCGGTCGAATCACCAGGCGCGTCCCATCCTTGGCCGTCCACGGTTGGACGTAGCGCGAGGGGTAAGGTCGAATGGCCAGCTTGGGCAATTGTTCGGCCGTGAGCTGCGGGTCGTGCAGCACCACGCGCGCGTCAAGCGCCACAAGCCCCTCCGGCGAGGCCATCAACGGGTTGATGTCGATCTCCTTGATCCAGCGCTGTTCGACCACCAGTTGGCCGAAGCGGACCATCAAGTGCGAAAGGGCATCCAGGTCCACCGGCTTGCGTCCGCGCACGCCCATGAGCGCCTTGTAGACGCGAGTTTGTTCCATCATGCGCCGGGCAAGGGTCGTGGTCAGTGGCGGCAGAGCCAGCGAACGGTCCTTGTAGATCTCGACCAGCTGACCGCCCGAGCCGAAGAGCAATACCGGCCCAAACTGCGGATCGATGCTCGAGCCCAGGATGAGCTCGTAGCCCGCGCTTTGCACCATGGGCTGCACCGTGACGCCCAGGAAGTCCTTCGAGCCGTCCCGCGAACCCGCGGCTGGGCCGCGCGTCTTCACCGCATGCTCGATTGCGCGGTAGGCACGGCGCACTTCGTCCGCATCGGCCAGGTTGAGCTGCACTCCGCCGACATCGGTCTTGTGAGTGATGGTCTCGGAGTAGATCTTGAGCACCACCGGGTAGCCCATCGCCTCGGCGATCTTCACGGCTTCGGGCTCGCTGGAGGCGATGCGCGTTTCCACCGAGGGAATGCCATAGGCAGCCAGCAGCTGCTTTGATTCATACTCTGTGAGTATCACGCGTCCACTCTTGTGCACAACCCCGACGATCCTCTCGGCCGCGGCGTGGTCGATCGGCTCGCCCTCGCCGTCGCTCTGCAACGCGGGCGTCTCGTACAACCCTCGCAAGTTGTAGGAATAGCGCCACATGTAGGTGAACACCCGCGCCGCCGTGTCCGGATATTCGAAAGTGGGGATATTGGCGCGATTGAGCAGGGTCTGGCCCACCTCCACATCGGCGCCGCCCATCCACGAGGCCAGCACCGGCTTGCCGGTGGATTGCGCGAAGGGGGTCAGCATCTCGGCGGTGAGGGTCGGGTCGGTCATCGCCTGCGGCGTGAGCACGACCAGCAGGCCGTCGCTGTCGGCATCCTTCACGGCGATCGCCACCGCCTTGGCATAGCGTTCGGGGCTGGCATCTCCCAGGACGTCGATGGGGTTGTTGTGGCTCCAAGCCGGGGGCAGCAGCAAGTTGAGAGCGTCCGTCGTCGCGGACGAAAGGTCAGCCAGCTCGCCGCCGCCGGTGATCAGCGCATCGGTGGCGATGACACCCGGGCCGCCAGCATTGGTGACGATGGTCAGGCGCGGACCCTTCGGCCGAGGTTGTTTGGCCAGCACATCGGCCATGTGGAAGAGGTCGGCAATCGAATTGACACGCAGCACGCCCGAGCGGCGGAAGGCCGCCTCGAGCACTTCGTCGGAGCCGGTGAGCGAGCCGGTGTGGGAGGCGGCAGCGCGCGCGGCGCCCTCGGTCCGTCCGGGCTTGATGACGATGATCGGCTTGTTGAGGCTGACCTCGCGCGCTGAGGAAATGAACGATCGGGCATCGCCGATCGACTCCATGTAGATGACAATGCTCTCGGTGCGCGGGTCGTCGCCCAGGTAGTCGATCAGGTCGCCCCAATCGACGTCGAGCATCGAGCCGATGGAGACGAAGGCGCTGAAGCCCACGTTCTCACGCAGGCTCCAATCCAGGACCGCGGTGCACAACGCGCCGGACTGGCTGATAAACCCCACTTTGCCCGGCCGCGCCATGACGCTGGCGAAGGTGGCGTTCAACCCGCTCATCGTGTTCATCACACCCAGGCAGTTGGGGCCGATCAGCCGCATGTGAGAGCGGCGCGCCTGGGCTAGGATCTGACGTTCAAGCTCCACTCCCTTCTCGCCGATTTCTTTGAATCCAGCTGAGATGACAATCGCGCCGCCCACGCCGGCATCCACGCACTCGCCGATGATGCCCGGTACGGTCGCGGCCGGGGTGACGATGACAGCCAGGTCCACCTTCTCGGGCACGCCCGCCAAATTCGGATAGGCCTTGATGCCCAGCACACTTGGGCGCTTGGGGTTGACGGGGTAGACCGTGCCGCCGAAAGGATTGCTGATCAGGTTCCACAAGATGGTGCGCCCCACACTACCGGCCGACTCTGTTGCACCCACCACCGCCACGCTCTTGGGCTGGAAGATCGGGTCGAGCGCCCGGCGTTCGTAGCGCAACACGTCATGGGATGGATCGAGGACTGCCTTGACTCTGCTGGACATCGATTGCTCCTGAGGGGTTATTGTTGTCGACCAGGCCTGTCGCCTGGGGGAAACGTCTCATGCCGCATTGGACCACACCGCTGGCGCGAAATTCCTGACATACTTCCTTTCCTCGCGTGCCTGCGATGCACACCCGGCATGAGGCACGCTGTGCATGGTATTTTACCGTGGGGAATGCCCTTCTAGATGGCTCGTGCACAGTCCCAGAGGCCGTTTGGTGACATTCTGCGCCCTGCAGGCCATGCCAAAAGGGCTAAACGCCCTCTCGTCACCCGGGGCCGACCAGCCGACGGTATCACATAAGGCGGCCCACCACGCGCCCGCCCCAGGCCACCGCCGACTCCTGATCGTGCTCGCTCGCGCCGGGCCGCCTTGGCTGGAATCACCACCCTTCTCACAGAAACACGCCGGCAAAGTACAATCCGCCGCTCTCTTGTCTGAGGGCATCCTTCTTGCACCCTCAGTCTGGATACCGACGGTCCAATCTCGAAGAGGTGTGCGGGAATGGTTGGAGCGACGCAACCCATCGCGCAAGGCACATCCGCCGCAAGGCCGCGGCGCCGTTCGACGCTCGCGCGGACGCTCGCCGCCTCGCTGGCGGGCCTGATCCTTCTCGCCATGGCCATCCCCATCGCCGCCGGAGTGATCGCCTATCTCGGGTTCATACAGAGCGACCGTATTGCTCCCGGAGTGTATGTGCGCTCGCTGCCCATCGGCGATCTGGCTCTGGCCGACGCGAACCAGGCGCTGACCCGCACCTACAATCAGGAATTGATGGTCGTCGTCACCGACACCTCAGACCCGGCGCGCGCATGGCCCGCGTATCCGGCCGAGTTCGGCATCTCTGTCGACAGCCTGGCCACCGCGCAGACGGCCTTCGGCGTGGGCCGCCAGGAAGGCTTGATCGCTGCCCCGCTCGATTACTACCAGTCGGCTTCGCACGGACGTCAGGTGGATCCACTGACTCGCTTCGATCCTGAGACCGCGCGCCGCGGTTTGGAGGCGTGGGCGCCGCTGCTCTATGTCGCCCCGCAAGAGGGCGCCATTGCGATCGAGAACGGCGTCGTAGTGCAGGCCCCCGGCATTCCGGGCAAAGCCCTGGATATCGATACAACCCTCGCGGTTTTGGCGACCAACGCCCAGACGGTGCTCGATTACAGCGTCGTGCCGCTCGTGGTACAGCCCGTCGCGCCGCACACCTACGATGTGTCGGGCGCCACGAACGAGGTCCAACGGCTGATCCATACCGACCTGACGCTGCAGGCCTACGACGCGGTCGTCGATGAATGGCGTACCTTCTCGCCCCAGCCGGACGACATCCTCAACTGGCTGCGGGTTCAGCCGGAAGGCGACGCGGTAAGCGTGCAGGTGGACGAAGCAGCCATCGACACGTACATCGCTGGACTCTCCACGCAGTTGGGGAGTGACCGCGGGCTCGACCCGTCGCAGACCCGCGCCGAATTGCTCTCCGGCTTGAACGGCGCATCCCTCGATTGGGTGGCGATCCGCTACGCCACACGCGGCTACACGGTCAACCCGCGCGATACCAAGATCTCGATTGCGGCATCGATCGGCGTGCCGGCGTGGAAATTGGAGGAGTACAACCCAGCGCTGCGAACGCGCGGGCCGGCCGCAGGCGAGAGCCTGACTCTGCCACCGCGCGACTCAATGCTGGTATTGCCTGTGGTCCCGGGCAAGCGCATCATCATCAGCATCAGCCAGCAGCGTATGTACATTTACCAGAACGGCGGGCTTATCCGCACCGAGATCATCTCAACCGGCATCGCCGATTCACCCACGCTGCCCGGGCTGTTTCAGGTCAAGTCGCACTACGTCAATGCCTACGCCTCTGTCTGGGATTTGTGGATGCCGCACTTCCTGGGCGTGTACGACGCCGTGCCCGGCTTCGAAAACGGCATTCACGGCCTGCCGTTGCTTTCGAGCGGACGCCGCTTGTGGGCCGACGTGCTAGGCCGCCCGGCCTCCTTCGGCTGCATCATCCTGACGTTAGACGCGGCCGAATGGCTGTACGGATGGGCGGACAACGGCGTGGTGGTTGACATCCAACGCTGAGACCAAGCCGACGCGGTTGGTTGACGGCCACGAAGCGCCGAACTCTATCCGAAGCATCGACTCTCCCCCTCCCCGTTTTCCGGGGAGGGGTCGTTTAAGCCGCCAGGGATGAAGATCGGCCGCAGGAGGTTGCAGCAAGACGCTCCACCTCACCCCCTGCCCCCTCTCCGCCGAGAGAATGTCTTTGGCAGGATCCGATGTGGCGGAGAGGGGTGAGGGGCAGTGGGTGTTGTGCCTCATCGCGTGCGCGGCTCGGCACGCATCGCCAGGACTCAGGAGTGGCCATACGACGACTGCCGAGTACGATAGCGGTTCGAAATGAATCGTCCTTGCAGGGGGGTGCCGCTCAGCCTCGTTTGAGCGTCGTCGCGCTTCCCGCACGAACGGCGACGATCTCGGCCAGGATGCTCAGCGCGATCTCGGCCGGCGCGCGCCCGCCCAGGTCGAGCCCGATCGGCGCGCGCATGCGCGCCAGGTGTTCTTCGCTCACACCACTCGCGCGCAGCCGCTCACGGCGCAGTCGCTGCGTGCGCTGGCTGCCGAGCGCGCCAACGTAGAAGGCCGGGCTTGGGAGCGCGGCCACCAGCGCCGGGTCATCAATCTTCGGGTCGTGCGAGAGGACGGCCACCGCCGACGCCGGCGTCAGCCCCTCTTCGGCCAGCGCCTTATCGGGCCACAGGTTCGAGATAACGTCTACATGCGGGAAGCGCTCGCGCGTTCCAAATGCGCGGCGCGGGTCGATCACGAGCACGCGGTAGCCGAGTACTTTGGCCAACTGGCTGAGCTCCACCGCAATGTGTACCGCGCCGATGATGGCCAGCGTGGGCGGCGCAAGCTGCGACTCGACAAAGACTTCGACCTCCTGCCCTGCGACGTGCATCGACTTGGGTTCGGAGGCAATCGCCGAGAGCGCGGCGCGTGCCTGCGGCAGAAGCGCCTCGCGCAATTCGCCCGCGGCCGAACCGAGGGCCGTGCCATCCTGCTGCATGAGCAGCGTGTGACCCACCCAGGTTTCGGGCCCGCGGATAACGGTCAGGCGCACGGTGGGAGTGCCGCGCTCGATGGCGTGCGCCAGAAGATCGAAGGCGGAGGGGCCGCCCTGCGGACCGGGCGCAAGCAGCGGCGCGAGCGGCTCGACGAAGATGTCGATTTCGCCGCCGCAGGCCAGGCCTACCTCGAGCGCAGTATCGTCGGCCACACCGTAGTGCAGGAGCGCGGGGCGGCCAAGCTTAAGCACCTTGAGCGCCTCCTCCACCACCGCCCCCTCGACACAGCCCGCGCTCACCGAGCCGATCATCTCGCCCGTGGCACACACAGCCATCTTTGAACCGGGGATGCGCGGGGAGGAGCCCCACGTACGCACGACGGTCGCCAGGGCTACCTGGCGCCCCTGGGTGATCCACTCACGGATTTGGGGGAGGACGTCTCGCACGTTTGCCTCTCACTGCCCGCAGGCGGTTCGTGCTGCGGGCGCCATGACGGTGATTACGGCGCGCGGGAGACCCGCGCGCCGTAATATCACGCACCGAGCGTACTTGCCCTCTCTGCGCCGCGGGCTACTTGAGCGCCGCAACGACACCGGCTTGCAGGCGCTCGAGCCGCGCCTTGCGTTCATTCACGAAGCGGGTGATGCCCTCCAACAGCCAGCGCGGGGAGAGATGCGCCTCGTCAATCACTTCGTCGAGTGTCCCGCCCGTTCGCCAACGATTGTCCCAGTCAGCGGTCAGGGCATACGCCTCGCCGACATGGTTGAAAATCCAATCGCGCATCGAGGCCCGCGATTGCGTGCTGATCACCGTTGAGTCGAAGCGGTCTGCCTCTGAGAGTATCTTCTCGCGGTAGCTCTCCGGCTGCAGCGCGAACAGTTCCGGGCTCGACCCGTAGATGATCTTCACGTTCAGCCCGCGCTTCTCGAGCTCGGGAAGCAGGCTCACCACGCTGACCATCGAACTGGTGCCTTGCACGATGATCGTTCCGCCATGCGGCGCACCGGCTTTGTAGTCGCGTACCACGTACGCGCCGCGGCCGGCCTCGAAGTGCGAGGCCATGCCCAGCTTTTGGCGATCGGGGATGGGGATGGGAGGCCGCGTGAGATGCAGGACAACGATCGGCGCCTTCTCTTTCAGCGCCGCGCCCAAAAGCACGGGCACCTCATTGTACTCCCACGGATGCAGGTTTATCACCTGCCCGCGCGGGAAGAGCTGCATCACCGACGGCTCGAAAATGCCGAAGTGGGTGCGGCTGTCGTCAGCCGTCTCCGGCCCGGAGTGGCCGGCCACGTACACGACCTTGCCCACTTTGAGTTGGCAATCCTGTGCCAGTTGGCTGAACAGGCGCAGCATGCCGTACTTGAGATACGAGAACGAGCCGTAGGTCGAGCACGCGCCCCAGAAGCCGTCGAACTCCTTCTCCGGGTCCGCGGCGAAGTTGACCGAAGCCATGCCGGCCAGGATTCCGCAGTTGGCGAACTCGGTGATCTCCTGGGGGAGGAGCACGCCTTCTGGCGTGCCATAGCGCTCGTACCAGCCATAGCCCTTGAAGTCCCCGTAGCCTTTGGCAAAGCCACTGATGTTTGTCGAATCTGCCAGGTCGGCCGAGGCAGCCAGGAAGAGCGGCCGGCCGTATTCCTTTTCTCCGAAGGCGTTGATCCACGCGCCCCACTTGGCCAGGGCGGCGCGGTTGGGGATCGAGGTGCCCGGCGCCACGTACAGGTCGGCCGGGTAGGCGCGCGCATCGTACAGGCGCTCGTCCTTCCACGGGATGCCGCGGCTGCCCAGGCGGAAGCTCGGGATCTCCTGCGGCACCGAGTCGCCCAAAGTCACCAGCCGCTCGGCCAGGTAGTCCACAAGGGCCTGGTCGCGTGCCAGCACGTCCATCACCGCCTTGAGGTTGGCCTCGAATTCGCGTGCCAGCTCGGCCGGGTCGCTGGGCGCTTTGCCACCCATATTGGTGAAGGTGGCGCCGTACTTCTCGGCGAACTCGCGCCGAATCTGCCAGAACAGGTCGTCGTTTATCTTATGCGGCGAGCCGTGCGACGGATTGTCGTACTTGAGGTAGCCGCGCCCCTTGCGGGTCTTGAACCACGCGGCGGAGGGCACTCGGCCGGGGTTCTCGCCCCACACCATCGAAACCACTGCCTGGGTCATCGGGCCCCACTCGCTGCCGAACTCGGCGCCGAACACGCGCCAGCCGTGCGAGCCGAGCCAATCCTTCGGCGTACCATACACCACCGTGCTCACCGGATGGTCGTCGATGCCGTAATCGTTCCAATCGACAAGCAGATACAGGTTGTCGAGCGCCAGGCCCCAAGCGGAGTTCATCATCTCGTGCGTGGCACCAGGCGTGAGGCCGGCTTCACCCTCGAGCCCGAATACCTTGACGCCCTCCGCTCCGGCGCGCTTGAGCGCCAGCGCCTCGCCCGCGGCGGCCGGGCCGCCGTGGCCGGAGGGGCCGGTGTTGAATTTGAGGAAGAGCGTCTTGCCTTCCATCTCGGCATGACCCGAGAGCCCGCCTCGGTGGCGGAAGGCGAGCAAATCCTGCCACACCAGCATGCGCTCGGCCGCATTGGGCACCGCGTAACGAGAGTCGCGGGTCTGAGCCTGCTTTATCCGCAGGGCTTCATTGAGCACCGCGAGAGTCGTGTAGACGAGAGGAATGGTATGCCCGCCGACCAGGACGAAGCGATCGCCGAAGCGTTTCTCCGGATGACGGATATCCCAGCGCATGGCTCCGCTGAGCAGTGTGACCAAGAAGGCGTGCACCTTGGAGCGCGAGCCGCCGGGGTGGCCGCTCTGCCGGTAGTTGAGCGTAACATCGAGCAGCGAATCGACCAGGTCCTTGGTGCGCTCCCAGTACTCGAAATGGGAGGTCAGGTCCTTGTAGCGCTGGGCCAGGCGCTCCTCTTGAGCTGCATCCATAGTGCACTCCTTCTCGTGCGATGATCGGCCCGCACTCGGGCCGGAGGGTGCGGCAGAGCCGAACCGTTCAGGCCTGCGACCAGGCGTCCTGCCACACGCGCTTGGCGCTAGCGATAACCAGCTCGGGTGTTTCTTCCGGGGTGAGGGGTTTGACTTCGAACCCGACCCACGGCCGCGGTGTCCGCCCGGCTTTGAGATAGCCGGTCGTGAACAACGCGCGGATGAACTCGATGACCTCGGGCGTGTCGTTGGCGCCACCCGGCCATCCGAATCGCGGGTGCATGTCGCCGTAACCTGGCGCGCCGGGCGTCGTCACACAATTCCCGACATGGATGTGCACCAGGAAGTCCTTGAGCTCGTGCAGCGCCTTCTCCGAGTGCTCGGAGAGCAGCGGTTGATGGCTCAAGTCATACATCAGGCCAAATTCCGCGAAGCTCGCGCGCACGGCCGCGGCGTACTCCGCCGCGAGCGGGCTTGGCCCGATGAGCGCTTTCTTGTCCACGTCGCGATCGAACGTCTCGCAGGTCAGCGCCACGCCCTTCTCGCGCCCGTAGGCACACAGCTCCTTGGTCGAGGTGATCAGCGCCTTGAGTGCCGCGCCGCGGTCCTTCTGGCCGGGATCTTTGCCGGAGAGAAAGGCCAGGCGCTTGGCACCGTACCAGGCGGCCTCGTCGATGCGCGTCTTGAGCACCGTCACGGCCGCCGCGCGCTCCGCTTCATCCAGGCTGTTGGGGTTGAGCTTGCCCATCAGCACCGCCGGCTGCGCACCGTAGCCTACGCCGATGTGTGAAGCCACGAGCACCTGCCGCGCCGCCTCGCGTTCGGCCGGGTCTTTGATGTGGGTGATCTCGATGCCGCCGAAGAAGGTGTCGGACGCAATCTTGGCCATGCTTTCGGCAATCGGCCCCTCGCCGGTGATAGTCTTGGGGTAGGCCATGAAGTGCACGATGCTCATCGTGCAGAAGTTGTCCCAGTGCTTGTCCATCGATTGTCCTTTCGAGTCGCGCGGGCTTAGGCGGGCGGCGGCACCGGGTTTTCCGGTGGGCGCCCCTCGATGACCTCCATCACGTCTTTCACCACCATCGCCATGCGCAGCAGGGCTTCGTCGGTATGAGCCGCCATGTGCGGCGAGAGTACCACGTTCTCCAGCGCAACGAGCGGGCTGTCGGCGGGCAGCGGCTCCGGGTCGAACACATCCAGCCCCGCCCCAGCGATCCAGCCTTCCTGCAGCGCGCGGATGAGCGCCGCCTGCTCGACCACCGGACCACGTGAGGAGTTGATCAGGAAGGCCGTCTTCTTCATCTGGCGTAGCGCCGCCTCGTTGATCAGCCCCTTGGTTGCCGGCAGGAGCGGCGTATGCACCGAGACAAAATCGCTTTCGCGCAGCACCTGCTCAAACGGGAGCCGACGCGCGCCCAGATCCTCTTCCGCTTGCGAGTAGGCCACGACGTCGAAGTAGACGATCGGCATCTCCAACCCGCGGTGGCCCATGGCCGCCACACGCTGGCCGATCTTGCCAAAGCCCACCAAGCCCAGCGTCTTGCCCTGCACCTCGGTGCCGATCAGCCGGTAGCGTGCGCCAAAGTCACCGGCGCGCGCGGCCTTGTCGGCCGCGGCCATGCGCTTGGCAAGCATGATCATCATGCCCAGGCAGTGCTCAGCCACCGATTCGTCGTTGGCGTAGGGCGTGTTGACCACTACGATGCCGCGTTCGGCCGCGGCCGCGCGGTCGATGGCCTCCACCCCCACGCCGTGGCGCGCCACGACCTTGAGGCGCGGGGCGGCCTGCATCAGGCGCCGGCTCACCTTGCCGTTGGCGCGGAGGATGATCCCGTCCACATCGGCCACGGCCTGGAGCAGGCTGTCTTCTTCCAGGCTCTCGGCCATGCGCACCTCAGCCCGCTCGCGCAGCCAGGCCACGGCCGTCGGGTGCATCTCTTCATATAAGAGGACGATCGGTTTGCTCATCGAAGCGCCTTACTTGTGAACGCACAGGCGCGCGCCACGCGAGTCGTAGCTCATTTCCTGGTAGACCGTCTTCCATTCCAGGTAGTCGTCGATGGCCAGCGAGCCCTGCTCGCGGCCGATGCCGCTCATCTTCATGCCGCCGTAGGGTGCCTGCACGAACGAGCCGTGGATGTCGTTGATCCACACCGAACCGGCTTCCATGCGCTGCGCCGCCAGGTAGCAGTTGCGCGCGTCGCGGCTGAAGAAGTAGGCCGACAGGCCGAAGACCGTGTCGTTGGCGGATTCGAAAGCCTGCTCCAGGTTGCCGCCCACCTTCATAAAGGCCAGCACCGGGCCGAAAGTCTCTTCGCGCATGACCTCCATGGCGTGGGTGCAGTCCGCGAGCACGGTCGGCGCAAAGAAGAAGCCGCGATCGCCGATGCGCGCCCCGCCGCTCAACACCTTGGCGCCTTTCGCCACGGCGTCCTTCACCTGGCTCTCGACCCATTCGAGTTGCTTGCGGTTGACCAGCGGGCCGATATCCACGCCTTCTTTGAACCCATCGCCGGCCACGATCTTCTTGGCAAACTCGGCCACCATCTTCACCAGGCGGTCGTAGACCTTCTCGTGCACGTAAACCCGATTGACGCGGTTGCACACCTGGCCGCACGAGCGGAAGGCCTGGAAGGTGAGGGCCTCGGCCGCCTTCTCCAGGTCGGCATCCTCCCACACGATGCACGGGCACTGCCCGCCGAGTTCCAAGGTGACGCGCTTGATGCCCTCGGCGGCAGCCTTCATCACCGAGATGCCGCCGGCCACGCTGCCGGTGATGGCCGCCTTGCGCACCAAGGGATGGCGCACCAGCGCCTCGCCCACGCTGCTGCCGCCGCCGGTGATCACGTTGAAGACGCCGGGCGGAAAGCCGACGTCGATGGCAATCTGCGCCACCATGGGCGCGGTGAGCGGGGTATCGGAGGAGGGCTTGGCCACCACCGTGCAGCCGGCCGCGAGGGCCGGACCGATCATGCGGCTCAGCAGGTGCAGCGGGTCGTTCCACGGCGGGATGGCGGCAATCACGCCCATCGGCTGGCGCAGCACGTAAACGAACTTGTCGCGAATGTCCGATTGGATGACCATGCCGTGGATGCGGCGCGCTTCCTGCGCGTAATATTCAACCACGGTGCAGAAACCGTTGATCTCGCCCTTGGCCTGGGGGAAGGGTTTGCCCTGCTCGGTGGTGAGCACACGCCCGATATCTTCCACCCGCGCGCGCACGGCGTTGACGAATTTCTGCATCAGCGCGCCACGCTCGGCCGCCGGCATGTCCCGCCAAACCTTGAAGGCCGCGTGTGAGGATGTGACCGCCGCATCGATTTCGTCCGGCGTGGCCACCGGCACACGCCCGATGAGTTCTTCGGTCGAGGGGTTGTAGACGTCGATGAACTTGCCTGAACTGCCCTTGACCGGTTTGCCGTCGATGATCATGGGCGTGACTTCGATTGTTCCTGCTGGCATGGTAGTCTCCTCAGAATTACAGAGTGGTATCAAATAGTGAGGCTCAGGCAACCGCCGCTTCGCGCATGGGCCGGGGCCCCTGCGCGGGAAGAGCGCCCAGCGCGCCTGGAGCCCACGCGTGGGCCAGCTCGTACGCCAGGACGGGCATGAGCGACTCAGCCAGCTGCCGGAAACTGGAAACGACAATTGCATTGCGGTAGATGCGGTTCACGAAATCGGCGCCGATCCCAATGCCGATGATCCTGACGCCCTGCCCTTCCAGCGAGCGCACCGTGCGGATCAGGTGATCGGCGTCGCCGTTGGGCTGACCGTCCGAAATCACGATCATCACCCGCGTCCGTTCGCGCCGATCCTGCAAGCGGCGGAAGGCGAACAGCAGGTGTTCTTCATCCCAGTTGTTGTGGCGCGGCACGATGCCGGTCAGGCGCGCGCGCACGTTGCCGTAGGGTTCGTGGAAGCGTTTGTACAGCCGGTGCTCGAGCGGGCTGCAGCGCGTGGTGCGGTAGGCACTCGCCGGCACGAGCCCCAGGCGCATGGCCGCGCGCGCCTCGAATTCGGCAGTGCTGTAGCCGATCACCTCAAATGGCAGGTCCATCTGGCTGAGAGTCTCCCCCAAGAGCAGGGCCGCCTTGCGGGCCACTCGGTACTTTTCCTGCCCTTGCATGCTGGCGCTCTCATCAATCAGCAGACTGAAGGCCGCCGAACGTTCGCGCGTGATCGCGCGCTCGAACAGGCGGTAGTCGGCCAGACGCTGTTTCCACAGCTTGGCCGTGCGCAGCGTGCCGCTGCGATAGTGCCCGCCGAAGCGCAGGTACGCTTGCTCGAGCATCAGGTTGCGCATGCGCGCTTGGAGGAAGCCGGCCTCGCGCCGCACCTCGGCCTGCATGGCATGGTAGGCCTGCGGGTCGCCGGCGGGCGGGATGACGATGGTTTCGCGGTCGCTGCGCACGGCGTCGGGGTGCACGTGCTTCGCGCCCAGCCCGCGCTCAAACCAGGGCGCGCTGCCGGGCCGATACCACTCCGGCAGTTCGCGACGCTCGCCGCGCACGCCCACTTCCACACGTTCGTCGCTCATCTCGATTTCGGGTGGGGCGCCGCGCGCCTCGGCCGCCGCTGCCCCATTCGCCTCGGCTTCGCCAGCCGGGAGTTCCTCGACGCGCGTCTCACTCCGCCGCGGCTCACGGCCTTCGGCCAGCAGGTGCGCGAGGTGCGGGTAGATCGAGCGCATGGCCCGCAGCGAATCGCGCGGGCTGCTTCCAGCGGCGCCTTCGGCGATGTCGGCGAGGGCCGGCGCAAGGGCCGACTGCACTTTGGGGTGGAATTGCCCGCTCTGGATATTCCGCCCCACAAGGTACATCCCCAGCTCGAGTTGCTGCCCCCAGGCCAGCACGCGCAGCAGTGAGCCGCGCGCGATGCGCGGCACGCGCGTCTCGAAGATTGCCTGCATTCCGGGCCACCGAGCGCTCATCCGGTTTTCCAGGCGCGCATCTTCAAGCGCGTGCCACAGCGACGAGAAAAGCGGCAGGCTGTCGTCGACGCGCACGGCTTCACCCGCGGCCTCGCGCAGGTCGTCCAAGTAGTGGCCCAAGAGGTGCAGCGCACCCGCCTTGAGCGGCAGCATGTCGCCCGTCGCCGCCGCCCCTGCTTCGACCTGCATGTGGATGCGGCGCGAGCTCAGTCCGTCGCGCTCGGCGAACTCCAGGCGCAGGTCGTAGTCGTGCGCCGTGTTCTGCAACAGCCCTTCCAGGCGAACCCGCCGCGCCTCCTGCCGGCGAGCCTGCGCCTCGGGATCAGAAGTAGTTGTCGACAATGTCCGTTACCGTTTGCGCATCGAAATCCGTCAGTTTGCTGATCACCGCATAGCGGGCGCTTTCCTTCACCGGGAAGCGCAGCGCCATGCGCGCCCAGTCGATCACCCGCCGCGTGCTGAAAGATCCGAACACCTTCTCGTGGCGGATGGCCGCGCGCACATCGTTGGCGGCGCGCACCATGCGCCGCACCATCACCTCATCCGAATTGCCGCTCTGCTGCGTCACCGCCTGCACTTCCTCGTCTTCGGTCAGGTAATCCATGCGGATGACGACCGGGAAGCGGTCGAGCAACGCCTCGTTGAGCATCTTGGTGCCGCCGTAGCGTCCCTCTTCGCTGGGATTCATCGAGGCGAAGAGGCGGAAGAGCGGATGCGGCCGCACGATGCGCCCGTCGTACTCCATCAGCACCACCATGCGATCGTCGTCCAGCAGCGAGTGCAAGCAAAAGGCGATTTCCGGCAGGCAGGCGTTGATCTCATCCAGCAGGATCCAGTCGCCGGCCAGCATCGCGTTGACCAGGACCCCATTCACCCAGTAGGTGCCCTGCTCGTTGATGAGCATCTTGCCCAAGAACTCGTCCACCGTCGTGGCGCCGTTCAGGTTCACCCGGCGCAACCCGTTGCGAGTCTTCCAGGCCAGGTAGCGCACGGCCTGGGTCTTGCCCACTCCCGTCTCGCCGATGAGCAGCGCCGGAAGGTTGTTGGCAATGGCGTAGGCCAGCTTCTCGAGGTAGCCCTGGGTGGGAGCGATGTAGATCTGCTCTCCCGGGACGTACTCACTCGGGCTGCCGCGATGGATGTCTAGGTCCACCTCCCCCACGCGCAGGCTGGCGGAGGAGGCGGACTCTTCGCTTTCATGTTTGGAGCTGGAGGCCATGATTCTGCCTTCGGCCGAGGGGCGGCGGGTGCCGCCCCTCGGGAAACCCGTTACGTCAAGCGCGATTTGCGCTAAGCCTCACCCGAGCCACGCGGCGGGAGGCCTTCCAGTGCCCGCAGAACCTTCTCGGAGGTGGCCGGAAGGTCGGTCATCCACACTCCGATGGCGTCGTGGATGGCGTTGATGATGGCCGGCGCCTGCGAGTTGGCGGTCATCTCGCCGATGCCCTTGGCCCCGTACGGGCCGCTGCGCGATCCCATTTCGACGATCACGGCATCCAGATCGGGCACGTCCTTGGCGGTCGGGATCATGTAGGAGAAGAACCCGGTCGGGTGGTGATCCAGCGTCGGGTAGTAGGGGTGCAGTTCTTCCATCAGGGCCGACCCCAGGCCGCCAGCCGCTCCGCCGTCGATCTGGCCCTCAACCAGCATCGGGTTGATAGCTTTGCCGCAGTCGTAGGCGCTCACCAGCTTGAGCACCTTGACCTCGCCCGTTTCGGTGTCCACCTCGACTTCGGCCACGGTCGCGCCGTAGGCCATGTTGTGAAGGGGTTCGCCCTCGCCGGTATCCGGGTCAACCGTCGCCACCGGCCAGCCGAAGGAACCACGTCCGGCGATGAACTTGCGTTCGACCCACGTCCCATGGCCGGCCACATCGGCGATGGGGATGGCCTGCTCGGGAAAGTCACGCACCACCACTTTCCCGTCCTCGGCCACCAGCTTGTCGGCGGAGACGCCCAGCTGCTTGGCGGCCACCTCGAACAGTACCTCACGCGCCTCGCGGGCGGCAAGGATCGTGGCGTTGCCCGCCTGGTGCGTCACCCGGCTGGCGAAGGTGCCGGTATCGAGCGGGCTGGTGTCGCTGTCGACCGCCGTGACGTTGACCTTTTCGATTGGCACGCCCAATTCCTGCGCGGCGATCTGGCGCACGATCGTGCGCGCGCCCTGGCCGATATCTACACTGCCCAGCAAGACGTCCACGCTGCCGTCGGGCTTCATCTTGATCACGACCTGACTCGGGTCGCCTCCACCGCTCATGCCGGTGGAGTACCAGACGGCGGCAATGCCCTTGCCCCGTTTCTTAGTCATGTGCGCCCTCCGAACGTGCCTTCGACGACATCTTGACGAGGTCGTCGTCGAGCCGGATGCCCGCGCGCTGTGCGGCCGCCTGCATCACCTCGATCAGCCCGCAGTTGTACTGCACCGCACGCGTGGCCGAGGTGTCGCCGTCGTGAATGGCATTGATGAAGCGCAGCCGCCAGCTGTTGAGGCCGATCTTCTCCGCGATGCGCTCCATCTGCACGTCCCAGGCGAACGAGGACTGGTACAAGCCGAAGCCGCGCATCGAGCTGGTGGGGCGTTTGTTGGTGAAGACCGCATAGCTGTCGATCCACACGTTGGGAATGTTGTACGGCCCGGCCACGCCGTACGACGCCTTGCGCACCACGTAATCGTTGGTGGAAGGGTAGGCGCCGCCGTCGCGCACCATCTTAATTTTGCGCGCGATGATGCGCCCGTCCTTCATCACGCCGTCCTTGAACCACAGGTGCGTTGCGCCGCGGTGCGTGGAGGCGACGAATTCCTCTTCGCGGGTCCACACCCACTTCACCGGGCGGCCGGCGGTATAGAGCGAGAGCACCGCGCAGATGTGGTCGGCGTGCGGATCGTTCTTCGAGCCAAACCCGCCGCCCACGATCCCGCCGATCATGTGCACCGCTGAAAGAGGCTTGCCCAGGATGGCGGCGATGGTGCCCTGATTGAAGAAGACGGCCTGGGTGCAGGTGTGGATGTGGGTGCGGCCCATGGCATCGGTGTAGGCGATGGAGGCTTGAGTCTCGATCGGTGAGTGCTCCTGGGCCGCAGTGCGGAAGTAGTTCTCGACGATGAAATCAGCCTTGGCGAACGCCGCGTCCACATCGCCCTTGCGAATGCGCAGGTGGTCCTGATCGCCGAACATCATCAGGTTGCCGTCCGGGCGCATCGTGGGCGATCCGGTTTGCATGGCCGGGATGGGGTCGAGGATGGGGGTGCGTTCTACGAGTTCGATGCGCACCTTGCTCACCGCTTCCCGCGCCTGGTCCTCGCTCTCGGCGGCGATGGCCACCACTTCTTGCCCGATATAGCGGATTTCCTTATCCGCCAGCACGGGCTGCTCGCCGCCGAACACGTTCACCGGCACCTCGGCGCCGGTCACCACGGCCACCACGCCCGGCATCTTGCGCGCGCGGCTGACATCGATAGTGACGATCTTGGCCGAAGCCAACGGCGAGCGCCACGCCTTGACGTAGAGCATGCCCGGCAGGTGGATATCGCCCACGTAGCGGGTCTTGCCTGCGGCGTGCTGCATGCCGTCGTAGCGCGGGAGGCGCTGGCCTACATAGTTAGTCTCTGCCATGGTGTCCTCCAGCTACCTCATCGACTCGGCCGCTGCCAGCACCGATTCGACGATCTTCTTGTAGCCGGTGCAGCGGCAGACGTTCCCGGTAATTGCGGCCACCACCTCGTCTCGCGAGGGGTGGCTGTTCTTGTTGAGCAGCGCCACGCCCGACATGATCATGCCCGGCGTGCAGAAGCCGCATTGCGCACCGTAGTGCTCGGTGATCGCGAGCTGCAGCGGGTGCGGCTTCTGGGGCGTGCCCACACCTTCCACGGTGGTCACCTTGCGCCCTTCGACGGTGGGTGCCAGCACCATGCACGAATTGACCGGCTCGCCATCCAGGAGCACCGTGCAGGCGCCGCAGTTGCCCTGGGCGCAGCCGAACTTGGGGCTGGTGATGTCCATGTACTCACGCAGCAGGGTGAGCAGGTTGATGGCCACCGGCGCCTGGACCGTCACCGCCTGGCCGTTCAGAGTGAATGAGATCGTTCGGGTTGTCATGGCGCTAACCTTCTCCTTCCGGCAGACCGCCCGCGCGCCGCAGCGTGCGCGCCACCAGCGCCCTGGTGAGCTTGCGCCGGTACCAGGCCGTGCCATGCACGTCGTCGATCGGCTTGATTTCAGTCGCGGCAATTTCCGCCGCGCCCCGGATGGCCGCCTCACTGAGCGGCTTACCGCGCAGCGCGGCTTCCGCCTTCACCGCGCGCAAGGGCGTGGGTGCCGCGGCGCCGACCGCAATAGTCACCTCGGCACAGTTGCCCTTCGAATCACGCTTCACGCGCGAGGCCGCATTCAGCACGGCCAGGGTCAGCGCCTGACGCCGCCCCACCTTGGCATAAGCCGAGCCTTCGTTCTTGGCCGTAGGCTTGATCAAGATTTCGATCAGCAGCTCGTCCGGCTTGCGCACCGTCTTGCCCGGCCCGGTAAAGAACTTATCCAGAGGCACCAGGCGCTGGCCGCGGGTGCTCTTGAGCAGCACCTGCGCGCCCAGGCCGAGCATGGCGCAAATGGCATCACCGGCAGGCGAGGCGTTGCAGATGTTCCCGCCCAGCGTGGCCAGCGAGCGTACCGGCACGCTGGCCATCTTGCCCGCCGCCTCGGCCAGCGCGGCGGCCTTCGACTGCAGCAGTTTCGAGGCGCCGGCTGTCTGCATGCGCGTCGCCGCTCCGATGTGAATCACGCCATCCACGTTCTTGACATACTCCAACCCGAGATGGCCGATCCACATGAAACTCGCGGGGTAGGCATATTCCAAGTTCATGTTGCGCACCAGGTCCGTGCCTCCTGCCAGCACGGCCATGCCCTTCCCGTGTTTGCCGAGCAGCTGGAGGGCTTCCTTCAGCGTCCCGGGGGCGAAGTACTCCACGTTTTTCACGGGTGTCCCTCCTGCCAGAATGCGGATATCGCGCTAGTGTGTTTCGAGCCCGGACAACTCGGCCAGGAGCTTGAAGACGGCCGAAAGGTCCTCCTCGCCCAAGCCGCGCGCCCTGGCTGCCGTGAACAGCTGGTGCACGCTGCCGGTGAGAGGCAGGGCTGTGCCGCTGAGGTGGGCCTGATCGATCATCAAACCCACGTCCTTGTGCATGTGCTTGAGCGGAAAGGCGGCCGGGTAGCGGCCCTCCAGGATGTTGCCGATCTTGCGGTCGATAAGCGCGGACGACACCGCGCTGTCGCGGATGACCTCGCCCAGGGGCGCCAGGTCGAGCCCGCCCTTGGCGGCCAGCACCATGGCTTCCGCGAGCGAGCTCATCTGCGCCGCGACCAGCAGGTTAACACACAGCTTGGCCAGCGTGCCGCTGCCCTGCAGCCCCAGGTAGTACAGGTTCGAGCCCATCGTGCTCAGCACGTCACGCTGCGCCTCGAAGATCTCGCGCTCACCGCCCACCATAATGCCGAGTTTGCCTTCCTTGGCCGGGCCGGTGCTGCCGGCCACAGGCGCATCGAGCATCTGCCAACCCGCCGCATTGGCGGCGGCCGCCATCTCCCGCGAATGGGCGGGTGCCACGGTACTCATGTCGATCCACACTTTGCCGGGTGCCGCGCTCGTGAGGAACCCTTGCGGACCGTTGGCCAGCGTGCGCAGCGCATCTACATCACTGAGCATGGTGATGAGCACGTCGCTCGAGGCGGCAACCTCGGCCGGGCTGGCGGCCACTCGCGCGCCGAGGGCACGCAGCGGCTCGGCTTTGGCTGCATCGCGATTGAAGACCGTGAGCGGGAAACCGCCGCGCGCGATATTCGCCGCCATCGGCCCGCCCATCAAGCCCAACCCGATGAACCCAACGCGTTTCATCTCAAGTTCCTCTCACCCCGGCCTGCCCTGGGCGCAGGCCGGGGAGACCACAAAGTCCACCGAGAGCCCTGTTGTTCGCCCTTCGAGGTCTCTGTGCTCTCCGTGTTCTCCGTGGTGATGTCCTTTAGTACGGCACGAACTCGCCGCGCTTGGCGGCCGCTTCTTGCGCCGGCTTGCCGTACTCCCACGAATACTCGGGCCGGTAGCGTTCACGCCAGTCGTCGAACTTCATCTTGCCGATCTCGGCCTGGGCCGGGAAGATCCACTTGACGCCCCACTGCGGGATGATGATCTTGAGATCCGGCACGTGGCGCTTGGCAATCCACACCACCTCTTCCGGGTCGACCGAGGTGTTGCCCCAGTTGTCCCAGTGCATGGGCATCAGCACTTTGGCGCCCGCCGCCTCGGCCAGGCGCACGGCGTCGTAAGGGGTCATCTTGTCGGTGCCGCCCGGTGCGTTGTAGCCGATGTTGACGCTCAGCACGTCGATCTTGTATTTCTTGAAGGTGACGTAGGCATTCTGAAACAGGCTGTCGGCCAGATGGCAAAAGTTGTAGCCGCCGATCTTGAAGAAGAAGGTGCAGGCCACATCGTCGAACGGGCGCCGTACGCCGGGCTCCACCTTGACCCCCGGGCCGCCGGTCATCGTGGCGATGCGGTCGTAGTTGGGCAAGATCTCGATCGCCGCGTCCTTGATCTTGATCTTCAATCCCGGCTTGACCACTCGGATGCGCGCCTCGGGCACCTTGAAATTGCGCATGCGCTCCACCGCCGAGAGCGGCCCGTAGAAGTTGCACTTGGCGGTCTGGGTGGCCGCTTTGAGGGTGTAGATGTCGGTGTGATCGGCGTGCTGGTGGCTGCAGAACACGCCGTCCAGCGTCTTGAACCCGAAAACGTCGATCACCTGCGGGTTGAGACGCATCCAGTCGATGGTCGGCGACCCGGTGGTGCGGCACACGCCGCAGTAGGCGTATTCGGTGTAGTGCGCCGGACCGGCATAGTTGTCGACCAAGAGCACAGCCCCGCCCGGGGATTTGAGCACGAAGCCCATGCCCCCCGTCCACCAGAAGGCGTACGATCCCTTGGGGACTTTCGTCTGCTCGATTTGCTTGTTAAGGAAGCTGCCCCACTCGGGGAAGCACTCGATCGCCCAGCGGATGCGATCCATCGGGCGGTCTGTGTTGAGCAGGTAATCGCCGCGCATCGTGCCGCGGCCGTCGCCCACGATCTCGATTTCGTCGTAGTTGATCTTGCCGTTGTCAGACATAGCCTCGGACTCCTTTATCGGTATGCGTCAGCGGCCCGGCACGCCGCTACGGCCGCAGGATGACCTTGCCCGCGTCGCGCGCACCGGTCGTCATAAGCTTGAAGCCCTTGTCGAACTCCTCCAGCGGCAGCTCGTGAGTGATCACTGGCCGAGGATCAAACTTGCCCGAGGCGATCAGGCCGTCGACGAGTTTCCACGTATCCCACATGTGCCGCCCGGCCACGCCGCGCACGGTCACCTGGCGCAGAGTCACCGCGAAATTGATGTCGAACTCGATCGGCTTGGGCGTCAACCCAAACGTGGTCACCCGCCCGCCCTTACGCACCACGGCAAACGCATTCTTCATCGATTGCGGTGCGCCGGCCATTTCCACCACGACGTCCGCACCGATGCCGCGGGTGTCGTCGAGGATGGCCTGAACCGGGTCGAGCGGATCGTTGATGTTGAAGGTGACGTTGGCGCCCATCCGTTTGGCGATCTCCAGGCGCGAGGCCACCATGCCCACCAAATACACCTTGCGCGCGCCGGCCGCTGCCGCCACGCCCGCTCCAAAAAGGGCAATCGGCCCGTCGCCGAAGATGACCACCGACTTGGCGGTCACCGGCTCGATGAGCACGGCCTGCGTGGCGCCGCCCACCGGTTCCATCACCGCGCCTACGGACGGCGGCACGTCGCGGCTCAAACGCCACAACGAGGTCTCCGGCACAGCAATGTACTCGGCGTAACTGCCTTCCACGTCGTTGCCGAAGATCTTCAGGTTCTGACAGATGTGCTGCAGGCCCAGCTTGCACACCTCGCACGTGCCGCACACGATGTGGCTGTCGGCGGTGACGTAATCGCCCAGCTTGTACTCGCGCACCGAACTGCCTACTTCCACGACCTCGCCGCAGAATTCGTGGCCGATGGTCACCGGCGGCTTGATGCGCTTCTGCGCAAATTCGTCCCAGTTGTAGAAATGGACATCCGAGCCGCACAATGCGGTGGCGGCAATCTTCACCAGCACTTCGTTCGGTTGAATCTGCGGGATCTCCACCTTCACCAGGTCGAACCCTGGTTCAAGGCGGATCTTGCGGACCGCGCGCATCGTGCCCTTCATACTGCCCCTCCTGGCCCAACGGCCCAACGCTCTACTGAATGAGCTTCATCTCTTTGAGCACACCCTTAAGACGATCACGCTGATCAGAGGTGAGCGGGCCCACCGGGGCTCGCGCCGGTCCGGCGTCCATGCCCATCAGGTTGAGCGCTTCCTTGATGACCACCGGGAAGGTGCCCCAGGCAAATGCCAGGCGCAGCGGCGCCAGATCGGCCTGCGCCTGGCGTGCACCGGCCAAGTCCCCGGCCTTGAACTTGTTGTAGATCGAGGCCACCAGCGCCGGGGCCACATTGCCCGTGGCAGCGATGGCGCCCATCGCACCGTACAGCAAGGCTCCGTAGATGAGCGTGTCGCGTCCCATCAGCACATTGAAAGGCGGCGGCGCAACGCGCATGTATTCCGCCGAGAGTTCCAAGTCCCCGCTCGAGTCCTTGATGCCCACGATGTTGGGCACCTTCGACAGCCGGGCCACCAGACCGGGCGATAGCTTGACGTTGGTGCGCGCCGGGTTGGTGTAGAGCAGGATCGGCAGGCTCGTCGCCTCGGCCACGGCCTTGTAATGGTCGAAGAGCTGGTCGTCGGTGGGGGAGATGAAGTACGGGGTGAGGATCGAAACCGCGTCCACCGTGCACTTCTCGGCCAGACGCGTCAGGGCGATCGTCTCGCGGGTGGTCACGCCCACCGTGCCGGCGTACACCGGCACGCGCCCGCGCGTCTCATCCACCACGACCTCCCACACGCGCTGCTTTTCGTCGGGAGTGAGCGCCCAGAACTCGCCCTGGCTGCCCGTGGCGAACACGCCGTGCACGCCGCCTTCGATCAGGTAGTTCGTCAAGCCGCGCAGCGCCTTTTCATTGATCTTGTCCTCCGCCGTGAGCGGCGTCACCATGGCGGGGATGATTCCAGAGGGGGCTTTCGACATGGATAGGGACTCCTGCCTAGTGTTTGAGTTCGCGCAATACCGCTTCGGCCGCCGGCACCCAGCCGAAGCGCGGATCGGTGGTGATGTTGTAGGCCTTGTCGTCGCCCGAGAGCACCCACAGGTAGCCCACCGTCACGCCCGGTGCCGCCGCGGTGGGATGGTAGCCGCCCAGCAGCACCGCCACATCGTCGTTGTGTATGATGTGTGCCCGCTCCTCGCCGCCGTGATCCATGATCTGGATGCCGTAGCCGCCGGCCGGGTTGATCTTGAACAGGTACCACTCCTCGAGGATATTCTCCACCGCATTGATCGTGTCGTGTTTGTGCGGTGGGATGCCCGACCAGTTGCCGGGCGGGTTGATCGTTTCACCGACGATCATCCGCCGGCTGATGGGCGACCCGGGCGGGATAAGCAGCCGCACATCGCGCCGCCAGTTGGCCATGCCAGCCGAGACCACCTTGACCTCCTCCGGCTTCACCAGGCGAACCGGCAGGTCAAGGTCGCACGGCGCTTTGGCAATGGCGATCTCGAGCTTGCTGGCTGCTTTCACCGACACTGAACTTCCGCGCGGGGCATACACCGTCGTCGGCAGCCCCGAAAACATGTCGTTGCGCCCGCCCAGGTTCTCGTAAGTTGCCTCGCTCTTGCCGCTCACCGCGATCGTCGCGTTGCCGCCCAGAATGACGAAGCCTGCTTCCTCGTTCGCACCCAGCTTGCCGTCCCACTTCTCGCCGGCCGCAAGGCGCAGCACCTCCAACCCCAGCCATCTAATGCCGTTCTCGCCCGGCTGGAACACCGATTGATGGCCGCTCTCAGGCGCGACCTTGAACAAAAGGCTCATGGTTGTGTCTCCTCTCATTGCACGTTGCGGAAATCAATCGGACAATCGGCGGCGATCCGGGGTAACCCAATCCAACGCACCGGCGCCCGCCGCCAACGGGATGTATTCGAGTCCAATGTAGCCGCGGTACCCCGCCGCCTGTGCGGCATCAAGCAATGCTGCAAAATCGATCTTCCCTGTTCCCGGTTCGTGCCGGCCCGGAGCATCGGCAAACTGGATGTGCCCAATCCAGGGCGCTTGCTCGCGAATCAGACGAAGCGGGTCTCCGCCCAAGACCGTCACGTGGTAGGTGTCGAGCTGGAAGCGCACGAGCGGGTGATTCACCTCGCGCACAATGGCCAGCGCCTCATCGGCCGAGGTGAGAAAGTACCCCGGATTGTCGACAGGGTTGAGCACCTCGATCGTCAGCATCACTCCCGCTCGCTCGGCCTGCGGCGCCGCTGCCCGCAGATTGGCCAGCATGCAATCGCGCTGTGCCTGGCGGGTCTGCTCGGCGACCTCCACCCCGCAGGGCAGCATGACCTTCTGCACTCCCAGGCGCCGGGCAATGTCGAGCGCCTCGCCCAGCGTTCGCTGGAATTCCACGCGCCGCCGTTCGTCCACCAGGTAGCCGCGGTTCGCGGCATCCCACACCGGCACGTCCTGGTTAAAGAGGACGATCTCGAGACCTAGCGCGCGGTGGGCAGCTTCAAGCGCGGGGATGTCCGCGTGCGAAGGAAACCCGAACTCGATCGCCGAGAAACCAGCTTGCGCGATAGCCGCCGGCCGTTCCCCGAAAGGTAGATCGGCCAGAAGCCAGCTGATGTTGGGCGCATAGGCCAGGCTGGAGGAGAATGAGGCTTCCCTCTTCACTTGGCCTCGACCGGCTTGCGGCTGGCATATATCGCCACGGCGCCCACCACGATCACACCCTTGATGATCCATTGAATGTAGGGGTTGATGTCGGCCAGATTGAAAAGGTTGTTCAGCAACGAGACAAGCAAGACACCCGCCAGGGTGCCCACCACCCCGCCCTTGCCGCCGCCGAGCCGCGTCCCGCCCAGCAGGACGGCCGTGACGGAGTCCAGGTCGTAACGATCGTAGTTCAAGCCGCCCATGAGCGGATCCCCAGCGCCCATCCGGCTGGTGAGAAACAAGCCGGTCAACGCTGCAGCGAAGGCAGAGATCATGAAGGCATAGGCCGTCACCCGCCGGGTTTGGATTCCCGACAGGCGCGCGATGACCTCGCTTCCGCCCGTGGCCGCGACATGCCGCCCGGCAGCCGTCTTGCGAAGGAAGAAGTAGGCCAGCGCCACCAGGAGCAGGAGGAAGATGACCGGGAACGGGACCGGTCCGATCATGCCTTCGGCAAAGAAATCCCATCCGGGTGCAATCGCCCCACCCGGACGTTTGGCGTACAAGAGTATGAAGCCCTGGATGATGGCGCCAACCCCCATCGTGGCAATGAAGGGTGCCACATGCAATCGAGTGATGACCAAGGCGTTGACCAGGCCGATCCCGAGGGCGATGGCAATCATGGCCAGAACGATCAGGCTGACCGCCCCCAGGCTCGTGTATTGGGCCATCAGCCCCGTCGTGTACACCCCGATCAGACTGATCGTCGATCCGACCGACAGGTCGATGCCGCCGACCAGGACAGCCATGGTCTGCCCGATGCTGACGAGCCCTAGGGCCACGGCTTGCCGAAGCACATTGAAGAGATTGCGCGGGCTGCGGAACGCCGGCAATGCGATCATGCCGATCAAAAAGAGGAGGCCCAGGATCGCGAAGATCGTCAGCAGTTCTCGATCTTCGTCCCACAATCGCTGCCACCACTGGCGCAAGCGGGGCACTCGGGCGCTCTCACCCACCATGGGACTCCCCATACGTCGCGAGCATCATGACTTTCTCCTCGGTCGCCGTCTCGCCCGGCATTTCGCCAACCACGCAGCCACGGTGCATGACCACAATCCGGTCGCTGATGCCCACGATCTCCGGAAGTTCAGAAGAGATCATCAGAATGGCCTTGCCCTGATTGGCCAAATCGCGCATCAGCTGCCAGATTTCGGCTTTCGCGCCGACATCGATGCCGCGGGTGGGCTCGTCGAAGATGAGCAGTTCCGGTCCGCTGATCAGCCACTTCGCCAGCACAACCTTTTGACGGGTCCCACCGCTCAGGTTTTCGACTTCCTGGTTCAGGCTCGGGGTTCGGACCCTTAAGCCCTCGGTCATCTCCGCAACAACTCTTCCCTCGGCTCGGCTGTCGACGAAACCGAAACGTTGGCGTCGGTCCAAGCTGGGGAGGGCGGCGTTCTCACGCACGGAAAGGCCCATCACCAGCCCCTCCAAGTTGCGATCTTCGGTCAGGAAGCCCAGCTTGTGACGCAGGCCATCCCGGGGGCTGCCGAGTGACACCTTTTGACCCTTGATGCGGACCTCGCCACCGTCGATGGGGCGCGCGCCGAAGATGGCTTGGGCAAGCTCGGTCCGTCCCGATCCGACCAGCCCGGCGATCCCAACAATCTCCCCTCGACGCACCGACAGGCTGGCTTCGGTCAGTCTCTCTCCGCAGCACAAGCCCTCCACCCGCAGAACCTCCTCGCCCACTTGCTCCCCGCGCGGTGGAAAGGTCTCCGACAGAGTCCGGCCGATCATCATGCGCACCAGCGATGGCCGGTCGATCTCCGACACAGCATGCGTCCCGACGACTTTCCCGTCCTTGAACACCGTCACCCGGTCGGCCACCTGGAAGACTTCGGCGAGGCGGTGCGAGATATAGATCACCGCCACATTGTTCTTCTTGAGCGCCGCGATGACTTCGAACAGCTTGTCCAGATCGCGTCCGCCAAGTGCGGCGGACGGTTCATCCATAATGACGATTCGAGCGTTCAATGACAGCGCCTTGGCGATCTCGACCATCTGCTGCTGGGCGACGCTCAACCGCCCGAGTCGCACGCGCGGGTCGATATCGACCTCCAACCGGTGAAGCACCTCGCGCGCTCGGAGCTCCAGCGCACGCGAGTCGATCAACCCGAACTTGCCGCGGGGTTCTCGGCCCAGAAAGACATTCTCCGCGACCGTCAGGTCAGGCAGGAGGTTGAGCTCTTGATAGATGATGCTGATCCCCAGCAGCTGAGCTTCGTGGGGGCTCGAGATCCGAACTGGCTGGCCGCGCAGGAGAATCTCCCCGCGATCGGGTTGGTAGACCCCCGCCAGGATCTTCATCAGAGTCGATTTGCCGGCCCCGTTTTCTCCCACCACGGCGTGCACCTCACCGGCGCGACTCTCGAAGTCGACACCGTCGAGCGCGGTCACGCCAGGAAATCTCATGGTGATGCCACGCATCTCGACCAGGCTCTGAGTCATACCCACCTCGACCAAATCCCCGCGCCAATGTTGGCCGGCGTCGGCCGAGGGGGTAACCCCTCGGCCGACGATCCAGCCGGGTCCCTTCAATCGCGACCCGGGTTCAGGACGGGCCTACTTGAAGGCCTCCGGGTACATCTTCTGCTGCACCTCTGGCATGACGTCCACCATGGCGCTGTCAGGGAGCTTCGGGTTGTAGATCGTCATCAGATTGTCGTTTGTGATCTCCAGTCCCGGAACGCGTACGTGGGATTCCACCGGTTGTCCCTGCAGGATCTTGAGGGCTGTCTGGACACCGAAGTAACCCTCGCGGGTCGAGAAGCTGTAGGTGTAGATATTCAGGTGGTTGTCAACCCACTGGTGCAGGAAGCGCTGGAAGTCCTCGCCAGTGATCGGCGGAACAGGCAGCCCGGCATCCAGGTAGGCCTGGACCGCGCCGGAACCCTGCAGACCGGCATCCGACCAAATGCCATCGATCTCCGGGTAAAGCGTGATCCAGTTGGCCATGATCTTCTGGCCTTCGGTCGGGGACCAGCCGGTGTAGGCCTGGGCCAGGATCTCGATCCCCGGATTCGCCGCGAAGACCAAGTTCGCGCAGCGCAGGCGTTCCTCGGCCGGGCTGGCGCCCGCCGCACCCGAGAGCTCAACGATCTTGCCCGTGCCCTTGAGCTGCGCCACCAGCCAATTGGCCTGGTTCGTGCCCATCAGGCAGTTGTCGCCCTCAACGTACGAGACACGATGCGCCGGATTCGCGACATCGCGGTCCAGCGTGACGACCGGCACGCCGGCTTCCATGGCGGCCTGCGCCGCGGGATCGACGACGTCGGATGCCGCCGCGCTCAGGATCAACACATCGCAGCCCTGGGTGAGCAGGTCCTCAACATCGCTGATCTGCTTGGCCGGGTCATCATTCGCATCCGCGTAGCGGTAAGTCGAGATGAGGCCCGCCGCCTTGCCTTCCTCGATGCCCCAGTCCACATGGGCATTCATCACGACCCGCCAGTCGTTCGACGTGGATGCATTGCTGAAGCACACCGTGTAGGGCGCCTTCTTGGCCAAAGCGGAGGTGTCGACCATCCCGTCCGAGCCGACCGTGACCTTGACCGGTCCGGCCTTCGCGCCCCCACCGCAGGCGGCCAACAGCACCACGGCCAGGGTGATGAGTGACAGAACCCGCAGGGTCTTGCTTGTTCGGCTAGACATCTTTTTCGTCCTCCTTAGAGACTCGCCGAGCTTTCAGGATTGGGAGTACAGTGTTCTTGGTTCTCGTCTCGCTTTCCTCTTCCGTCCACCTCCTTCCTCGGCCCTCCGGAAGGTTGCTCTTCTCCGGGCAGACCTGGTCCATTTGCCATTAACGTCGAGTCCGCATTCGAGCGTACATCGCGACCGCCAGGATAATCGCCACGCCCTTTACGATGCGTATGTACTCCTCATCCAACCCAAGGAGCAGCACGAGGTTGAAAAGAATGGTGATGATCAGGACGCCCGCGACGGTACCCAACACGCCGCCTCGACCGCCTTCAAACAAGGTCCCGCCGACGACGACGGCTGCGATCGAGTTTAATTCGAACCCGCGACCCAGCCAGTTGTCTGCGTAGCCGTTGTATCCCGTGTACACCAGCCCGGCCACACCCGCCAAAAAGCTGCACAGCGTGTAGGCAGCGATGATGATTCCATTGACGTTCACCCCGGAAAGATGCGCAGCCGATCGATTTCCCCCGACCGCGTACATCCGGCGTCCGAAGGTCGTCAGCCGCATCAGAATCACGAAGATGACCACGATGATGGCCCACAGGATCACCGCGGCCGGCACAGGTCCCACCATGCCCGCGCCGATGAAGCTCAGCGCCGGCGAGATCGAGCCTCGCGGGCTGCCGCCGGTGTAGACGAACCGAATGCCCTGCACCACCAGGATCATGCCGAGTGTAGCGATGAAGGCCGGGATCTTGAGCTTGGTGACCAGGAAACCGTTGACCAATCCAATGAGCACGGCAACCGCCAGACAGAACAGACTGACCGGAACGAACAGGCTGGTCTGTCCGATCATCAAGCTGGCCGCCAAGACGGACATCAAGGCCATGACCGAAGCCACCGACAGGTCGATGCCGCCGGTGAGAATCACCAGCGTCTGACCGACGGACACGATGCCCAGTGAAGCGGCCTGTTTGAGCAGGGTGGAGATGTTGCGAGTTGTGAAGAAGACGGGCGAAATCAGGCTCGACACGACGGTCAAGACAAGCAGGACAACCCAGATCGCCACCGGGGCTATGCGTTGCAGCAGGCTCAAGCCGCGTCCGGTGCCCGCCTCGGCGGGCGATGCGCCCGCCGGATTGGGCAGTGCGTTTTCAGTCATGCATCGCTCTCCTCACCACGCCGTGTACCCGCCGTCGATGACCAGCACGGCACCTGAGATGTAAGCCGCAGCCTCGCTGGCCAAGAAAACTACCGCCCCGCCCAAATCCGGCGCCCGCCCGAGTCGGCCAAGCGGCACGCGGCCCACCAGTTCTTCATAGAAAGCCGGATCGCGCTGCTTCAGGCGGTCAGTCATCGGGGTCACGAAGTAGCCGGGGGCAATGGCGTTCACCCGGATCCCCTTGGGCGCCCACTCCACCGCCAGCGAGCGGGTGAGCGCGATCACCCCACCCTTCGAGGCGCAGTAGTGGCTGTTCAGCCCGCCCCGGTTGCCCACCAGCCCCGAGATCGAGGCGATGTTGATGATCGCCCCGCCGCCCTGCGCAGCGAACTGGCGTGCCGCGTGTTTGCTGCAGCGAAACAGACCCCCCAGATTGATGTCGATCACACGCTGCCAATCCTCCTCGAGCAGCTCCTCAAACGGCGCACGCGTCGTGACCCCGGCATTGTTCACCAAGATGTGTAGCCCGCTCATTTCGCGCGCCACGGCTTCCACCGCCTCGGCCACCTGGGCCTCGTTGCCCACGTCCACCATGCGCCCCACGACCGTCGCACCCAACCCGCGCAGTTCCGCTACCGCGCTCTCCAGATCCTCCCCGTTGATGTCGAAGACGGCCACGCGCGCGCCGGCACCCGCCAGGGCCAGCGCCATCGTCCGGCCTAAGCCGCGACCGGCGCCGGTCACGATGGCGGTCCTCCCGTCAAGACGGAACGTATCGAGTACGCCGCCTGCGGTGTGGCCTTGCGAGCCGCCCTTCTCCGCCGCCACTAGAGTTGCCCCCCGCGTGCTTCCAGGAGTTCCAGGATGCGCGATTTGACCGTGGTGATATGCGTGCGCAGCGTCTGCGTCACTTCCTCCATCTGCCCGCGCTCGAAGGCGTGCAACACGGCATCGTGTTCTTCCAGCGCCTGGCGCGCGTCCTCGACGTTGTTGAGGAAGTGTGCCCGGGCAACGAACACGTGCACCGGCAGCTCGCGATACAGGCGAGCGAGATACTCGTTGCCGGCCATCGTCACCAACTGCAAATGCAGCTCGCGATCGGCATCCATGAAGCCCATATAGTCGCTGTAACCCTGGGGATGCGTTGCCCGGCGCATGCGTTCCATCGACTCGCGCACCTGCTGCAAGAGCTCGCGCACTTTGCCCCGCGCGAAAATGGTCTGCACCGAATACAGCTCGATCATCAAACGCACGTCGAACAGCTCGTTCACCTCGTGCGCCGTGAGCTGGCTGACGAAGGTGCCGCGTCGCGGCAGGATGTCGATCAATCCTTCGCCCGCCAGACGCTTGAGGGCCTCATTCACCGGCGTGCGGCTCACCCCCAGCGCGCGCGCTACCTCATCCACCGAGACCCGCTCGCCGGGCGAGAGGTCGCGCTTGAGGATGCGGTCCTTGAGAACCTGGTAGGTCTTCTCCGCCAGGTCGACGTGGTCCAGAGGAGAGAAGATTGCTTCTCTCATGAGTCGATCCCCCAGTATTCGGTTCGCGATGTATCGGGTGGAGCGCCAGACCCTAGTTGCGCTTCAGAAACCCACCGGCGAGCGCCTGTGGTTGCGATCGGACTCGGACATACGAGCAGGCAAATGCTCTGCAGTCTCGGTCGCACTGAGCGGGTCCTGTGAAGTGAGACATTTTAGATGTTAGCCGCTTTCCGGTCTCATTGCCATGACAACCATCCTTGCGGGACCATACGTTTGTCATGCGCAGCAAGCTGGGGGTCAAGCTGCCAATCGCCCGGTTCGCGGTACATCGTGCTTGTGGATAACTTGGGGATAGGCATGGTTTCGACGCGGGCCCGGAGAATCATGGAGAGGGTCGCGTGACCCTCAAGCGTCATCGGCCAACTCCTATGCATTTCCTTACCCATCGAGTCGTCGCGTGCCGGTCCGCGCCGGCGAGCGGAGATTGGCCAAATCACGCGACGCACAATCCGCTTGGACTTCACTGGCCGGGGAGGCGCTGTGCCAGCGAGGATCGGCGCCAAAAGTTGAGTATGCACTCGCGGCCTGGGGGAATCCTCCGCCCAAGATGAATCGGCTGCGCAACATCCCGGCACGGCCTACGGCGCGATCGGCTTGGTGTACACGCGGTAGCGCTTGTAGACCTTCCCGCCGGCCCGGCCGATGAGATGCGGCGTGTACGGGTTGTCATCCGAGGTCAACGAAAGATCCGCCCAGATATATCCTTTGGCATGCAGCCGCCGCGCCATCTCATCGAAGAGCAGCACGCTCACGCCCGTGTCCCAGTATTCGGGATACACCACAACGCTCTTGATGGCGGCGCACTTCGGCCGCCTGCGCATGTGCCAGGCCAGGCGCACGTAATCCCACGGGGAGCGCAGCCCGTTGGCGTGGATAAGCGCCTCGTTGATGTTGGGCACCGCCGGGAACCAGCCCACCACGCGCCCTTTCACCTCGGCGAACAGAATGAGTTCGGGATCCGCGATCTGGCGGAAGGCACCCAGCGTGGCGCGTAAGGCTTCAGGCTGCCAGGGGATGAAATCCGGCAGGTGGGCCAGCGCCGCATTCATCAGCGGTATCAGGCGGTCTACCTCGTCTTCCCAATGCGCGAGGTCGGCGTGTCGTATGGTGATCGTACCCCGCCGCCGCATGCGCTCAGCCAGCTTGGTGATGAGTTGCAAGGCGGGCGTATCGTGATCGAGTTGTATCTCGTAGGCCAGGTTGTCGCCGCGCGCAGGTAGAAACCCATACGCCTCGTGCATCTCTAGGTAGTAAGGCGGTGTGTGCCCGCACAAAAGGACCGGCGGCCGATCGCGGCCCTCCAGCAGTACGCCGTACGAATCCTCATAGTCCAGGTTCCACGGGCCGTAGAGCGACTCCAGCCCGCGGGCGCGTCCCCAGCCCGCCACGTGGTCGAACATGGCAAACGCCACCGCCTCGTCCTGGATACATTCGAAGAAACCGAACATGCAGTCGCGCTTCCCGCGCTGGGCATTGGTCACACGATCCTCCGCCGCGCAGATCGTGCCCACCGGCCGGCCCGCACGCCAGGCGATGAAGAATTCGGCTTGGCCGCGCAAGAAGAACGCGCCGTGCCGCGGGTCGATCGTCTTTGCGCGCTCGGGCAGAAGCGGCGGCACCCACAGCGGGTCGCCGCGGTAAATGCGCCAAGGAAATGTGAGAAAGGTGCGCCGCTCGCGGGCACTCACCACCGGGCGAATCTGGATGTCAGTCATGGGGTGCCTCGCGCCGCGCCTGGCGGCGAGCCTCGAGCTCTTGGGTCAGGTGGGCGTAATGTTCGCGCCCGAGCGGATAGACCAGGGCGAATAGGATACCGCCCCCAAGCAGCGCCGCCGGGATCGGCCCCACGGCGATACGGATGCCGACCAGTGCGCCCGCCGGTTGGGCCGCGCTGTTGGGTACGTATCCCGTGACCTGCAATACGAGCAACACCAGCGGGATAGCCAACGAGGAGGCCACCTTCTGGGCCAGCGTGACCAGGCTGTAGAACATGCCCTCGTGGCGCTCACCGCTTTCGAGCTCGCCCCATTCGATCGCATCCGGAATCATCGACCAAGGCAGTATGTGGGCCGCGCCCACGCCGATGCCCGCCAGCACGCACAGGCCGAGGATAAGAGCCATGCTGGAGGAGGGTCCCAGAGTCACCAGCACAAGTTGCACCACTGCCCAGAAGGCGATGCCTGCCACGTAGGCCCCCTTCTTGTTCCAGCGGCGGCTGACGAAGTTCCACAGCGGCAGTGCGAAAAGCGCCACCACGAAGATGGTCGCCATGATCAGGTCGCTCTCCGCTTCGCGCACCACGATGTACTTGACGAAGTAGAGCAGCGTCGCCTGCAAGATGTCGATGGCCACCCAGGTGAACAGGAAGATCCCCACGCTGAAAAGGAAGGGGCGGTTGCGGGCCGCCGCGCGCAGCGACTGACGCAGCGTCGGCTGGACCTGCTCCATGAAGGCCTCGCGCTCGCGCGTACCGAAAAACACGAGCAGAAGCGGCAGGGCGCTGGCCAGACCGAATGCCGCACCCATGAGCAGGACGCTCGAGGCATTCTCGGGCGCAAACCTTCCAACGATGGCGAGCGGTACAGTGAATGCGATCAGGCTGCCCACGATCGAAAAGAACATGCGGAAGGAAGTGAGCGAGGTGCGTTCATCATAGTCGCTGGTCAGTTCGGGGGTCAGCGCAAAATAGGGCATGTAGACAAAGGTCGCTGCCGCATCGTAAAGCACATAGGCCAGCGCGTAGTACGCAGCCAGGCCCCATGGGCTGGCAATCGACGGGCGCCACCACATCAGCGCAAAGGCCGCCGCAAAGGGCAGCGCGCCAAACAACAAGAATGGGCGCCGCCGGCCCCAGCGGGTGCGCGTGCGGTCGGTAATATGCCCGATCAGCGGGTCGTTTATGTAATCCCACGTGCGGCCGACAAAAATGGCCAGCGCTGCCATCCCCGGCGCCACGCCGACCACATCCGTGAGGAATATGGCGAAGAATGCGCCGATGATGGTCGAGGTCAGGCTGAATCCGAGGTCGCCCGAACCATAGATCAGCTTGGCGCGTCGAGTGAGGCGGTCGGCCACGGGCGCACTCCGCGAACAGGGGATCGCCGGGGCGTCAAGCGGGGCGTGGCCGCATGCCATTCCGCGGGCGCCCCGCCCCCGGCGTCCTGCCGATATTACACCTGCTGAGCCGCGGGCACCGGCTGAGGTCCCTCAACCCCCCGTGGCGCCCCACGAACGAGTTCTGCGATTCGATCCAGATTCGCACATCGACCGGATCCTGATTGACGACCACCGGGCTCCGGTATTCGATGGAACATATGGCAAGACCATGGCGAGGGAGGTGAGACATGCACCTGGACACGTGGACGCCGGTTTTGGTGATCGTCGCAGGATTCCTTGGGGGCGTTGGCAACGCTTTGTTGGGCGGCGTGCTGCGCCGGCCACGCAAGGTGAAGTTGCCCGACGGGACCTCCGGCTACGACCTGGGCTGGGTCGGCAACGCAATCATCGGCAGCCTGGCTGCGTTTGCCTTCTGGGCCCTTGGTCTATCCAACCCCGAGCCGCCAGCGGTCTACGCCACCGCACTGATCAGCGGGCTGGGCGGCGCCCGGATGCTCAACGACTTTCTCGACAAGCGCAATCTGAGGGGAACGGTCAACGGCCTGGCCGCGGAGCTTGGCGCGACCGTCCCGCCAGCCCACGCCTAGGCGCATTATCGAAGGAGGGGGGCATGCCTGAGGATCTGCATCCCGATTCCGATACGGGACCGGCGCCCGACGAGGATTTGCCGGTCGAGCAGCTCGTCTCGCGTATCAAGACAAGCCGGGCGACAACCGATCTGGCCGATGCGGCGCAGCAATTGATCGAACAATCGCGCCGCCGGCGCGACAGCGGTTAGGGGCGTCGCGACACCCTTTTACCCGTCATTGCGAGGGGCCCTGCGCCGCACGGCGGCACGAGGCAGCGTGGCTCTGGCACCGACAACTTGGTGGCCGTCGAATGCCAAGTTGCCTCGCGCGCTTGGAATGACATACTCCTCGGGTGTCATTGCCAGGAACAATGCCCCGCGGCGCGGGCATAGTGACGCTGAGTGACCCGATCGGCTATGGCAATCTTGGCTCCAACGAACGACACCTCTCTTGCACTTGCGGTCTGCCTGCTATTGCAAGCCGAGATTCCTCGCTTGCTTCGCACCCTCGGAATAACATCCAAGGCGCGCGCTCAGAATGACGAAGAGGACTGCAGCGCGCGAACGGCTTGACACCCCCTGCCCACATCCTCAAGAATCCCCCTCGGCGAATCTGGATATTCGAGTATGATTCGCGCCTGCCCAGGCCCGGGCGCGGCAGCCTTGCCGCTCCCGGCCTCCCCTCGCCCACACGTATGGCCGTTCCGGGCCCCAGGTTGTGAGGTTGGCGAATGCTCAAGCGCGCATCCGAGATCTATCACCAATACCCCTCCAAGTTCTGGGTCGTGGCCGGGGCCAGTTTCATCGACGTGGTCGGGCGAACGCTGATCATGCCTTTCTTCACGTTGTATGTGACTCAGAAGTTCGAGGTCGGTATGACCCAGGCCGGCATTCTGCTGGCCACATTCTCCGTCTCCGGTTTTGTCGGCAACATGATCGGCGGGGCGCTCACCGACCGCCTCGGGCGCCGGGCGATGATTCTCTTTGGCCTGGTGTTTTCGGCGGTCAGCTCGATCGCTATGGGCCTGGTCGGCGAGCTGCGCCTGTTCTACGTGCTGGCCGTCGTCGTCGGGCTGCTCTCCGACGTGGCCGGCCCGGCGCACAGCGCCATGATCGCTGACCTTCTGCCGGAGGAGAAGCGCGCCGAGGGGTTTGGCATGCTGCGCGTAGTGGCCAACATGGCGTGGATCATCGGCCCGACCATCGGCGGGCTGCTGGCAACGCGTTCCTTCCTGCTGCTGTTTGTCCTGGATGCGGTGTGCAGCATCATCACAGCGATCATCGTCTTCCGGTTGATCCCGGAGACTCGCCCGCAGGCCGCACATCTGGCCCGCCAGGAGTCGCTGGCCCAGACCTTCATGGGCTACCGCACGGCACTGCGCGATGCGCCTTATGTTGGCTTCCTGCTTGTCGCAATCCTCATGAATCTTGTCTACCTACAACTCTACAGCACCTTCTCGGTATTCCTGCGCGACGTGCACGGCGCCGGGCCGCGCGTGTACGGCATGCTGATGAGCCTGAATGCCACCACGGTCGTCCTGCTGCAATTCTGGATCACCCGCAAGATGCGGGTCTACCCGCCCATGCTCATCATGGCCCTGGGCACGGCATTCTATATGGTCGGCTTCGGGATGTACGCCTTCATCGCCGCGCTGCCTCTCTTCGCACTGGCCATGCTTCTCATCACGATCGGCGAGATGATCGTCATGCCGGTGTCGCAGGCGTTGGTGGCCCGCTTTGCGCCGGCCGAAATGCGTGGGCGTTATATGGCCGTCTTCGCTCTGTGCTGGCAAGTTCCTTCGGCGGTGGGCCCATGGGCGGCGGGGATCATCCTCGACAACTTCGACCCGCGGCTGATTTGGGTGTTGTGCGGCGGCATCTCGGCCGTCGCCATCGCCGGGTTCTTGCTCCTGCACACGCTCACTCGCGCCCGCTTTGCACCACGGCCGGCGGCCAACCCAGCACCCGCGGCCTGAAGCATGTCTCACGCACTTGTGTGCGTCGGCGAAGAACGGGACCCGCGTATGCGGGTCCCGTTCATTCACGGTTCCGTGCGCCCTGCCCACATTGCCGTCTCACGCGTGGCCCAGTTGCAGCCCCTCCGGGATTCGCCCCGGCATCGCCATGCGCAGTGTGCGCAGCATGAGCATGTCCGGCCGCAGGCAGGCCTCGTAATACCGCTGATTGCGCTCCATCATCGCCTCGCGCAACCCACGGTCGGTGAAGAGGCGCAGCGTTTGTTCAACACACTTCGCGGGTGAGTCAAACTCGAGGTAGTTCTCTCCTGCGGCTAACTCCCCCGGTACTTCGAAGCGCAGGCGCTCCGCGGCGATAGCTTTCGAAAAGGCCACGTATTCGGCCAGCTTCCAGCCGATCGACTCGTGCAAGCCGGTGGTGGCGACGCCGATCGAATGCTCACGCAGCAACCGGATGTAGTTCTCCTTGGTCGAGAGGCGGTCGTCCGGGAGCAGCACATCCTTGTGGTGGCTCAGGGCGTAGGGGGTATGGCGGAAGCCACCGGTAAAGGCCGGGCCGAATTCTTTCCGTAGCAGGCGCACGCACGCAGCGCGTGCCTCGTTGATCTGCCGCCGCTGCTCGGCATTCTCCGCCGGACGGGCGGGGTCGTCGGTCGGGTCCCAGGCGCGCGCCATGAACAGCACGCGCGGCGGCTGGGCCCGGTCGGGCGGCGCGCTCATCTGGCCCACCGTTGCGCGGAAGCCTGGCGCCACCGCCGCCATCTCGAACCCGCTAAGCGTCAGGCGGACAAGCATCTTCATCCGTTTGGCAGCGTTCTTTTCGAAGAAGAGGCGACGGCCGATTTCGAACACGTCGCGCCCGTCGGCATACACCGCGTAGTTCAATCCATACGGATGTACTTTGGCACGCAGCGCCGGCGGGATCGCGGCCCGTGCGTAACTGCGTTTGAAATACAGGTCGACCTGCTCGGCGGCGACCAGGTTGATGTCCTGCGCATCTTGCGTGTCGTAGTACACCCGAGTGCCGCCGTCGAGAAGCACAAGCAGATGCGCCTCATGCGCCTCCGGTCCGTAGGCAGAGGCACGAGCATCGGCCTTGCCGCTTCCCATGAAGACCTGGCGCAGGCGGACAACGCCGGCGCGGTGGAGCAGCACCAGCCCGGTCAGCACCTGGGTCACGTGCGGCGAGAGCGAGCGGCAGAATACCGTGGCGTGGATGGGTTTCATGGGTGCCAACTCGGAAGGGCAACAACAAGCGGGCTGTTGACTCACCTATTGCGGCAAGAACAATCTCAGCGGGGACAGCCTACGATCCGCGGCTTGCGGACTTGCTGCCCTCAAGGATCAGCGTTTCCAGGTCGTAGAACTCGGCCGGCATCTCCCGCAGATTCTCCAGACCGCGCAAGTCGCCACTCGAGCTCTCGCTCGGCCGGCAGGCCGTGATCTCGGTGAAGCCTGCCTTCTCGAACGCGCGCCGCAGCGACTTCTCGTCATAGATGAATCGGTGGCCCCAGGCACGCACGAAGTGATTGATGATGTAGGCGTCTTCGGCCTGCTCGGCCGGCAGGCCCGAGGCCTGCGCCGCCCAAGCCATGTAGCGCTTCTGCAGCGCCGACTTGTCCGCGCCGTACAGGTTGATCAGAAAGACCAGGTTGGGGGTTGCCACGCGCAAACGGCCGCCCGGCTGCAGGACCCGCCAACACTCGCTCAACATGAAGTGGGCTTGGCTAGGCGTCAGGTGCTCGATCATGTGCTCGCTGTAGACGTGGATGAAAGTTGACGGTTCGAAGGGGAACGGCTTGCGCACGTCGAGGTAAAGCTCGCGGTCCGATTCGGGATGGTAGTCGGAATTGAGCCAACCGGGGAGCGGATGGCGCCCGCAGCCCAGGTTCAGCTTGCGGGATCCGCCGGCGGCCAAGTACTCCTTGCGCAACCGCCGGTCGGCGCCGGCCAGGTCGCGGCGGGCACGCCAAGCGATCGTGCGCCGTGCGTCGCGCGAGATGGCCACGAGGTCGTGCGCAAACTGATCGAGGTAGACCCGCGCCAAGAGGCTGCGCACGAAGCTCGGCATGGGCCCATTCTATCCCGATTGGGCTTCCTGCCGCGCGGCTAGAACTCTTCCAGCTTGCCGCTACGCTTAGCCTGGCGTTCGACCCAACGGAAGAGGGAGTAGCCCAAGACAACGTAGACCACCCCCAGCAACACCTCTCCGCCGAGCAGCGGAAACACCGACCCCAGGCTCGCCCCAGCAATAAGGGCGCACGGGCAACTGTGATCCGATTCGAGGATTTCGCAGTCCGGGGATCTGGCGGGACCGGCGTGCCAAGAGATCGCGCAAGGGCGAGAGAGGCGCAGGCCAAAGCTCTTCGCGTTGGGCCGGCTACAACGCGCGCCGGTGCCGGATGTCCTCAACCGCCTCTTCCACCTGGTGCCTCACAGGTCCCATCACGAGCTCGGGCGCCGGCGGGGGTAGGCGATCGCGCAGGGTGTCTCCGCCATATTTGCGCTTGTAGCTTCCGGGCAGCGGGTCCGGGAACTCCTGCCCCGACATGACTCCGAAGAACAGCGTCCAGGCACGCGGCACGACCTCCAGGTCGTAACCGCCGCCACCTAAGGCCAGCCATCGCTTGCACAGCGTGCTCATTCGCTCCACGGCCTTCACCTGGCCAAGGGTGGTCAGCTTCAACTCGGCCAACGGGTCGCGATAGTGGGTATCCACACCCAGTTGGGTCACGAGAACGTCCGGGGCAAAGCGCGCGACGAGCGGAGGCACCACCTGCTCGAATGCGTACAGGTAGGCCTCGTCGTCCGTGCCGGGAGGCAGCGGCACGTTGACGGCGTACCCCTCGCCGCGCCCCCGTCCCTCTTCGTGCAGGCTCCCCGTGCCTGGGAAGAGGGTCCGCCCATCCTGGTGGAGCGAAATGGTCAGGACGCGATCGCTGTCGTAGAAGGCCCACTGCACGCCGTCGCCATGATGGACGTCGATATCCACGTAGGCCACGCGCGCGCCCTGGGCCACCAGCCAGGTGATCGCAATGACCGCATCGTTGAAGACGCAAAACCCGGAGGTCTCCGCCGGCCGGGCATGATGCAGCCCGCCGCCGATGTTGAAGACTGTTTCGGCCTCTCCGCGCATGAGCATGTGAGCGCCCTGCAACGAGCCGCCCACCTTCAGGCGTTCACTAAGATACATCCCCTCGAAGACCGGATTGTCGCCTGGCCCGAATCCGAAGCGGTGGGCTGCCACGTACGGGTCGCCCTCGCTCAGGCGGCGCACCGCGTCGATATACGGCTGGGTGTGGAATAGGGCCAACTCTTCTTCGATGGCCGGGCGAGGGGCGACGAGACGCGTGTCTTTCGGGCGGAACGCCTTGTAGGCCTGCAGTAGTTCGAAGGTCCGGTGCAGCCGCTCGGCACGCAAGGGATGCCCGCCGCCGTGTTCGTGCGCCCAATAGCCGGGCGAGCACATGAGAACTGTCTGCCGGCCAGCGGCCACGGGAGTCATACCAGCCTCTCGGCGCGGACCCGCGCGGGCCCCCACACCCCGGCGATCGCCGACCCGCAGCGCGGGCAATGACCCGCGCGCATCCGGTTGTTCAGCACCTCGAAGCCCAGGCGCTGGATGAGCAGCTCGCCGCACTCCGGGCACCAGGTGTTCTCGCGTTCCGATCCGGGGCGGTTGCCGAAGTAGACATGCACCAGCCCCGCGCTCTCCGCGACGCGCCATGCCATGTCGAGCGCCTCGCGCGGCGTGGCTGGCGCGTGAAAGCGGTGGGCCGGGCGGTAGGCGCTGAGATGCCAGGGAACCTGGCGGCCAAGCTCGGTCACGATGCGCGCCGCTATCGTTGCCAGCTCGTCCGCCGAATCGTTCACCCCCGGGATCAGCAGGGTGGTGATCTCGAGGTGGACGCCTCGCGCTCGCGCCAGGCGGCACACCTCCCACACCCGCTCGACGTCGGCGCCCTTGGCGTAGCGGTGCACCACCTCGGCGCTGCCCTTAAGGTCGACATTCATCGCCTGCAACCCAGCCTCGGCCAAGAGGTCGAACGCTTCCGGCGTCATGTAGCCGTTGGTCACGAAGGTGTTGTAGAGCCCGCGCCCGCGCGCGAGGCGCATGGCGTCCAAGGCCCACTCGAGCGAGAGCGTCGGCTCGTTGAAGGAAAAGGATGTGCCCTGGCAGAAGTGGCGCGGCACCCGCCGCACGAAAGCCTCCGGCGAAAGATACTCGCCTGAGACGGGCGGCGGGGCGGTGGAGATGTCGCTGTTCTGGCACCACGGGCAGCCGAAGTTGCACGACCACGAACCGACGGTGAGCGCATACGTGCCGGGGTAGAAATGATGGAAGGGTTTCTTCTCGATCGGGTTGGCCGCCAGCGAGGAGACTGAGCCGTAGATCAGGGTCACCAGAGTATCGGCGCGATTCTCCCGCGTGCGGCACCAGCCCGTGCCGCCGACCGGCAGCAGGCAGCGCCGGGCGCAGACATTACAGCGCACCTTGTTCCCCTCGCGCTCCTGCAGAAGTGCCTCGCGCACAAACCCAGACTCCAAGGATGTCTCCCTCATGCCAGGATGTCTGCCGAGGATCTCGTGTGCATCGAAAGTGACCCTTCGGAAAGGTCGAACCCCCGATCCGCCAAGCGGGTCGGTCCTTCCCTTAGGGCTTGACCTCGCCACCCGAGGGCGGTACCGGCGGCGCCGACTTCTCGGAAGGGATGAACGAAACCAACACCAGCGCCAGCGCGGTGACGCCCGCCAGCGCCCACATCACGATCGAACGATAGGGCCAGGGTGAGGCCGCATCCAGCACGAGCGCCGCTAGGAACGGCGCTCCGATGAGCGATCGCCACGCGGCGAGCGGCGGCTGGGTGGCCGCATTGGGCTGCGCAATCTCTCCGGCACCCGAAAGAAACACGACCAGCATGACGACGATCTGCAGCAGCGCCTGCAGGCCTGTGAATCTAAACCCCAAGAGCCCCAAGAGGTAGGCGATGTACACTGCCGGAACCACCGCATACAGCCCCACACTGATGGCCTCGCCATAACCTCCACGCCATCCGAGCAGCCCGACCAGCGCGCGCACCAGGCCGGTGAGTATCGCAACGAAGACGAACCAGATCAGCAGGTTGGCGAGAAGCATCACGCCCAGGACGACGCCCGTCACCCACAGCGTCAGCCGCTGCCACAAGGCGGCTACGCCCGGTGCGTCCAGGATTATCGGGTCGGCCTGTAACAGTTGCTGCAGCTGGATGATCGGCACGCTCTGATACTCACCGCGGTTGAGAAGGTGCAATTCGGTGCGAGTGAGCAGCATGCCTTGCGCGTAGCGTGTGCGGTCGATCTCACGAATGGCGCCGGTCGTATCGATGGCGATGAGTTGACCCGTCTCATCGGAGATGATGAAGGGTCGCGCCGGGTTGGAGGCAGCCACGCCGCCCTGGATGGTCAGCGTGGGCACGCGCCCCTCAATGAATGCTTGCTGCAGATCGCGGCCGGCGGAGGCGAGCGACGCCCCCACCCGCAGGGTCTGCACCAGCGTTACGGCCAGGGCGAATACCATGAAGAAGCCGATGGCCAGCCCCGAACCGCGGCGCACGCCCCGGCGATAGTACCCCGGGCTGAAGCACGGCATCACGAACCCGGCCGCGATCCACGCCAGCGGCGAGAGCTCACCGCTCGGCGCGGCCGGTTCGGGGTTTGGGGTGGGCGCGTTCATGTGTGCCTCCGTGAAGTGAGGAGCACCGTTTGTCCGACGCGGACCGATCGCGGCGCCGGACGACAAGCCCCCGCGCCCAGCCTTGCGCGGTGGCCGGCTCCCCTCAGCCTATCGACTACGGGGCTAGCGGCCGAAACGAGCCGATCATGCGCACAAGGATATCGCGGTAGGGCAGGTAATCGTCGTGCGTGCGCCCCGACTGCAGCCAGTCGCCGCCATAGTTGAAGCGCGTATCGTCGCCCAGCTTTAAGTAGTAGATCTCGGCTTTGAAGACGTTGTTCTGCTGCGGATCGTAGATTTCCATCCCGCCCGCCGAGTAGGCCTGCCCGGCGATGGTGACCGTCTCGGTCTTGTTGACAATGGTATACGCGCCTATGCCGCTCACACCGCACGGCGTGGAGTACTTGCCACCGCGTTCCTGCGGCGCGCCGATGGTCAGGAATCCGATCGGGAGTTGCACGTCGACGCACAACTGGTCCGGGTAGGTCGCTTCGAGCTGGGCGAAGAACTGGTCGGGCGTCATGCCGGCCGGCAATTCCTCCGTCGGGTATCCGGTGACGCCCTCGGCGGTGATCACCGCGTCCGGGGGATAATCAAACTGATATCCAAGGAAGGCATTGGTGTACGTCAGCCATCCCGGTATGGCGGTCGGCGCGCCGGCTGGCACGAGTGTGTCGGTGGCCGCGGGCGGCGGCGGGGGCTGGCTGGGGAGCGCGGTCGGCGGCGGCGGCGCGGTGGGTGTGGCCGCTCCCAAGGGGGAAAGCACACAGGCCAGCGCCAGAATGAGTACCGCCGCGAGAATCAAACTCCTGTGCATCTATCCTCCTGCGCTGTGACGAGCGAATGATGTGCGGTGCCTTGGGGCGCCACGCAGTTTGTCCGGCATCGCGTGCCGGCTCAATTGTAGGCGAGAATGAAGCAAAGCGGCGGGCATGCTCGAGCTCGCGCTATCCCGGATTTGCATCGGGTGTGGTGCCCGCCTCGTACGGCCCCGGGCAGCCGAACTCCACCCAGCGCCCGGCATCTTCCACATCGGTGTCTGGGAAGACGACCCAATCCCCGTTTTGGAAGACGGCCACCTTGCTCACCCTTCGACCGTGCCAGTCGACTTCGTGGCGCGTCGTCCCTTGCGTCGTCCAAGACGGATTGTTGATGTCGACCTGGTAGCACACGGCGCGATCGATGCCGGCATCCTGCGCTGTGGCGGGCATAACACCCGCGGCTTGCGAAACGACCCGCACCTCGCCGCACGCGGGCTGTCGAGGTTCGCCGGGCCAGACTGGAATGTCGGTGATGCACACCTGGTAGCCACGCTCGATCTTGTCAACGATTGACGGCGGCAGCCTGCTGCCGCCGAGCGCGGGGATGTAACCGCGCACGGCCCACAGCGCGAGGACCATAACCCCCCCGATCAGGAGGATTCTCGTTGTGTTTTCCCTGGCCCAGGAGACGAAGCGGCGGGCGAGGCCAGGTCTTGAATTCTCGGCGTTGTCCATTCGCACAAGTCCCCAAACCCACACAGAGTTATCGTGGCCGGGGCAACAGGGCAGTCCATCCTTCATTCCGAGCCGCGACGGTGGACAAGAAGACTTTCTACATCGGCCCGGCCCGCCGGGTCAGCCTGTCCCCTGACCCCCGGGCCTGACGGCCCTGGGCAGGCCTGGATGAAAAATCCCAGGGTATCAGCGGGTCGGAAGGCAGCGCGTTCCTGAAGCGGATCGAGCCGCATTGCGCTATTCGGAGGCGATTTGGATGCGACACCATGCATACAGCGCATCGTACACTGCAAACTGCGCCTCGAGATTGGCCGCGTCGTCAGGAAGCAGGAGGCTGAAGCCCGAGGCGATTGCCTCCAGCCCGGGAGCAATCGGATCGGTGTGGAGGTCCGCGGCGACGTCGGCGGCGTGGACAATTATAGCCAGGCGGTCAAGCGCCGGATCCGTGAGTTCATACTTGGTCAAGATCGCTTCGAAGGAGCATTTGCCTTCATGATGGCCGAGCTCGACCCCATTGACATCGAATGGAATGGCGCCGGTCTCTTCGGCCACAGGAAGCACCCTGCTCTTGGGGACGAAGAGGAACCGAGCCTCGGAGTCGACAAATCGCTTGATCAGCCACGGACAAGCGACGCGGTCGACGTGGACATGTGAACGTGTAATCCAGAGCATAGACAACCCTCCGATCTCTCTTCAGGCGGAGCGTGGACCTCTCCAAAGATACCAGACCAGCCCGGCCAGCCCGGCGACGGCGGCCGCGGCAAAGGGAAGCTGAGGGGATATCAGCCAGAGTGCGCCTCCGAGGAGAGGTGCCGGCGCAACCGCGAGGCCGCGCGCGAGGTAGTAGGCGCCCACTCCTTCGCCCCGACGATCCTGCGCCACAAGGTCCACAATGAGCGACTTGCGAGCAGGCTCGCCAAGTTCGCGCAGGCCCGCCAGGATCGCCGCAGTGACGAGGAACGGCACGACCCCCCAGCCGGGCAAGAACGCATAGGCCGCGAAGGCCAGCGGGAACAGCGCGAAGAATCCGAAGGTCATGGCAATGAACGGGGCCTGGCCCCACCGATCGGCAAGTTTACCGGCGGGTAGATAGCAGACAATGGAAACGAGCATTTGAAGCCCCTTGAGGGCCCCGTAGAGAGCGATGGAGGCGCCGAGATTCGTGGTGGCGTAGATCACTACGAGCGCTTCGGGGATTCCTTCGGCAAGCCGGGCAAGAATGTCGCTGACCAGCAGCTTTTTGAGCTCGGGCCTCAGAAAGCGGAGCGTTTTCCAGACTCCCGTGGGAGCAGCGGGTGTGGCTGCGGGGAGATCCTTGTACATCCGCTGTTGAACGAAGAGGGCTGCGAAGGCCAGAGCTATCGTCACCAGCAAAGCGATTCGGAACCCAGGGATGATACCGTAAGCGTAGAGCAGCCAACCTCCTAACACCGGAGCGACCACAATCGGTATCCGTTTGAGGATGGACTGTACGCTGAAGCCGATGGCCCGGCGTCCTTGCCGAAGGCCGTCGGCGATGACGGCGAATGTAGCCGGGAGGCTCATGCTGCCCCACCCCGCGACGAGCAGCGTGCCGAGGAGAATGAAGCTCCAATGGCGACCCACAAGATAGAGGGAATAACCCCCAATCGCCAGGAGGTTGAAGAGGACGAGGGCTTTTCTCCGGCCAAGCCGATCCGCGGCGAGGCCGCCGGGGTATTGATAGACCGCGTCCAGGAAGTCCTTCAGGGATTGATACGTCGTCCAGACCAGGACGCCCCCGCCTAGGGCCTCCAGATACTTCGGGACGAAGCCCATCCACAGCTCTTCGCCAAGCCCCATCAGGAACAGGGCGGCGAGGAGGACAACGATGTTGCGCTCCAGGCCGAAGAAGACCCGCAACCGAGAGGCTGGGGATGGTGGGGTTGGGGTTCTTATGTCCTCGGTCATTCTGCCACCGGGGTGATGGGGTGTCCGCTCTCCAGAGCTAGGATGTATCCGCAAATGGGCCCAAGGAACGCCTACTAGTATTCTAAGCTAGACAGGGTCCGGGACCGTTACGTGCATTTCCCAACTCGCCTCTCCCAGTGAGCGGGCCACTCCCCCCATGGCGAATACAGCGCGCCGGTTCGGCAGGCGTGCGACATGGACCGGGCGCCCAAAGGGGGGTATTCTTCTCTGCCGTTGCCCGTCCGACGATGTGGACTTGGGCACCGCATGCCTGTTGGAATAAGGGTAGGGTCACAAGTATGAGTGCAAACCCTAGAAACGATGACCTGGATCGGCTAGTCGCTAATCTGAGCCGCTCGTGGAAAGATCCGCGCGATCAAATCCTGCTTGCCAATTCGATTCGCGCGCTCGACACGCGGTATTCCTTGGGCAGGAAGATGGCCAACGAACGCGGGGTCGAAGGAATCCTCGCTCAGATGCTTGGAAGACTGGCCAATTCCTTTGGGCGACTTTGGGTCATACAGGGCAAGAGGATCCTGGATATTGCGTGCGGTTCAAATACCAGCAAAGCGCCCGCCTCGCTCTACATTGACACGCCCTTCGGCGAATTGACGATTGGGCGAGCGAGCAAAGGCTACACATCGCAGTTTGAGCCGTGGTTCTGCCGAATCCTGCTTGAGTTGGGCGCGACTCCGGTTGGAGTTGATTTTGGCGATTTGGAGAGCGAACTCTTCAGTCATCACCGAGTGGATCTGGGCAAAGAAGGCGCGCTTGATTTCTTGCCCGATCATTCATTCGACGCCGTCCAAGATAGTCGCCTGTTTGGCTCGCCTGAATTCACTGCCCAATTCAAGAACCAGGCTGACCATATGAGAGTCGCGCAGGAAATCAGGCGGCAGGAGCGAAGACTGCTGAAGCCAACTGGACTTGTCATCCATTCGGATGCCGAGGCGCTATTGCGACGATAACCGGGGCCGAGATGAAGTGGTGTCATGAATGAGATAGGACTGTTCCATTCACCGCACCTGCGCGCATGTTTGCCCCGCTAGTCGAGGGAAACGGTACCCTCTAGCCGTCCAGGCATCACTGGCGCTGGGCTTGCTCTACTCACCCACCTCTCAATCTCCCCCGCCATCTTCTCCCCCACCCCAGGCACACTCGCCAGCCCGCGTGCGCCGAGCGTGCGCTGTACCAGGCCGATCTCCTGCGGCAAGTCCTCGATCGCCCAGGCGGCTTTACGATACTCCCACATGCGCCGCGTGTCGCCAGCCAGGTCTACCGTGTAGGCCTGGTCCGCCAACCATTCGACCAGCCGCTTGTTCAGCGTTCGCTTGTCGCCCGCGACGATTGGGCGCGGCACCCGGTCGCGGATGCCGTAGCTCACGCATAACTCACGCACGCGGTTGGCCACCTGGCGCCACGGCCCCTGGCTCGGCCCATAGCTGCCCGCCGGATACAACGTTTCGTAGCGCGCCGCCAGATCCGGAATGTCGCGCGCCAGCTCACTCATGAAATAGTCGCGCTGCTGGTCGGCCAGCGTCAGTCCACCCGCCAATACGAACTGCCCGCCGTGATCCCTCGTTTGGCGCACCAGGAGCTCAAGCGTCGCCTCGTCGTCACATAACTCGGGCAGGAGCGGCATGGCGCATGTGCCCGTCGTAATCCCCGCCGCAGCGAACTTCTCCATCGCCGCGAGCCGCTTCTCGGCCGCGGGCGCCAGGTTCTCCATCGCCCGCACGCGCGCGGCGCCCGGCGCGTCGGCGGTGCTGATGATGCTGAAGGCCACGACCGCCTGCGCCTTCTGATGTATTTCGCGCAGCAGGTCCAAGTCGCGCAGCACGAGCGGCGAGCGCTCGAGCACGAATACCGGGAAGCCGAGGTCGCGGCACACCTCCAGCATGCGCCGCGAAATCCCGAACTTGCGCTCGGCCGGCTGGTAGTCGCCGGTAAAGACGACATCTACCGGCGCGCGCCGCAGCGCGCGCTCCAGCAGCCCCGGCGCGTTTTCTTTGACCTTGATCTGGTAGGCGAAGTCGTGCGGGTCGTCGTAGGGAGAGTATTTGCGCTCACGGCAATAGCAGAAGGCGCAGCCGTGCTGGCAGCCGATGTACGGGTAAGCGGAGTAGCGCGACCAGAACCAGTGATCGGCGCGCTTGGCTTTGTTGAGGATCGTCTTCGGCTGATAGGGGATGAAGACCGTCCGGCGACCCACGCCCGCCTCCGTGATGCCGTACACGGCCAAACCTTACGTGGTACGCGTGCTGCTGGCTACTCTATCACAGCGCGAACGCTACGCCATCACGCTGTCGGCGGTTCCATCATCATGCCCCCAGAATCCCACCGCCCCGGGAGGGGACCGGGGCGGTGAGACTACTGTGGGACCCTGGAGGAGGAGAAGGAGGAGAATAGGGCTAAAGTCTCCGCGCGGCTCAGGAACGCACCGTGACCAGCGCCGGTACCGGCGCCGTCGGCTCCGGCCGATTGGTGGCCGCCACCGCGCGCATCAGATGCACACCGTCGATCAGGCGGATATCGCGCGCATTCGCCCACGAGCGCGCTTCGCGCGTGAACCCACCCACCGCGAATACGTAGCCGCGTACCGCCTTTTCGTCGGCGACAATCGCGGCGTGAAGATCGCGCACCACAAATTCGCCCAGCGGGCGGTCGTTGCGCGAGCCGCACAGCACCAGCTCGCGCTCGCCCTTGGGGTTCTCAAGCAGGATGTCGGCTCCGGACTCGCTGCGCTGCACCACCGTGGCCTGATAGCCGCGCATGCGGAAGAGCACGGCGGCAAAAATCTTGAAGGCTTCCGGGGAGAGGCGCCCAAGTTCGCGCCGGAATTCATACACGCCCTGGCTGGAGGCCGGTGAGGCGGCTTCCTTCACCCACAGGTAGCCTTGCGCCACCCAACCCGCCAAGGCGAGCAGCGTGATGCCCAACGCCGGCAGCGACATCTCGACCGGCGCCATGGGGTTCCACACCATCCACGTATACAGCGGCACGCCCACGATGAAGACCCACAGCAGCGTGACCTCGAGCGCCGGCGCGGCCAGCGCTTCGCGCAACGGCCCGTTCGGGCGCCACAATGGCTCGCGCCGCGGCTGCAAGAGGGGATCCCACTCGTTGGTCTGCGGACGACCGCGCGCCGCGAGGATGAGGCCCACCTGAATTCCAATCGGGATGAGCATCAAGTAGCCCATCAACGGTTGCGAAAGAAACGTCATCACATCCAAAAAGAGGTCCATGTTCTTCTCCTCAGGTCCTGCGCGGGCGGCAGCAGGGGTTGCTCAAAATATTGAAGGAAGGCTCCCATACCTTTCCACGATGAGCGATCTGCCGCCCGCACCATCATTATCCTCGGGTAATCGGACGAAGGGTGGTTGCAATAGGCTTGCAGAGGCCCCGCCAAGCCCTGGAATCGAGCCGAATCCAAGCAGAAACTGCGTCAACCTTGCAGGCCTGGCATTTCTCGCAATCCTTGCAAAGCAACCGTTCCACAAGTCGTGCCTGGCGCGAATTAGGACTTTCGAAGAAGGGGGGAACGGCCCCTCCGCACGCGTCGAACCCAGCCCCCTTTCCTCAAGGTGGACAGCTCACAGGGACCCGCAAGGGAGGCCGGGGAAGGTCAGATTGCCAGGAGCGCAGTCGCGAGCAAGCACACGCCGACGCCCAGCCACTGGCGCCGTGAGACGCGTTCGTGCAGGAGGAGTGCGGAGAAGATGACCGTGACCGCCGGGGCCATCGAGGAGAAGACCGCAGCCACGTCGAGGCGCGTGACGCGCGAGGCGAGCAGGAAGAAGACGTTGCCGCCGGCATCCAGGACGCCGGCCGCGAGGGCCACCGGGCTCTCGCGCGGGGAGAGCAGAGGCAGGCGGCGGGCGGCGAGCATGCCGAGCGCGACGAGCGTGGCCACCACTTTGGCTGCAGCCAGAGGCGCGAACACGGCACCGCTCGAGACGCGGCTGATGAGGATGAAGTACCCGCCGAAGCATACGCCTGCCGCGAGCGCGAGCAGGAAGCCCTCGCGGCGTTCGGCCTGGCCGTGAACCTCAGAGCGAGTGACAAGCCAAATGCCGCCCAGGCCGATGAGGATGCCGGCCGACTGGGTGGGGGTGGGAAACCCGGCCAGCACGAGGCTGACCACCACCGGGAACAGCGCACCCACCACGGCCGAGGTGGGTGCGACGATGGCGGCCGTGCGCATCGAGAGGCCGCGATACAGCGCGGCCAGGCCGATCACGCCAGACGTGCCGGCCGCCGCCGCCCAGGCCAGGTCCGCCCAGGATGGCCACGGTTCACGCAGGGCCAGGGCGATGAGGACCAGGACAATCAGCCCCACGAGCGAGGTGAGCACGAGCACGCGGAAGACGCTCGCGCGGCGGGTCGCGAGGCCGCCGGCAAAGTCGCCGCTGCCCCACACCAGCGCCGAGAGAAGGCCATACAAAGCACCCAGGACGGGCGCGGAGCCGGGCATGGCTATAAGGCCCCACATGTGCGCAGCATTCAACGACTCCCGATCATGGTATGCGCAGGCGGTCGCGGCCACCCGGCCTGGGCGGGCCAGTCGCTTCATATATGAAGAGAGCAATCCACTCGAGCGGTTACGACGGGTGTTGTACCGCATCCAGACGCGATGAGCAAACGAAAGACCCGCCGCTCGAGGGGCTGTTGGAGGGGAGGCGCACTTTCCACCCAGCCGTTCGGGCACGGCATGCCGTGCCCGAACAGGACTAGCGGAAGGGATGTGGCGGGGCGGTCGTCAGCCCACGATATCGCCACGCAGGAAGGCTGCCGTGCGCGGGTCGCGCGGGGATTCGAAGAAGTCCTTCGTCACGCCGAGTTCGACGATCTCTCCCGAGAGCATGAGCCCGGTGCGCTCGGCCAAGCGCTTGGCCTGGAAGATGTTGTGGGTCACGAGGATCACGGTTGTGCCGTGCTGGCGGCAGTGCTCGCCCACGATCTCCTCGATCAGGCCCACGTTGTACGGGTCGAGGTTGGCGGTCGGCTCATCCAGCAGCAGCACCCGCGGCTCAACGAGCAGCGCGCGCGCCAGCGCCACACGCTGCATCTCGCCCGCCGAAAGCCGCCTGGCGGGTGAACGCATGAGCGGTCCCAGCCCCACCCGCTCGAGAAGAACGCGGACCTGCGCGTCGCGGCGCAGGCCGCGCAGCCGCAGGCCGTAACACACGTTTGTTGTCACATCCGCATCCAGGAGCACCGGCCGCTGGAAGACGGTGGTCACCTGGCGGCGCAACTCGATCGGCGCCATGCCGATCGGCACTTCCTGGCCGCGGAACCGAATGCTGCCCGCGGTCGGAGGCTCGAGAAAGTTCAGCAACCGCAGAAGTGTGGATTTGCCGGCGCCGCTTGGCCCCACCAGCGCCAGCCGCTCGCCTTCGCGCACGGTCAGGCTGGGCAGCGAGAGCACCGTCCGCCCGACATAGTCGCGGCGCAGGTCGCGGACCTCGTAGGTATTCTCGCTCACTCGCGGCTCCGACCTTGAAGACTGAGCATGGCCAGGTTGGCGGCAAAGGAGAGCGCAAGCAGGATCACCCCCAGGGCCAACGCCAGCTCGAATTCCCCCTGGCGCGTTTCGAGCATGATGGCCGTGGTCAGCACCCGCGTCTTGCCGGCGATGTTGCCTCCCACCAGCATGACCGCGCCAACTTCGGAGATGACCGCGCCAAACGCCGCCACGATGGCGGCCACGACGCCCAGGCGCGCCTCACGCAGCACGGCCCAGGCCTCCTGTATCGAGGTGGCTCCTAGCGCCCGCGCCTGCAAGCGCAGGTCCGGGTCCACGCTGCGCACAGCGGTCATCGTGAGCCCGGCCACGAGCGGGAAGGCGATGATCGTCTGGGCGAAGATCATGGCACTCGGTGTAAACAGCCAATGCAGCGAGCCCATCGGGCCGCTGCGCGAGAGCAGCATGTAAACCGCCAGGCCGACGACCACCGGCGGCAAGCCCATGCCGGTGTACAGCAGCGCCGTGATCAGGCCGCGGCCGAACACACGCCGCAGGCCGAGCACGGCCCCGATCGGAATGCCGAGAGCGACGGTGATCGCCAGCGCGCCGCCGCTCACCTGCAGCGAGAGCAGGATAATGCCGCGCAGAATCGGATCGCCGGAGACGATCAACCTCAGGGCCTGAACCAGCGATGTCCAGAAATCATCCATCCGAATGGCACCCGCAATTCTCTACGCCAACGCTGCCCAGGGGTGAACCGGCGCGAGGGTTCATCCTCACTCCGGCCTCTCCCTGGCCACCAGGTCGAGCCGTGTATTGAAGGGTCACTTCGGCAGCGCGTCGGGGTAGAACAGCGGCTGGCCGTATTCCTCAACGCCGAAGTTGCCAATGAGCGTTTGGGTCTCGGGCAAGAGGAACCACTCCACCAGCTGCATGGCGGCGGTGTAGTTGACCCCCGGGTGCTTATCGGGGTTGACCGCCATGATCCCGTACGGGTTGAGCAGCGACTTGTCCTTGTTCTCATCGATGCTGTTCCCGCCGAAGATGACGATCAGGTTGGGCAACTTGTCCGTCATGGCCAACCACGTGCCGCGGTCCGTGAGAGTGTAGGCCGAGGTCTCATCGGAGTAGAGCAGCGTTTCGCCCATTTTCTGCCCGAGCGAGTTGTAGCCGGTGAACTTCGGTTCGATCCCAGCTACGGCCCAAATCGCCAGCTCCTTGGTGTTGGTCCCGCTCTTGTCGCCTCGGCTGGCAAAGGGCGCATTGGCGTTGGCAATTGCGGTGAAAGCCTCCGCTCCGGAGGCCGCGGCGGCCGCACGGGCCGGGTCGTCCTTGGGACCGACGATAATGAAGTCGTTGTGCATGACGTCAAAACGCTCGCGCGCCTCGCCAGCGGCGACGAACTCATCTTCCGACTTGCGCGAATGAACCAGCAGCACGTCCGCGTCGCCGGCACGCCCGATCTCGAACGCCTGGCCCGAGCCCACGGCAACCACATCCACCTGGCAGCCGTACTCCGCCTTGAACATCGGCATCAGATAGTCGAGCAGGCCCGAGTCGTCGGTGCTGGTTGTGGTGGCCATGCGCAGCAGACATGGGGGGCCCGCCGTCGGTGGAACACCGCTCGGAGCCGGTGCGCTCGTTGGCAGCACGACGGCCGCCGGTTCAACCGCAGCCGGGGACGGGGCGGCGCACGCGGCCAGCATCAGGCAGAAAGCCGCCAGGCCGAACAATGATTTCTTCAGCATGCTGTCTCTTTCATTGGATCAAGAGATGACTGCCAGGACCTGCCCCGCGCGCGATGTGTCGTAGCCGGGGGCACGCGCGGCGACCGAGGTCCAGGCCTTGGTCGACAGAATCTCCAACAGCGAGCGGCCACTCGGCGAATCGTGGACCCGCCGCGGCATGATCAGGTCGTAGCGCTCGATGCCGAGCGGGAGGAAGGCCAACCCATGGTCCTCCGCCGCCGCGCGGATCCCTGGGCCGGCATCGGCGATTCCAGCAGCCACGCACGCTGCGACCGCGTCATGGGTGGCGACTGTCCGTTCCCACCCGAGCAGGGCATGCGGGTCGACTCCGGCCTGACGCAATCGCGCGAAGAAGAGCAATCGCGTGCCTGTACCTTGCGGTCGGTTGACCAGGCGAACCCCCGGGCGCGCAAGATCGCGCAGGTCACGAATGTCGCGGGGATTGCCGGGCGCGACCATGACGCCGGTCTCGCGCATCGCAAGCGCGATGACCAGCATCTCTTCTTCCGGCGCCAAGTGCCGCAGGAAGGGCGTGTTGTATTCGCCGCTTTGCAGGTCGAGCAGGTGCGCGCCGGCCGCATCCGCCTCGCGGCGGGCCACCGCGGTGAGACCGCCCAGGCTGCCGCGCAGGTCGAGGGTGGTGCCGGCGAGTGAGGCCAGGTGCGCGAGCAGCGGATCGTCGCTCGCGGCGATGGTGAGGCGCGCGGGGCCGGCGGCCTCCGGCCGCGAATGATGCGCAGCGAGGGAACGCGCGAGATCGAGCGGCGCAAGCGCAGCTTCGGCCTGGTGCATCGCAGCCTCGGCAATGAGCACCCGCCCCGCATCGGCCGAGGCCCGGGCTTGCTCCAGCTCGCCGCGCCACCGATCGCGCGCGGTACGCAGCTCGCTCTCGCGGGCGCTGAGCATGCGATCGATGTCGAGGCCGGCCGAAATGGCCAGACGCGCTTTGACCCACGTCTCGTCTGGATCGCCCGAGGCCTCGTTCAGCCAGCGCAAGAAGGCCAGGCGGCCGGCGCGGGTGAGGTGGTAGATCTTGCGCTGCGGGCCATCGCGGCTGGCTTGCTCCGTCGCGCGCACATAGCCCTGGCCTTCGAGCCGCGCCAGCGACCGATACAGGCGCGCCCATTCGATACGCCAAAAGGGGGCGAAGTCGGTCTCGATCGCGCGCCGCATGGCATAGCCGTGCAGCGGCTCTTCGAGCAGCAAGCCGAGGAGAGCGAGAGAGGCAACCATGATATGCGCCAGTATATGCGGTGCATATTCTAGATGTCAAGGGCGCCAGAGTCAACAACCGAGAGGATGGGGGGCAGGCTGCAGTCCCCTGGCGCAGAGTCCTGCACCAGGAGGAAGAGCACCGGGCTGCCTCGGATGAGGCAGCCCGGCATTGTCTTCTATTTCGGCGTGCGTCAACCTTTCATTCCGCAAGATGCCTGCGCTGGCACTCGGCACCCCGCGAGGCGATGGGCCGCAACGGGTTGGGATGCGCGCCGCGCGCCTCGACGAGCACGCGTAATGCGTGCTATGCCCTCCTCCGGATTATCGGAGGCGAGGACTCACAGGGCGAGGTAGCGTTCCAGTCGCGCTTCAATCAGGCGCATGCTGGCGCGCCAGAAATCCGGCGAGCGCAAATCGATGCCGTGGCGCGCCGCCAACTCCTCGGCCGTGCCGCCGCCTGTGGCGCGCAACAGGGCCTCGTAGTCCGCGGCAAACGACGGGCCGCGGCGCTGATACTCCGCGTACAAGCCTAGCCCGAAGAGCAAGCCGAAGGCGTACGGGAAATTGTAGAAGGAGAGTGAGGCGCTGTAGTAGTGCGGCTTCCAGGCCCACATGTAGGGGTGCAGGAATTGCTCGTCGAGACCCTCGCCGTAGGTCTCGCGCTGGCAGCGGCTGATGATCTCGCAGAAGTCATCGGCCGAGAGCTCGGATTGCAGGCGGCGCTCGAAGACTTCCTTCTCGAAGAGGTAGCGCGAGGCGATATCGACGACGATTTGCGAGGCGTTGATGAGGAAGGACTCAAGAATGGTCAATTCCTCTTCGCGGCTGCCGGCGGTCGCCAGCGCCGCCTCGGTCACCAGCGTCTCATTGAAGATGGAGGCCGTCTCGGCCAGGGTCTTCGGCGTCTTGCGCAGTATCATCGTCAGGCCCGCCAGGCACTCGTTGTGGAAGGCATGCCCCAGCTCGTGCGCCAGCGTCAGCAACTGGTCAAACGATCCGTCGAAGTTGGCCAGGATGCGCGATTGCTCGAGCCCCGGCACCTCGGCGCAGAATGCTCCGCCCACTTTCCCTTTGCGCGGCTCGGCATCGATCCATCCTTCGCGGAAGGCGCGCGCGGCAAGATTCTCCAGGTGCCCGCTGAAGGTGGCAAATCGCTTGAGAATGAAATCGCGCGCTTCGTCGTACGAGTAGCGCCGCTCGCTGCCACCCACGGTGGCCTGCAGATCCCACCACGCCAGCCGCTCCTTGCCCAGGCGGCGCGCCTTGGCGGCGAAGTAGCGGCGGAACATCGGGAAGGATTCGCGCATGACGCTCATCATGGTGTCGAGCGTGGCGCGTTCGAGGCGCGCTTGCTCGAGCGCCGCGTGCAGTGCATCCGGCCGCCCGCGCCGCCGGGCCAGCGTGTTGGCCGTGCCCTTGACGCTGTTGAGGCACGCAGCCAACGGCTCGCGCACGCTCTCCCAGGCACGCAGCTCGGCCTCGAACGCCCGCCGGCGTACCCCTTCGTCGGGATGGTAGCGGACGAGATTCTGCAGTGCGGCCACAGCCATCTCCTGCGGCTCGCCCGCCTCGGCGAAGGGCACTGCCACCTGTGAGGTCACGGTGTTCTGCAGTTTCTCCCAGGCATTGCCCGCTGTGACCAGGAGTTCGGCCGCCAGGTCTTCTTCGGCCTCCGACATCTGGTAGCGGCTTTGGGCAAGGGTCTCTTTGAGGAAGAAGGCATGCGCGCGGCCCAGGCCGGACGTCTCGATCAGGCGCTCGAGCGCACCCGGCGCTGCCAGGGCCTCGCCCAGCCAGCCGGTGAAGCGCGTCTGCTGAGTCTCGAGCTGTACGCCCAGCAATTCCAACTCCGAGAGGCGACGGCGGGCGAGCGTGTTGAACGAGTCGGTCGAGACGAAGCCGAAGATGTAGGTCTTGAGTGTCTCGAAGGCCATCGCATTGGCGTTCATCGCGCCCAGGTAAGCCTCCACGCGTGCGGCCACGGCCTTCGAGGATCGCAGCTTGGCCGCCCCTCGCCGCATGCTCTGCTCCGCCATCGTGGCATCCAACGCATCGATGTGGGCTTTGAGCTCGGCCATGCCCCGCTCGAATTCGGGACTCTCGAGCCCGGGAAAGATGCTGGCCAGGTTCCAGTGCGGAAGTTGCTCCGTCGGCGTCTCGCTCATCGAGGATCTCCTTGCAGCGCGAATTCGGATCGGGCGCGCGGCGACATGCATACGTGCGCAGCCTGGGGGTGCATTGGTGGCGGAGGGCCAATTCTAGCGCACTCGCGCCGGCTGCGAGATAGGAAGACCCAGCTTGACGAGGTCGGTGCAGCCGGAATCCAAGTTTCGGCATTCAGCGTCTTGGCTCTGGTCGCGGAGGCTGGGACTCTTACCCGGCCCTCTGCGCTATCATAGGGTTAAGGGGAGGCCATCGGCATGGCTGTCCAAACCGTCAAGGTCAATCGCGCACCGGTGCTCACGTTGTGGGCCGCGGTGGTGGCTGAACGCATGGGGTACAAATGGGACACTGCGCTCACCCTTGGCAAGGCGCTGGCCGGGCTCAACGCGCAATCCAAAGGGCGCACGCTGGGCATCTACAAAGCACCCGAGCCCGGGCCGGGCGGCAAACCAAAGCCCAAGGTCGGCCTCGGCGAGGATCGCTGGGTGGAACTGTGCGGGCGGCCAATCCCCGTCAAAGCCACGCAGGACGGGTTGCGCGCGGTGGTGCTCGATAAACCGATCGATCCCGAATCCGTGACGCGCTACCTGGAGGGCAAGTTCGGTGAGGCGCTGCCCGAGGTGCGCAAGGCGATGCAGACGCTGGCTCAGGCGTACGCGCCGCGGAAACTGGAGCCGATTGCGTTCGATCTTTACCAGGCCTTTCGTCCCCAGGTCGCGAGCGGCGAGAAGGGTTGGGGCCAGGCGGGTGAGCTCGACCTGAAGAAGGTACGTGCGCTCGCCAAACCTCAACGCCCATGACTCCTTCACCACTCCTTCTGGACCGTTGGCGAGAAGTGTGCGCGCACGATGAGACATCACTTTTCGTCCATCACCGGGCGGCCGCCCGCGGTCGAAGCCCGGGTCTGTGACGGCAGGCCCGCTTCGTGTCGCGTCTCTACTCGCGCCCGCCCGACGCCGCCCATTTTCCCCACGCGAACTCAGTGTGCACTCCAAGACGGCCGACCATGAAGTCCGACATCGAGATCGACCAGGCACATTCGCCCGCACGGCCTTGGCTCTCGCCTCGCCTCGAAAAGTGGAGCGTCCGCTTGAGCGCGCTCCTAGTGGCTGCCATGGCGGTCGTCAACCTGCTTTCATCCGTCACGCGCCCCTTCGCCCATCGCCTCGTCCTGCTCGAGCAGTTTTCGCCGCTGCAGGTCCGTCACGGCGGGCGGCTCACCTCCACCCTGGCCGGGTTTGCGCTGCTGCTCTTAGCCAGCCAACTGTGGCGACGCAAGCGTGTGGCCTGGCTCTTCGCGCTGATTCTTCTCGCCGTTTCCGTGGTCAGCCATCTCCTCAAGGGTCTCGATTACGAAGAAGCAGGCATCGGGCTGCTCCTGATGGCCGTGCTGCTTGCGTTGCGGCGTCTCTTTCACGCCCGGTCCGATGCTCCCTCGGGACGCCGCGGCCTGCAGGTCCTGGCCTTTGCCGTGCTTTTTACCCTCGTCTATGGTTCGGCCGGCTTCTACCTGATGGAACACGCGTTCCGCACCCGTTTCAGCCTGCCACTGGCGATCGAGCAGACCCTGGTCATGTTCACCCAGTTCTACGACCCCGGCCTCGAGCCGATCTCCAGCCTGGGGAAGTACTTCGCCGATTCGATCTACATTGTCGGCGCCGTGACCATCGGCTACGCGCTGCTCATGCTCGTTCAACCGGTCCTGGTGCGGGCACCCGCCACGTCCGCGGAGCGCGAGCGCGCCCGTCGGATTGTCGCGGCCCATGGGCGCACCTCGCTCGCAGGCTTCACCCTCCTCGACGATAAGTCCTACTTGTTTTCTGCGGACTGGCTCGTGGCTTACGTTCCGCGGCGGGGCGTGGCCCTCGCGCTCGGCGATCCCATTGGCCCACCGGCCCAAGCCGAGGAGGCCATCCGCCGGTTCTGCGACGTCGCCTCCCGCAATGGCTGGCTCCCCGCCTTCTACCAGACCCTGCCCGATTTCCTTCCGCTGTATGCGCGCAGCGGGCTAGAGGCCGTCTGCATTGGCCACGAAGCCATTGTGGAGGTCGACCCCTTCCGTCTGGAGGGGAATGCCAACAAGCCGCTGCGAACACAGATCAATCGCATGCAACGCTTGCAGCACACTGCCGCGGTCAACACACCGCCGATTGCCGGCGCCCTGCTTGCAGAACTGCACGAGATCAGCGATGCCTGGCTGTCGGCGCGTCATTCGAGCGAAATGGGATTCGCCGTGGGGCGTTTCGACGATGACTACATCCGCCAGAGCCTCGTCACCACGGTCCGCGATCCGCGCGGACGCGTCACCGCCTTCGTCAGCGCGGCGCCCGAATACCAAGAACTCGAGTTGGCGATCGACCTTTTGCGCCGGCGGATGGATGCCGAGCCCGGCACGATGGAGATGCTGCTGGTCACGCTGATCCACTGGGCCCGCGATCAGGGTTACCCTCGCCTCAACCTTGGGCTCTCCGGGCTGGCCGGCATCGGTGAGATGCCCAGCGACCCGGCGCTCGAGAGGGCGCTGCACTTCATCTACAATCACCTCAATCAGTTCTACAACTTCAAGGGGCTGCACGCGTTCAAGGAGAAGTTCCACCCCGTCTGGTCGCCGCGTTACCTGATCTACCCGGGCCCATCGGCTCTACCCGCCGTCCTGGCTGCGCTCGTCCGCGCCGAAACCGGAGGCGGCGCCCTTTTCCGCACCGCCCAGCGGCTGGCCATGCCCATTCGCCCCTCTCACCCAGAGTGAGAGCGGCCGGGTCGCCTGCGCTCAATCCGAGCGTGAGGGCTCGGTGGTAAACTCATCCGAAATCCCGTGCTGCACGTGACAGGGTTGAGCGATCATGCCCCGGGATAAGAGTCACGCTGACCGCAGCAGCCTGGCCGGTGATCGCGGCACGCGCCAGGCAGCCACCGATATCCTCTCCGGATCCTCCGGCAAGGGACGCCTCGCACGCCTGATGCCGTTCCTCGGCCCCGCCTTCGTGGCCAGCGTTGCCTACATGGACCCTGGCAATTATGCGACCAACATTCAAGCGGGCGCGCGCTTCGGCTACCTCCTGCTGTGGGTCGTGGTCGCCTCGAATTTGCTGGCGATGCTCATCCAAACCCTCTCGGCCAAGCTTGGGATCGCCACCGGCACCAACCTGGCAGAACACTGCCGCGAGCGGTATCCGCGCTGGGTGGTCCTCGCGATGTGGAGCATCATGGAACTCGTCGCCATGGCCACCGACCTGGCAGAGTTCCTGGGCGCGGCGATCGGGTTCAACCTACTCTTCGGGATCCCCCTGTGGCTGGCGGGATTGCTGACGGCCGCGGCCACCTTCATCATCCTCAGCCTGGAGCACTATGGCTTCCGCCCAATCGAGGCCGTGATCTCCGTTTTGGTGGGCGTCGTTGCGGTGAGCTATCTCATTGAAACCGTCCTCGACAAACCGGCGTGGGGGCTGGTGCTCACCCATGCCGTCGTGCCCCGCTTTCAAGGCACGGAGAGCGTGCTATTGGCCTGCGGGATTCTCGGGGCGACGGTCATGCCGCACGCGATCTACCTGCACTCGTCGCTGATGCAGGGCCGCATCGTTGCGCGGAACGCGCCCGAGCAGCGCCGTTTGCTGCGCTACGAGATTGTCGACGTCCTGCTGGCGATGGGTCTGGCGGGGCTGATCAACATAGCGATGCTGATCATGGCCGCCTCCACCTTCTTCAATAAGGGGCTAACGCACGTCGCCTCCATCGAGGAGGCCTATCGCACACTCGAGCCGCTGCTCGGGTCGGCCGCGAGCTGGGTCTTCGGGATTTCGCTTCTGGCGGCCGGGCTGTCGTCGGCTTCGGTGGGAACGATGGCCGGGCAGGTCATCATGCAGGGCTTTCTGCACCGCCACATACCGCCCTGGCTGCGGCGCCTGGTGACGATGCTGCCATCTCTCATCGTCATCGCCATCGGGCTCGACCCCACGCGCACGCTGGTGATCAGCCAGGTAATGTTGAGCTTCGGGCTCCCGTTTGCCGTTATCCCGCTCGTCCAGTTCACCCGCAGCAAGCAGATCATGGGCCCGCTGGTCAACGGCCGCCTGACGACAGCCGCGGCATCGGCGGCCGCGGCCCTCATCGTCGCGCTCAACGCTTTCTTGATATATCAGACGGTGTGGGGGAGGTGAGGCGATGTTCCAGCATATCCTGGTCCCCCTGGATGGGTCGCGCCTGGCGGAGGCCGCCTTGCCCGTGGCGGCGACCCTCGCCTCGAAGCTCGGATCCTCGCTGACCCTGGTGCACGTCATCGAGAAGGACCCGCCGCAGCAGATACACCACGAGCGGCACCTGACAACCGTCCCCGAAGCGGCCGCCTACCTCGAACGCGTGGCGCGCGAGTCGCTGCCCGGCCAGGTGAAGGTGCAAACCCATGTACACACCGCGGCCGTCAGCGATGTGGCGCGCAGCATCGTCGAGCACACGCATGAGTTCCAACCGGACCTGATCGTGATGTGCCCTCACGGCCGCCCCGGCCCGCGCGACGTGCTTTTCGGGTCAATCGCCCAACAGGTGATCGCCACAGGGGCAACGCCGGTGCTGCTCGTCCAGCCGGAAGCGCCCACCCCGGGCGATGATCTATTGTGCTCGACCATTCTCGTTCCACTCGACACCGACCCCGAGCATGCACGCGCCCTGCCGATTGCGGCCGAGTTGGCCCGCCCGTGTGGTGCCTCCCTGCACCTGATGACTGTGGTGCCGACCACCCAGACGCTGGCCGGGCACCAGGCCGCCACGGCCCGCTTGCTCCCGGGTGCGATGCGTGCCGCGCTCGACCTCGACCAGGCGGCCGCGGAGACTTATTTGGAGGAGCAGACCAAATCGCTCGCCCCCGCCACCATTAAGGTCACAGTTGAGAGCGCACGCGGGGACCCGGCGACCGAAATCGTACGGGCCGCTGAGCGCGCGCGTGCCGGGTTGATCGTCATGGCAGTGCACGGGACTCTTGGCACTCAGGCATTTTGGGCGCGCAGCGTACCGCCCAAAGTTGCCAGCCGCACCTCAGTGCCGGTTATGCTGGTGCCGATACACAATTGACTGTCGTGGCATACCGCCGCTCAACCTCCGCGAGCGCTGACAACGAGCTCTGAACCCGAGCGGCGGCGCGCACGACGCCCAAGAACGAAACCGGGGTGCCTTGGATGGCACCCCGGTTTGTTGATCCTCGCGGGTCAGGTGGATCGAATTGGGTTACCTAGCCACTCCGCAGGGCTGTAAATTCTAATTCGAGGAGTACGTCCTCCGAGACGCCGGCCACCTGCGGGACAGAAGGGATGGTCAGCCCGAAGTCGGCGCGCTGCACCGTGGCCGTGGCCTTTCCGCTGATGCGATCCGCCGCCTCGGCCGTGATAGTGACCTCGAAGGTCACCGGCTTGGTGATGTCGCGCAGGGTCAGATCGCCGGTGAGGGTGAACTTGAACGTCTCGCCCACTGCCACCGAGGCGGGCATGCCCGCCAACGCGGTCGGGGCAAAGGTCGCCAGCGGGTATTTGCCGCTCTGGAGAATGAAGCTGCTGATGGCGCGGTTGCGGAAAGAATTATCGGTGACCAGCGTGCCGGTCTCGACCGTGATCGGCCCCACCTGGGAGGCATTCGGGTGGGCCGGGTCGAGGCGGATTTCGCCGGCGACTTTGGCGGTCGTGCCAATGACCGTATTCGGCGATCCGGCAAGAACCTCATCGATCTGGAACTGCGCTTGTGAGGCTTCGGGCTGTATCACGAACAACATGAGGTCCGAGCTGCCGTTGGCAGGCTCGATTGTCGCCCGAGACGCCTCGGTGGCGGGTGGCGCAATCGTGCTGGCTGGAAGTGCTCCACTGGGCTGCGTGGGTGCGAGTGTGGCCGGTGCTGAGGGGCTGCAGGCAGCGAGAATCAGCACAAAAACGGCCGCGAGGAATGTGATGTGACGAGTAGTGGGGTGCACAGAACTCTCCTTGTTGGTTGGACATACATACTAACCTATTTTTATCCAAATTGGGAGGGTCATTCGGGGGAAAGGCCTACCGCCCTCGGGCCGTCGGTGACCGCCGCCGATGGCGATCGGGCCATTCGACGGGCTGGCGGCCTTGGAGGCCTCGATCTGGGAATCGCATCGATGAAGAAGAGCGAGGCTGCCCTTGATCGTTTCTCGGGCAGCCTCTATGCATCGAGCGTGCAGCGTGCTGGCGTGCGAGTCGCGCCTACTCGGCCTTAGCCTTCTCCTTAAGGCACCAGTCGTTGAAGGCAATCGTCAGCGGTTGATTGATGGAGGTCATTTCCACCCGCACCTCTTGGCGCATCACCTCGACTTGCGGGCCGCTGCGCGTTTCCGCCAGTAGGTGGTAGCGCACGATGTACAAGCCCTCCTGGGCCAGCCAGTACTCCCCTTCATTGGCGGTCACCTCGGCACCGGACTTCGCTCCCAGCCCGGCCAGGGTGAAGGTGAAATGGTTGGTCAGGACTCCGTTCAAGGTCTCGCTGCCAACGAAGGTCGGGTTTTCGATCAGCGGGGTGATGTTTAACATTTCTTGCGCCAAATCGACCATCTCACGCTGCGCCGGCGTCATCGGGGTGAAGGTCCAGTCCTCCTTGGATCCCGTGCATTCATCATTACCGATGCGATAGGAGGTGCTGTTCATCGGGTCCTGGTTGGGATCCTCCTTTGTACTCACCTCGACGACTGTGTGCCCCATGCGCGCGTCGAGATCCTGGGAATATTGCATCTCATATATGATGTGAGAGCGGTCCGCTGGGGAGGGGCCGGAGGAGGTCATGTCGATGGTGAGCACGTAGCTGTTCAGGCTGGCCAGCCCTTCGCGAATGCTCACCGGCTTGGAGGGAACCAGCGTAGGTGTGGGCGTGGGCGACCTGCCGAACAGACCGCCGGGCACCGCGGTCTCTCCGCCCGACCCTGGCTCGCGTGTTCCGGAGGGAGAGCCACCTTGAGACAAGGTAGTGACCAGACAGGCGGAGGATAAGGCAGCGGCAAGGACCAGAGGCATAAGAAACGACTTGTTCACTGGACTCTCCTCGTGCGGCGACTATTCGACGCGCAGCAGCCGCGCTAGATTCATCTGGCCAACCCACAGGGCGGGCAGGATCGTCCCACCCAGCATCACGGCCACAACGGCTGACATGCCGATGGCGATTGTGCGAACATCGAACTCGGGTTTCATCGTGAGACCGGCACCGGCGATGTGCAGCACCGGCCCAAGTGCCAGGGTGCCCAGCGCGCCGAAGGCCACGCCGAAGGTCGTGATCACGGCGGCCTGGACCAGCAAATACCAGACCAGGGCCCAATCCTGAAAGCCCACGCTACGCAAGATGGCCAACTCGCGCCGCCGAATCCAGGCCAGCCGCCATAATACGTTGCCCAGCGCCAGGGCCGAGGCGACCGCAAGCGCTCGCGCAATGACGGCGAACAGGTCTACGAGTGGGCTGAGGTGCTCGCTGAGCTGGCGACCGCTTTCTCCACGACGCGCGACGGCGATTCCGCCAGGCAATGCATCACCCTCGTGCAAGCGACCCTCATCGGGCACCACGAACACCGAGACATCGCTGCCCCACCCGAGCACATCCTGCGCATCTTCAAGCGAGGTCCACGCCTCGTTGTCGATGTAGGTCCGAGTTTCAAAAACGCCGACGACCGTGAAGTCGCGCCCCCGAATCCTCAACAACTGGCCGGGGCCGACCTGCAATCGCTCCGCCAGAAGCGAGCCAATCATCGCGGAGCGGGGCAAGCTACCGACCGCGAGGGGTCTCCCCGCGATCATAGAAAAGGACTCGGTTTCGCGGAATTGCCTGAGATCGACCCCACGCAGCATCATGGCGTTCTCAGATGAGGTGCCCACCAGCGTGTGCACTTCCGGCACCACTTGGCTCAAGCCGATCGCCAGCAAGCGTTGCCCGACCTCCATCGGCATCCGGCTGCCCAAGAATTCCCCCATGCTGTTTTCCTCTTGCACGATCAGATATGGGCGGCCCAAGTCGGCGAAGGCATGGGCGAGGCCCGCACGGTAGCCGACTAGGACAAATGTGGCCAGTGCCGATATGGCCATCAGCAGGGAGGTCGCCAGTGCAAGTTTCCAGTGACGGCGCATCTCATCCAGGCCGATGCGCAGCATCGCGGCAAGCTCCACCCATCCTCCTCAGCGGCGAATGGCCTGCGCCACGGTCTGCCGCGATTGCTGCAACAGCGGCAACCACACGCCCAGGTAGGCGAAGAGCGCGGTGAGCGCCAGGCCGAGCACAACCGCGCCCGGTTGCACGCTCATGAGAAGCGCGGCTCCGTGGATCACGATCGGTGCGTTTCGCGCTTGCTCGGTCACATAGGCGAGAGCGACCAGGCTACCGACGACATAGGCCGCGCTCACCATCACGAGCGCGCGCACATACAGGAAGCGGCGCAGCACGCCCACCTCGAACCCGACCACGCGCAACGCGCCCAGCTCCCAGCCGCGTTCGGCAAGCGTCAGGCTCGTCGCGTTGTAGATGCCGAAGGTGATCGCGAGCAGGGCGACGACCAACAGAACCGTGGGCAGCCGGACCAGGTCCCGGATCGCCTGCGATTGCCGCTCGGCCAATTGATCCTCGAGGTAGACGTCGTACTTACCCTGGATTCGCGCATCGGCCGCGAGCCGCGTGCGTACCTCCTCCGGGCTGGTCCCTTCCGCAATCTTGAGAAAGAGCATCTGGTCACCCCGCCTGTCGCCCAGCAGGCGGCGGCCGGCCTCGTAAGTCATCCACAGGGAGGCATACTTCGTCCCTGGGCCTCGCACGGCGCCGACCAGGTGAAAGTCGCTGCCGTACACCACCAGATGCTGGCCGACCTGCCAGCCGGCGGCAAGCATTGCACCTTCGGTCGCCACCACTTCATCCGTCGCCTGTGGCCACGCGCCCTCCAGCAGCGTGAGCGAGTGCACCTGCTCCATATCCAGGCGCGGCACAGCCCGCACCTGCATCACCGGACCGGCGATGTTCATATGCCGGAAGATCGAAGGCGACACACGTTCGACCTGACCCGGTGGCAAGTCGCCGACCGCGCGGTACGCCTCCGGGCCGATCGTGCTGTCCATCGGGTCGAGAACCTCGGCGGAGAGCAGAATGAGATTGCGAGTGGGCACAGGCCACCGCCCATACTCGCGGCACGCTTCGGCAAGCCCCCAGAGCAGCAGGTAGCTCACTACCATCACGATCAAACCGAGCAACGTGAGCAGTGTCCGCCCGCGGTCGTGATAGAGATCGCGCAGCGCAAAGCGAATGGCGCTCAGCACCTCTAGGCTTCCCCCGTGCCCGCCTGAATGCGGCCGTCGCGCAGTTCGAAGACGCGGTCCGCCCGTGCGGCCAGGTCCGGATTGTGCGTGGCCACGACGAAGGTGGTGCCGCTGCGCTGGTTCAGTTCGAACATCAAATCCATCACACCGCGCGCCGATTCCGAATCGAGATCGCCCGTTGGTTCATCGGCCAGGACGACCACCGGCTCCACGATCAACGCGCGGGAGATGGCCACCCGCTGCTGTTCGCCGCCCGAAAGCTCGCCCGGCAGATGGCCGCGCCGGCCTTCCAGCCCGACCTGGGCCAGCATCGCCAATCCGCGCTGTCGGGCTCTGGCGAACGGCCAGCGCTTGGCGAGCAAGGGTAGGATGACGTTGTCGAGCGCGGAGAGTGACGGCAGAAGGTTGTAGAACTGGAAGACGAAGCCCACGTGGTCGCGGCGAAACCGGGTGAGCTCACGTTCGTTGGCAGCCTCGAGCGCGGTACCCTTCACCTCCACACTCCCCCGGCTTGGGCGATCGATCCCTCCCAGCAGGTGGAGCAGTGTGGATTTGCCGGACCCGCTCGGCCCACGGACAACCACAAAGGCGCCGCGGGCAACTTCAAGGTCCACCCCGCGCAACGCCTCGACCCGCTCCCTTCCTCGCGAGTAGACCTTGTGCAGGTTGACTGCGCGGATGACCGGTGGCGAGGTCGGATCGGCGGCTCGACGGCCCGGGTCGGTCATCGGGTATCAGTTGTCCGGGAGGCGGATGAGAAATGCAGTTGGCGCATCGATTCGGACTCCCGCCATGTCGGAGCACGGCAATGAGCGCATTGAGCCCAGTCTACAGTCACATCAGAAGGGGTGCAAGCGGCACAACGAGGCAGCCAGGCGGACCGCCTCAAGCCGCGCACAAAGCCGCGCGACTCGCGGGTCCGCCCTGTCTGGGCGCGCGCCTTACCCCTCACAGGTTGCTGAAAAGGGACCGTCGCCTTCAAACCCCCACCCTCGTCCCGAGGGCAGGCCCCTGACCCCCCCCCGGCAAGCTGGGGTGTCACCGCGAGATCTTCAAGCCGGGGGATGGGGTGAGGCGGGAGATGGTATTTCCACATTCTGCTAGTGGTGTTCGGCGGCCTCGGCCTCCGCCTTGGTCTTGTGGATCGTCCCATCCGGGTGCTGAGGCGGGGTGTAGATAGTGTAGAGCCTAAGCGGCTCGCTCTTTGAGGCGTTGATCACGTTGTGGTAGGTGCCGGCGGGCACGACGACCGCCTCGCCGTTCTTTACCTTGTGTTCTTCGCTGCCGTTGAAGACGAACTTGGCCTTGCCCTCCTCGATGCGGAAGAACTGGTCCACATTGAGATGGACTTCGTTTCCGATTTCCTCGCCGCCCTGCAGGCACATGACGACCAATTGGGCATGCAAGCCGGTGAAGAGCACGCGGCGGAAGAACTTATTCTTGAGGGTTTCTTTTTCGATGGGTCCGACGTAGCCAGTCATTTCCATGCCTCCTGAAATGTTGTGAGAAGATCCGACCGGCATCGCAACCGACTTCTTGGCGGTTTCAGACCTCCCCCCGGTATGGATGCGAGGTGTCTCGTTGGGGTCGTATGGCGTAGGCAAGGGCGGCGGCGCCGGGCCCCACACGTCGACCGAGACTCCCATTCGTTGCAGGTCCGCCAGCAAGCGCTGCGGCTCGACCGCCAGCGCCTGAAGATGCAACCCGGGCCGTCGCGCCGAGCCATCGAGCATCTGCAGCAGACAGGCGGCCATCGGAGCCGCGGTGAGCACGTAGCCATCCGGGTGGAAGACCGAGACGCGCATGCAGCGAGTGGCTCCTAAGGCAATCCCGCGCGCCTCGAGCATCAACAGCGTTCCGTAGGGTGGTGCGCTAAACTTGCGCAAGCCCCACACCAACATGCGCCCGAAACTGCGTGCGTCCGCCTTGGGTGCGACGGCCATCCACGCCATGCCGAGGGGCATCAGCACCCAATCGACGAACCAGTTGAATCCTCCGACGAAGAAGCCGGTCTCCTCGAGCCCGGGGATGAGCTCAGGCAGCGGCCGGAGTTCCTCGAGGAACATGGGCATCGTGTAACGCCGACCAAAACCGCGGCCGAAGGTCATCCATACCGGCCGGAAGGATTCGACCCATCCCATCGGGCGCCAGCGGCCATCTTTGTAGTGCAGCGATTGGAAATCGCGCAACTCGGTCACAAGTTCGTCAATGGTCGAGGGCGAGACGTCGAGCGTTCTCCAGTCGATTTGGATCACACTCCCGACATTGGCGGTTTGCAGGCGGTCGAAGCGCGCGGCGGCGAAGCGCACCAGCGCGGCCGGCAGGCCGGGATGGAAGCCTGCATCGGTGATGAAGCAGCGCCCGGCGGCCTGGATGCGCGTGGCCATGCTTTGCAGCGCGGCCACCTTGGCGCGGGAGAACTGCGGGTCGAGGTAGTCGAGCCCCGCCTCGAGCGCGGCTTCGGCCACGACCGTCGCGACAGGAGAGGTGCTGGAGGCGGCCACCACCAACTTGGCACCCTTGAACGCGCGCAGCAGGCTCTGGCGATCGCCGGCATCCGCCGCGATGCCGCGCACACGATTGCCCGGAAAGCGCTCATTCAGGGCCGCCGCTTCGGCCAAGGCGCGGGCCTCATTTCGGCCGGCCAGGATCAAACGGACCTGGCTGTGTTCGAGCATCAGCCGCGCCAAGGCCCGGCCGGTGTTGCCGTAGCCGCCAAGAATGATGATGGTCTGACCAGCCATGAACTGCTCCCTCGCATCCATCAGGCGATGAGATGTGCATCCTTCCCGCGGGATGAAATCTTGTTATCTGTCCCCCGAGGGGTGAGACCCCTATTGTCCATCAAAACGCCCTGCAAGTGCAAACGGGATGCGCGGAGGGTGCGGCCCCCTTGCGTCTCCCCGTGGGAGAGTGGTTTCAATTCGATCGCGGTGGCTCGGGACCATCCCCTTGTTGGGGCACGTCACGGCATGCCTCGCATCCAAGGGATTCGATCCGCCAATATCTCTCTGTGGACTCTGCGGAGACGAGGGTTCAGGACACTGAAGTCACTTGTGGGACGGCGCCGCAAGGGGGGGGTGGATAAATCAGACGCGCAGCTCTCGTTCGTGCGATGCCCGCTCCACGAATTCGGCCGTGAGCTCAGGTCTTTCGGTTTCGCGGGGATGACGTCCGCAAGCAGGAGAGGACATAGTTGGCGGATGTGGAGTCGGCCGCGGATAGGCTCGACGGACGTGCGGGAAGCGCCCTTCTTGGGGGTGGCTCAAGCGGGCCGGGGGTTCAGCAAGGGCAGCCTCAATTCAAAGCGGGTCCCCTTGCCCACTTCGCTGCGCACGACGACCTTTCCATCATGGGCTTGGGCGATCGCCTGCACGATAGAGAGCCCCAAGCCTGCCCCGGATGTGCTGGAGTCGAGCCCGGAAGAGTCCCCGGGCGGTTCCGGATTGCGCGAGCGGGCCTGGTCGACTTGATAAAAGCGGTCAAAGAGAAGCGGTAGATGTTCGGCTGGAATGCCCGGGCCGTTGTCCTCGACGCTCACCCATCCCATGGCCCGGGCACCCTCCTGCTCTGAGCCAAGTTCGAGGCGCACACGTTTCATCGGGGCGCGCACATACTTGATGGCGTTCTCCACCAAGTTCGTCATCGTTTGCATCAGGTAGCGTCGATCGCCCTTCACGATGAGCTCCGGCAATTCGCCGGTCGAGAGGTCCACCGCAGTCCGCCGCGCCAAGGGTGTCAGCCGTTCGACAACCTCCACGACCAGGTCGCTCAAATCCACCTCATCCAATTCCAACACCAATCGGCCCGCATCCATGCGGGAGAGCGTCAGTAGATCGTTGAGCAAGGCGGCCATGTAGGCGTTCTCGGACTGGATGACCAATAGGACCCGCTGGTATTCCTCAGGAGAGCGAACCGCGGCCAAGGCTCGACTGGCTTCCAGGTCGACGATGGTCACCGGGGTGCGCAGCTCATGGCTGGCATCGGCAGTGAACTGGCGTTGACGCTCAAAGGCCGCCTGCAGGCGTGCCAGCATTTGGTCGAAGGTCCCCGCCAACCGGCCCAGCTCATCTCGCCCGTTCAGGTTCAACCGACGGCTCAAGTCCGATTCGCTGATCTGTCGCGCTGCCTCCGTGATGGCGACCACGGGGCGCAAGGCTCGATCCGCAAGCCAATACCCTCCGGCAAGCGCGAGCAGCAACGTTCCAATCCCTCCGATCAGAAGGGTAAGCAGCAGCCGATGAAGTTGACCCGTCGGGTCCACTGGAGTCCCCAAGATCAGATAGCCGATCAAGGAGGAGCCAAGCGTGACGGGGGCGGCCAGGAATACGTATTCCCCCGTCGACCCCTGGCTGGATGCGGCGGACGATCTCACTGTGTAGCTAAAAGGACCGCCGCTCGACCCCTGGGCGGTCCCAATGGCCGCCACGCTGCCGAGGTCCGGGTTGTCCATGGGGCCGTATTGCTGCACAACATGTCCGGTGGGATCGGTCAGGGCCAGCACATCGTCTGCGTGCAACGCGGGGCTCGCATCCTGGGAAAGGCTCGGGACGGCCACCCGCGGCTCGAAGAACTCGCGGTCGGCGAACCGTTCTGAAGTTTGAATCTGGCGGATCTCGTTGGCCAGGCGATCCAGCGTGGCGCGGCTCAGGTCGCGTGCCTGCAAGGTGTAGACGAAACCGCCGAATAGGGCCAGCACGAGCGCCAGGATGGCGACGAACCAGAGGGTTAGCCGGAAGCGGATGCTAAGGAATACTTCTAGGAAGCGATCCGGCAGATGGATCTTAGGCATGGTCTTCGACGGGTTCACACAGACGGTAGCCGACCCCGCGAACTGTCTCGAGCAGCTTGACCGGGAAGGGATCATCGATTTTGCGTCGCAGGCGGCGAATATAGACATCGACCACATTCGAGGTCGACTGGAAGTCGTAACTCCAGATGTGGCTCTCGGCCATCTCTCGGGTGATGACGCGGTTCGGATTGCGCATGAAGTATTCCAGCAGGGCAAACTCCTTGGCGGTCAATTGGATCGGCCTGCCGTGCCGCTCGACCAGATGGGTGGCGGGATCCAAGGTCAGGTTTCCCACCGCCAGGCTCGCTCCCCGGTCCGGAGATTCTCGCCGCAAGAGGGCTCGCAAGCGGGCCCTAAGCTCCTCCAGCGCAAAGGGCTTGACCAGGTAGTCGTCCGCGCCGCTGTCCAGCCCCTGCACCCGGTCCTCAACGCTGTCGCGTGCGGTCAGCACCAGGACCGGCACGTTCACTTTTCGCGCGCGCAATTCGCGGCAGACCGCTAAGCCATCTTTTCTCGGCAAGAGCAGATCAAGGATGATGCAGTCGTATGGGTACGCTTCCGCAACCTCCAAGGCCTCTACACCGTCATAGGCGGTATCGACAGCATAGCCATCATCCGAAAGGCTCATCTTCAGGGAATTGCTGAGCCGGCGATTGTCCTCAACGACCAGAATACGCACGCTTGCCTCTCCTGGAATCCCGTGCCCCAACCCGCTTTGAGGCCGAGGAGAGCATAACCCCCGAAGATGAAAGGGAGATGACAACCAGATGAAGCTTAGAAGAGTCGAAGATTCCTCTCCTGTTCATCTGTGCGTCATGATGCGGCGTTACTCTGCCCCCAGTAACCAGTAGCTCAGCCTTCCCCTCCCCCAACCGGGATTGCAGGGGTACTCGCCGGTGGGATGAGAAGGAATGCAACTGGAACGAGACAGACGCATTTCACGAAGGAGCTTTGAAATGAGATCATTCAAGCCAGCACTCGCCATCACCACCCTTTCCGCGCTCGTCCTAGCCGCGTGCAGCGCGACGAGCCCCGCCTTGGGCACGACTCTCAATCTGGCACCGGCCCCGACCCCTGCCTCTTCTTCGCCGACCTCGGCGCCCGTTTCTGCAGACCCGGCGCTGGCCACCTTCCAGAGCACTCTCGAGAACATCTACCAGCAGGTCGGGCCCTCGGTGGTCAACATCCAGGTTGTGGAGCAGGGCGCCGCGCCCGCCTCAGGCAATACATTGCCGGGCTTGCCCTTTAGGTTCGGCGGGCCCGCTTCCCCGGCACCCCAGCAGGCGCTCGGGTCAGGCTTCGTCTGGGATACCCAAGGTCACATCGTGACCAACTATCACGTGGTCGACAGCTCCACCCGCATCAGCGTGACTTTTGCCGACGGCACGACGGCCGAAGCCAAGGTGGTGGGGAAAGACCCGAACAGCGACTTGGCCGTGATTCAGGTTGATGTTGCCTCCGACCAGCTCCACCCGGTGCAACTCGGCGATTCGACTCAGGTCAAGGTCGGCCAGTTGGCCATCGCCATCGGCAACCCCTTTGGCCTTTCGGGCACGATGACGGAAGGCATTGTCAGCGGCCTTTCCCGTTCGCTCCCGGTTGAGTCCGGCGGTTCGCGATCTGGGACCGGCGCGTCGTACTCAATCCCCGAGATGATCCAGACGGACGCGGCCATGAACCCCGGGAACTCGGGAGGGGTCTTGGTCAACGACCAGGGGCAGGTGATCGGGGTCACAACGGCCATCCAATCGACAACCAACGCCAATTCGGGGGTTGGGCTTGTCATCCCAGCGGCGATCGTCCAACGGGTCGTTCCCTCCTTGATTCAGACCGGCCGTTACGATCACTCGTGGATCGGCATCAGCGGGACGAGCCTCACCTACGACTTGGCGCTGGCCATGAACCTCGGCCCGCAGCAGCGAGGCGCCCTGGTGAACAGCGTCAGCTCGAACAGCCCGGCATCGAAGGCGGGGCTGCGCGGCAGCACCCGCACCGCCTCGATCAACGGCGTGGACATTCCCGTGGGCGGCGACATCATCACAGCGGTGGACGGACACCCGCTCTCAAGCTTCGAGGATCTGCAGGCCTACGTGTTCCTCAACACCCAACCCGGTCAGACGGTGACGCTGTCTCTCTTGCGTGACGGACGCTCGCAGACGACTCAACTGACATTGGGGGTCCTTCCCCAATCGCAAGGCTAGGGATCTATCGGGATCGCTATGCAGGCGAGCTTCCCGGAGGCTCCGGGAAGCTCGCCTCACTGCAGCGATAATCGCGAGAAATGGATCGATGGACGGAATCGCATTCCGCTCGAAGGGGCGCCCAGACGGAAATGCTTCTCACTCGCCCAGGACGCCCGGCTCGTACACGCTGCATGAGCACCCAGGTGAAGGACCAATGAAGAATCTGACAGCGCTGCTCGCCTCTTTCCTCATCGCCGGAACGACCGGCGCCGCCATGCTTGGGATTGGCGGCAATGCCTTACTGAACAAGAACACGGTCCCCCTGGCGGATTCGCCGGCCACGGCATTGCAAGCGGACCCGCCCGGCTTCTCATCCGCCTCATCCCAGGCCGACCTGCCCAGTGCAACAGTCGGCAACGGTGCGGCCCAGATCCAACAGCTCAAGGACTTGATCGCGCAGTATCAGCAGCGCGACCAGCAGTATCAGTCGCAACTGGACCAGGCCGTTCAGCAGTTGAACCAAGAGAACTCGCAGATTCAGGCCTATCAGCAACTGTTAATTGAGCTCCAGCAGCGCGGGGTTATCGTGATCACCCAGGACGGCAGAGTCCTCCTCCCGCGCGGGTAGGCCGCAGGGCTGCGCAGTCTTCGTTCAAGGGAAGTGTCTCCGACATGAAACCTCTGAAGAGTCTCATCCGAGTTTGGATCGCCTCAGCCAGCGTGGCTGGATTTGTTGGAGGTTGGGCCCTTCTGGCGCATGCCGGCAAACCTGCGCCATTGAAGGCCGCCTCGCCAGCCGTGGCGCAGATAAGCCCACTACCCACCCTCGAGCCGCTGCCACCGCTGGAAGGCTTCGCCAGCAATCTTCAATCGCTGCCCCTAATGCCTCAGACTCGGTCTGTGAGGGCTTTTCCGCGGCTGCGGACTTCGGGGTCCTGATGAAGTACCACGCCTTCCGTGCCATGAACTCAGAAATCCTTCTCGCGACAGAAGGATCCGAGAGCACTACTCCGGCCGCGTTCGAGGCAGTTGAGTCGTTCATCGAGGCTAACGAACGCCGTCTGACGCGCTTCTCGGAGGCAAGCGAGCTCTCCGGCCTCAACCGTTCGGCCGGGCGTTGGTTTCGAGCCTCGCCCGAGTTGTTTGACCTGGTGCGCCTCGCAACGCAATACCATGCCGCTACAGGCGGTTTGTTCAACCCGGCAGTGTTGGTTGCCCTCGAACGAGCCGGATATGACCGCAGCATGGACGAGATCCGCGAGCGCGGGGTGACACAAGTCCTTGGCGGGGTGACACAGATCCCCGAATTCGCCCAGCTCCGGCTGGACGAGGCGACGCATGAGATCTATCTGCCTCCCGGCATGCGTGTCGATCTGGGAGGATTGGCAAAGGGCTGGGTGGCAGAACGCGCCGCTCACCTCCTCGCGCAGTCTTCACCTGCCTGCGCGGTCAATGCGGGGGGCGACATGTTCCTCGTCGGCCTGCCGACAGGCCAAAGCGCATGGCAGGTGGGGCTTGAGGACCCGCGCGACCCGGAGCAGAACCTGGCGGTCTTGAACGTAGGCCCAGGTGCCGTGGCCACCTCCTCCATTACCAAGCGGCGCTGGCTGCAGGGCGGCGTGGAGCGCCATCACCTGATCGATCCGCGCACCGGCGAGCCGGCCCAGGCGGAATGGCTCAGCGTGACGGTCATCGATCCGCAGGCCGCCGCAGCCGAAGTATTGGCCAAGGCGCTGCTCATCGCCGGTCCCCGGGGGCTCGACGCGCTCACGGAGAAACTCGGGCCGCTGGCGTTCATCGCCGTCGATAGGAACGGACAATTGTTGGGCTCAGAACACAGCCGGGAGTTCATCGATGTCAGAAGCGAAATCGTTGCCGGATAATCGGGGAAGGGCTTTCCCCAGTGTCGGCTGGCTCTTGGCCATCGTGCTTGGAGCCGGCCTCCTCGCCTTGGTCGTGTTGACCGCCTTGCTCGCGGCCAACACGCCCGTGGGGGCGGTCTTGGGCAGATCCCTCAATCAGCTCTTCGCGATCGACAGCGTGCAGCTCATGTGGTACATCACCCGCTCTGCCGGACTGGTGGCCTATCTACTGCTCTGGTTCTCGACCGCATGGGGATTGGCCGTCACGAGCAAAATCCTCGATGCCGTCCTGCACCGGACGTTCACCTACGATTTTCACCAGTTCATCTCGTTGCTCTCGATCGGGTTCATTGCCTTGCACGTGGCCGTCCTGATGGCCGATCGCTACTTGCCCTATTCACTCGCACAGGTCCTGGTGCCTTTCCTCTCGCCCTACCGGCCCGTGTGGATCGGGATCGGCGTGATCGCCTTCTACCTATGCCTGTTGGTCACGATTACCTTCTATATGCGCAACCGGATCGGCATGCATGCCTTCCGGTGGATCCACGTCAGCAGCATGGCGGCGTACCTGGGCGCTATCGTGCACAGCTTTCTGGCTGGCACAGATTCCTCCCTGCCCGCCGCGCAATGGATGTACGCAAGCACATTCCTGGTGGTCGTTTTCCTGACCGCGTACTGGCTGATCATGGCGCGAGAGAAACGGCGCGAGCAGGCGCGTCGCCAAGTGGCGGCTCTCCCCGGCCCAATATCGCAGCCGGTTGACGCGAGTTTGGGCTTGCGCACGGCAGCGCGCGCTCGTCCTGGGGTACGGATCCCCTACTCCCGCCATGGGGCAAGCAGCCAAGGGGCAGGAAACGCTCACAATTCTCGCAGCAGGCCGAGACACTAGGAGTCCCAACGGCCGGCGAGTGTCGCCAAAGGGAACAGGGTAGATTGATGAACCATTGCGAGGATGCTGTGCGATTTTGGAGAGCAGACGAGCGAGACGGCACTTAGCTCAGGAGATGAGAATATGACAATTGCATTGGCACTCTTGGTAGGACTGATCGCAACCGCGCTCGGAATCTTGTCCCTATCGCGGCGGCGCCCCGAGCCCAAGCCTATCCCGGTCCGCGTGCCGCTCGAGGAGCCTCGCCGGCGATAGGTGACCACAATCGATTGTATGGTTGCCCCGCCTCTCGCGAGCGCATCCCGGATGCGCGATTGGGGCCATGCTAGTCCCCTCTCCCCAAGGGGGAGAGGGGACTAGCTGTCGATTACAGCTCTTCAGAATTGCTGTGTTGATTCGCGATTGGGGCGGCGTTAGTTCCCTCTCCCCGCGGGAGAGGGCTGGGGTGAGGGCCGTGGTCCTGGGTCCCCCTCAGCCCTCCAATATCCCCGCCTCGGACACACCAAACCGGCGCAGGATGGCACGCACCTCGTCGCGCGTCGGGACGTTGCGACCCGTGCCCAGCTTGAGCACCTTCGCCGCTCCGACCGCATTCGCGAGCGTGCCCATCGCCGCCAGCGGCAACTTGCGCAGCCAGGCGTAGATGATCGCCGCATCCAGGCTGTCGCCGGCGCCGGTCGCATCGCGCGCTTCGACGGGATAGCCGCCCGCGAGATGCACTTCGCCCTTGCGCACCAGGAAGCATCCCGCTACGCCGCGCTTGATCACCACCAACTTCGGGCCTAGCGCCAGCAGCGCGCGCGCCGAATCGAGCGGGTCAGGTTTGCCGCTGATGCGCCGCGCTTCCTCCTCGGTGGCGAGGATGACCGTCGCCAGCCGGCACGCCTTGCCATGCCAGGCATTGTCCATCGCCGGGTTACCCGGCCCGGGATCGAAGAACGATGGCACGCCCGCGGCGCGCGCGGCGCGCATTCCGCCCAGGATGAGGTTCGGCACGCCGGCGTGATCCGCCCAGCCATCCGCAAACAACGCCTCTGCTTTCGCGATGCGCTTGCCCCACAACTTCGGCAATGCGTTCAACCGCAGCGCGCCGGGGTAGCCCAAGTAGGCGGGTTCACCCGAGCGATCGACGACAACCCCCGCCACCGGCGTCGCGGCCCCTGTAGGGGTGATCACGCCGCTCACATCGACGCCCTCCGCCTGCATATCCTCGAGAATCCACCGCCCGGCACGGTCCTGCCCGATTTCGCCCAGATGCCCCACCGCAAGCCCGAGCCGCGCCGCGGCAATGGCCGTGTTCGCCGCGCCGCCTGGGCCAAGCTCGAAATACGAAACGCGCTGCATGCCGCCGGCCTGCACCGGGAACGCCTCGATGCGCAGGCTGAGATCCGCGAGCAAGTCGCCCAAGACGAGAATCATGATCGTGCCTTCCTTTCAGCATAGACGTCGGCGAATTCGGCAACCGAGCGCGGCGCCTCGCTCCAGCCCAGCGCCTGTGCAAGCTGAATGAGCTGCGGCGGCTCGACCTGCGCCTGCGCCAGGAGTTCGGTTTTGCTTAGCACATCCGCCGTCGGGCCGTCCGCAAGAATCTTACCCCCCGCCATGACCACCACGCGCTCGAAATGCGCCAGGCAGAAGTCGAGGTCGTGCGTGATCGTGATCAGCGTCCGCCCTTCGGCATGCAGCCGGTCGACCAGCGCACCCAATCGCTCGACACCTCGCCCATCCTGGCCTATCGTTGGCTCATCCAGGACAAGCACGGGCGTGTGCATCGCGAGCGCGGCGGCGAGGGCCACCAGCTTGCGCTCGGGAACCGCCAGGTCATACGGGTGGCGCTCCGCCTCGTCCGCCAGGCCCACCTCCGAGAGTGCGATTGCCACGCGCGCCTCGACCTCCGCCTCGGTGAGGCGCTGGTTGCGCGGGCCAAAAGCGACCTCCGCCTGGACCGTGCGCGCGAACAACTGGTCATCGGGGTTCTGGAACACAAATCCCACCTGCCGCGAGAGCTGGGCCGTCGTGCGCGAGCGGGTGTCGTAGCCCTCCACCTCAACGCTGCCCTGGCTCGGGCGCAGCAACCCGTTGAGCAGCTTGGCGAGCGTCGTCTTGCCCGCGCCGTTTTCGCCCACCAGCGCTACGGCCTCGCCAGAGGCAATTGTCAGGCTCACGCCGTCAAGCGCGCGCACGCCCGAGATGTATTCATAGGCCGCGTCGCGAACGATGATCGTCACCGCAGGCTCTCCACGACCTGCTCGAGTGTAGCTGGGAGCAGGGACTGCGGCGGAATGAACCCGCGCGCGAGAAGCTCCTGCGCGGCGCGGGCGTACATGGTCGCACCCACACCCCACGCATGGTCCATAGCCATAGCCAGCACCTGGCGCGGCGGACCATCGGCGACGAGTGCGCCCTCGTGCAGCACGAGCAGGCGGTCGACAAACGCGGCCAGCCAGCCCAGCTTGTGCTCGGTGAGGACGATCGTCGTGCCGCCCTGGCGCGCCAGGCCGCGCAGCACCTCGAAGGCAGCGCGCGTGCCGGCCGGGTCGAGCTGCGAGGTCGGCTCGTCGCACACGAGCACGCGAGGCTGCATGGCCATGATCGCCGCGATAGCCAGGCGCTGCTGCTCGCCGCCCGAGAGCGCGAAGGGCGAGCGTTGCGCAAGATCCATGAGGCCAGTGGCAGCAAGTGCCGCCTCGGAGCGCTCGTGCATCTCGTCGCGCGGGAGGCCCATGTTCTCGAGGCCGAAGGCGACCTCTTCGAGAACGGTATAGCGCGCGCCGCTGATCTGATTGAACGGATTGTGGAAGACGAGGCCGACATCGGAGGCTAGCTCGCCGATGGGCGTGCGGGTCACATCGTGCCCGGCCACCTGCACGCTGCCCTCGACTGTGCCGTTGAAGAAGTGCGGGGCGTAGCCCGAGAGCACGTAGCACAGCGTCGATTTGCCCGCGCCGTTCGCGCCAACCACACCGACCAGTTCGCCCTCGCCGACCGTAAGGTCTATTGCGTGCAGCGCGTCGCGCTGCGTGCCCGGGTAGCGATAGGTCACGCCTTTCAGCGCAATCATCGCCGACTCCACAAGAGTATGCGCGCCACGATCAGCGCGACCGCGCCCAGCATCATTGCCCAGCGCAGGAGCGACTGCAGCCGCGAATCTCGCAGCGCCACGAAACTGGTGCGCTTCCCGGGCCGGCTAAACGCACGTGCTTCGAGCGCGATCGCGCGCTCCTCGATTTGCATCAGGCTGGAGAGGATCAGCGGGCCGACCAGCGGCGCAAACGCGCGCAGGCGGACAGGCAGCGCCCCTTCGGTCTCGAGCCCGCGCGCGCGCTGCGCGTCCAGGATGGCGCGGCCCCGCGCCTGAAAGGTCGGCACGATCTGCAGCGCGGTGATGATGATGTAGGCGATTTGATTCGGCAGGCCGCGCTCGACCAGCGCGCGCATCAGCGCATCCGGCCGGATGATCATCATGAGCAGCGTGGCCGCACCCAGGCCGACGAGCAGGCGCGAGGAGAAGAGCAGCGCCACCTGCAGCCCCTCGAGCGTGTAGGAGAACGGCCCGAGGCGGAAGAGCACGTTTGACCCGGGCGTGAAGAAACCTTGAATGATCACGAGCGAGAGGGCGAATGGCCAGATGAACTTGGCGCAGGCGCGCAGGAACGCGCCCAGGCGGCGACCCCAGGCCGCAAGCGGAACGAGCAGCCCAACGAACACGGCCAGGACCCAGGGCGTGATGGGCAGAGACGCGCCCGCGACGACCGCCATCAGGCTGACGGTCAGCATGGTGAGAGGGTGCAACGATTGGGGCGAATGCAATGGAATCGCAGGCGGCTGCGTCACAGGCGAGTGCGGCAGACGCGCGGGGGTGTGGCCCGCCGGGCGTGGAGGCACCTCGCCAGTCATCGACGCTCGCGCCGGATGTTCATGAGTCGCACTGGGGGGACCGGGGCGCGCCGCGAGTACTGCGCGCCCCGGGAGGAGTAATGCGTTCGATCCCCGGCTACTTCGATCGCGGGGCCAGGTTGCTGAAGCGCGCCAGGAAGCGCAAGGGCAGCGCGCGCAGCACGAGGTACACGAGCAGGTAGGAAGCCATCTTATCCATCGGGTCGGAGAACGTGCCCTGGGCGATGTTGGCGCCGAGCGAGTCGAGCCCGAACGAGCGCGCCATGGCGACGATGGCATCGGTGCCCGAGCCCATCACGCCGCCGAAGACGTAGGTGGCGATGGGCGCGGAGATGATGGCCGCGGTGAGCCCGGTGAGCAGGCCGGCCAGGATCGACTTCCACCACGAGTTAGGCCAGCCGGCGCGCCCGAACACGCCGGCCAGCGCGCCGATGATAGCGGCCACACCGGCGAAGGCGATGGCCGCCGGGTACCACCCAGCCAGCGTCCAGATCACGCTGGAGAGGAACCCGGTGAGGGCGCCGGCCCACGGTCCGGCGAGCACGCCCACCAGGATGGTGCCGATCGAATCCAGGTACAGCGGCACCTTGATGAGCAGCGCGAGCTGTCCGACGGCGATATTGATCGCGATGGCGATCGGGATCATGACCAGGGTGACGGTATTGAACTGGCGTTTGAAGGAATCCATGGCGCAAGCCTCCTCGGGCGGCGGGGTCGCAAGTTACTATACGGCAAAGGGGGAGGCAAGGCAAGCGCCGCGGGCCGCCTTGTGCCTGCGCGTACTATCCGCGCCGGCGAGGAGGGTGCGAATATGGAGGAGGGACGGAGGAAAGTTGGAGGCGTAGGGGAGTGGTGGACATGCGAGGCGAGATCAGGCGACGCAGGTATCACGGCGGCGGACCGGTTGTAGAATAGTGCAGGCTGCTCGATGCGCAAGAAAGGGGGACAAGCATGACGGGCCTTCCCGACCACCCTCCTGAAGCGCGGCCCACCTCCGCGGTGGAGCGCCCCGCCAGGCTGTCTGGTTCCCGCAAGACCGTGGTGATCGCTGTTACGACAGCAGCGCTGACATGCCTTGTGATTGGCGGTCCGCTTACGTGGTTCATACTGCGCAACGCCCCATTTCCGCCTGGTCTTTCCCTCTCACAACGTAATACTCCTGTCCTCGAGACGTCGCCTACCCCGCTTGCGGGGTTGACTCTGCCGCCCCAATGGACGGCCACGCCCGCCGTGCCGGCCACGCCGTCCCGCGAGTACACCCCCTACCCGACCGCCACCGCGATGGGGCCTGCCGACGAGCTCTCGCTCATGATGTACCGGGGTGACTACGCTCAGGCCGTGCTCTTCCTCGACGAAATGATCCAAATGGATCCGGACGACGCAAATGCATACTTCCTGCGCGCCACAAGCTACTACTACCTCACCTACAACCAGCGCATCTTGACGGAATACGAGACTGACATCTATCGCGCACTGGACGATATCGACAAAGCCATCGCCCTGGATCCTCTAGGCAACGGCGACTACTACCACATGCGCTACGAGATCTATTCGCGCATCGCGCAAATCAGCACCTTGCGCATTGAATACGAAACTCGATCCGCGATTGCCGCCGACAACCTGAGGCGGGCACTAGAACTTGGAGCATCCTCGATCAAAGTGCCGTACCAGTTGCCTCTAGTCCTCGTCGCTGCCGGCCGCTGCCAGGAGGCACTGGACGAGGCATGGCGACTCGAGAGGGTCTTACTGCCAGCAGACGCACCTTCCGCCTCTCTTCTCATTGCGATCGCGGTGGCGGAAGAATGCCTCGGCCACTACGAACGAGCACTAAGTTTCGTCGACAAGGCGGATGCCGTGCACCCCGGCGAAACCTACGACCTCGATCGGGCCGTCCTCCTATACGGCCTGGGCCGCCTAGATGAGGCCGAGGCAATCCTCGACATGCTGATTGCGGACGATCCCTACTACGGGGGCTACAGATACTTCCTTCGGGCTTTGATCCACTACGAGATGGGGTTGAAAGATCTCGCGTTGGAGGACACCCAATCAGGATATGCGAACACTTGGGGCGACATGCGCATCGCGGCCACGATGCGCGGACTCTTCGCGCTCGACGAAGGGGATGAGGAGCGAGCGTTGTACGAGTTCCAATATGCCGAGATCACCACGCCGCACGATGATCGCCCGCTACATGAGCGGGCGCTTCGGGACTTGGCGTCAATCGGCGCGAAGCCCCTCACCGAGCCCGAGGCGATGATCTTGATGCCGACCCCAATGCCTCCCCTTGCCAGGTCGGACCGCGTATCGGCCGCCAAGCCCCCGCCAGGACTCCCCAGTGACTACGTTGTGGGATGCGGCGAACTCAATCTTGCCCCGGATTCCTCACTCACCGCGCATTATGTCGCCAAGCTAACCTCTCCGGTGAGGAAGGTGAAGTGGCTCAAGCTGTGGGTCCTCGTGGATGTGGCACGGCTCACAGACCAGGTACGCGTCTTCCTTTGGTCACCGAAAGACAACTTCTGGGTGCCAATGGTGCTGGGCAATGGGATTATCGACGTCCCCGAGCCGCAACGATTCGTGTTGCCGACGGGCGATGTCCTTGTCGGAGTGCTCGAGATGAAGAACGAGTACGTGACGGTGGGCAATATCCTTCCGAGCATGGAGGTTGTCTTGCAGAACGGGGAGACGGTCCAGCTTGGCAGGCCTCCCGTTATCGAGCGCAGCCCGTGAATACCTGGGGATACGATCATGTTAGTTGAGAAGCAACGTGATGATGGGTTGCGGCGCGGGTTGCTGGCTGCCGTCGGCGTGGGGTGCGCTGCAGGCGTGGTGCTCGCCCTCCTGGTGGTCTTGGCAGCATTCGGGGTACGAACGTATCTGGTATCCGCTTACCCCCCGTCTTCCACGCCGCGCCCGCCGACAGCCACGCCCCTCCCGCCGACTGCCGAACCCAGCGCGACGCCGGGCTTCGAGCAGGTAGCGCTCGAGGCGGCCGAACGGGCGCTTGAGATCGGGCAACCGGATATTGCGCTTTCGTACGTTGAGCCGCTGGAGGATTCGGTCCGGGACCCAGCGCTTCTTGCCCGAGTGAACGACGTCATTGGCGGCGCCGAGTTTATGCTGGGCAACTCGCGCCGGGCGGCAGCGTACTACGAGCGTGCCTACGCTCTCGAGCCGACGGCCGAGCGCCTATTCTACATGGCGATGTGCAGCGAGGTGGGCGGCGACCTCGAGCGCGCGCTGGGGTACTACCTCCAGCTCCAGGGCTGGGAAGGCGCGGAGGCGGAGCCCTTCCGCGCCGCCGCCCAGAACCGCATTGGCGAGATCGTAGAGGTCATCGGTACGCCCACGCCGCGGCAGTAAAACGGTCTTCCGCCTCCGCAATCCGATGGCCGCCACTTGGCGCCGGCCTCCGCTATCTATTTACTATACCCATGACTAAGAAAAGTATAGACTCCACCTCGCTCGCCGAAGCGCTCTTCACCTCCCAAGCGCGCCTGGCTGTGCTCAAGCTGCTCCTCTTGAACCCGGATCGGCGCTTCTATTTGCGCGAGATTGCGGCCAAAGCCGACCTGCCAGTGCGCGCTGTTCAAGTCGAGGTGGCGCGCCTGGAGGCGAGCGGGCTCTTGCAGTCGTCGGTAGAGGGCAATCGGAAGTACCACCAAGCCAATCGCAGAGCGCCGATCTTCCCCGAACTCAGGTCCCTACTGCTCAAGACTGTGGGTCTGGGCGATGCGTTGAAAGAAAGCCTTCGGCGGGCATCCGGCGAGATCGAAGTCGCCTGCGTATTCGGCTCGATCGCCGCGGGCACCGACACGGCCTCGAGCGACATCGATCTCTTGGTCGTCGGGGCGATGACCGGGAGAGCGCTTGCCGGCCTGCTCGCCCCTCTGCGGGAAAGCTTGGGGCGCGAGATCAACCCCGTTCTCATGACCAAGGCTGAGTTCCGGCGGAAGGTGCGCGACGGGAATCACTTCCTCCGGGCAACGCTGGAGGGACCGAGAATTCACCTCATAGGGGGCGACGATGAGCTTAGCGAGCTTGCTGGCAGAGGAGCAACTCAGGCGACACACATCAAACCGCAAGGAAATCGGAGACTAACCAGGCGTGGCCAGGCAGCCCGAGCCACCCACCCGGCGGAGGACCGTGAGAATGGCACAGGCCGCCAGCCTGCAGGACCGGCTCCCTCTTCCCCTGATACAACCCTCCGATGGTCTCCCTTTCCGGCCGGCAGTCGCAATCGTCCATGACCCGACGCAGCCGATCCTCGTGCGGGCCAATCCTGATTGGCATCGGCCTGATGACGGTTGTGTGTGTCGTCACCTTCTGCGGCCTCGTGCTGGCGGCCGAAGCAATGGGTATCGGCAGCCTGTCCCAGCTTGAGGAGGCGGCGCAGTATGTCCTGACGTACACGGGCCTCGTCTCTATGCCGCCGCCACCGGACCTGACGTTTCCTGACCTTGGGCCGTCCCCCACGCCGTTCCCACCCCAACCCACGGGGTCGGTCACTGACGGACGGCTGCCCTCGCCGACTGCGACGCCTACACGGACGCAGATAGCACGGTTTATCTCATCGCCGACGACGGTCCCCCGCGCGGCAGCGACCGCCTCGCGCACGCGCACGCCGACACGCACTGCGAGCCCACCGCCCTTGCCCACAGCATCGGCCACCTCTGAGATCCAGCCCACCGAGGCGGGAGCCACCGCCGCGCCGACGATTGCACCGACCGTCTCAACCTGCGATGCCTCCGTCAATGCCAGCGTGGAAGACCAGGTGATCGCGCTGATCAACGCCAAACGCATGGCGCAGAGGTTGGCGGCCTACTCAGTGGACAGCCGGCTGACGGCGGCGGCGCGCGTGCAGGGCACCGACATGGCCTGCAATCATTTCACCTCCCACACGGGGTCGGACGGGTCAACGGTACGCGATCGCGTTGCGAGACAGGGGTACACCTGGTCCTGGATCGGGGAGAACTACTACGCGGGCCACGGCGGGGCGCAGACGGCTTTCGACTGGTGGATGAACAGCACGCCCCACCGCAACAACCTGCTCAGCCCGAACTACACGCAGTTTGGCGTCGGGTACGTGTACGACGCGGACAGCGACTACGGCGGGTACTTCGTGCTGGTGTTCGCCAAGCCGGGGTGAGGAGGCCGCGGCGACGTTTGGCGCAACGTCTATGCCACACCCACGCGCGGGTATGATGCTCCCACAGGCCACCCCCTCCCGCCTCCTCATCTGCCCCCTGCTCCTACAGGAACGAATATCCGCGCACACCGCCTACGCCGGGCGCCCCCACGGCCCCTCCCGCTTCGCGGGACAGGCTCCCAGAGGCCGAGAGCGACTTCACCCGGCGACCGGTCCACCCGTCCCTCTTTTGTAGGATGCCGGCAAGGCTGAGCTCACGCTACAATCCAAGTAACGCGTCGCAATCCACCGCCAAGCCTGGAGGTCGCACGATGAACGAAACCGTCATCCAAGTCAAGGATTTTCGCAAGGCGTACGGCACCTTCGTCGCCGTCGACGGGATCAGCTTCGAGGTCGAGCGCGGCGAAATCTTCGGCCTGCTCGGCCCCAACGGCGCCGGCAAGACCTCCACCCTCGAAAGCCTGGAGGGGCTGCGCTTCCCCGACGGCGGATCGCTGCGCATCGCGGGCGTCGACCCGAGCCGGCAGTCGCGGCAACTGCGGGCGCTGGTCGGGGTTCAGCTTCAGACCTCGGCCCTGCCTGACAGCTTCCGGGTGGATGAGGCGATGCGCTTCTTCTGCGCCTACCATGGAAAACCACCACGCGACGACCTGATCGACCGCGTCGGGCTGAACGACAAGCGCGCCGCCCAGTATCACGAGCTCTCGGGCGGCCAGCAACGACGGCTGGCGCTGGCCTTGGCCGTGGCCCACAAGCCGCCGGTGGTCTTCCTCGATGAACCAACGGCCGGCCTCGACGTGGCCTCGCGCGTGATGCTGCACGACCTGATGCGCGAGCTGAAAGCCGGCGGCACCACCATCCTGCTGGCGACACACGATATGGCCGAGGCGTCGGAAATGGCGACCCGCGTGGCCATCCTCTTGCGCGGCAAGATCGCCGCCATCGGGACGCCGATGGAGCTGACCGCCACCGGTGCTGGGCTGACCAAGATCTCGGTGCACACTGAGGGGGACTGCCTGGCTAAGGCGAGCGCGGCCTTCCCGGCCGTCCGGCAGACGCAGCAGCAGGAAGACTACTTCATCTATTACAGCACCGACATCGGGCCGACGATCTCGGCGCTGATCGCCTACATCAACGCTCAGGGCGATCCGCTGGTGGACCTGCGTGTCGAGCGCCCGACGTTGGAAGACCGGTTCCTCGAGATCACGACGAAAGGTGCCGCCCGATGAACGCCTTCGTCAATCACTTCACCTTCGAGTTCCGCGTCGGCATCCGCAACAAAACTCTGATGCTGATGAACTACCTGTTCCCGCTCGGCTGCTACTTCATGTTCGGGGCGCTGATGGGGTCGATCAACCCCGGGTTCCTTCTGACGATCGTGCCGGCGATGTCGATATTCGCCGTGTTGAGCGGGGCGCTGCTAGGGATGCCCGATACGCTGGTGAGCGCACGCGAGGCGGGGATCTTCCGCTCCTACAAGATCAACGGCGTTCCGGCACTCTCGATCCTGGTCATCCCCGTGCTGACCAGCATGCTGCACGCGCTGCTGGTGACGGTGATCATCGCCCTCACCGCGCCGGTAGTTTTCCACGGCCTGGCGCCGGTGAACTGGGCGGGGTTCCTCCTGGTATTCCTGGTGGCGGCCTTCGCCTCCGCCGGGATCGGCGTGCTGATCGGTGTGATCTCCACCAGCTCGCGGATGACCGTGCTCTTCTCCCAGTTGGTGTTTCTGCCGTCGATGATCCTCGGCGGGCTGATGCTGCCCTTCAGCCTGCTTCCGCCCGCGCTGGCCAAGGTGGCGCTGCTGCTGCCGACGACTTATGCCATGGACGCCTTCGGCGGCCTGGCGATGGGGCAGGCCGCAGGCACGCATCCCTGGCTGTCGCTGGCAATCCTTGCGGCGGGAGGCCTGATGGCCTTCGCCTTGAGCGTCTTTCTTTTCAAATGGGATAGCAAGAACGTAACGCGCGGCCGGCACCCGGCGCTGGCCCTCCTAGCCTGGGCGCCGTACCTGGTCGGGTTGATGCTCTCGCTGTAGGGGCGGTCTACGACCATCCACTATCTTATTGAGGACGGATGAGGGTGGCCGTCGCGGCCACCCTCTTGTTTTCCATTCGCGCATCCTGCAAGCGACAGTTGAACAGCGCGCGCAACCGGTATCCCGATGCGCGCGAGCCTCAGGTTGGGTTCACCCTCACTGCGTGGTTCTCACGCGTTTCGCCATGGTGGTACATGAGGACCTGCTCCGCCGTGCGCACCTCGTACGTTCCATCTGAGAGCTCCACGCGCGCGCCGTGCGGGTAGTGCAGGCGCGGCAGGAAGATCTCGGTCGGCGCGGTGGCGCGCGGGTTGTGGCGGAATTCGAGCACGAACTCGCGCGTGCGCAGGTCGAAGGACATGTGCGGCGGCTCGCCAGCCACCGTCTGACACCTCAGCTCACAGTGCCCTCGGCCTTGCGTGGGCGCGCGCGTTCGGCCACCTTGTGCACCAGACTGCTCTCCTCTTCGACCGGGTCTTCGATGGCCTGGATGATCCCGCGCGCGATGAAGAGCCGATTCCTACCTTTGCCCGTGACCTCCACAATCATGCCATCCTGCTCCAGACGCTTGATGTAACGGCTGGCCACCGGGAATTGCACCTCCAGCAATTTGCAGAGTTGCGAAACCGAGAGCACCGGACGGGCGAACAAATGGTCGATGACCTGTAGCATTCGCGCCGGACCTGCCGATTGGTACCTCGAGCGGTACTCTCGATGCAGCGCCTGCAGTCGGTCAATTCTCAGCATGGCGTCGCGCGACTGGCTCTCAACCGCCCCAAGGAAGAAGACCAACCACGCGTTCCAGTCTCCTCCTTGGCTTACGCCCTGCAGCAGGTCGTAGTAGCGGTCACGGTTGGCCTCAAAGAAAGCGCTGAGATAGAGCAGCGGTTGCGGGAGCGTACCCCACTCGCACAACAGCAAGGCGACAAGGAGCCTGCCCACCCTGCCATTCCCGTCGAGGAATGGATGGATGGCTTCGAACTGGTAGTGAACAAGCGCCAGGCGGATGAGCGCGGGCTGATCCCTCGCCGAGTGAAGGTAGTCCTCAAGCGCAGCCAGGGCGTCCTTCAGCTTCTCGGGCGGGGGCGGCACGTACGTCGCCTTTTCCAGCGTGCAGCCGGGCGGGCCGATCCAGTTCTGGGTGCGCCGGAACTCCCCGGGCGTGCCACGTTCCCCCCGCACTCTCTCCATCAGGTCTGCATGCAGCTCGCGAATCAGCCGCAGGCTTACAGGCAAAGATGCGAGGCGAATGAGGCCTCGTTCCATCGCGCGAACGTAATTATGGGCTTCCTTCACGTCGGCCGGTCGCTCGAGGAAGGAAAGTTGTTCCGCCTCGTAAGCGTAGATGTCGGTAACCGAGGCTTGCGTGCCCTCGATGGCCGATGAGAGCACTGCCTCCTTGCGCACGAAGGGCACGATGAGCAAGTTCGGGTTGGCCATCGTTCGCCCCACACCCGCCAACTCTCCCAGGAGCCTGTCGGCGCGCGAGAGCGAAGCCGCCAGGCTATCTGTCCACTTTATTGGAGGCGGCAGAGGGTTGGGCACAAATGCCCAGTAGCCGGAGGGGGCGCGCATGATGCGCCCGGCTGGGCTTGAGCGAAAGCGGCGTGGATCCATCGAGGGCGTCCCCCGCGCGAAACTAACACCTATGTTCAGATGGAATTTTATAATAACACTTTTGGCGTGGAATGTAAATATGCCGAATCTGGCAGGGCGGCAGCCCCAGACATCCGTCTCCATTCCGGTCCGAGTGGGCACAGGTGTTGAGCGGGATCGGGAGGTATGCCAACCATCGCAGGTGCTTTCCCTTGCAGCTGGATGGGCAATTCCCTCCCCCATACCTCATCTGCCCGGTGATCCTAACGGGAACGCATGTCCGTACCCAGCGTTCGCACCGGTCACCCCCTCGGCCCCTCTTCAATTGAAGCGCCGCACGCGCAGTCAACCCCTATGCCAGCCTCAACCACACCATGTGCCTCTCCCGCTCCTCGCCATGGTGGTACACGAGGACCTGCTCCGCCTCGCGCAACTCGTACGTTCCATCTGTCACCTCCACGCTCGCGCCGCGCGGGTAGTGCAGGCGCGGCAGGAAGATCTCGGTTGGCGCGGTGGCTCGCCGGTCGTGGCGGAATTCGAGCATGAACTCGCGCGTGCGCAAGTCGAAGGACATGCGCAGCGGCACGCCGGCCACCGCGCGCGCGTATGGGCGCACCGCGGCCTCGAGCGCCCGGCCGCCCGAGTCCGGGTCGCCCGGCTTGCGCTGCTGGTCCCGGCTGAAGAGCGAGAGGTCCTCATCGTTCCACTGGTCGCCGCGCGCGTTGGTGTTGTCGGCGGTGTAGTTCCACAGCGTCCCCGAAAGCAGGTTGGCCTCCAGCGCGCGCATGGTGCGGTCGAGCGCGGCGCGCTGCTCGCGGAAGTCGCCAGTTCGGTAGGCACGCTTGCCGCGCATGTCGAACGGGATGCCAAACTCGCCGATGAGCGTTGGCACGCCGCCCAGGTTCTCGCGCGCAATGCGTGTGAGGCGCGCAAGCTGCGCCGCGAACGAGCGCCGCACAGCCCCACGCCCTACGACGACCTTGCCGGCGAACATATCTGCGCCCAGGTGCGGCGTGTAGCTCTTGGTGTACACGACGTAGCCGTCGTACCAGTGCGGCGCATAAACGATGCCCGGCGCGTCGGCCGCCCCCCAATCCAGCTTGGGCAAGATCGGATCGCTCTCGAGGAAGATGAGCGCGCCCGGATGCGCCGAACGGATCTCGCGCGCAAAGCGGTTGGCGAACGGCTTGTAGTAGTCGCGCGCGAAATCGACCTGGCGGCCGCCCACGACCGCGAAGTGGTCGGGCCGTAGGAGGCGCGGCTCGCCATTCGCGTCCAGGTCCCACACGCCGTTGGTGCGCCAGATGCATTCATGGCCCGTGGCCCACGCGCGCAGCCGGCGCGAGTTGAGCAGGTCCGCGCCGCGCCGCTTCGGGCCAAGCACGGTCGTCTCCCAGCGTTCTACCTGTTGCGGGTGGCCCGCGCCAAGCAGCATCGACTGCAGCGGCGCGGGCATGTGCCCGGCGCGCAACTCGCCGCCTGGCGAGGTGAGGTCGTGCCAACCGATCCAGCCGCAGGAGGGTTCGTTGAGCGTGTCGTAGCCCACCACGTTGGGCAGGTCGCGTAAGCGCAGCGCCACCTGGCGCACCGCCTCGATGTAGTGGCGCTGCAGATACTCCTGCGCCGGTTCGCCCTCGATGCGCATCTTCGGCGCAAAGTCGTTGCCGCCGAAGAACAGTGTGAACATGGTGGCCGAGGCGAGCTTGGTCGCGTTGGTCGGCCAGATCATGCGCGGGAACGGGTCGCCGTGCATCTGATGGATGATCGCCGCGCCGGTCTCGTGCAGGTTGGCCAGATCGAAGCCCACCGCCTCGAGTGTCCAGCCGGGAGCGCCATCGCCGCCCGAGAAGCGCGACCAGACGTCCTGGTGCGGGTCAACAAAGAGGCTCAGCCCGTGGTGGCCGGCTTTCTCGACGATGGCGCGCACGTAGTCGAGGTAGGCTTGGTCGTATCGGTCGGGGCCGCCATGTTCGATCGCTTCCCATGTGATCAGGAAGCGCAGGAAGGTGAAGCCCCAGCGCGCCAGGCGATCGAAGTGTTCATCCGCCTGGGCCAGGGGAAACGGGCGGCCCACGAAGGAGACGGCGCGATGGTTGAGGAAGCCATCGCGGATGTAGGAGGCGCCATCCGGCATGAACGGAACTTTGCTGCTCCCGCCGAGGTTGACTCCTCGCAGGATCAGCGTGCGGCCGTGTTCGTCGGTGAACCAAGGACCGGAGGTCTTGATCATTAGTGGCTTACTCCCGGGAAGGTTGACCCACCCCCTACCCCCTCCCACAAGGGAGGGGGAAATCTTCTTTTCCAGGAGCGGGGAGCTTCGCTCCCCACTCCCAGAGCCCACACCCCTCGTAGGCTCCAAGTCTTGGAGGAGGCGCGCTCCCCATCCCGCTTCGCAGGACGAGCTTCCAGATGCCCACACCCCTCAGGTCTTGTTGGGGCACGCCATGGCGTGCCCGCACGTTGCGCATTGGCATCCGCACCGCGTGGGCCGGGTTGCCCGAACACGATTGATTGTAGGCAGGGTCGGGGCTGGAATCAAGTGGCGCCGGGTAATCTGGCGCCACTAGGCGACGCGCTTGCCGCTATATGCAGTCAGACTACAAACGAAGACTGCACGCTAGCATGAATCGCCACTCGCGGAGTCTGCAAACAACGGTCTTCTCTGCGTTCTCTGCGCTCTCGGCGGTGAGAAGGTTGGAATCGATCGCTACAACAACGCCTCGAGCAAATCCATCATCTGCTGGTCGCCGCCTGCGGGCGGCACCCAATCCACCTGCACCACTTGCACCTCTTGCGCCGCCAGGCTCGCCGCAAAATCCGCAAGCCCCACGTTGACCGCGATGACCGGCCCCTCCAGCAGCGCGAGCAGATTCGTTTCCATGCGTCCCTTCCTGCCTCAGGCCAGCAGCCGCACGCAGAACTGCGCCGCGCGCGCATTGCTCGGGAAGACGATCGCGCCCGCTTCGCGCAGGAGCCGCGCCTGCAGCGCCATGTCCTGCGGATCGAGCGCGGTGCCGCAGATCGAGGCGACCACCGTCAGCGCCCCGCCGCGCTGCGCGGCCGCCTGCCGCGCCTCACCGATCGCATCCAAGAGATCCCCCACCGGGTCGCGCGCGGCGTTGTAGCCCAGGACGATGTCGAGCAGCAGCAGCCTCACCTGCGGGTCCCGCGCTTCGGCGCGGATGCGCTGCGCACGCAGCGTAGCGTCGATCATCGGGTGTGGGCGGCCGACCGTGAAGTAATCGTCGCCCATATCCACCATCGTGTGCTCGCGCGAACGATCGGGGCTTTCGAGCGCTTGCTCGCCATGCAGCGGCGTGTTGGAGTGCACCTTCAGCCCCGCAGCGCGCAGCATCTGCTGGGTCTGGTAGCACAACGTGCCGCCGGCAAACAGCCCGCGCAGGTACTTCTGCTCCGGAGCCCAGGAGGCGCGCTCGTGCTCGGCCGCAGCCTGGGCGTCCATTTCCGCTGCCTCGATCCTCGCCGTGATCCCCGCCAACCGGCAAACCTGTTCCGCCGCATCATCGAGCGTTTGCGCGATGTGCAAATTCCCACGCGCTGCCTGCGGGCCAAGGTCTGCCCCCAGCAGGCATGCGACGACAGGCTTGGGAAAGTCGGCCAGGCGCTTGAGCAGACGCGAGCGGACCTCTATACCAGGAGGCTTGGAGAGAACACATACGACGTGCGTGGGTGGATCCGCCTGCAGTGCGTCGAGCGCGGCAAAGGCGGTCAGCCCGCCAATCGCATCCGAGAGGTCGCGCCCGCCGGTGCCGATGGCGTGCGAGATGCCGCCGCCGAGGTTGTGCACGAGCGAGGTGAATTCCTGCAGCCCCGTGCCGGCGGCGCCCACCGCGCCGATCGCACCGCGACGCACGGCGTTGGCAAACCCGAGCCCCTTGCCCGCGATCAGGCTCGTGCCGCAGCCCGGGCCCATCACCAACCGCCCGCGCTCGCGCGCCAGCTGCTTGAGCGCCAACTCGTCTTCGACACTGACGTTGTCGCTGAACAGGAAGACGTGCAACCCCGCCTCAAGCGCCTTGCGTGCTTCACGCGCCGCGTACGCGCCCGGCACCGAGATCACGGCCAGGTTCGCGCCCGGTGCGCGCGCGAGGCCTTCCTCCAATGTGCGCAGCGTCACCTCGCCCGCGGTGGCCGGGCTCGCCTGCAGCCATTCATCGAGCCGCCCAAGCACCGACTGCACCACCTCCGGGCTCTCGGCGATCACCGCTACGATCAGATCGTTGGGCTGGGCGGCTTCCACCTGCGGCCCGCCAATGCCTATCTCCTCGAGCAGCTTCTTGTTCTTCTCGGTGCCCATGAGCACCGCGGTCTGCTGCACGCCGTGCACCTCGCTCAGGCGCTTGCTGGCGCGCATGAGAAAGACCGAGTCGTAGTACTCGTTGGTGCGGACGATCACTCCGGAGGCCATGGGTTCCCTCGTGCGCCGCGTGCCGGCTAGGCCGCGCTGTATTTGCGCCCGAACGCGATGAGCGCCTTCTTGAAGCACTCGAGCGGCGCGCGCACCATGCCCGCGCCGATAATCGGGTGCCCCGGCTCACGGTGGGCAATGGCTGTATCGATGATGGGCGTGATGCCGGTCTGCACCACTTTGCGAATATCGATGCCGATCGGCGCGCCCTCAAAGCCAAGCGCCGGCATGCGGTAGGCAGGATGCGTGCCGAGCGCGATACGGCCCATCTCGCGCGTGTAGGCGAGCGCCGTCTCGGGCGTGCCGCCCACCAGCGAAAGGATGCCCGGCGCGCCGCCGATGACAAACCCGCCCCAGCCCACTGTCTCGGTGATGGCGCTGTCGCCCATGTCGAGGCCGGCATCCTTGGCGGAGAAGCCCGGGAGATAGAGCCCCTCCACCGAAGGCGAGAGCGCGGTGAACCATTCATCACCCAGGCCGCTCACGCGGATACCGAACTCGGTGCCGTTACGTGCCATGGCGATGACCATCGTGCTGCTCTCGACGTCGCGCGCCGGGTCGGCGATGGCCTTGCCGGAGGCCATGGCCAGGCCGAGGAAGATGAGATCGTGGTTGGTCACGTAGCGCAGCGTGTTGAGCACCGCCTCGCCGCTCATGCCCGCCTCGGCCAGCGCCACGGCCATGCGGTTGGCAAACAGGCTGGAGGAGGCGCTGTGGCGGTTGTGCAGCTCGTCGCCCATTTGCAGCGCGCGGGTGATGATCGGCTTGAGCTCGAGCCCGCCGCGCTTGAGCAGCGCTTTGCGCAGCGTGGGCGCCCACACATCGCGCCACAGGCGCAGCGCGCCGATAGCCTCCGCGCTCCAATCGCCGAATTGCTGGCGGCCCTCCACCTGGCGGCAAAAGGCGCGGTTGCCGAAAGCGCGATTCTCCACAACCCACACCGGTGCCGATTTCGAAATCGTGCCGGCCATCGGGCCGACCGTCTGGTAGTGATGGTTGGGCTCGAGGCGGATGCCACCGCTCCCCATGAGTGAGGTCGCTTCCTCAATCGTCGCCGCCCAGCCTTCGAAGAGCACCTGGCCGATGACCGCGCCGCGCTGTGCGCCGCACATCCTGCGCCATTCGATCGGCGGGCCGGAGTGCAGGATCATGCGATCCGCTAGGCCCGGGATGACCTCGCCCGCCGGAGCGATATCCACCAGCACAGGGTCGCCGGCGATCATGCGGCCCAGCGCTTCTTCGTTGGCCTTGTCAATGCGTGCTTTGATGTCCATGGGCAACCCTTTCAAACCACGGTGGGCGGGCCGAAGGTCACAAGCATCCCGACCACGCAACCGAGCAGCATGTCCCAACCGCTTGAATGGCCGATGGCCATGAGCTGCTGCGCGGCCCGCTCGATGTGCGAGGTCGGTGCGCCGGCCAAAACCGCGCCGAGGAATTCGTGCAGCGGTTCGGGCCCCTCGCCGCGCGCCATATCGCTCATCACGATGAAGCTGATAACGTGCGTTTCTGCGCGAAGCGAAGCGAGGTCGACCCGCGCCGTTTCGACCATGGCACGAAGAATCGCATAAGTACGCCCCAGATAATGCAAAGTGAAAAATAGACTTCCGACAAAGTCGTCGCCCGCAGGCGTCAGCCCCGGCCCCAGGCCGACAAGCGGGCGCACAGCCGTCTTGAGGTGTGCGCCGTCGTGCGCCAAGCTCGCCTTGGCCACGCGAGCAACACTCTCCCACGCGCGCCCGACGAAGAGATCCTGCGGCGATGCCTCGTGCGGCACGGCGCGCCGTTCGCCCAGCGCAAGAACGCGGTTGATCAATTGCCCAAGCCCAAGCGGCGTGGGGAGCGCCGACCCCTGCGCGAACAACGCAATCAAGGAAGGCGCAATTGCACTCTGTGCGACGGCTGCCCCCGCGCCGGGTTGCGGCGCGAGCCAGAGCTCGGCCTGCGCCAGGTCGGCCTCGAACTCGCTTCCGAACTGGATCTGCTCACCGTGCACGACGAACAGGGTCCCGGCTTCTGGCCAGGCCCCACGCCAGTCGCTGCGCCCAGCACGCGTATGGCGCGGCGCCTTGGGCGAGGTGAGCCAGAGCACTTCGCCCGCCTCGGTCTCCAGGTAAGCCGCACCGGTGACGGCCGCCAGCACCTTGCCGCGCGCTCCGCTCCCGAGCAACGCACGGGCAGTCTCACCGATCGAATCCACGACCACACGGCGCATGCCAGTCTTTCTCCTTACCAGAGTGCTGAGGCGCCGGGAGGACCCGGCGCCTCACATAGCCAACCTCGCTTACTTGGGCTGTCCGATCACGCCCTTGACGAACCAGTCCACGTTGCCCAGCTGTTCGTCTGTGAGCGTTTCGCCTTCCTTGACGCGCACGGTCCCGTCCTGATCGAGGATCGGGCCCTTGAAGATGGTAATCGTGCCGGCCTCAAGATCGGCCAGCGCTGCAGCGAACTTGGTCTTGACCTCTTCCGGCACCTTCGGCCCGAAGGGGGCGATGGCCATGCATCCGTCGGCAACCGAGCAGCGCATGAAGATCGGTTTCCAGGTTCCGTCCATCACGCCCTTGGCGAAGAAGGTCATTACCCCGCCGAAGGTGAAGCCCGCGCCGGTAATCCAGTACTCGGGCGCGAACTGTTGCGCCGCCAGCGACTGGAAGCCGATTGAGTATACCTGGCGCGCCTCGGCCGTCTGGATGACGGTGGAGGGCGAGTCGACGTGCATGGTGATGATGTCGGCGCCCTGGTTGATGAGCGCATCGGTCGCGGCGGCCTCCTTGGCCCGGTCGGACCATGAGCCGGTGAAGGTGACGATGGTCGTGGCGGCCGGGTTCACCGACTGCATGCCGATCTCGAAGGCGTTGATGAAGGTGAGAGTCCAGCCCAGCGGCATGGCCGCCACGAAACCGACCTTGTTGGATTTGGTCATGAGGCCCGCGGCCACACCCATCAAGTACCAGGTGTCGGGCGGCTTGCCGTAGAAGTTGGCGAAGTTGTCGGCCATCATCCAGCCGCCGGCATGCTCGAAGATCACGTCCGGGTGGCGCTGGGCCACTGCCATCGCCGGCTCCTGATGCCCGAAGCTGGTGGCAAAGATGAGCTTGGCGCCCTTCTCGATCATGCTCTCCATGACCCGCTCGGCATCCGGGCCTTCGTACACGTTCTCGGCCTCGGCCAGCTCGACGCAGGCGATGTTCTTCTTGACTTCCATCAGGCTGTCGTGCAAGGCCTGATTGTAGCCGGCGTCGTTGACCGACCCGACGTAGATCGCACCGATGACGAGGCACGGCTTGGCCTCTGTCGGCGCGGGTGTGGCCGCCGGCGCGCACGCCGCGAGCAGCAGCGAGGCGCACACCACGAGCGAGAGCAACCAGTACAGCGATCGCACTTTCATTCTTTCCTCCTTATGCGCTATGGCACGCGGAAATCAGGAAGCACGGGATGCGAGCGGAATGTCGGTGAGGCGTGGCCTCCTTTCGCGCGGGCAGGGCACGCGCTTACTCGGTGCCCTGGTAGACGCGGCCCAGGCTGGCCGGCGCCGCATGCCGGCGCGTGCCGCCCCAGGCCATGAGCACGATCAACGTGAGCAGGTAAGGCGTCGTGTCGAGCAGAAACGGCGAGATTTGAATACCGCTGGCTTGCATCAGCAATTGAAAGGCCACCGCGCCGCCGAAGAGCAATGCACCGGCGATCGCGCGCAGCGGGTGCCACTTGGAAAAGATGACCAGCGCCACCGCGATGAAGCCGCGCCCGGCAGTCATGAACTCGCCCCACACCATCGTCCAGGCGATCGAGAGATGCGCCGCCGCCATGCCGGCCAAGAGGCCGCTGGCGATGATGGCCTGGTACTGGATGCGCTGCGGGCTGCGTCCGGCAGCAAAGGCGGTTTGCGCGTTCTCGCCCACCGCGCGCAAGCCGAGCCCCCAACGGGTGTGGAAGAGCAGCCACCACACCAGCACGGTCACCGGCAGCGCCAGGTAGATGAGCGGGTCGAACTTGAACTGCGAGGTGGAGAGTGCCGGAATGAGCGAGGTGCCCGGCAGCGCGAAGCGCGGCAGGCTGTTGATGCGCGCGCTGGTGTAGTCACGCCCGATGAGCGCGCTCAGCCCAAAGCCGAAGAACATCACCGCCAAGCCGCTGGCCAGCTGGTTCGCGCGGCGGCCGATGACGAGATATCCAAAGAGGAGATTGATCGCCGCCCCGGCCAGCATGGCGGCCAGCACCCCCAGATACGGGCTGCCGGTCTCGACCGTAACCGCAAAGCCGGTGGCGGCACTCACCAAGAGCACGCCCTCCAGCGCCAGGTCCACGATGCCGGCGCGCTCGTTGATAGTCTCGCCCAGCGTGGCATACAGCAGCGAGGCGCCCGAGAAGATGGCGCTGGAAACGACGCCCAAGAGGGATAGGAGTGTCATGCGCGCTTTCCTTTCAGCCGCAGCGCCGGACGCGCGAGGACAACGAACAACGTGATCGCCAGAAGAATATCGACCACCGCGAAGGGCAGGCCCTGGTTGATCTGCAGAATGTCGCCGCCCGAAGTGATCAGCGCGACGACGAAGGCCATCACCAGAATGCCCAGCGGATGGCCGCCGGCGAGCCAGTTGATCAGGAACCCGGTGTAGCCGAAGCCGGGCGAGAAGCCCGGCCGCAGCCGGCCGTGCGCTCCGGCCACCTCCGCAATGCCGGCCACCCCGGCCAGCGCGCCGCCAATGCACAGCGCGAGGATCAAATAGGTCGTGACGGGTATTCCGCTGCGTTTGGCGGCCTGCGCGTTGCCCCCGATGGCGCGCATCTCGAGGCCCCAGCGCGTGTACTTCATGAGCAGCCAGTACAGGACCAGCATCACCAGCCCGACTACCAGCCCCAGGTGGATGCGCGTATCGCCCAAGAGCGGCAGGCGCGCCGCCGGGACAAAGTCCGGTGTCTGCGGGTAGAACGAGTTGCCCGGCGAGCGCCACGGACCATAGATGAAGAAGGTGACCAGCGAAGGCGCGACGTAATTGAGCAGCAGGGTGGTGATGGTTTCGTTGACCAGCCCGCGCGCACGCAGGATGGCCGGCACGAGTGCCCACAGCGCCCCGCCCATGGCGCCCATGAACAGCATGAACGGCAGCATCACCCAGGCCGGCAAACCGGTGAAGCTGAGCGCCACCCACGTGCCCAGGCAGGCGCCCATGTAGAGCTGGCCTTCCGAACCGATGTTGATCAACATCACTCGCGAGGGCACGGCCACCGCCAGCGCCGTGAGCAGAAGCGGCGTCATCTTGACCACCACCTCCGAGAGGCCGCGCCCCGACCCGAGGGTGTAGGTCAGCGTGTCGCGGATGGCGAGCCACGGATCCTTGCCCGCAATCCACAAGATGATGCCGAACAAGGTGAATGCCACGACGAAGATGGCCAGGTAGCGCAGAACGACGGCGCCGCTCTTCACCAGCCAGGCCGCGAGTGACGGCCGCTTATCAGGGATGGACGTCATGGGCAACCTCGGCACCGGTCATCAGCCGTCCCACCTCGTAAGGCGTGGTATCGGCTGGGCGGAACTCGCCCACCATGCGGCCGGCGAACATCACCACCAGACGGTCGCTGAGGGCGAAGAGTTCTTCGAGATCTTCAGAGATGAGCAGCACGCCTGCCCCCTGCGCGCGCGCCGCGAGCAGCGCCTGGCGCGCGGCCAGCGCACTGTGCACGTCCAGGCCACGAGTCAGGTAAGAAGCCACGATGAGCTGCGGGCCGGGGGCCAACTCGCGCACGATCACCATGCGCTGCAGGTTGCCGCCCGAGAGCGAGCGCGCCGGCACATCGAGCGCCACGCTGTAGCCGAAGCGTTCAAGCCCAAGCCGCGCCTCGCTCCGCGCCGCGCGCCAGTCCATGCGCAGCCCGCCCCAACGCGCGAAGACCTGCGTCCGGGAGAGCACCATGTTCTCGAGTACGGTCATCCACGGGACCGCCGCCAAAGCCAGCGGGCTCTCGGGGATGTAGGCCACACCCGCCGTCCGCGCGGCACGGATCGAGCGGCGGGTGAATTCTTGACCGAAGAGGAATTTGCGGCCGGCGGCGCAGCGCTCAATCCCCAGCACCACGTCGCCCAGCTCGCGCTGGCCATTGCCTGAGACGCCGGCCACGCCCACGATCTCGCCCGGCGCGAGGCGCAGGTTGATGCCCGAAAGAGTCGGTGCCGCCCCCACGGCCTGGGTTCCTACATCGCGAAGTTCAAGCAGGGTGCGTGCCTCAGTGCCCGCGGGAGTGGGCCCTTGCGTCTGGAGCGGAGGCAGTTTCTTGTCGAACATGAGCTCGAGCAGCCGCGCCTCGCTCGCCTCGGCCCGGGTGAGCGTGCCTGCCACTCGCCCGCCGCGCAGCACGCTGATCCGGTCAGCGCACTCGAGCACTTCTTTCATCTTGTGGGTGATGAGTACGATGGCAAAGCCGTCGCGCCGCAGGCTGGCCAGAACGCGGAAGAGCGCCTGCACCTCGTGCGGGGCGAGCACGCGTGTGGGCTCGTCGAGGATGAGCAGCCGCGCATCGGAGAGCAGCAGTTTGAGAATTTCCACCTTCTGCTGTTCGCCAATCGAGAGCTGCGAGACGAGCGCGCGCGGGCGTACCTGCAAGTCGTAGCGCGCGGCCATCTCGTTGATGCGCGACTCGATCGCGCGCGCGTCGAGAACGGCAGGCAGATGCGGCAGGAAGAGGGCAATGTTCTCGGCCACGGTGAAGGCCGGGATGAGGGCCAAATCCTGGAACACCATGCCGATGTGCATCGCGCGCGCCTCATGCGGCGAGAAAATAGACACCGGGCGCCCATGCATCGAGATCTCGCCCGAATCGGCGCGGTAGAACCCGTAGAGAATCTTCATTAGCGTGCTCTTGCCAGCGCCGTTTTCGCCGAGCAGAGCATGGATCTCGGAGGCATGAATATCGAGATCGATGCGATCGTTCGCCAGGACGCCCGGGAAGGACTTGCTGATCGCGCGCATCGAAGCCAGCGGCGCGGGCGAGGCAGAGACAGAGGTCGGGTCGGTCATGCAAACCTTTTTTCGGGTGGAACGAGATGACGCGCGTGGCGACGGCGCCGGAGCTGCCCGGCACGCGGCTTCTGCCTTCTATCTTAGAGAAGCGAAGGAGGCGGGCCTAGCGTAGAAGGAGGGGGTTTTGGACCCCGGCCGAAGACGTGGTTGCTACGCGCCCAGCCAGGTAGTTGTTACGGGGGAATGCTCCTACTGGATCAACCCGTGTTCGCGCGCGTAGCGCACCAGCTCCACCCGGCTGTGCATCCCGAGCTTGGCCGAAAGGTTGGCGCGGTGGCCTTCCACCGTGCGCACGCTGAGGGTCAGTGCTTCGCCGATCTGGCGATTGGTGTAGCCTTGCGCGATGAGGCGCAGCACCTCGCTCTCGCGCGGGGTGAGCGGCTCGCGCGTGTCCTGTTCAGCCGCGGCCTTGGGTGCCTCCTCGCCCAGCAGCGAGGGCAGGAGCGCCGGGTCCACGTACAAGTCGCCGCGCAGGACGGTGGCAATGGCCGCGATCAGCTCGGCCTCGGCGGCGCGCTTGACAACATAGCCAGAAGCGCCGGCCTTGATGGCCTCGCGCAGCAGGCCGACATCCTCGTGCACGGTCAGGATCAGGATGCGCGCCGCGGGCACCTGCGCTCGCACCTGCCGCGTCACGGCCAGCCCATCCTGGTCCGGCATGCTCATGTCGAGCAGCAGAATGTCCGGCCGCAGGCGCAGCGCCAGTTCCACCGCTTCCACGCCGCCGGATGCCTCCCCCACCAGCTCGAGGCTGGGCTCGGCCCCCAGCAGCGCGCGCAGCCCGGCCCGTACCACCGCATGGTCGTCGGCGATGAGCACCCTAGTCGCCACAGGGCACCTCAACGTTGACGGTGGTGCCTTTTCCCGGCGAGCTTTCAATGGTGAGCGCGCCGCCCAACATCTCGATCCGCTCGCGCATGCCGAATAGGCCTAAGTGGCTCTCCACCGTAGGCGAGGCCGGCGCAAAGCCCACCCCGTCGTCCTCGATGATGGCCACCGCCCGGTCACTGCGCCTGCTGACCAGAACGTCGACCCGCGTGGCGCGCGCGTGCAGAGCCACATTGGTCAGCGATTCCTGGACGATGCGGAAGAGGGCCGTCTCCACCTCCAGCGGCAGGCGCCGATCGTCCATGCCGATGGCCTCGAATTCGACGCGCAGGCCGTACTGGCGGCGGAACTCCTCAACGTATTGACGCAGCGCGGTGACCAGGCCCAGGTGATCGAGGCTGGCCGGACGCAGGTTGACCGCCAGGCGATGCAGGTTTTCCTGGATCTGGCCGGCCGCGTGCTTCAGCTCGGCCAAGCGCCCGCCCAGCGCCTGCGGGTTGCCCGAGTCGCGCTCGACCAAGCCCAGTTGCACGCTGAGCGCGGCCAGCAGCTGGCCGGATTCGTCGTGCAGCTCGCGCGAGAGGTTGAGCCGCTCGGCCTCCTGGGCGGTCATCAGGCGATGCGAAAGAGCATGCAATTGGCGGTTGCTGGCGCGCACTTCCTCTAACAGGCGCGTGTTCTGAATGGCCACGGCGGCCAGGTTGGCGTACGAACGGATGAGCGTTCGCCGTTCGCCGCTGAACGCATTCGGCTGGCGGCTGAACAGCTTGAGAATTCCGATCGGCTGCCCGCTGGAGGTGAGCGGGAACGCGGCGTAGGCACGGTAGTCTCCGCCCCTCGCCAAGGGGCTCTCGCCCTCTGCCAACGAGGCGGCCGCCACGCCCTCCGCATCCGGCGTGCCGGCGCGTGCCTCCCACGGCATTTGCATCTCGGTCAATGCATCGGGTGAGGCACCGCACGCCGCCAGCGGGCGCGACCTGCGCGTCTGCGGGTCGGAGGTCTCGACCCAGGCCGCGTCGACTTGCAGCCGCGAAACGGCCAACGAACACACGGTGTGGTAGGTGAGCGCTACGTCGGATGAGTCGAGGAAGGTCTTCGAAGATTCACTCAGTGCGGCCAGGTCCTCCACGCGTTGGCGCAGCGCGGCGGCCGCGCGGCGTCGCTCGGCGATGGCCGCGGCAAGGATCAGCGCGGTCAGCGAGACCACACCCATGAAGGTTTGCAGGAGCAGCAGGCTGTCGTTCTTCGACTCGACTGAGAAGGGCCCGCGCCCGTGGGCTGTGCCCCAGATGGCGATGGCCGAGACGATGACCACGGCTGCGGTCGAGCCGCGCTGGCCCAGGCGCAGCGCCGCCCAGAACACGAACGGGAAGATGACGTAGATCATCGCCTGGTGGAAGACGCCCGTCGGCGGTTGGTTCGAGAAGACGTACCACGTTACACCGGCCAGCAAGACGGCCAGCGCGAGCGCCTCGATCGCCACCCGCCGCGTGAGACGGGGCAGCGGCGGGCTCAGCCACACCAGAATCAGAGGCGCGACGACCAGTGCGCCCAGCAGGTTCCCCAACCACCAGGTGAGCCAAATGCTCGGGAGGTCGCTCCACGCGCCGAGCCCCAGAAGCAAGAGGGTGAGCGAACCGAGGCTGGCGCTCGTCGCCGCTCCCAGCGCGGCGAAGCCGAGCAGGCCGGTCGTGTCCTGCACGCGGTCGATCGTATTGTGGAATCCAACGAAACGCCGCAGGCAGTACGCCCCTACGAGCGCTTCGAGCGTGTTGGCTACAGCCAATCCCGCCGCGAGAGGCGCAGGGGCATGGGTGAGCAGCGAGCCGACGAATACCCCCAGGCTGATGCCCGGCCACAAGCGATAGCCGAAGAGCAGCAGCGCGGCCAGGGCGATGCCGGTGGGCGGCCAGACGGGCGATGTGTTGGGCTGGACGTAGGCGACCAGCAGCCCGACCCGCACCGCAAGGTGATAGACCACGGCCAGGAGCACGATCGAGAAGAGGTAGCGCAGGATGGGCCGCGCCTGCGGCCGTGGGGAGGCGGTCATAGGGTCGAGTCTCTGCGGCGGAATGCCTACGTAGAGGATTGTATCTCGAAGGAGCACGCGAGGCGGATCGCGCCTTCACCTGTTCGGGCACGGCATGCCGTGCCCGCGCCCTCCGCTGTGGCAGGAGGGAGGCTTGGACCGGCACTTGGCCGCTGCCCAAGCTTTTCCAAGATTGCTTCGTTGGGCTGCGCCCTCCTCGCAATGACAGGTGCATGAACAGACGGCCCACTCCCCTGGAATTGCACCGGGCCACCAATCACACACCCGTGCCCGATCGCCGCCCGCAGTGCCAGAATCCTAAGATCGCCTCCGCGTTCTCTGTGTTCTCCCTGGCCTGCGGCCTAGGGCAGGCTGTGGTGAAGCACTGGCTCGTTCCGGCACCAACTTCAACCGCCGATACGACACCATCCACGCCACCGCATCGGCAATGGATTGCACCAGCGGCCGCGACTTGTAGCCCAGCTCGCGGCGCGCCTTGGCGGCCGAGATGTGCGAATTCGAGAGCACAGTGTGGATCGAATACGGCGTGAAGCGCGGCGTGCGCCGGGCCGCGCGATACCAGACCGGCGTGAAGTAGGCGATCGTTCGCGCCAACCCCACCGGCACGCGCAGCTTGGGCATGAGCCTCCCGGTGAAACCTTCCACCGCCTCGATGATCTGGCGCACCGTGATGCGCCCGCCCGAAAGGATGTAGGCCTCGCCGCGGCGTCCCATCTCGGCCGCGAGAATATGCCCATGGGCCACGTCGCGCACGTCGACGAAATCATACGCGCCATCGATGTACATGTGCGGCCGCGGGCTGGCGCAATCCATGAGGAACTCGCCGAACATCGAACCGCGATAGTCGTGCGGACCGATGACGCCCGTCGGGCACACGATGACCGCGTCCAGCCCCTCCTCCGCTGCGCGTTGCACTTCGAGTGAGGCTTCGGCTTTGGTCTTGTCGTAGCGGCCCCAGGCCCGGTGCGGTGAGAAGGGCAGGCCCTCGTCGATCACCTGGCCCTGCGGCGCCTCGGCGATAGCGTGGATCGAGGAGGTGTAGATCAGGCGTTGCACGCCGGACTCGCGGCAGGCGGCAATCACGTTCTTGGTGCCCTCGACGTTGACTTGGCGCATAGCCTCCTGCTTGCCGGGCATGATCGAGATGATGCCCGCCAGGTGGAAGACGCGCCTCGCCCCGTGCATCGCACGCCGCAGCACGTTTTGATCGAGCACGTCGCCTTCGACGATCTCCACCGCCAGGCCTTCGAGTGCGCGCCGGTCTTCACCGGGGAAGAGCAGCGCGCGCACGCGCTCGCCGCGCGCGAGGAGCTCGCGCACCAGCACGTTGCCGATGTGTCCGGTGGCTCCAGTGACGAAATTCATGCGTTACTCCAATCTACCTGGCCCGCCCATGTGGGCGGATGTGCAGGAACCGTTAATGCATGTGGCGGGGCGTCCCCGTGCATGATGAGCGCGCGTGTCTCGCTTCAGGTCGAAAGCTTGGTCGCTTGCCCGCGCACGCCGTCGAGCACGATGCCCACGCCCTCGCGCGCCACCTTGCTCCAATCGGCGCCCTGCGGGTCGAGCGCGCCCTGCAGCAGCAGTCCAACCGCCAGCGCCACGATGACTTGCGCCACAACATCCGGGTCGACGGCACGCAAAGAGCCCTCCTGGATGCCGGTCTCGACCAGCTTCTCGAAAAACTGGTGGTAGCGGCGATAGGGCGCGGTCGTCGCGCGCCACACCTCCGGGTCGCGCGAGGCCTGGCGCCAAAACTCAAGGAACAGCGGCACACGTCCGCGCGCGTCGGCGAAGATCGAGGGCGCGACCTCGGCCATGCGCAGGAGGCCCTGCGGCACATCCGAGGCGGCGGCCAATAGGCGCGCTAGCTCGGCGTCCACGCTCGCCAGCCAGGTCTCGATCAGCTCGAGAAACACGGTGTGCTTGCTGGCGAAGTGATGGTAGAAGGCGCCCTTCGACACGCCCGCCGCGGCGCAAATCTCCGAGACACCGGTGGCGTCGTAACCCTCGCGCGAGAAGCACTCGATGGCGGCCGCCAGAATGCGCGCGCGCGTTTCCTGAGCCCTTTTCTGCTGCGGTTCTTTGGCCATAAGCATACCGACTGGTCGGTTTTGTCAAATCCTACCGGGTATTGCGCTGGGAGTCAATGAAAAGCCACGCCTGCAATCCGGGCGCAATCATCAGACACTTAGGTTCCAGGCGCGGCGTTGCCACGTAGAATTAGGAGAGGAATTGTCCTGGTCAGGGTTGCGGATCAGGAGGAAGCCAGATCAGCCAGGCCGGGGCGCACGGCCATTCCCGCCACATGCCGCAGCTTGGCCCGCACGAGGGAGAGGTGGGAGTGGCGCCGCACCTCCGCTGTTGGGGCGTGTCGAGCCGCGCCCGAATATCGCGTATTGGCATCCGTGCCAAGTGGGTCCGGTTGCCCCAAGCAGTAACTCACAAGTAGAGGTATCCCATGACCAAGATTCCTTCCTCCGAGATCACGCCGAAAGATGTGTACTTCAATCGCCGCGACTTCATGAAGGCCGCCGGCGTGCTGCTCGCAGGCTCGGCATTGGCCGCCTGCGCGCCACGCCTCGGCGCCTCGGACGAGAGCGGCGCCACGCTCACGCCCGCACCCTCCAACCTGGGGCTTATGGACGAACTCGGCGACCCGGCGACCCCCTTCGAGAGGATCACTCACTACAACAACTACTACGAGTTCGCATACGACAAAGAGGGTGTCGCGACCCCCGCCCAGAAGCTGGTCACCGTGCCGTGGGCGGTGGAGGTGACCGGCCTGGTGAGGAATCCGAAGACCTACGCCGTGGATGACCTGATCGCGCGCTTCACGCCCGAGGAACGCATCTACCGGCTGCGCTGCGTCGAGGGCTGGTCGATGGTCATCCCCTGGGAGGGTCTCTCGCTCGCCAAGCTCCTGCGCGAGGCCGAGCCGATGACCTCTGCCAAGTTCGTCAAGTTCACCACCTTGTATGACCCCAAGCAGATGCGCGGCCAGGCCGACCGTTTCTACTCGTGGCCGTATATCGAGGGGCTGCGTCTGGACGAGGCCGAGCACGACCTGGCGATTCTGGCAACTGGTCTGTACGGGCAGGCGCTGCCTAAGCAGGATGGCGCGCCGATCCGCCTGGTGGTGCCGTGGAAGTACGGCTTCAAGAGCATCAAAGCCATCACGCGCATCGAGCTGGTCGAAGAGCAGCCGGTGTCGTTTTGGACAGAGGCAAACCCGCGCGAGTATGGGTTTTATTCGAACGTCAATCCGGAGGTGTCCCACCCGCGCTGGTCGCAGGCCTCCGAGCTGCGCATCGGCGAGTTCGGCCGCCGCCCGACGCTTAAGTTCAACGGCTATGAGGAGCAGGTAGGGCAGTTGTACGCCGGGATGGATTTGGCGGCGAACTACTGATCACAAGATCCCGTTCGGGCACGGCATGCCGTGGTGCCCGGCCATTGCGCATTAGAATCCGTGACGCGTGACCCAAGGCGTCTGATGGCCTCAGATCGGCTCCTGTTGGGGCGCGCCATGGCGTGCCCCTAAGTGCTCGCATGGGTCCACACCCCTCAGTGTGGCATGGGACCTTGAACGCGAAACCGGTCAACCCCAAGCATGAGCTACGCTGGAACTCCCCCGCCATCCTGCAAGTCGCGGTTCACATTGCCGCGTGCGTGCCCCTGGCTTTGCTGGTGCTGGATTACGCCCTCGACAGACTGGGGGCCAACCCCATCCAGGCCATCACGTTGCGCACCGGAAAGACGGCCCTCGTGCTGCTCGTTCTCTCGCTGGCAGTCACCCCGCTGGCTACGTTCGGCTGGCGCGGCGCAGTGCGGCTGCGCCGTCCGCTCGGCGTGTACGCCTTTGGATACGTCGCGGTGCACTTCCTCACGTTCATCGGCCTCGATTACGGCTTCAACCTGGCATTCCTGCGTGACGGCCTGATCGAAAAACCATTCGCCCTGGTCGGCCTGGCTGCCGGCACGCTGCTCTTCCCGCTCGCGCTCACCTCCACCCGCGGCTGGATGCGCCGGCTTGGCCGCAACTGGAAGCGCCTGCACTGGCTGGTGTTCATCGCCGCGCCGCTGGCGATCGTGCACTACGTGTTGCAAGTCAAGGCAGACTGGCGCCAGCCGCTGTTGTACGGCCTCGCTGTGGCGATCCTGATCGTGCTGCGGATTCCGGCGGTGCGCCGTGCGGCGGCACAGGTCAGCGCCAACCTGCGCGTGCGTCGGTCACGAGTTAGCGGCGAACAAAGGTAAGAGCCCACCCCCCTCCCCCTCCCGCTTCGCGGGACAGGCTCCCCACGCGAGGGTGAACCCCGGCCGCATGGTGCTCGGGCACGCCAGGACGTGCCCCTACACATTCCATGCGCGGGAATCGCACACCACACCGATTGGCGGATCCCTCTGCGTCACACGCGGGCACGGCAGCCCGTGCCCAAACGACTCCCGTGCCGCGACGTTGCGACTCGCAATGGACCGTCACCGTGCGCATGCCGGTGTGGTCGTGCGCCCACGCCAGGCAACGCATGTGGCAGGTAACACCCTTGCGCGACGAGGACGCTGAACTCGCTTCTTCCTCTTGCCCGCCGATCGCCGGGCCTGTGCGCCGTCTGCCAATTCGTCGCAGGTTGGGTATGATGGAGGCTGGACGACGCCCGTGGAGGAGCCTATCCCATGGCCAAGAAGTCAATTGGTTTTGTCGAACTGATATGGACCTGCCCGCGTTGCACGACGAAGAATCCCGGGCCGAACAAGTTCTGTACGGCCTGCGGCGCACCGCAGCCCGAGAACGTGACCTTTGAACAGGCGCCGGATGCGAAGCTGATCACGGATGCAGAAAAGATCGCGCGCGCCAAAGCCGGGCCGGACATTCACTGCCCATACTGCAACGCGCGCAACCCGGCCGGCAGCAAGTTCTGCGGTGCGTGCGGCGGCGATCAATCCGGAGCCAAGGCGCGCGCCAGCGGTGGCGTGGTCGGGGCCTTTAGCCAAACCGCGGCACCTGCTGCGCCGGTGGTGTGCCCGTCGTGCGGTACGAGTAACTCGGCCGGCGCGTCGGCCTGTTCCAATTGCGGTGCGCAACTCGCGGGTCCAAGGCCCGCGGCCCCGCTTGCGGCCAAGGCCGGCGCAGCCGGTCCAGCCATTTCGCGCAAGACACTCACGATTGGGGGGGGCGTGGGCGCCGTTCTTCTCTTGCTCTGCGTGGGCATCGCCATCCTTTCCGCGCGGAGCAAGGGAGTAACCGCCAGCGTGGTCCGCGTCGAGTGGATGCGCTCGCTGGCGATCGAAGCGATTGCGCCCGTCGAGCGCGAAGGTTGGTGGGATGAGATTCCCTCCGGCGCGCAGCAAGGCAGCTGCGAGCTCAAGTACCGCTATTCGCAGGACCAGCCCGCAGCCAATTCCCGCGAGGTATGCGGCACGCCGTACACGGTGGACACGGGAACGGGCATCGGCGAGGTGGTGCAGGAGTGTGTCTACGAGGTCTCGGAAGATTGGTGCAGCTATACCGTGATGGACTGGAACACGGTGGAAGTCACGTCGCTAGGCGCAGCTGACCTGCAACCGGTTTGGCCCTCGCGCGCGCTCGCCTCGGACGAGCGCTACGGCGATCGGCAAGAGTCCTACACGGTGGTCTTCGAGGCGGGGACGAAGACTTACACCATCACGCCGGAGAGCGAGGCGGAATTCCGCCGTTACTCGGTGGGGAGCGAGTGGGTGCTCAACGTCAATACCTTTGGCAGCGTGTTGAGTCTCGAGCCGGCGAACTAGAGCGGACCTCGCGCGGGGAACATCCCGCGCATGATGAACTCATGCCAGCGCGGCGGGTAATCCCGCCGCGCTGGTGCGTTTATCCCCCGGTTTCGCGCCGGCGCGCCAATCGTGGGCACGTTGAGCGCCGCCCGCTGCATCCCTGATCACAACGGTTGCATCCCAGGGATGGGCATCGATCCACCGTGAGGGCCACGGCCTCATCCTGCCGGATAATGGGCGGATGGCGAGCTGATGTGGCGCATCACGGTTCAGAGAATCGGACGGAGCAGGCTTCAGCGACCGGCGGGGTGTTGACTCTCGCGCCGCACTCCGGCCACGGTGGTGACGGCCAGCAGCACGAGCACCGCCACCCCGGCCCAAGCCACCAACGCGACCAGCGGGGTGGCCGATTGCTTGAGCGCAATGCCGATGTATGCCCAGACAAACACGAGCACGTAGGCCGCGTCACGCCGGGTAAACGCGACTAGGCCAGCCAGCACCACACCCACAGCAAGCATCAACGCCGCCCAGGCGGCGGGTTCAAGACCCCACCCGTTCCAGCCGACGAAGTCCAGGACATCCGTGACGTTGGCAATCGTCGCCACGCTTACCCAGCCCAGGTAGATGCTGAACGGCACGCGCACCGCCCAGCGCTCGCCGCTCGCCACCGCGCTGCGCCCCATGCCCAGCGCGAGGTAGATGCCGATCAGGCTGGCCAGCAGGGTGAGCATGGCCACCAGGGTCAGAAGGAAGAGGTTGTAGTGCCAGAAGAAGAGCCACGCCACATTGGCCACGCTGGCAACCATGAACAGCGGATCCACGCGCGCAAGGCGCGGGTTGCTGCGCTGGGCCGGCAGCGCCTGAAAGACAACATAGGCGATCAACCCGATGTAGATCAGCCCCCAGATCGAGAAGACGTAGCCGGCCGGGACGAAGAGCACGTTGAACCGGTCCGAAATCTCACCGGTATTCTGCCCGTTGAGCGGCAAGGCGTTGGCCAGGATGTTCATGACGATCGTGCCAACCGCCAGGATGACGTTCAGCCAAATGAGAGCCATGCTTCGTTTCATCAGTTCCTCCTTTGAGAGAGTTGCGTGGCGCGAGCAACCGCCCGCGCGATGTGCAGGCTATGCCGTACGCCGACCCATCCAGAAGCGTTGCCAGTCGCCGCCGCGCTCATCGCGCTCTGTTCCGCGGAAACCAGGGAATGAAGGCCGAGGTGCTTTCGACATACTCACGGTAGCCGGGTTTGCTGTCCTTGAGCGTTTGCTCAAGCAGCGTGACGCCCGAAACACGTAGGAGCAGCGTGGTCATAAGCAGCGGGCTGAAGATCGTCCACCCGCCGCCGGCGGCCAGCGCGAGGAGGAAGTAGCCCCACCACTGGGCCGCGTCGCCGAAGTAATTGGGATGGCGGGTGTAACGCCACACGCCACTGCGCAATACAGTCCCTTTCTTCGTCGGATCCGCACGGAAGCGCGCCAGTTGGAAATCGCCGACTGATTCAAAATAGAATCCAATCAGCCACACGCCGAGAGCTATCCCATCCAGCCAGGTCAGCGACTTCGCGGCCGGTCCGAGCTGGGCTGCCAGCAGCGGCGCGGAGACGATCCATAAGAGCAGCCCTTGCAGCAGAAAGACCTGGAAGAAACTCTTCCACCACCAGCGGCCGCCGGACTCGGCGCGCCACTTGGCGTAGCGGAAGTCCTCCGGTTTGCCCCAGTTGCGCCACAGAATGTAAAGCGAGAGCCTTAGCCCCCAAAGGGTCACGATGGCAAGCAACAACCACGCGCGGCCTGCTGCCTGGGGAGCCAGCGCGTGGTAGGCCCAGGCCGCAACGACAAAGCCCAAGCCCCAGAAGATGTCGACAATACTCGAGTTGCGCAGGGCAAGGCTTGCCAGCCACAAAACGAGCATGTAAGCCAGAATGAGTGCCCCGCCAACTAGAAACGGTCCTACGAACGACATGTCGAATCTCCAGTGAACGTCCAGCTATTCAGAACCGCGTCTCCGCCCTCGCGCATGGCGCCTCAGGCGGGGATCCTCCAGATTTCACGTGCCCCAGGCATTATCGCTGCATGCCGGAGTATCGACAAGACTCTGTATAAGGTTTGTATCGGGCGGTGTGTGCCGCACCTTAACCACCGAGGGTGGCTTCCCCCTCGCCTACCCCACCTCTCCAACACCCGCCAGACCAACCCACTCTCACCCATCCTCGCACAACCCGCGCCAGGCATCCAACTCACGATTCTTGAGCAGGATGCTGAATCCCAGGCTGCGCGCTTGCGAACAGGCGCCAGCCCAATCCACACCGCTGTCGGTGTACTCCACCGCCACCACCAGTTTCCCTTGCGCCGCGAACGGAGCCATGGCCTCGCACCAGCCCTGCGCAAAGCAGTCCTCGACCAGCGCCCAATCGAAGTCGCCGGCCAGATCCATCACCTGCTCGGGGTCATTCTTGAGGCCGATAGAGAGACCGCGCGCGTGCGCTTCGCCAGCCAACCAGCGGTTGAAGCGCAGCTGGTCCTGCGCGGTGAGGGGAAAGCCCGTGGCCGCCTGATACCCATCCAGGTTGTCGGTCTCCACCCCGTCAAAGCCCTTGGCGCGGCACAGATCGAGACGCGCTTTAAGGATCGGAGCGATCTCCTCCATCTGGCGGATGTCGAGCCACCACTCGCCGGGCCAGCCTGCATACGCTCTCCCGATCAACTCGCGCGGGAACGACTCCGCATCCGGCCGCCACGCCTCGAAGCTGCCGGCGCTCAAGTAACAGAAGGCGCGCCGTCCGCGGGCGTGAAGCTCGGCGAGGACTTCCAGCGGGGTCTCGAACAAATCGACGTCGTAAATGTCGGCCTCGATGCGAAGATCGACCGGCAAGCCCGCCAGCTGCCACTGCCAAGTCTGCCCGGGGGCCGGGCGCCAGCGTGGCATGGCGGAGGTCGAGGCCGTCGGCCCCGCCAGCCTTGCCGTTTGGCCATTGGGTGCCGTTGCGGAGGCTCGGGCGAAGGAACCCCTGGGCGCCGAGGTGGCGGGCGCCGCCGGCGTGCATGCGGCCAGTGCAGCGGCGGCCACAATGAACGCAGCCCCAGCGGCGCGGTGTGCCGCTCGGCGACCCACTAAGGCATGTCGCACAATACAGGCACGCATTTGAGGATCCTCCGCTCCTCGTCTAGAAAAGGGACGAGGCGACCCGCCGGGCGCCTCGTGTTAAGGAGATTCGACGACCGTTAACCTTGGGCTGGGGCCGCCGCCCAATTGGCGCCAAACGTGGCCGCACGCGCCAGATTGCTTTGCGAGCCGGAGGGGAAGCGCAAATAGTCCTCGCTGGCGGCCTCGAGGTTGGAGTACTGACCACGATACTCCGGCGGCAGGATGGACGCTAGCTGGTACATGATTTCGTTGGTCATTCGTTGGCGGACCTCGCGTGAGATCTTCTCCCCGCACGGGTCGAGGACAAAGGGATGGCCGACGGTGATGGTGAAGTCGGTGCGCTGCAGGCGGCGAATGTTATGGTGGAACCGTTCGCTGCCATAGTAGGCCACCGGCTGGAGCGGGGCGCCGCTTTTCAAGGCGAGCATGACCACGCCCGGTTTCCCGTGGCGCAACCGGCCATCGTTGCTGCGCGTGCCTTCGGGCGCAACGCCCAGAATGTCGCCGCGCTGGAGGACCTCGAGCGCCTTGTAGAATGCGCGCGTGTCGGCTTCGCCGCGGCGCAGTGGGATGGCCTGGAATACGTTGAACAGCCAGCCCATGGCCGGGTTATCCCATGTTTCGCTCTTGGCGAAACCGGTGATGTGCCGCGGCCGCAAGTGGGAATACATCAGCGGCGCATCCAGGAAGTTGACGTGGTTGACGACCAGGATGAGCGGCCCGCGCGGGGGGATGCGTGCCATCTCGCGGTCGTCGACCCGGCACAGGATGCGGGTCATGCGCCGCAGGGTGCCGGCCACCACCCATTCGGTCACGCTCATGCGGTACCTCCGGCAGGCGAGGTGATGATCTCAATGGGTCGCGGCACGATCTCAACCACCAGCCGCGTGCCATCGGTTGAGAGTGTCTCGCCGTCAGCGTGGGCGGGCAGCACGCCCTCCAGGGCGGTGACGGTGATGCGTTTCGTGCGCGCCGTGACGATGGCCGGGTGTGATCCCTGCGTGCCCTTCATGAAGCGCGGGATGAGGGCGAAGATGCCCGCCTTGCTGACCTGCCGCGCAATGCACAGGTCGAACAGACCGTCGTCGATGAGGGCGCTGGGTGCCATCATGAACCCGCCGCCCATACGCCGCCCATTCATGATCGACACCATGAGCGCCGAGAGTTCGAGCGGGCCGCTATCGGTTTCCACGCGCACGCGCGGCGCCCGGTAGTAGAGAAAGATGGTGCGCAAGGCTGCGACGATATAGGAGGGGAAGCCGGTCAGGTGTTTCAGCTTGACCGCCTCGAAGCCGACCACCGCGTCGAAGCCGACGCCCACCCCGTTGCCGAAGTAGCGCCCTTGCGGGAACAGCCCGCCTGAGACGCGCCCCACGTCCATGGGTACCCGGCGGCCGGCGGCCAGGGCGGCCAGGCCGGCCTGTGCACCGCGCTCAATGCCCGCCCCGAATGCAAAGTCGTTGCCGCGGCCGACGCTGACCACACCCATCACCGGCCGCAGCCGCGGGTTGGCTTCGCGCGCAAGCATCAGTCCGTTGAGCACCTCGTTCGCGGTGCCGTCGCCGCCGACCGCCACCACCACCTCGTAACCGGCAGCGGCACCTTCGCGGGCCAACTCGGCCGCATGCCAGGGGCGCTCGGTGCGCACCAAGTCGTACGCGAGCCCCGCGAGCTTCAGACCGGCCTCCAAGACCAGGATCGATTCGCCGCCGGCGCCGCGGCCAGAGGTTGGGTTGACGATGATCTTGTGACGGGCCATGGTGTTTGCTCCACTTCTAGGATGTCGGACAGACTGCCCTGCGGTGCACCCATCGAACTATCCAACCAAGCTCTCCGCACGTGCACAGTCTGGACGCGCGAAACCTTTTTCAGAAGGTCCACTCGTGCCCGCGATCCATTCCGCTTCGCCGGCAAGGCCCGCACCATCGGACCCCCCAGGCATTTCCTTGCCGCCCGGAACTTCAGCCGACAGGAGGGCTACCCGATCGGCCGCGCGGCGCGGCGATCACCGTGCTCGTCCGCCGCGTGGCGGGTCTAATGAGTCAGGTCGTTCAATTCGTCGCGTGCATCCAGCGCCCGGCCGAAGAAGTAGCCGACGGCCACCAGGAAGAGCAGTGCGACCAGTGCAACCAGGTAGGCGCGAGGGTCCGGCCAAAAGTAGGGCAGCAGGATGATCACGAGCACGCCAAACAGCCCGCCGCCGAGGGCCCAGACAAACTTGTGCGGGACCTCGGCGAGCATGCGGATCGAAAAGCGCTTCACCGTGGTGCGGCGGCGGGCGGCCACCTTGGCCTCGACCCTGCGATGCTTGGTATGCGGATCGCGCGCACTGATCTGCTTCTCACGCAATCGTTGTAGGCGCTCTCGGTCGTTGGGTGAATTCGACACTTTGCATCCTCCACCGAGTGGCCCCGCCGGGGCGCGCTGCCTGACGCCCGCGCCAGAGCACCCTGGCCACGGGCGGGGCCGCGAGCCCGGCTCCGGGCACGTCACTCTTCAATATGATACTTGAACGACAGCTTCACCTTGGCGCGGTAGGCCACCACCTTGCCATCCTCAAGTTGGAGGTCGAGCTCGGAGACTTCGGCGACGCGCAGGTCGCGCAGCGTTTTGGCGGCCTGGTTGATGGCCACCTGGGCCGCCTTCTCCCACGATTCGGGGCTGGTCCCAACCAATTCAACGATCTTATAGACGCTCTCGCCCATTTTTGCCTCTCCTCAACCTTCGATGCACAGATGCACGGCGGGGCCCGCGCTTACTCCATGGAGGTCAGGGGCGTGGTCGACATGGCCGGCGGTTTGGGGCGCCGCGACTCCACCAGGCGCACCACCTTCTGCACGAGAGACGAGCCGATGACAGCACACGCGTCGATCGGCAGGTAGTGCCCGGCCGAAGAGTCGAAGAGCACTGAGCCCCGCGCCTCGAATTCCTCGTCGGCTTGCCACAGGATCGCCATGAGCGGGAAGCGCGGCAGCGGCCGGAAACGATAAGCCGCATCCCCGAACGGTTCGCCCACGCCGCCCATGGTTTCGGCGACGTACTTGAAGGCCGCAACTTGGTCCCCCAGCGATTTAGCCAGACGGTTTCCGGCGTAACCCTGAAACGCGTTGTGATAGAAGGTGCCGCCGGGCACATCGCGAAAGGCCACCCATTTGCCTGTCAGCGGCGCACCATCGGCGGTATGCAGATAGTAGAGCAGCAGGGCCAGCGTGCCCGGCGGACACTCGCACTCATACTCCGGCACGCGCACCGCGTACTCCACACCCCAGTAAGGCACGACAATAGATCCATCGCGGTAAACGGTGCCCGCGTTGAGCGCCGTCTGCTCGGGGGCGCGCTTGGCGAGCTCGCGCTGCAAATCACCGATCGGCCGGGTCAGAGTTTCTTCCCAGGCCGCGCGAGCGGTGGAGACGTCGTGGACCTTCTGCGTCATCGGATTCCTCCCTCAGCTAACTGGAGAGGCCACGGTGAGCGTGCCTGGGAACCCGGCACGCGGGCCAATGTGCTCATGCGATTCACGCGCGGGGGCTTCTCGCTCGGCGGCGTCCCCTCGCGGAAGGAATGGCTAGCTACGCGCCTCGAACGAGGCCTTCGAACGTGCCCGGTAGTGCGTCGCGGGCAGGCGGCGCAAGGCATCGGCTGCGGTTTCAGGCGTCAGGTCTCGTTGCGGCATGGCCAGCATCTCGTATCCCACCATGAACTTGCGTACTGAGGCCGAGCGCAGAAGCGGCGGATAGAAGTGCGCGTGCAGGTGGTGCGCGCCGCTCTGCGGCTCGCGCCAAGCCGCCTGATGCAGGCCCATGCTGTATGGGAAGGATACCTCAAACAGGTTGTCGTACAGAATGGTCACGACTCGCAGGATTTCGGCCAGGTCCCGCTCCTCGCTCGGTTCCAGGTCGGGCAAGCCGGCTGTGTGCCGACGCGCGAGCAGCAGCGTCTCGAACGGCCAGACGGCCCAGAAGGGCACCACGGCGAGGAACGAGGCGTTGGCCGCGACCACCCGCGTGCCGCGCGAAGCTTCCTCGCGGGTCAGGTCGCATAGGAGGCAGCCTCCGGTTCGCTCGCGGTAGGCTTGCTGGGCCGCGGCCTCCTTGGCCGGCTCGTTGGGGACGTGACGCGAGGCCCACACCTGGCTGTGTGGGTGCGGGTTCGAACAACCCATTGCGTCGCCCTTGTTCTCGAAGACCTGGACGTGATGGATGAATTCAAGGGCCGCCAGCTCGAGCGTTTGCTTTCGCCAGGTTTCGACCACGGCCTGCACTTGCTCGAGGGCCAGCTCCGGCAAGGTGAGGTCATGGCGCGGCGAATAGCACACCACGCGGCACAGGCCCGGTTCGGACTCCGCCGTGAAGAGCGCCCCGGAATCGAGCGCCGCAGGTGGTGTACTCACGGGCGGGATAAGTGCCGGAAAGTCGTTGTCGAAAACAAAGGTTGAGGTGTAGTTCGGGTTGCGCCGGCCTGCGGCCCGGGCATTGCCCGGGCAGAGGTAGCACTGGGAGTCGTAGGCGGAGCGCCCGGCCGCGGGCGCCGCTTCGACATGGCCCTGCCACGGGCGCTCCGTCCGTTGGGGGGAGACCAGGACCCATTCGCCGGTGAGGGGGTTGAGCCGGCGATGCGGCAGCTCGGTGAGCATGTCCTCGAGCTCCTCCGGGTGCGGGCGGCCCGCGGGGCCGCCGGCGCTCACGTCAGATGCGGTCGCTCAGTTCCTCAACCTCTTCGTACCACTTGACCTTGTCGCCGATCACGCTGCGCGCCTTCCAGGTCAGGCTCTTGGGCGCTTTTTCGATGGCCGCTTGCAGTTGGTCGATGCGCTCGACGACGATGTGCCGGTCCTCTTCCGTCAGCTGCGGGTAGCTGCCCAGGTGCAGGTGCACAGCCTCCAGGTTGGCGGTCACCGTGCGCCAGATGCCCCAATCCTTCGCCAGCAGCGCGGCGATCACTCCGCTGTGGATAGTCTCGGCATCGCTCGGGCCCACCGGGTGTTCACGCAGCAACATGATGGTATCGATCAGATCCTTCTCGTTGAGGCGGACAATTTGCATCTTCTCGAGCAGCAGCTCGGCCAAGGGCAGCGTTTCTCTTTCCGCTTCCAGGCGGCCTTTGAGCGGCAGGACGTGTGAGAACTTCATCTGGTCGAAGAAGACGTCGATATGCCGGCCGTGGGCTTCGTCGTGATACACCAGGCGCTGGTCGCCGAACAAGCGCGTCACCCACGTGTCCTCACTGTAACCCAGGTCGGCTAAGAGGCGCATCACACGTTCGCGCTGGCGGCTGTAGCCGGCCAAATCGATGTCGGTGAAGACGCGCCCCAGTTCATCTTGCAGGCGGCCGAACTGGGGGCAGTGCGTGCGGAAGGCCAGGGCGCCCACCAGGCGCAGGACCAGGTCGCGGTTTTCCTCGCGCGCGAGCACGTCCAGGATGCGCGTGCGCTCGGGCATGAAATCGGCGAGCGGGGTCCCGTACTTGGGCGCGGCCATCGGTCCTCTGGAGGTCACGCCGAAAGCGGCATGTACCCCTTGACCTTGTCCTTCTCGACATTGATGAGCGCGGCGCGCATGATGCCTTCGGCGTATTCGCTGCCAGCGTTGACCATCAGCGTGCGTCCCATCCGGCGGAAGCCCGGCGATTCGTGGATATGACCGTGCAGGGTCAGTAGCGGCTGGTACTTCTCGATGATGGCGCGCACCGCCGGGCTGCCCACCGGCCGCATCATCACCTGCCCGCCGCCGGCCTCAATCTTCAGGTTTTTGTCGAGCGCGGGGGCCAGGTCGAGCTGTGAGTCGTACGGCGGCGCGTGGAAGACGCATACGGCCTGGGCCGGGCTATCGACCAACGCCATGACCTTTTCCAGCTGCGCCAGCAACGCCTCGTCCTCGACGTCGCGCGGGCACTGCCAGGGAGTCATGTTGGCCGAAGCCAGCCCTACCAATTCGTGGTACTCGTCGAGCATGTAGCGGCGAGCGTCGGGGTTCTGCACGAAGCCGGAGGCGTTGATCGCCTCGTCGATGTCGAAAGGATCGTCGTTGCCGGCCATGAAGAAGAAGCGGATGCCTTTCGGCTTCCAGTGCTTCTCGGCCAACTCGAACCACTGGTTGAGGCGCTCCTTCATCAAGCTCATGAAGGTCGCGTTGAGCTTGGCCGGGTCGCTCTCCAAGGCCTGGGCCTCGTCGGGCTCCAAGACCAGCGGATAGAAGCCGACGTTCGACATGCGCGTCTTGAGCGCCTCAAGTTCCTTGGCGCCGTTGGCCGTCTCGCGCGACCCAAACAGGAAGCCTTCGTAGATCTCTTTGCCGCGGTGGATGATGGGGGTGATGGCCTTGCCGGTCACGTCGCCGCCAACGATGCCGACCTGGGCCTTATAAGTGACCGCCGCGCTGACGAACTTGCGGAAGAAACCCTCCGACCCGTGCAGGTCGGAGGCATACAGCAACGTGGTATGCGCCATGCGTGACTCTCACCCAAGGGAGTGCCGAGCGGCCATCATAGTACCACCCTTCTCCCTCCCCGCGCGGGGAGGGAGAAGGGTGACGACGACCGAGCACGACAGCCGCCGGTTTAGACCGGGGGCACCGACTTGAAGGTCAGGGCGATGTCGATGCCTTCCTTCTTCATGCGGTACCAGCGCGCCCCGTAGTAGATGAGGAGGCCGCTGGCCAGCATGCCCAGCAGGATGGGTACGGTGCGTGCCGGGTTGACCACGCCCACCGCCGGGAAGAGGAAGGAGGCGACGATCATCCAGATCAAGTAGAGCAGCGTGATGCCGCCGACAACCGTGATGAGCGGCACCTTGCCGATGCGCCGCTTGACGATCTCCGGACTCTGCTCGAAGAGTTCCGGCTTGAGGAAGGGGAACAGCGTGATGGCTGTCACGGCCACCAGTTGCGTGACCACGGCGAAGAAGGCGAACGTGAGCTGTGTGCCCAGCGGTCCGCCGACGGCCGCGTCGTACACGCCGTACTCTGCCACCAGCGCGATGAGGGTGATGGCCACGATCGGGCTGCCCCACTTCGGGTGCACGTAGGCAATGCGATCGGGGATGATGCGGTCGAAGGCCCAAGCAAAGACGATGCGGCTGGCATAGAAGAAGTACGTCTGCGCCAGGTTGATCAAAGTGTAGATCCAGGCGATAGCGGTGATGAACACCAGCCAGAAGTTCGGCTGGAGAATGCCCGCGTAGAAGGTGATCCACGGCATGGCCATCACCGGCTCACCCGCCGCCGCGGTCACCGCCGCCCCATTGTTGGCCAAGTACCCTTCGGCCGAGATCCAATCCAGCGGGGTCAGACGCTGCAGCAGCACCACGGCGAAGGCGAAGATCGCCCAGGTGACGATGATCGACGACCAGCTGCCGGTGAGCAGCGTGCGCGAGGCCTGCTTGACCTCGCCGGCGAAGAAGGTCGGGATGTAGTAGCCGTAGAAGATCCAGAAGCCCATGATCAGACCGGCCAGGGTCATGGTGGCCATGTTACGGTTGATGACCATGCCGGCTTTTTCGGCCAGCGGGATGCGCTGATCATAGGCACCGAACTTGCTGGTGGAGGCCATAAACTTGTTCCAGGCATCGACGAAATCCTGCGGGCCCTTGGCCGACAGCAGCTGGAAGTAGATGATCACCCAGGCCAACACGCCCAGGAAGAAGCCGATTTCCAGAATGCGCACGATGGTGCGCGTGGGCATGAGCATGGTGACGTAGGTGATCAGCACGCAGATGGTGCCGATGATCAGTTTGCCCTGGAACGAGGTGGCATAGGCCGCCCACAGGTTGAAGGTGTCGTTCTTGAAGAGAATGGCGGCCGGCTGCAACAGGGCGGGGAAGGCCGAGTTGGGGATCCATGCGATCAGCCCCCCGGCCACAATGCCGCTGAAGATCACCAGGGTCCACGAGGCGGCAAAGGCTAGGGGCGCGTTGAGCACGCGGCTGGCCAGAGTGTAGTCGGCCCCTGAACGCGGCATCGCGGCGCCGATGACGGCATAGGTGTAGCCATGGAAGAGCGAGAGGAAGGCTGCGATCGAGAGCACCCCGATGATCGAGGCGCCGGGCCACACGGAGGCCACCCACGAAAACGGAATGAACCCTGACGATGAAAGGCTGATGCAGTGCACGCCAAACACCATCGCGCCGAACGAACCGATGGTGCGGATCAGCCCGGAGCTGCGACGCGCGTACAGTTTCATGCTGACAACTGTACCTTCCATTGGGACATCTCCTTGACCTTCTGGCTGAGACACCCCTCCCGGGGGTCCCTGGTGCGCGGGTCAATTGGGTCGAACCCCTCCAACAGGCTGAACCTGCAGAGCCTCACCTCCTTTCCTCAGGGCTGATTGTCATGGAAAACTTGGACGGCCGCAAGCGCCCGCCGCCATCGTTCCAGTCGGGTCTCGCGTTCATCCTCGCCAATGACGGGAGCATAGGTGGCCTGTGCCCGCCAGCGAGCGGCGAGCTCGGCCAGCGGGAGGCCCAGCGCAGAGTGTCCGGCCAGGGTCGCCACGCCAACGGCGGTCGCCTCGCGCTCGGCCGCCACGCGAACCTCCAGCCCGGAAAGATCGGCCAGGGCTTGCATCAAGAACGGGTTGGCCGCCGGACCGCCATCAACTCGCAGCGAACTCACGGCCCGCCCGCCATCCTGCTCCATGGCCCGCACGACCTCGGTTACGCGGCAGGCAATCCCTTCGAGGGTGGCGCGCACTAAATCCTCAGGCGTGGTGGCGCGGCTGAGCCCAAACACCGCACCGCGCACCTCCGGCTTCCAATGCGGCGCGGCTAGCCCGGCGAATGCCGGAACCACCACAACGCCGGGGTCGCGCGAGGCCTGTGCCATGGCAGCGCTGGCTGCGACGTTGGGCAGTAGCTTGAGGCTCTCGGTCAGCCATTGCACCGCGGCCCCGGCCACCAACACGCCGCCGTCCAGGGCGTAGATCGTGTGCTTCCCGATTTGCCAGGCGATGGTCGTGAGCAGGCCGTGGCTCGAGAGTCGCGGCGCGTTTCCGACGTTCATCAGAAGGAAGCTGCCGGTGCCGAAGGTGCACTTCATGTCGCCCGGATTGAAGCAGGCCTGGCCAAATAGCGCCGCCTGCTGATCGACCAGCAGGGCGTGGAGCGGAAGCGTCTGCCCGGCCACTTCAATCGTGCCGACGAGCCCCGCCGAGGGCCTGACATCGGGAAGCATGCGTGCATCAACGCCGAACAGCTCGAGCAGCTTTGGGTCCCACCGTAAGTCCTGGATATTGTAGAGCAGGGTTCGCGAGGCCGTCGAGGGATCGGTGACGTGAAGCCGGCCGCTGCTGAGTTGCCATAACACCCAGGTCTCGGTTGTCCCGAACCGAACCCGACCTTGGGCGGCCGCCCGCGCCAGGTCCGGGCGAGCATCGAGCACGTGGCGCAATTTGGGCGCGGAAAAATAGCTGTCGAGCCGGAGGCCGGTGGTGCGCCGCAGCCATTCATGATCGGTGCGGGCAGCGAGCGACTCGCACACCCTCACTCCGCGCTTGTCTTGCCAGACAACCGCCGGTGTGAGCGGCTCACCGCTCTGAGCGTCCCACAGAATGAATGTTTCGCCCTGGTTGTCAAACCCGACCGCCTCGATCGGGTAAGCCTCCGCCAGCGGCCCCGCGGCTTCGCGCACTGTGCGCACCAAGTCCCACGGGTCTTGTTCCACCCAGCCAGGTTGCGGGAACGAGACCGGGACCTGGGCGGCGCGCGAGGCGACGACCAAGCCGTCCTCATCAATCACGACCGCTGTTGTCTGGGTTGTTCCTTGATCGACGCCCAGCAGATAGCGCATGGTCCCGTCCCTTTGTGGGATTTAACCCCCGCCAGCCGGCAGCGTGCCGCCTGGCAGAGACAGGCTTTGCTCGCTTCTTAGTTTACACATACCGAATGAAATGCGCTGGGCAGAAGAGCGCCCTGAGATTGCAGATTGGCACATGAAGTCTAGCGCGTTCTTGGTGTCTCCATTGCTTGCAGGGCGGGCTGCTCACGATCCACGAGGAGGAGGACAAGCGCTTTACGGTCAATGGCGCATTCATCTTGCTGCCCGACTTTCAGCTCAAGCGCCTGGTCTTGCACACGATCGACACAGTCTTGATGCCGCCGCCCTGAGCCCCAAACTGATGGCGCGCGCGGGAAGAGGGTTTTCCGGAAAGTAAGCGGGTCACCTTATGGTGACCCGCTTGGGTTGAGTCAGACAAACCGGAGGCTTAGCCCCGCACAGCGGCTAGCCTACCGTGCGCAGGTGAGTCACATCTCCGGCGAGTACCCGCCGATGCGCACCCCCCGGCTCAAGAATCCACAAGGCCCCATCCGCATCCGCGTGTTCTGCGCGTCCGCGGATGCGATCGCCGGCAAGCTCCACCACCACCTCTTTCCCGAGCGTTGCCAACGCCTCAGCCCAGCGCGCGTGCGGCGAAATGCCCCGGCGTAACTCCGCATATTCCTCATCCACCGCCTGAAGGGTGTGACGTAGCAGCGAACAGCGATCCACCTCTCGCGCCAACACCTCAAGAACACTGGTGGCCTCCGCGGGGATGCCGGCCACACTGCGCGGGTAGAAATTGACGTTGACTCCCACCCCGACCACGACAAATCCGGAGCGTCCCTCCTGCGCCTCGCCTTCGGCCAGCAGCCCGCCCGCCTTGCGCCCGTCAAGCAGCAGGTCGTTGGGCCACTTGAGGCCCGCCGTGAGGCCAGTTCCGGCGGCGAGGCCACGCACGACGCCCAGGGCCACCGCCATGATTGTATGGAAGGGGTGCGGCCCGGGCGGCGGGCGGAAGACGATTGAGAACAACAGGCTCGTGCCCGGCGGCGCAAGCCACATACGCCCCAGCCGGCCTCGCCCTGCGCTTTGCGCATCGGCCACCACCAGCGTGCCTTCCAACGCACCCTGCCGCGCCAGATTCAGCGCGACGTGATTCGTCGAACTGGTCTCAACCAGGCAGTAGATTTCGCGCCCGGCGATTTCGCACGCCCAGCCTTCGCGCAATGCGTCGTGTGCATCCCGGCGAATGAGTTCGGAGAGTCGATCGGCCATGGGGATCCTCATCGCGGGCGATGTGGGCCATCCCCGCCCGCCCTTCCATTATATGAGCCGCCGCTCCGCGCCACCCTGGGCGGCCTTCCGTCTCACCACCTCACACAAAGTTGGCCGCCTGCGCAGTGCAACCCCATGCACTTCTTCTACGTAAATGGGAACGGACATCCCATTTCGTGCGTTAACGCTCTGCAGGATTGGCAAGTAGTGATAGACTAGCCGCAAACGGAGGAACTCATGAGCGCTGGGAAGATTATCGCCTACATCGCGGCAGCCATCCTGCTTTTCTTCGGCGTCATCTTCATTTGGGGTGCCTTCAGCCCCAACGGCCAGGCGGGGTGGATCGTGGTCGGCCTGGTGAGCGTGGTGATTGCCTTCGTGCTCATCTTCTTCGCGGCGCGCCGCCCGGCCGCCGCCCCCGGCGGCGAGAGCGTTACACTCAAGGTCGACCTGCCCGCCAACGTCAATCTCGACATGCTCAAGTGCCGCTCCTGCGGCGGGGCGCTGACCACCGACAACATCAAGATGGTCGCCGGTGCGCCCGTGGTCACCTGTCCTTACTGCCATACTACCTATCAGCTGACCGAAGACCCCAAGTGGTAGGTTTTGCCCGCGCGGAGGACCGATGAATTTAAAACGGCTCGCCCTCTTCGGCCTGGTTGCGCTGCTGCTCCTGGCCCTCCCCGGAAGCGCGCTGGCCCAGACGTATTCATTCAGCCTCGACCGCGAAGTCGTCAACGTTTATTGGAATGCGGACGGCACGCAATCCATCGATTACCTTTTCTCCTTCACCAACGACGTCGGCGTCTCGCCCATCGACTTCGTCGACGTGGGTGTGCCTAACGCGAACTACGATTTGAGCAGTGTATCAGCCGACGTCGACGGGCGCGCTTTGAGCGACATCTCCTCCTCCCAGTTTGTCTCGCCGGGGGTGGCGGTGGGGTTGGGACAATCGGCCATTCCGGCCGGGAGCTCGGGCACCGTCCACGTGGTCATCGGCCGGGTCCAGCGGGTCCTTTACCCCGACACGAATGATCAAAACTATGCCAGCGCGGTCTTCGCGCCCACGTTCTTCGACACGCAATTCGTTCACGGCAGCACGTCGCTCGGCGTCACCTTCCATCTGCCGCCGGGTGTGAAGCCGGAGGAGCCTCGCTACCATGTCCCGGAGAACTGGCCGGGCAGCCAGGAACCGCAAACCGGCATCGACAATCAGGGGCGCATCACCTACACCTGGTCCAGCCTGCAGGCCAACGGCTCCACCCAATACACCTTCGGCGCGTCCTTCCCGGCCCAATATGTCCCGGCCGACTCGATTGTGCGCACCTCGCTGCTCGTGGCGCTCGGCACTTTCCTGGCCGCGCTCGCGCCCTTCGCCGCATGCGGCGGGTTCGTACTGTTCTTCGTGCTGATCGTTGCCCTCTCAGCCGTTTCGAATTCGCGCCGACGCCTGCAGTATCTGCCGCCTAAGATTTCCATCGAGGGTCACGGAATCAAGCGCGGGCTGACCGCCATCGAAGCGGCGGTGGTCATGCAGAAGCCGCTCGACCAAGTGCTGACGATGATCATGTTCGCCGTGCTCAAGAAAGAAGCGGCCAGCGTGGTCACGCGTCAGCCCCTCAAGCTGGAGGTGGTCCAACCCATCCCGGATGGGCTGCAGCCCTATGAGCACGACTTTCTGCAGGCCTTCCTGCGGCCCAGCGAACGCGAGAAACAGGCCGCCCTGCAGGAACTCATGGTGCAACTGATCAAGGGCGTGTCGGAGAAAATGAAAGGTTTCTCGCGCAATGAGACAGTGGCTTACTACGAAGACATCATCAAGCGGGCCTGGACCCAGGTGCAGACGGCCGAGACACCCGAGGTCAAGAGCCAGAAGTTCGACGAGGTGATGGATTGGACGATGCTCGACCGCGATTTCGGAGGGCGTTCGCAGGAGGTGTTCCGCGGCGGGCCTGTCTTCGTACCGATGTGGTGGGGCCGCTACGACCCGGGCTTTGGCCGTGGGGCCGCGGCGCCCTCCTCGGCCGCCCCCGCCTCGTTCGGCGGAGGAGGCAAGGTCTCCATGCCTCACTTGCCGGGGGCGGACTTCGCCGCCTCCATCGCCAACTCCACTCAAACCTTTGCCGCGGGGATTCTCGGCAACGTATCCTCCTTTACGAGCAGAATCACCGACAAGACCAACCCCGTGCCGCCGCCATCGCGTTCGAGCGGGGGCGGCTTCCGCGGCGGAGGCGGCGGATGTGCGTGCGCCTGCGCGTGCGCCGGCTGCGCGTGTGCCTGCGCCGGCGGCGGCCGTTAGCGGAAGCAGCCCGAGAAGCGGAGGCCGATCGTGGGCTGGTTTGACCGCGTGAGTGCCAGACCTGTACCGCGCCCGCCGGACCTGCCGGCGCCCGGTCTGTATCACTACGTCTACCAGTCGCAGTCGGAGCGCAGCCGGGTCCACTTGCGTGTCGACCCCGACGGCAGCGGCGTGCTGATCGTCAACGCCAACCGCGTAGTGCACCTCAACCCGATGGCCGTGCACATGGCTTACCTCGCGCTAGAAAAGCGCAGCGAGGCGCAGGCCGTGGCCGAACTCACGGGCCGCTACCGGGTGCCCGCCTCGCGCGTGCGCCAGGACTGGGCGGCCACGACCGCGCAGATCCACAAACTTGTCCGGCCCGACGGCGCCTGCCCGCTGCACGATCTGGATTTGGAGGTAACCGCGCCCTTCAGCGCCACACCCTCCGCCCCCTACCGCATGGACCTGGCGCTCACCTACCGCTGCAACGACGACTGCGGTCATTGCTACAACGCTCGACCGCGCACCTTCCCCGAACTCGACAGCTCTGCCTGGCAGCGCATCCTCGACCGGGTCTGGCAGGTGGGCATCCCGCATGTCGTGTTCACGGGCGGCGAGCCCACGCTGCGCGCCGATCTGGCACAGCTCATCGCCCACGCCGAACGCAACGGCCAGATCACCGGCATGAACACCAATGGCCGGCGGCTAGGCGACCCGGCCTACCTGCCGTCTCTGGTGGACGCGGGCTTGGACCACGTGCAAATCACGGTGGAATCGCACTCGGCGGAGATCCACGACCCGATGGTCGGCCGCCGCGGGGCATGGCAGCAAACCATTGCCGGGCTGCGTCACGCCGTCGACAGCCCGCTCTACGTGATGACCAACACCACCCTCTTGCGCGAGAACAGCGCCCACCTGGGCGAGCTGCTCGATTTTCTGGCCAACATGGGTGTGCCCACGATCGGGTTGAATGCGCTCATCTATTCAGGCAGCGGGCTCTCGGTGCGCAGCGGCCTGACCGAAAGCGAGCTGCCGCCCCTGCTCGAGCTGGCGCGCGAGCGCACCCAGAAGCACGGCCAGCGCCTGATCTGGTACTCGCCGACGCAGTACTGCCACTTCGACCCGATGCAGCTTGAGTTGGGGGTCAAGGGGTGTACCGCCGCGCTCTATAACATGTGCGTCGAACCCGACGGCAGCGTGCTGCCCTGCCAATCGTATTACCACCCGTTGGGCAATCTGCTCGACAGCCCGTGGGAGTCGATTTGGAATCACGAGCTTGCCCAGCGGCTGCGCGAGCGGCGAGATGTGCCCGCGGCCTGCACCTCGTGTGCCCTGCTGCACGAGTGCGGCGGCGGCTGCCCGCTGGCGCGCGAGGCCGGCAAGCAGCATCCCAATCCGTTGCCGCTCGGTACCCGCTCTGGCCCTCCCGCGGAGGCCGTGCTTTAGGCCGATCGTTCCATCGAGGTGAAGCCGATGTCCAGCCTGCGCTACCTCTTTCACAACCCGTTTGCCCGCATCCACCCGCTCCCGGCCGGCACGTACCACTATCAAAGCCCGCCCGATGCGCCGCATCAGTACCGCCTGCACTTGCGCCTCGACCCGGGCGGCGCCGGCCTCCTGATCGTCAACGCCGCCACCGTGCTGCATCTCAACCAAACGGCGGCCGAATACGCCTGGCACCTGGTGCGCGGCACGGACGAGGTCGAAGTGGGGCAAACGGTCGCGGCGCGCTACCGCATCACTCCCAAAACGGCTGCGGCCCACTACCGCGATCTCAAAGAGCGAATCGAGAGACTCAGCACCACCCCCGACCTCGATCCCGAGACCTATCTCGAGTTCGAGCGGCAGGCGCCCTATACTGCAGCGCTGTCGGCACCCTACCGCCTGGATTGCGCCGTAACCTACGAGCTGCCCTACGTCCCCGAGCTGTACCCGGAAGCCGTGCGCCGCGTGCGGCGCGAGCTCTCCACTGGAGAATGGGAGACGATCCTCGACAAGGCCTGGGCCGCCGGTATCCCACACATCATCTTCACAGGCGGTGAGCCCACCCGGCGGGCGGACCTAGCCGACCTGATCGGCCACGCCGAGCGCCTCGGCCAGGTCACGGGCGTCATCAGCGACGGCGTGCGCGTTGCCGACTCGAAGTATCTCGAGAGCTTGCTGCGGGCCGGGCTGGACCACCTGACACTTCTGCTTCAGCCCGAGTCGAAGGAGACCTGGAAGGGCATCGAGAACGCGGTGGCCGCAGACCTCTACACCACGGTCCACCTGACCCTGACTCCGGACCTGGTGCCCAGCGCCCTGAGCGTCCTTGACCGCCTGAAAGGCATGATGGTCCACTCGCTTTCGCTCAGCGTCAGCGATGACCGGCTGGGCGAGGTGCTCCAGGCCGCACGCAACCACGCCGCCCACCTCGGCCTGACGCTGGTGTGGGACCTGGCCGTTCCCTTCTCGCGCTTCAACCCGGTGGCGCTCGAGGTCGACAAACCGGCCGAAGGCGCGGGCCACGCCTGGCTCTACCTCGAACCCGACGGCGATGTTCTGCCCGCCCAGGGACACAACCAGGTGCTGGGCAACATGCTCAGCGATCCGTGGGATATGATCTGGCAGAAGGCCCAAGCCTCGGCCGGCAAGTAAGGGGGCACGGTGGCGCTCGATCTTGCCACCTGGCATGCGCGCTTTCGGCAACAAGCGGGGTGGACCCGCGAGCTTCGCCAGACCCTGCTGCGTCGGTCGGGCATGGCCCAGGCGCGGAGCGTGCTCGAGGTGGGTGCCGCCACCGGAGCACTCACGGGCGAGCTCAGCCTGGATTGGCAGGCGCGCGTCTTCGGCCTTGACGTAGAGTGGACGCGGCTGGCCTATGCGCGCCTCCGCGACCCGCGCACGTGCTTCACGCAAGCCGATGCCCATTCCCTTCCTTACCGCAGCGGATCATTCGACCTCAGCTTGTGCCATTTCCTCCTGCTCTGGGTCCGCGACCCGGCCAGCGCCGTGACCGAGATGCGCCGCGTCACACGCCCGGGCGGGTTTGTCTTGGCGCTGGCGGAACCGGACTATGGCAGCCGGATTGATTTCCCCAACAGCCTGGCCGAGATTGGACGAGCGCAGCGCGCGGCGCTCATTGAGCAAGGCGCCAACCCGGATGTCGGCCGGGAGCTGGGGCGCCTCTTTGTGCTGGCCGGCCTGGGCGAAGTCGAGGTGGGCGTCCTCGGCGCGCAGTGGGCCGGGCCTCCCTCACGCACGGAGTTCGACATGGAATGGTCCGTGCTGGAAGATGATCTTCAGGCACGCCTGACATCCGAGGTGCGGGAGCGGTTACGGATGCTGGACTGGACCGCGCGCGAGCGCGGCGAACGCGTGCTGTACGTGCCGACCTTCTATGCGATCGGCCGGGTGGAATAGAATGCCTCGCACCTCTCCTCGGGCGCCCAGGCCAACAGGCGGCGACGCGGTCCGCTGCAAAGAATTGGGCCCCGTCTCGTGGGCGGCGGGCCCATGCTGACGATCTTCGTCGTTTCAGATGCCACCGGTGAAACCGCGGAGCGGGTCTTGCGCTCGGCGCTCGTCCAATTCGAAGACGCACCTGCAACGATCGTTCGCCGCGGCGACATCCTGAACGCGGCGCAGGTGCGGGCGGTGGTGTATGAGGCGGCGCAGCAATCCTCCTTCGTGATGCACACCCTGGTCTCCGACGAGCTGCGCCGAGTGATGCTGGAAGAAGCGCGCCGCCGGGGCGTCGACGCGCTCGACCTGCTCGGCCCCGTGCTCGACCGGCTGGCCACTCATCTGCACCTCTCGCCGCAGGAGAAACCCGGGCTCTTCCAGCAACTCAGCGAGGCGCGCAGCCGCGAAATTGAAGCCGTCGAATTCGCCTTCCGCCACGATGACGGCCAGCAGCCCGAAGAACTGGAATGGGCCGAGGTGGTGTTGGTAGGCATCTCCCGCACGATGAAGACACCCACCACGCTCTATATGGCCTATCGCGGGTGGTTCGCCGCGAACGTCCCGATCGTCGAGCAGGTGGCACTGCCGGAGGCGCTCGCCCGCGTGCCGGCGGAGCGCGTTTTCTGCCTGATGATGGCGCCCGCGCGGCTGCTCGAGCTCCGCCGGGCGCGCGCCGAGCACCTGGGTGTTCCCCCCGAGCCGTACGCCTCGCTGACCAGCATCCGCCACGAATTGCACAATGCGCAGAAGATCGCCCTCGAGCAAGGGTGGCGAACCGTCGACGTCACGGGCAAATCCGTCGAGGAAGTGGCGCGCGAAATCCTGCTATTGCTGCCCGGCCGCGACCCGGCCCACGCCAGCGACCTGACCGCCTAGTGTCCCGTCTCCGAAATAGCCTGACATAGTCTCTTGAGTTTCTCGAGGATGGAGTCGGCGGTTGCTGTCCAGGCGAAGGGTCGGGCGGTGGGGTTGTAGCGCTTGACGAATAGCTCGATTTTG